>Ga0335398_10000596_pt1 | contig 63765 bp, 47 predicted proteins | sample BON03_FD_205742 | JGI IMG/M metagenome (GOLD analysis project Ga0335398, IMG submission 205742) | Freshwater microbial communities from Lake Bonney liftoff mats and glacier meltwater in Antarctica - BON-03 (spades assembly) (version 2) | ecosystem: Environmental > Aquatic > Freshwater > Ice >... | reverse complement strand
ACGGACTCGCGGCTCGCCTGCAATACGGCGCAGGTCTGCGGCTTTCCGAACTGGTGCGGCTACGGATCAAGGACGTCGATCTTGAACGCGGTACGATAACAGTGCGCCAGGGCAAAGGCGATAAAGACCGTATGACCGTGCTTCCCCGAAGTTTGCGGAAGGAGGTCGCGGAACAAATCGAGCGGTCAAGGGAGCTGTGGCAGAAAGATCGGGAAGCCGGACTCGACGGAGTGTATATGCCGGGCGCACTGGCGAGAAAGTTCCGCAGGGCTGCGAAGACTTTTGAATGGTTTTGGTTGTTTCCCGCCCGCCAAACTTCGGTCGATCCCGAGAGCGGAATACGCCGACGGCATCACCTCCACGGAAAGGTCTACAACGAGGCGATCAAGCGGGCGGCCGTAGCGGCGGGAATCGAGAAACGGGTGACAAGTCATGCGCTGCGGCACTCCTTCGCAACGCACCTGCTCGAAGCCGGCACCGATCTGCGAACCATCCAAGAAATTCTCGGACACGAAGACATCACGACGACGGAAATCTACCTGCACGTCGCGACGGGCGCGCACGGGCTCGGGGTGGTGAGTCCGCTCGATTGCGTGGCGGCGTGACATTCGGGACATCGTTTCCCGCATTCATTCACTCCGCCCCCGCCGATCAGCAGCGCATTTGCCAAGGGCGGGAAATCAGTAAGCGTCGTGTCAGTCGATACGGGAGAGCGGGAGAGCGGGAGAGCGGGAGAGTGGGAAGCGCTCGTGGCGCGGGCAGGCAGGGGAGGAGGAGGCAGATTCCGAACAGGGGGTTTGGGGCCCGGGCGAAGGGGCGCTGTCAAAAGAATGAGTGACAAAGGAATCGGATCCTTCGCCCGTAACGAATGCCATATTTTTGCCCCTCATTTTTTTGCCCCACTGCTTCGTCCGGTATCCGAAGAAACGGCTGAAGCCGTCACTTGAGCGCTTCGTGGTGGCGACCTGGAGGTCACCACTACCGGGGCGCGGTGCCTGGAGCGAAACATGCCAATGTTCCCTCTTCTTTGCTGAAGCCTGGGAGGGCGGGGCGTTGTGCGTGCATCGGAAGAGGATCTGTCAAAGTCTGCCAGACGAACAGGCAGACAGGAATGTCTGCCCCACATTTGTAGTCTATCCGGAAATCAAGTAGTCGGGTTGCGACTCGAGGAAGATTGTAGGCCGAACGAAACGGCTGAAGGCGTCACTCCAGCCTTTCGCGGTGGCGACGTGGACGTGACCACTACAGCACGACGCGATTCCCGTAGCGGAACATGCCAATGTTCCCCCGTTGTGCGCCCAACGACGAGGGAACTCTTGCGCGTTCCGCTACGCCTCCATCGATCCCAAGGAGGCACGACACTCCTGTCGTGCTTGTTCGGCATCTTCAATCCTGCGCCCCCCAGCCGCGATCGCCGCGCCCAACGGCTCACCGGGACGGTTCGCCCTACCTCTTTCAGCCACCTGTGTCACTCCTCTCCTGCCTCCTGACCCCTGACCCATGCCTCACGAAAACCCGTCCAGAACCAGCGAGACCCAGACGACGATGAGGACGAGCCAGACGATCAGCCAGGTGATCGCGAGGGTAAAGGCGACCCACCAGGTGATGCGGCTGCGGGGAGCAAAACCCTCGGGCCGGCCTCGGTAGCGGAGCAGCAGGTAGAGGGCGAGCGGGGCGGTGAAGAGCGAGAGCGGCGCGAGCCAGGTGACGAGGGCGAGGGCACGTTTGTCCTGCAAGCGGGTGCGACCGATGTAGCCGGGGTCTTTTTCCACTTCGCGGAGCCGGTGGAGACAGGGCAGACAGAGGTCGCGTGCGGCCCACGAGACGGCGGCCCGCGCCGAGAGGAAACAGCCGCATTCGTCACAGACTTTCTCGGCGCGCTCGCCGGGGAAAAAGGAGCAACTCGCCTCTCCCTCGGCCGCCGGAGCCCCCGCCTCGGCCACGGCCCATTCGCGGAAGAGCCGCGGGAACACCGTGACACTGACTTCGCGATGGCAGACGGGACATTTCTCTTCGAAGAACGAGATTTCGCGGCCCACCTTCAGGCGGCTGCGGCAGCCGGGGCACTGGAGGACGGGCCCTTCGTTTTCAGGTTCGGTGAGGGAAGCGGACATGGAAAAGGGGCGTCGTTATTTCTTCACGACCCGGGTCGAGGCGATGCGGTCGTGGAGAGCCCGCTTTTCCGGGTCGAAGGCCGCCATCCAGTAGACGCCCGAGCAGAGCGCGAGGAGGGCGAAGTAGATGAAGAGCCCGGTGATCATCGCAAAGACAAAACCCGCCGCATTGTCCCCGCTGTTCTTCGACGCCGCGGCGATCACCGCGACGACGAGGCCCAACCCGATCGCCGAGGGGATCCAGACGATGAGGTAGTTGAGCGGCTTTTTCGCGAGCCAGCGGATGAAAGCCCTCTTGTAGGTGAGCCGGGATCCGTCGGGATTTACGACCTTGGCCCCGATGATCATTTTCCCGGCGGTAGCCTGGTATTTGCCGACCATCCAGGTGTCGTAAAAGATGCTCACCGCGAGGACCCCGAGCAACCCGAAACCGTAGGCGATCATCATCATCGCGGTGAAGCCGGTGAGACTCTCGAAGCCGTCAATGCCGCCACCGCCTGCTCCGGCGGTGACGCCGCTCGCGGAGGTGACGACATAATAGGGCACCATGCAGAGCATCGCGGGGATCATTTTGATCATGTAGTCGAGCAGCGAGGAGAGGGTGCGCCACCAGAAGCCGACGTAGTCCGCCCCCCGGTGGGTGGCGTCAGCGATCTCGACGGTGGCGCCCTCCATCATGATCTGGAGAAAGGGTTCCTTTTGTTCCGGTCCGACGAGGGCCTCGCCGTAGGGCAGCATTTCACCGACCCGATAGACCCGACCGGAGTGCGCGCAGACGCCGATCTCGACCGGTTCGCCGTCGTTCTCCGCCTCGATCAGTTTTCCCGCGACGGTGCTGAAGGGCACCCAGGCCTCCAGGCCCTCGTGCCAGACGAGTGATCTCGCCGCGACCCCGCCGCTATCGTTGAGATCCAAGAGGGTGGGGCCATCGACGGGACCCTGTTGGGTCGCAAGGGCATCGGTGTAGAACCAGTTCGGCATGGGAGGAGAGTCCCCAGTTTTGAACCGGACCGCCCCGATGTAAAGCCCCGATGGCGGGCGGCTGTGATTTTTGGAAGGGTCGGGACTCTACTTCGCGAGGTTCACGCGGATGATCTCTTTGTCATTGCGAAGGATGACGGATCGATCCGCAAAGGCCGGGGCGGCCCAGACGACGGGTCTGCCGAAGGCTTCATTGGTCGGCTCGAGCAGGTGCGCCCTCGCGATCTCCTCGTAGCCGGTGGGGGTGAGGCTGGCGATGATGAGGTCGCCGGTCTCGGAGAAGAGGAAAAATTTGCCGGTCTCTTCGTGACGTGTCAGGAAGACGGTCCCGTGACGGGTTTTGCCTGCCGGCTTTTTGTCCCCGAAAATCGGCTCTGAGGTTTCCCAGAGCCTTTCCCCATCCTCGAGTCGGGCGGCGATCATGGTGCTGGAATCGATGTCGCATCCGTAGATGACGCCATCAACGATCTGGGGGGTGCTGTTGGCGCAAAAGAGGGCCTGCCTCGGCGTCGCCCTCCAGAGGAACTTTGCCCCCGGAGTCGAATCATCCAGCTCGATCGCTGCGCCGATGCGGCCGATCGCGCTGGCAAAGAGGCGATTCCCCTCTTTCTGCGGGGCCATGATGGACATGCCGAAGCCGGGCTTGAGCGGGAGCGACCAGTAGACGGAACCGTCGCCGGGGTGGAGCGAGTTGAGCGACTCGGGATGCCAGATGAGGAGCTGGTCGACCCCGGCGTGATTGATGAGGGTGGGCGGGCAATAGCCGGGCTCGGCGGCGGAGAGGGCCCGCCATTTTTCCTGACCGGTATTTTTATCAAAGGCTACGGCAACACTGCCCTCGCCCCCGACGACACAATAGAGCAGGTCGCCGACGATGAGAGGATGGGCGGAAAATCCCCAGATGGGGCTCTCGATGCGGTACTCTTTTTGCAGATCTTTGCTCCAGACGACCGCGCCACTCGCGGTGTCGAGACAGAGCAGATCTCCCTCGGCCCCGAGCATATAGACCTTGTCCCCGCTCACCGCCGGAGTGGCCCGAGGCCCGCCGGGATAGGAGATGGTGTAGGGGCGCTCCATCGCATGGGTCCAGACGGTGGCCCCGGTGGCGAGGTCGAGACAATGGACGCGCTCCTTTCCCTGCAAGGGGGTGCGCCCACCGGGATTGTTGGAGACCTCGCCCGAGGTGATCTCGTAGTCACTCACGTAGACAAACCCGCCCGAGACCGCCGCGCTGCTGTAGCCGTGCGCCACGGGGACACGCCAGAGCACCTCGGGGCCGCCTGCGGGAAAGGTCTCGATGATCCCCTTTTCCCGCCAGACTCCGTCCCGCTGCGGACCGAGCCACTGGGGCCAGTCATCGGCGTGGAGGGTGGGCGTGGCCACCAGGATCAGGGCGAGAGTGGGGAGCAAAAGGCGTTTCATGTCTGGTCTACGTTACGTGAGGGACGACCGGGACGATCCTCCCGCTTGTAGTGAACACGACAAACGGGAACTCGTCAGGCGAGATTCATGACAAATAGATCGCTATTTCAAAACCGGTGCCACCTCCCTCTATGGCCGCACTGCGCCGGATACGCTTTCGGTGAAAGGTGCTAGGATGACCTCTCCTTTGCGATGCTCTCCGGCGACGATCGTTTTTCCATGATCCGTTTTCTCTCCATTCTCCTGATTCTGCCGCTCCCGGTCGCGCTCGGAAAAGAGGTCTCGTTCAACCGCGAGGTCCGCCCCATCCTCTCGGACAACTGCTTTTCTTGCCACGGGGCCGATCCCGGCAGCCGCAAGGCGGGCCTGAGGCTCGACACTTTCGCAGGGGCGACGGCGGAAAGAGACGGGGTCCGGGCGATCGTTCCCGGAGATTTTGCCCAATCAGAACTCTGGGCGCGGATCACGAGCACGGACGCGGACGAGCAGATGCCGCCGCCCAAGTCACACAAGATCCTCTCTCCCGGGCAAAAAGAAACTCTGCGCCGCTGGATCGAGAGCGGCGCGGAGTACGAGCAACATTGGTCTTTCGTGCCGCTTGCCCCAGTCGATGTGCCGACGGTTCGACAACAGGATTGGCCCGCCCACGTGATCGACCATTTTGTCCTCGCCCGTCTCGAGGCGGATTCTCGCTCGCCGGCGCCGGCGGCCTCGCGGGAGACGCTGCTGCGACGAGTCACTCTCGATCTCACGGGCCTGCCACCGACGGCGGCTGAGGCGAAGGCCTTTCTCGGGGATACCTCCGCGACGGCCTATGAGACACTGGTCGACCGGCTCCTGCAGTCCCCGCACTTTGGCGAACACCTCGCCGTCGCCTGGCTCGATGCGGCCCGCTACGCTGACACGAACGGCTACTTCGGGGACAAACCTCGTCAGATGTGGCTCTGGCGCGACTGGGTCGTCGAGGCGATCAATGAGAACATGCCCTTCGACCGCTTCACGATCGAGCAACTCGCGGGCGATCTCCTGCCGGAGCCGACGGTGTCGCAGCGCATCGCGACCGCCTTCAACCGCAACCACATGGCAAACAACGAGAGCGGCAGCATCGACGAAGAGTTCCGCGTCGAGTATGTCATCGACCGGGTCGATACGACGATGGCGACCTGGACCGGTCTCACGGCGGGCTGCGCGCAATGCCACGATCACAAATTCGACCCGATCTCGCAGCGGGAGTTCTACGGGCTCTTCGCCTTTTTCAACAATGTGCCCGAGCAGGGACTCATCACAGCGGACAACCCGCCCCCGATCCTGTCGGTCCCCTCCCCTGCGCAAGAGGCCGGGCTGACGCGGGCGAGCGAGGAAAAGAAGGCGGCTGAGGCGGCTTTTGTCCCGATCCGCGAGGCACTACTGCCCGATCTGGCACGCCGGGAAAAAGAGGCCCCCGGGACCCTGCCATGGCCGCCACCGTCGATCCTCTATCACGAGGCCTGCGACGGAGCACCTGCCGCCGGAACTCGGGTCGCGGGGAATGCGCCGGTCTTCGCGAAGGGCGTCCTGGGAGAGGCCGCGACCTTCGATGCGACGCAGCATCTCGAGCGCGATCTGCCCGACTTTGACCCGGACAGCGCCTGGACGGCGGGTCTGTGGGTGAAGCCCGACGGCTCGCTCGGCTGCCCGCTTTCCAAGATCGCGAGCGGAGGCGATCGTCGCGGCCTCGAGATCATTCTGCAAAAGGGTCGCGCCCAGGTGAATCTCGTGAACCAGTGGAGCAGCAGTGCCATCGAGATCGCCACGATCGAGGCGATGAGTTCGGGGCAATGGCATCATCTCGTCGTGAGCTATGACGGCTCGCAAAGCGCCGCCGGTGTCCGGGTGTGGGTCGACGGCAAGCCTGCGACGTTGGAGGTCCGCCGTGACAATCTCGCCGGTACGATCCGCAATGGCGAACCTCTCCGGCTCGGTCGCCGCGACACCGGCCTGGGCTACTACGGGAGTCTCGACGAAGTCCGGCTCGTGCCGGGCGCGCTCGGGCGGGAGGCGGTGCAGGCCTGGGGCCGCGGGGAACGTCTCCGCGGGATCGTCGGAACCCCGGCGGAAGCGCGCAGCGCCCGCGAGCGGGAGATCCTCCTCGACGATTATCTGGACCACTACGGCGAAGCGAAAGCCCTCGAGGCCCGGCGCCGCGTCTCGGCGGCAGGCGAGAGGGAAAAGACGGCGCGCGAGTCCATCCCGACGGTGCTGGTGATGGAGGAGATGGCAACCCCGCGCGCCGCTTTCGTCCTCGGTCGCGGGCTCTACGACGAACGCGGCGAAGAGGTCGAGCCGCACGTCCCGAACGCTGTCGCCGCCTGGCCCGGGGGAGCGCCGGCGAACCGCCTCGGTCTGGCGCAGTGGCTCGTCTCGCCGCAGCACCCTCTCACCGCCCGCGTCGCGGTGAACCGCTTGTGGACGCACTGCTTCGGCGAGGGTCTCGTGCGCACGCCCGAGGACTTCGGTTCGCAGGGCGAAGCCCCGACGCACCCGCAGTTGCTCGACTATCTCGCGGGGCGTTTCCGCGAGAGCGGCTGGGACGTGAAGGGGCTGCTGAGAGACATCGTGATGTCGCGCACCTACCGCCAGAGTTCCACCTTCCCGGCGGACGGCACCGGGGGCGATGATCCGACGAACCGGCTCCTCGCCCGGGGGCCCTCGGTCCGGCTCAGTGCCGAGATGCTGCGCGACCAGTCGCTCTCTGTTGCCGGTTTGTTAGTGTCGAGGCGGGGCGGTCCGGGGGTGAAACCCTATCAGCCGCCGGGGCTCTGGGGGGCGGTCTCCTACGACGCCGAGGACAGCTACGTCGCCGATACCGGCGAGGGGCTCTGGCGGCGCAGTCTCTACACCTACATCAAACGCCAGTCGCCGCCGCCGGCGATGTTGAACTTCGACGGCCCGACGCGGGAGAAATGCGTGATCCGCCGCAGTCGCACGAACACCCCCCTCCAGGCTCTCCAGCTTCTCAACGACGAGACCCATGTCGAGGCTTCGCGCGCGCTCGCGCAGACGATCCTGCTACTGCCGGGAGATGACCCGGCGCGTCTGCGGGCCCTCTGGCGCCGCATCCTCGTCCGCGAGGCGACTGCGGAGGAGATCGCGGACCTCGGCGGACTACTGGCACGGCAGCGGGCGAGGTTCGCGGCGGCCCCGGCGGCGGCGACAGCCCTGCTCTCCGTGGGCGCATCGGCTCGCGACACGCGACTAGAGCCGGGCGAACACGCGGCCTGGACGATCCTCGCCCAGGTCATTCTCAATCTCGACGAGACCCTGACAAAACGATGAACGAACTCCCCGATCGCCGTCATTTTCTCCGAGGCTCGGGCCTCTGCCTCGGCAGCATGGCCTTCTCCTCGCTCGCTCGCGGGGCGGTCGATCTGACTCATTTCGCACCGCGGGCGAAGCGGGTCATCTACCTCTTCATGCACGGCGGTCCGTCGCAGCTCGATCTCTTCGACCACAAGCCCGGTTTGAAAAAATACCACGGTCTGGAGCTCCCGGCCTCGGTTCGCGGCGACCAGCGTCTCACGGGCATGACGAGCGGGCAGTCCTCTCTCCCGGTCGCCGCTTCGAGCTTCGCATTTGCCCGGCACGGGCGCAGCGGGGCCTGGGTCAGCGAGCTGCTCCCGCACACCGCGACGGTCGTCGATGAACTCTGCTTCGTGCGCTCGATGCACACCGAAGCGATCAATCACGATCCCGCCGTGACCTATCTGCAGACCGGTCATCAGCAACCGGGTCGCCCGAGCTTCGGCGCGTGGCTGAGCTACGGGCTCGGGAGCGAGAGCCGCGATCTGCCCGCCTTCGTGGTGATGGTCTCGCGCGGCAGCGCGGCACGTCCCGCCGACCCGCTCTACGCCCGGCTCTGGGGATCGGGATTCCTGCCGTCAAATCACCAGGGGGTCTCGCTCCGCAGCAGCGGCGACCCGGTCCTCTACCTATCCAGCCCGCCGGGGATCGATCCCGAGACCCGGCGCGACCAGCTCGACGTGCTCGCGAAGCTCAATCGCGGTCAACTCGCGCAGCAACACGATCCCGAGACCGCATCGCGCATCGCCCAGTACGAGATGGCCTTCCGGATGCAGTCATCGGTTCCCGACCTGACCGACTTCCGCGGCGAGAGCGAGGCCACCCTCGAGGCCTACGGCCCCCGCTCCCGCGAGCCGGGAAGTTTCGCGGCGAACTGTCTCCTCGCCCGCCGCATGGCCGAGCGGGGCGTCCGCTTCATCCAGCTCTACCATCGGGGCTGGGATCAGCACTACAACCTGCCGAGCGATCTCCGCCTCCAGTGCGGCGACATCGACCAGCCGGCCGCCGCCCTCGTCACGGATCTGAAACAACGCGGTCTCCTCGACGAGACGCTCGTCGTCTGGGGCGGTGAGTTCGGCCGCACCACCTATTCGCAGGGCAAGCTCGAAGCGACCAATCACGGACGTGATCACCATGGGCGCTGTTTTACGATGTGGATGGCGGGCGGTGGGATCCGGCCGGGGATTCAGTATGGGCAGAGCGATGACTTCTGCTACAACATCGTCCGCGACCCCGTCCACGTCCACGATCTCAACGCGACTCTGCTCCACCAGCTCGGCCTCGATCACGAGCGGCTCACCCACCGCTTTCAGGGACGCGACTATCGCCTCACCGACGTTCATGGAAAAGTGGTCAGCGGCATCCTCGCCTGATCTTTCTTCCCGGCCTTCACCCGCCCTGCACCGGGGGCATCAGGGCGACTTCGTCACCGTCTTTCAGCGGCGTCCCGCGCGTCGCGAACTCGGCGTTGACCGCGAGGAGGAGACGGCTGTCCCAACGCTCGAGGGCGGGATGGGCGGCGTAAAGCGCGGTGAGGAGATCGCTCAAGGCGGGCGCATCACCCGGGCCCCCTAGCTCGAACGAGAGCTGATCGGTCCCGGCGAGATCGCGAAGGACGGAGAAAAAGAGCACATTGACCCGTATCGTCATGGTTCGAGTTGAATCCAGTCCTCTTTCAGCACGCCGATGACAGGCAGGTTGCGGTATTCGCCGCGGTAGTCGAGACCGTAGCCGACGACAAACTCGTCGCCGATCTCGAAGCCATAGTAGTCGGCCTCGATCGGCACGGCTCGCTCGACCTGCTTGGAGAGGAGCACGGCGGAGCGCACGCTTTTCGGCGCACATTCGTCGCGGATGCGGCCCATGATCGCGGAGAGGGTGCGGCCCGAGTCGAGGATGTCGTCGAGCACGAGGACATCGCGCCCCGCGACCTCGGGGAGGCGATTCTGGTGAAAGGTGACCGTGCCCGAGCTGACGGTGCCGCCATGGTAGCTCGCGACGGAGATGGAGTCGAGACGCAGCGGCAGCCGGATCTCGCGCACGAGATCAGCGAGGAAGAGGACGCCTCCCTGGAGCACCGCGACGATGGTGAGATCGCCGCCCGCATAGTCGGCGGTGATACGGGCGCCCATCGCGGCGATGCACTCGCGTATCTTCGCCTGGTCGAAGAGGATGCGCTCCAGTCTGTCGTCGATGTTTCCGCTCCCGCTTCCCATGCAGGGAGCAGACATCGGTCCGATTCATCGTTCAACCAGAATATTTGACGCCAGTGGCGAATCCGCTTTCGTAATTACTCTGCGGAAAGACTATCCATTGCCATGACAGACCCCGTTCACGACACCCTCACCCGTCTGCGCCAGGACTATCGCGCCGGCACGCTCGACCGCGGCGACCTCGCCGATTCGCCCATCGGGCAGTTCGCGACCTGGTTCGCCCAGGCGGTGCAGGCGGAGATCCGCGAGCCGAATGCGCTGACGCTCTCGACGATCGGCCTCGACGGCCTGCCAAACTCTCGCACGCTCCTGATGAAAGACTTCAACGAGGCGGGAGTCACCATTTATACGAACTACACGAGTCGCAAGGCGGCCGAGCTCGAGGCCTCGCCGGGCGCGTCCCTGCTCTTTTTCTGGAAGGAGCTGGAACGGCAGGTCCACGTGCGAGGTCGCGTCGGGAAAACCTCGCGCGAGGACTCCGAGGCTTACTTTTTCACCCGTCCTTACGAAAGCCGCATCGGAGCCTGGGCCTCGACCCAGAGCGTGGTGATCCCGAATCGCGAATGGCTCGATGTCCGCGCTGAAAAATACCGGGCCAAATTCCCTGACACAGGCGCGATTGACTGCGTGCCGCTCCCGGACTTCTGGGGCGGCTACCGGGTCGTGCCGACCACGGTAGAGTTCTGGCAGGGGCAGCCCGGCCGCAAGCACGACCGCTTCCTCTATACCCGGACCGACGAGGGCGACGACTGGAAGATCGAGCGGCTCAGTCCGTAATGCGGACCGAGCCTCGTCGATCCGCCGGCCTATCTCGCGGCGCGCTCGATGAGGTTGCCGGCATGGCCGACGTCGTGGCCAATGCCCCGTGCCGTGCCGCAACTGGTGCTAAAGACGACGAGGAGAGCGGAGAGGAGAAGGAAAACGCTGATTCGTTGGATTGTGGTCATGGAACGACCGTAGGGTTTTCAAACGGGTTCGGAAATGGGGTGTAACCCTATCTTTTTACCGCGCCACCTACTCGAGACTGATCCCCTTTTCCTCGAGGTAATCGACGAGATCCTGATCCCGCAAGACGTGGCCACCCGCAACGACGAGGGCATGCCGTCCGCCCGTCGCGGTGGAGAGGCGATGGAGGGACTTCGACGCTCCCGGGACCATGAGCGCGGTCGTGTGAATGACGGGATTGCCCCGCTCGCAGACGAGGTCGAGGATTTCCCCTATCACTTCGTCCTGCCGGGCGATCTCGCCGTCGGTCATGAAAAAGACGTGTGACGGGGCGGGCTCGAGATGCAGGGCGGTGAGGAGCGGGAGGTGCCAGGTGGTGCCGTCGGATTTCCCGACCGCCTCGACATCGAGCCGGGTCGCATAGAGAGTCTCGTCACCGGCGACGCGCCACTCGCCCGCCGGATGAGCGCCGGCGCCGCCTTCGTAGAGGTGACCGCCGAAGGCATACTTCCACCGGTGCTCGGCGTCCCCGTCGCGGATCACGACATCCTCCCCTCGCTTGCCGCCACTGACGAGCCGCTGATGAGCGAACCAGACCGGACCCGAGAAAAAGATCACCTGGTAAAGAGTGCCATGCCGCAGCGAGTCCACCCCGCTGAGCAACTCGGCCTTGCTCAGGGAAAACTGGGCCGGAGTGAGCGAGCGCGAGACATCCATGAGGAAGGCGACCCGGTCAGGCGTGACCCGGTCAGGATCGACTTCCCCGGGAGCGTGCCGGAAGAGCCCGGCGGTCTCGACTGGCTCGACCGCCGGACGCAGCGAAGGCGACTTACTCGCTCCTCCGGCCGGGCTTTTCCGGGCTTCGAGCCGCGCCCGCAGCTCGCGTCTTCTCGCTTTTGCCTCCCGAAACCGATGCGAGTAGGAGCGACGATGATACCAGGCCATGAGCCCCCCGGTGACAAAACCGAGGCCCACGACGATCCAGAGCAAGGCCGGCTGGGCCTCGTAGATCTGGATCCAGTCAGTGAAAAGTCGCGACATGCTCGGGGAGAAATAGGCGGGGGGAAAAGCGGACCGATCAGGCTTTGTCGAGGGCGGCATCGTCGGCCTCGAGACGGCGGTTTTCCCACTCGATCTCGCGGCAGCTCTCCTCATCCGCCCGCCAGATCAGACGTGCGAGGATCATGCCGAGCCCGGCAGCGAGGAGGAACGCGACGAGGTAGAGAGAGTCCTGATAGAGATGAAAATCGAGACGATTCGCGAAGGTGGAGACGGGATTGGGTTCGATCATTCCGGCAGCAACTCAGGGTTAGGGTTTATCCGTTAGTTCATCGACGATACGGTAGCCGGCGGTGCGGATCGGCTCGAGAAGGGCGAGGATCGCTTCTCTTTTCTCTTTGTCAGGGACGACCCCGGTCAGGGTGATGCTGCCGTCGACGATGACGAGTTCGGCTTTGTCACCCGCGCCTTCGAGCAGGGCGGTGACGAGGGCGGGCAGACTGTAGAGCCAGGGTTCATTGACCGTCTGCGGCGAGACGCGAAGACGCGAGGCTACTTTTTCCGCACTGTGGACGGTCGTGGCGGTGCTCACGATCTCTTCGAGCTGGGGCGAGGTCGGGATCGATCCTTCGAAGAGCACCTTTCCCTCCCACGGACCCATGTAAAAGACGAGCGGCAGCCGATTCATCGGGGCGGGTTTTGCCTCATCGTAGACGAGAACGTCCTGCCGCGCAGAGAGGGCGGAAAAGAGGGCGCTGAATTCCCCGCTCAGTGACTCGAGCGCGTCGCGGTCGTCACTCGCCCCGCCAATCGTCGCAGCCTTCCCCTCGATCGTGAGGCGGGGTTCCTGCACGCTGCCGACGAGCCTGCTGACAAGGTCGGGCACCCCCGCGATCCAGCCGGGACTGCCGACAGCCGGATCGACTTGCATCCGGTCCTCGACGGTGAAGAACTCGGGCGCGACCCGCTGCGCCGCCGCGAAAAAGCCGCTTTTGACCCCGGCGCTGGGAACGACTCCGCCGAGCACGAGCACGAGATCCCCCGCCTTTTCGAGCCGGAAACTCGCCGGGGCGACAGGCTTCACCGGCATCGATGGAGCCATCGCCGCGACCGGTTCGGGATTGGGGATGACCAGCCTGTCCTCGAACCGACCGGCCCCGACGGACTCGCTCAGACGCGCGAGGAGGGTCCTCTTTTCTTCCTCCGAACCCACCGTGCCCGTGACAATACCGGTGAAATGGTCGAACCGCACCGCAATGCCACCGGCCTCGCCCACGATGATGCCCGAGGACTCAACTAGCTCCATGAGGCGCTTCTCGACGGCCTCGCGATTCTGCTCCCGCCCCACCATGCCGGCCCCCGTCGCCACCGCGAAGGAGAGGAGGGTGAGGAGAAAAAAGGCTTTCATGGCCGCGCAAGGTAGCAGCCCTGCGGCTTTCCCGAAAGGACCGACTTGGCCGGAAAGCACCGAATTCTCTGCCCGCCGCGATCTTATTGTGGAAATCCCCCTTTTCACGTGATGACCCGGCGAATTTCCGTCGTGGAGAGGCGGCTGATTCGCTGGTAGGGTACCTTCGCCTATGAAGAGACCGCCCCTCACGACCCCTCTCTCCCTGCTCGCCGCCGGACTCCTCGGCGTCGTCACCGCAGAGGCAGAGGTGGATTTTGTCCATCAGGTCGTCCCGATTCTCAAAAAGCACTGCTCGGAATGCCATGGCGGAGAGGAGGCCAAGGGGGGATTCTCGATCAACACACGCGATCTTTTCCTCGACGACGAGACCGCCGCGCCCGGCGATGCCGCTGCCTCCTACTTTCTCGAACTGGTCGCAGAGACCGATCCCGACATGCAGATGCCGCCCGAGAAAAAATCGCGCGTCGCTCCGGCACACATCGAGATCCTGAAACAATGGGTCAACGAAGGCATGAAGTGGGAACCCGGCTTCACCTTCGGCATAGCGAACTACGAACCACCCCTGAAGCCCCGCCGGCCCGAACTCCCGCCGGTCACCGAGGACAGGACGAATCCGGTCGATCGCTTCATCGACCACTACCTCGCCGAGAATAAACTCCCCCGCCCCGCCGCGATCAATGACAGCACCTTCCTGCGCCGTGTCTCCCTCGACCTCGTCGGACTCGTCCCCACGGCGGATGAAGTGACCGCTTTTCTCGAGGACAAAGACCCTGACAAACGCACAAAATTCATTAACGAACGGCTCGGACGCGAAGTCAGCTACGCCGATCACTGGCTCACCTTCTGGAATGACCTTCTCCGCAACGACTACACCGGCACCGGCTTCATCACCGGCGGTCGCACCCAGATCAGCCGATGGCTCTACGATGCGCTCAAGACGAACATGGCCTTTGACGCGATGACCCGCGAGCTCATCGCCCCGGGTTCGAGCGAGAGCGACGGCTTCATCAAAGGCATCACCTGGCGGGGCGAGGTCAGTGCCGGGCAGACCGTCCCGATCCAGTTCTCGCAGAGTGTTTCGCAGTCCTTTCTCGGCATCAACATGAAGTGCGCCTCGTGCCACGACAGCTTCATCGACCGGTGGAAACTCTCCGAGGCCTACGGACTCGCCGCGATCTACGCCGAGACTCCGCTCGAGATCCATCGCTGCGATAAACCTGTCGGCGAGACCGCCAAAGCCTCGTGGCTTTTCCCCGAACTCGGTCAGGTCGATGCCACCGCACCCAGGGGAGAACGGCTCAAACAGCTCGCCGAACTCATGATCCATCCCGAGAATGGCCGCACCACCCGCACGATCGTGAACCGTCTCTGGGGCCAACTCATGGGCCGGGGCATCGTGCATCCGCTCGACGCGATGCAGACCGAGCCCTGGCATGTCGATCTCCTCGATTACCTCGCGAGCGACTTTCAGGAACACGGCTACGATCTTAAACACACCCTCGCCCTCATCACGACCTCCGCCGCCTACCAGAGCCAGGCCGAAGTGGCTCTCGAAGAGGACGGCGGCGGGGACTACACCTATCGCGGCCCCCGGGCAAAACGCCTCACCGCGGAGCAGTTCGTCGATCAACTCTGGAGCCTCACGGGAACGGCCCCGAAGGCGTTCGATGCGCCAGTCGTTCGCGGGGTCAGCGATCCGGAGGCTGAGGAGCGCAGCACTCATCCGTCGAGCTGGATCTGGAGTTCATCGGCCTCTGCCGGGCCCGTTCCCGGTGGAGAAAAAATACTCGCCCGGCGCCTCTTCACCCCGGCGAAGCCCGTGCGATCCGCCGGGGTCGTAGCCGCTGCTGACAACAGCTTTTCCCTCTACCTCAACGCTCAACTCGTCGCCAGTGGCAGCGACTGGTCCGCTCTCGCATCGGCCCCCGCCTTTGTCAAAGGCGGAGCCAACACCCTGCTCCTCGTCGCGAAAAACGGAGCCACCACTCCCAATCCCGCCGGAGCCTACGCCGCCATCCGCCTCGTCTACGAGGACGGCAGCGACGAGATCATCACGACCGACGGCTCGTGGGACGTCTCCGCAAAAGTCCCCGCCGGGGCCAACGTCGCGAAATGGGAACTCGACAAACTGCCCTGGGAAAAAGCCGTCCCCGTCTCACTCGCTGCCTGGTCAGGAGCAGTCGACCCGCAGATCGGCAAAGCCCTCGCCGCCGTCTCGGCCGGGGCCCCTCTCATGGTGCGGGCCGGACTCGTGAAAAGCGATTTCCTGATGCGCAGTCTCGGACGTCCCAACCGGGAGCAGATCGTGACCTCGCGTCCCAGCGAACTCACCACCCTCGAGGCCATCGACCTCTCCAACGATGCCACCGTCGCCAAAGCGCTCGAGGCCGGGGCCGTGAAACTTGCCGCCGCGCACGGGAATGATCCCGGCCGCCTCATTGACGAGCTTTACCTCTCCACCCTGACGAGAATGCCAACGGAGGACGAGCGGATCGTCCTGCGCGAAATCCTCGGTGAAAATCCCGAACCCGAAACCATCGCCGACCTCACCTGGGCGATCTGGATGATGCCGGAGTATTTGATCGTGAGATAGAGGTCATGGAACACAAAATCCCCCGATTATTATTCGAACACCTAACCTTCGGCTAAAGCCGAAACCACTTTCCTACCTTGCTAACTTCCCACCTTTTACCGGCCGTAGGCCGTGTGCCGTAGGCCGCTCCCCCCCATGAACTTCCCCATCGACCCCACCGCTCCCGATCCCATTATCCGCCGCGACTTTCTCAAAAAGCTCTCCGCCGCCGGTGCCGCCGCGTGGATGAGCGGGGAACCGCAACTCGTCCGGGGCAAAGACCTCGAGCAACCCGAGGCAAAAGCCGACGCCTGCATCCTGCTGTGGCTCGCGGGGGGCATGGCCGCGCCCGAGACCTTCGACCCGAAACGCTACGCGCCCTTCGCGGTCGGCATGCCCGTCGATTCGGTCCTCTCGACCTTCCCCGCGATCAACACCCCGGTGGACGGATTACAGATCTGTCAGGGCATGGAAAACATCGCGAAGATCATGGATCGCGGCACCCTCATCCGCTCGGCGGTGCAGCCCGATCTCGGGAGCATCCTGCACTCTCGTCATCAGTATCACTGGCACACCGGCTACGTGCCGCCGCAGACGGTCGCGTGTCCGCATCTCGGCTCGTGGATGGCGCGAGTGTTAGGGCCGAAAAATCCGGTGATGCCGCCCTTCATCAACATCGGACAGCGTCTCGAGGGGGTCGGAGAAAAAGAGGAGCTCAAGGCCTTCACCACCGCCGGATTTTTCGGAAGCGAATACGGCCCGATGAATCTGCCCTTCCCCGAAGAGGCCGCCAAGTCCGTGCAACCACCCGAGGGCATGACCGCCGAGCGTTTCGCCAATCGCGACAAGCTCTACCGTCGCCTCGTCGATCAGAGCCCCCATCGCGACTACGCGAGCGACTACCAGCAGACCTCCCTACTGCGCTCGATGGACAATGCCTACCGGCTCCTCGGTTCGAAGGAACGCCGCGCCTTTGACCTCAACGAAGAGCCCGCCGAAGTCCGTGCGAAATACGACACTTCGCGCTTCGGACGCGGCTGTCTCCTCGCCCGCCGCCTCGTCGAGAACGGGGCCCGCTTTGTCGAGGTCACGACGGAGTATGTGCCCTTCCTCCACTTCGACACCCACGCCGAGGGCCACAGCACCGTGGCGCGGCTGCACTCGGAGATCGACCGGCCCATCGCGCAGCTCATCCTCGATCTCGAAGAGCGCGGCCTGCTCGACCGCACCCTCGTCATCATCGCCTCCGAGTTCAGTCGCGACGCCATGATCGAAGGCAGGCCGGGGTCGACCGCGAACGACCAGGCGGCCTTTAAAGGCGACAAGATCACCGAGATGAAACACTATGGACTGCACCGCCACTTCACCGGCGGCACGAGCGTGGCGATGTTCGGCGGTGGCGTGAAAAAGGGCTTCGTCTACGGCAAAACCGCCGATGAGAGACCGCTCGTGGCGGTCGAGAATCCCGTCACCGTCGCGGAGATCCACGCCACCATCATGACCGCGATGGGCGTCAGCCCGAAGACCGAGTTCCTGATTGAGGGCCGCCCGTTTTACGTGACCGAGGACGGGAAGGGCACGCCGGTGATGGAAGTGTTTGGGTGAGATCCTCAGCTATTCTCCCTGGTCAGCCGTTTCGAGAGTTTCTGCGGCCAGTGCATTGGGGAACCCGAAGCTCCAGAGGGAATTCCCCTCTCAATGCGATCTGGCGGTAAAAAAGACGGATGGCTTCCGTCGGCGTGAGTCCGAGTGAATCCAAGATGCGTTCTGTGGCCTCTTTGGTGGAGGGATCAATCCGGGCATGGATAACGGCTGATTGGGACATAAAGAGATTGCATCACGTTTGACACACATGGCCAGGATGTTCTGCCGGGCGTAGCTTCAAGTGCGCATCAGTTGCACACCCCATTTTGAACAAAACCCCACCGGACGGGTTCTCAACCTTCCTGATGGAACATCCCCCGCCTCAGTTTCCCGCTCTGATCGAGACGGTGTCGGGCTCGGGAGGAAAGGAAGGGCGAGCACGACTCCGGGAACAGATCCGGCGGTCGCGTCTCTTTCGCTTTCTCCCCCGCCCGAGGCGACTCATCCGCTGGAGCGTACTCGCGGGGCTCGCTTTATTTCTCGGACCACCGACTTTGAAAGCGATATGGTCGGATCCCGCAGAGGCCTTCGAGCCGGCGGCCGATGCGGTCCTCTATGATCGCGGCGGAACTGTCATACAGAGCTGGCCCGAGCGCGGGGACAGGCGTCCGGTGGCTTTCGCGGAGCTCTCGCCGTATCTCGTGAACGCGATCCTGGCGCGGGAGGATCAGCGCTTTTTCTCCCATTTCGGGATCGATCCGATGGCCCTCGTCCGCGCGGCCCGTGCCGATTTCGCGACTCGGCGGATCGCTCAGGGCGGGTCCACGCTGACGATGCAACTGGTCGAGCGCGCCTACCCGCAGCGTGAGAGAACGGTGACGGAAAAACTGCGCACCAAGTGGCTCGAATTTCTCATGGCGGCACGCCTCGAATGGCATGCATGGCAACAGACCGGGGATCGCCGGTCGGCCAAGGAGACGCTCCTCTCTGCCTACCTCGGACACATCGAGTTCGGACACCAAACCGTCGGCATCCGGGAGGCGGCCGAGTTCTACTTCCACAAAACCCCGGCGAAACTCACCCTCGGAGAATCGGCCTACCTCGCGGGTCTGGTCCGGGGGCCCTCGGTCAACAATGCCCACTACGACGCGGAGAACGCCCGGCTCGCCCGTGACGCGGTCGTGCGCAACATGGAAAAGCTCGGCCAACTGAGCGCGGGCGAGCGGGAGGACGCGACGTTTTACGTGGCATCCGAACGACGCCCCCGCTCGCGCCAGGGAGACGGATTCCTTTCGGCAGCGGTGCGCCGCGAGCTGCAAACGCTCGTGGAGAGGGGAGAACTGACTGCGGCCGAGGCGGGCTCACCGTCTCTCCGTCTCCGCCTCGCCCGCGACTCGGCGATCCAGCAAGTGGCTGAAACGAGTCTGCTCGAACAACTCGCATCGATCGAGAGCGACCGGCGCTTCGCGGGCGAAAAAGGTCATCTTCAGGGCAGCGTCGTCGTCCTCGACAACCGCACCGGCGGCATCCTCGCTTCGGTGGGCGGACGCAACTTTGACCGCCTCGCCTACGACTGCGCCCTGCAGGCAAAACGCACCGCCGCGAGCGCGGCAAAGCCATTTCTTTATGCCTCGTATCTCGAGGACCGGACGGCCCACATCACCGATCTCATCTCAAACGAAGCGCTCGATGAGGCCGAGTTCCCCGGACTACCCGGCTCGGGCGACCCCGACGAAACTCGACTGCTCGAGCCGGGTCTGCATCCGCTGTGGAAAGGTCTCGCCTACTCGAGCAATCGCATGACGCTCCGCGCCGGCGCCCTCACCCGCCCCTCGGCCTGGGCCAGTCGCATGCACCCGCTCCGGCTGATCCGCAACCCGTCAGTGCCCTCGACAAACGCGTGGCTCGGCAGCTTCGACGTGCGCCCCGTCGATCTCGCCGCCGCCTACGCCGTATTCCCCAGGCGCGGCAGCTACACGGAGCCGTATCTGATCCGTGAGGTAGAGGCGGCCGGCAGGACCGTCTATCGCCGCCAGCCCGAATTCCATTCCGTGATGCGGGCCGAGACCTGCGACGAGATCACGGGAGCACTCCGCGAAGTCCTGCGGGTCGGCACCGCCTCGGGCTACGGAGGGAAATCCCTCGCGGCAGACCGCGATGTCGCCGGGAAAACGGGAACCTCGGACGGCGTCTACGATGCCTGGTTCGTCGGCTATAGCAGCGACGTCACGATCGCCGTGTGGATCGGTTTTCCCGAAGGCAATCGAACCATCCTGAAAGACGAGACCGGGGGAAGTCTCGCTTTTCCCGTGTGGAAAAAAATCATCGAGAGCCTCCCCGGTGACTACGCCTTCACCCCGCTCGCGGAGTTGCCGATGCTGACGGCGGGGCAGTGAACGGTGAACGGGAAAGATACACCCACCAGGAATTGAACCTGGACCTTCGGCTTCGGAGGCCGACGTAATATCCATTTTACTATGGGTGCCTGCGACACGACGCCACCGGTGAAGGGGCGATCAGTGAGGGCGTTTAAGATGAGACCTCCGGGGCTGATTCGCAAGTGCTAAGCTCGCCCAATTCCCCTTTCCGGGCCGGAAACTCAACTTTACACTCCCGAGCCGAGGCCATATCGTCACCCCCGCCTCGGAAATGAGCAATTACGGGGCATTTCATCACCATGTCAGCGGCATCATCAGGCAAACGAGTCGTCATCAAGATCGGCACCGGGGTTCTCACGCGGAACTCGGGCGGGGAGATCCACCACGCCATGATCGCGCGGCTTTCCCAGGCGATCTCGGATATCAATGCGGCCGGGCACGAGGTCATCATGGTCTCCTCGGGTGCTGTCGGGGCGGGGATGTCGGCCTTCGGACTGACGCAGCGTCCGACCGGGACGGAGATGCTCCAGGCCTGCGCGGCGGCGGGACAGGCGCGGCTCATGCACTTGTATGAGGGCCAGTTCAGCCTCCACGGGATCAAGGTGGCCCAGCTCCTCGTGACCCACGAGGACCTCCAGGACGAGCGCCGCAGCGGCAATGTCCTCGCGACCCTGAATGCGATCCTCCCCCACCGGCAGGTCATCCCGATCATGAACGAGAATGACTCGGTCGCGGTCTACGAGCTCAAGGTCGGGGATAACGACACCCTTTCCTCCATCGTCGCGCGCCTCGTCAGGGCGGATCTGCTCATCCTCCTCACCAGCGTCGCCGGTCTGATGGGTCCTGATGCGAAATCGCCCGACGACATCATCACCGAGGTCGATGACATCGAGTCCGTCCTCCCTTTCGTCCGCGACGAAAAAGGCGATCTCTCTGTCGGCGGCATGGCGAGCAAGCTCCGGGCGGTCGAGGCGGCGGTCACGGCGGGGATCGAAACGATCATCGCGAGCGGTCTCCATCCCGAGCAGCTCCCCGAACTCGTCGAAGGCCGCGGGGTCGGAACCCGCTTCCGCCCCAAAGTCGCCACCTCCTCCGCCCTCTGACACACCATGACTTCTGAAGAAATCGGCGAAGCGGTCTGGCAAATGGGCAAACAGGCCCGTGCCGCCGCCCATGCCCTCACAAAACTCTCGACAGAGAAGAAGAACGCGATCCTCCTCGCGATGGCCGATGCGGTCATGGCCCGCGAGCCCGACATCATCGCGGCGAACGAAGAGGATCTCGCGGCGGCGGATGCACTCGGGCTCACCCCGGCGATGAAGGACAGGCTGCGCCTCGATCACGAGCGCATCGCGGCGATGGCGCAGGGAATCCGCGACGTCGCCCTGCTCCATGATCCCACCGGGGAGATCATCCGCGAATGGTCCCGTCCGAACGGGCTCGAAATCCTGAAAAAGCGCACGCCCATCGGAGTGATCGGGATCATTTTTGAAAGCCGTCCCAACGTTACCGCCGACGCCGCCGTGCTCTGTTTTAAGACGGGAAACGCGACGATCCTGCGCGGCGGGAAAGAGGCGATCTTTTCCAACCGGGCCATCGCGGCGGCCCTGCAGGAGGGCGGGGCTCCCGCCGGGCTGCCCGATCACAGCATCCAGCTCATTCCCTTTACTGATCGGGAGAGCGTGCGCCACCTCTGCGAGATGGACACCTACCTCGATCTCATCATCCCGCGCGGCGGGGCGAGTCTGATCGAGGCGGTCGTGAGCATGGCCCGCATGCCGGTGATCAAGCACTACGATGGGATCTGCCACGTCTTCGTCGATAAGGACGCCGACCTCGCGATGGCCGGGGCCATCACGGTGAACTCGAAGACGCAGAAGCCCTCGGTCTGCAACGCACTCGAGACGCTGCTCATTCATCGCGAGGTCGCCGCCGCATTTGCCCCGCAGATCGCCGCCGCGCTCGCCGCGAAAAAGGTGGAAATGCGCGGTGACGAAGCCTTCCGCGATCTCGCCGGAGTCGAAGGAGTGCTGCCCGCCACCGAAGAGGATTGGAAAACCGAGTATCTCGACTACATCCTCGCGGTCAAAGTCGTCGATGATCTCGATGCCGCGATCGCCCATATCAATCACTACGGTTCGCACCACACTGACAGCATCGTGACGACGAATGCCGACGCGGCGGCGCGATTCCAGCTCGAGGTGGACAGCGCCTGCGTCTTCTGGAACTGCTCGACCCGCTTTGCCGACGGCGCCGAGTTCGGCTTCGGCGCCGAGATCGGGATCAGCACCGACAAGCTGCATGCACGGGGCCCGATGGCGCTTGAGGAGCTGTGCAGCTACAAGTATCTCGTGAGCGGGAACGGTCAGGTGAAGTGAGGGGGTGGATGATCCGTGCGCCTTTCCCCGTAGAGGAACATGCCAATGTTCCCCGTTTCATTCAGCGTCCACCGCAGGACCGACGGGGGAATTTTGGCAAATTCCGCTACGGGGGAATTCCCCTACCGCCACAACCAGCGCACCGACTCCGGGAAAATCGCGCCGCCGTGATTGCCGTTGTGAGCGCCTTCGCCGAAGACGAAGTCGTAGTCATATCCGGCAAACTTCAGAGCGGCGGCCATCTCCTGATTCGCGAGAGGCCAGTTCCCGTGCTCGTTGTCGAGGTCGTTGGAGCCATCCTGCAAAAAGACGCGCAGCGGCTTGCGTTCGGTCTTGCGAATGAGCGAGGGGTAAACATGCCCGCCGCGGATGTTCGTGAAACTTCCGATGTGGCTCAGCACCTTGCGGAACAGATCGGGACGCTCCCAGGCCACCGTGAAGGCACAGATCCCGCCCGAACTCATCCCGCAGATGGCCCGCTGCGCCGGGTCGTCAGTGAGGCGATAGGACTTCCCTACTTCGGGGAGGATCTCCTTCTCCAGGAACTCCGCGTACTTCGCATCGAGCGAATCATACTCGACCGAACGATTGCTCCTCACACCCTCGGGGGCTTTCCATTTCTGCGGCTCCGTGAGTTCCTCCGCGAACCAGCCGGGATTGAGGAAGATCCCGATGATCACGGGCAACTCGCCGGCCGCGATGAGATTGTCAAGGACGACCGGGACCCTGACCTGTCCCTTTTCATCGACGTAGGCGTGGCCGTCCTGAAAGACCATCACCGCCGCTTTCTCAGTCCCCTTCGGATCATACTGGGCGGGAACATAGACAAAATACTCGCGAATCGTCCCGGGAAAGACCGAGCTTTTCCAGACGTGTTTGGTTACCGTGCCCTGCGGAACTCCCTCCTTGCGTTCGGAGTCCGGCCCGAGGGGATACTCCTTTGGTTTCGGGGCATCATCCTGCGAATGCAGCGCACCGGTTGCGGCGAGGAAAAAGACACAGAGAACGGGGAATTTCATGCGACAAGTATGGCGCGAGGACGCAGCGACGCAAGAGCCGGATCACCTCCATGCCGCCGCTTTCCAAACCGGCCAAATGCGCTTTCATTCCGCGCATGGAACGAGTTCACATTTCGATCAGTTCCAGCTCCGGAAAAATCCGATAGTCCGAAGGATTTCCGGTGATCAAATGGTGGACTCCGGCAGAAATACACGTTGCGGCCAAAAGCGTGTCCAAGACCCGTTTCCGCCCGAGGCGGTAACGGTCCATGTGATCGTGAAACCATTTCATTGCCTTATCATCCGGGAAAATTTGATCGACCTCTGCGGCAGTCCACCATTCCTGTGAACGCGACAAGGCCTCTTGCATCGAGAGAGGACGCTCAAAACGCTTTGCATCAGTGACTACGTGAACGAATAGAGCAACGACCTGATGAGCAAGCGCGAACTGGTCTCCCCGGTCAAGAAAGTGATCCCGAATCCGACGGGTTTCGCGGTGCTTCGGGTGCTCGAGGATGGAGAGCCTGACAAGGAAATCAGTATCGATGCCCACGGTCATTTAGCATTGCCCCGATACGGTCTTCAGATTCGTCACTCTCACGCACTTTACCCACAGAGAGTGGGGCCAGATCTCGCAGGCTGGGGCGAGCGGCTTTTTCCCCCAGGCGCAAATCGCGCCGCAATGATTCGGAAATGATATCCTGCAACTTTCTCCCCTCCCTAGCCGCTCGAATCCCGATCTCGCGCATCAAGTCGTCGGGAAGATCGAGGGTGGTTTTCATCATCCATGTTCCCCTAATTTTGCTTGTATGTCAACGCACCCCTTCGGGCCTGCACCCTTCGCGCTCCGGGACCAGTACGTCCCGCCGCGCTCCCCCGCAACGACGCAAGAGCCGGATCACCTCCATGCCGCCGCTTTCCAAACCGCCCAAATGCGCTTTCATTCCGCGCATGACTCTCCCGCCCTCTCTGGTCGTCCTTGTCACCGGTGCCTCCAGCGGCATCGGCGAGGCGGCGGTACGGGCGCTCCTCGCGCAGGGTCACTGCGTCCATGCGGGCGCCCGCCGCGTCGCGAAGATGGCCCCACTGCGCGAAGCCGGGGCCGTCGTCCACGCCCTCGATATCACCGACAAGGCCTCGGTCAACGGGCTGGTGGCCGCCATTCTCGAAAAAGAAGGCCGCCTCGACGTGCTCGTGAACAACGCCGGCTTCGGCGTCTACGGGGCCATCGAGGAAGTCTCGATCGGGGAGGCGCGGGGACAGTTCGAGGTGAATCTCTTCGGCATCGCCCGCCTCACCCAACTCGTCCTCCCGACGATGAGGGCGCAGGGCGGCGGCATGATCATCAATATCTCCTCCATGGGTGGTCGGGTCTACACGCCCCTCGGGGCCTGGTATCACGCCTCGAAGCACGCTCTCGAGGGCTGGTCCGACTGCCTCCGCCTCGAGGTCGCGCCCTTCGGGATCCGCGTGGTCATCATCGAACCGGGAGCGATCGAGACCGAGTTCGGCGAGGTGGCGGTGGTGCCTCTGCTCGAGCGATCCGGCGACGGTCCCTATGGCGAGCTTGCCCGGAGAATGGCCGCCGCGACCCGCCGCACTTTTTCGAGCGGTAAAGCCTCGCCTCCCTCGCTCATCGCCGATCTCATCGTCAAAGTGATCCGCTCACCCCGCCCGAAGACCCGCTACGTGGCCGGCTATCTCGCACGGCCGGTCATGCTGGCGCGCCGCTTTCTCGGGGATCGCTTTTTTGACCTGATGATCCGTCGGTTTCTCTGAGCACTGCTCTCAGGGCTTCAACGCCGCGCGGCTCTCGTCGGAGAGATTCCCCACGGGATAGCGGTAGATCTTTCCGTCGGCGAGGCGCAGCACCGCGACGTCGTCCTCCACGCCCATGAGAGTCGCCGTGATCGCCTTACCCTCACGGTTGGTCCATTCGCGCGGCCCTGGTGTTGCTTTGTCAGGCTTCTCCATGGACGAATCGGCCGCCTCGGGCATCTCCCCTTTCGCACCGCGCTCGCCTTTGATGGGAGCTCCCTCGGTGATCCACTTCTGCACGAGCGTAACCTCCTCTTCCGTGAGCCGCTCGCCTTTGCCCTTCGGTGGCATCGCATCGTCGTCACCTTCGGGACGGTAGAGAGTGATGAACAGGTAGCTCGCATCCCAGTCACCGGGGACCACGAGACTGTTTTTCTCGAAGCGGGCGAAGAGGTGATCGGGATCGTCGAGGATGAGCCCGCCCTTGGAAGTGTCCGAGGCCCGGCTGTGGCATTCCCCGCATTTCTTTTCAAAAATGGGCATGATATCCCGCTCGTAGTCGAGCGCAGCGAGATCCGCAGCGGCGAAGGTCAGGAGAAAGAGGAGCGATGGCAGGATCGGTTTCACGGCAACAGAAATAAGCGAACACGACCCGTCTGTCACCTCACGCATTGACGACGAGGTAGGGTTTCACCCTATAGAAGCGGGCACCATCGTGCCCCATCGTCACTCTGGGAGTTCCGCGTTCTCCTTTCCCCTCCAGCGCCTCCCCTCTCTCAATGCTCACGAAGTCTCTACGATGGAAAACCCGGAACTCTCCCGAAGCGCTTTCCGGAACCGGTGTCCTTCCTCTCAGGGCCGAGCTTTTCAGCAGCGAGCAGCTCCAACAGCACGCCATCGCCCTCGCCGGGCAACACCGCATCGACCCGAAAAGAGGGCGGAACCGCCTCCTCTCGCGACTGGATGAAAATGAGAAAGTGCTCATCGACTCCTACGATCTCGTCACGGCGGTCGATGGCGAAGAAAGCCAGGTCTCACCGGCCGGCGAGTGGCTCCTTGATAATTTCTACCTCGTCGAACAGCAGATCCGGGCGACGCGGCACCATCTCCCGCGGACCTACAGCCGCGAGCTGCCGCGCCTCCTCGGCGGACCCTCGGCCGGCTTCCCCCGTGTCTACGAGATCGCCCTGGAGCTCATCGCGCACTCCGATGCCCGGGTCGATGTGGAGAATGTGAGCCACTTCGTGGCAGCCTATCAGACCGTGGCCCCGCTCACTCTCGGCGAACTCTGGGCCGTCCCCATCATGCTGCGGCTGGGACTGATCGAGAATCTGCGTCGCGTCTCCGAGCACATCACCCGCCAGCGACACGAGCGCAATCTCGCCGACTTCTGGGCGAGCCGTCTCCTCGCGGCGGCCGATGATCCCGCCGTCGTCCTCCGCGCCCTCGCCGAGATGGCCGAGTCGGACCCGCCTTTTACCTGTCACTTCGTCGAGGAGTTCTCGGCTCGCCTCCACGGCCACGGCCACGGCCACGGGCAGGGACATCATGCCTTCGCCACGGTCCATAGCTGGGTGCAGCATCGCCTCGCCGACGAAGACCTGACACGTGAACAACTGCAGCGCATCGCCAACCAGACCCAGGCCGCAGACCAGGTCTCGATCGGGCACACCATCGGCAGCTTGCGATACCTCGATGCGGTGGACTGGCGCCGCTTCGTCGAGTCGATGAGTATTGTCGAGAAGACCCTGCTGACCGACCCGACCGGGATCTATGGACAGATGGACTTCCGCTCCCGCGACCGCTACCGCCACCGCGTCGAGCAACTCTCGCGGCTCGCAAAAGTCAGTGAGGAAAGTGTCGCCGCAACCGCGGTTCGTCTCGCCAATGGGGGCGGGGACGCCGGTGACAACCACGCTGACCCGGAACGGGCCCGTCATGTCGGCTACTATCTCGTCGATCGGGGACAGCCCGCTCTGGAAAAAGAGATCGGGGCGGGGTTTTCTTTCGGTGCCTTTTTCAAAAGATTGGCGAGACGCTTCCCCGTCGTCGGTTATGTCACGCCCATCGCCGCGATCACCGTCCTCACCGTGTCGATCATCCACGAGAGCGGCGCCCTCCCCGGATGGACGGACTGGCGCATCTGGCTGCTCCTCCTCCCGGGGGCCATCGCGGCCTCACAGATGGCGCTGGCTCTGGTGAATCTCGTCGCGCATCGCCTCGTGAAACCACGTCCGCTCCCTCGCCTCGATTTTTCCGGCGGCATCCCCGACGATTCCCGCACCATCGTCGTGATCCCCACGCTCCTGACGAGTGAGGAGGATCTCAGCGGTCTCCTCGAGGGGCTGGAACAGCGCTACATCGGCAACCGCGACACGAATCTCACCTTTGCCCTCCTCACCGACTTCCCCGACTCCGGCGAAAGCGCGCGGGAGAGCGATGCCGGTCTGCTGCGTCTCGCGAGCGAGGGCATCAGAGAGCTCAACGCCCGCTACCGCCCCGGCGGTCCCGCCCTTTTCCATCTCTTCCACCGTCCCCGCCTCTGGAATCCGCATGAAAAATGCTGGATGGGCTACGAGCGCAAGCGGGGCAAGCTCGAGCAATTCAACGACTACCTCCGCAGTGGCCCGCGCGAGCCTTTCTCCGTCATCATCGACGAACCGGCGGCACCCGACACGATTCGCTACGTCATCACCCTCGACACCGACACCGCCCTGCCCCGCGACGCCGCCCGTCGCCTGGCCGGGGCGATGGCGCATCCACTCAACCGGCCGCGCTTCGCTCCTGAGACCGGACGCGTCATCGAGGGCTACGCCATCCTGCAGCCGCGCACGCCTATCAGTCTCATCGCGGCGAACCGCTCGCGCTTTACCCAGCTCAGTTGCGGCGAGGCCGGCCTCGATCCCTACACCAGCGAGATCTCCGATGTCTATCAGGACCTCTTCGCCGAGGGTTCCTACGTGGGCAAAGGGATCTACGACGTCGATGCCTTCCGCTCCTCGACGGTGGGACGTTTCCCGGAAAACCTCATCCTCAGCCACGACCTCGTCGAGAGCAATCACGCCCGCTCCGCGCTCGTCTCGGACGTGGAGTTGCACGAGGATCACCCGACCAGCTTCCCGGCCGAGATGAGCCGACGCCACCGCTGGATCCGCGGCGACTGGCAGATTGCGGGCTGGCTCCTCCCCTCCGTGCCGGCACCGGGAAAGAAGCGGGTGCGCAATACGGTGACGACGCTCGGGTGGTGGAAGATTTTCGACAATCTCCGCCGCAGCCTCGTCCCGCCGGCGACGCTCTTTCTGCTCCTCGCCGGCTGGATATCGGGGTTCGGACCGACCGGCTTCTGGATCGGACTCGTCCTCAGCCTGCTGCTCCTCCCCGTGATCGTGGAGAATCTACTCTCGCTCGCACGAAAGTCCCGCGAGCAGACCTGGCGGGTCCATCTCAAGACCGGCTTCAAAGAACTCGGCCGTGATCTCGCCGAAGCGGGACTCTCGCTCTCGTCCCTGCCCTACCGCGCCCTCATCCATCTCGACGCCATCGCCGCCTCGGCCGGGCGCATGCCTTTCACCCGGCGGGGGCTGATGATCTGGCACACCCCGCGCTACGGGAGACGCAACCAATGCACGACCCTGCCGCAATACTTCCGCGAGATGTGGATCACCCCGCTCCTCGCCCTGCTCGTGATCACCGCCTTCGCCGTCACCCGCCCCGTCGAGCTTTTTGTGATCGGGCCGCTCCTGCTCATGTGGTTGCTCTTCCCCGTGCTCGGCTGGTGGATCAGCCGCCCCCTCACGAAGGAAGACGAATCCCTGACATCCGCACAAACCACCTTCCTGCGACGCCTTTCCCGACAGACCTGGCGCTACTTCGAAGTCTTCGCCAATGAAGAGGAAAACTGGCTCGCTCCCGACAACTTTCAGGAGGTGCCCACTCCCGTCGTCGCCTCGCGCACCTCGCCGACCAATATCGGCATGGGGCTGCTCGCGAATCTCGCGGCGGGGGATTTCGGGTACCTCAGCACCGGTGAGTTGCTCGACCGCACCGCGAAAACGCTCACTTCGATGGAGCAGCTCGAGCGCTTCCGGGGCCATCTCTACAACTGGTACGACACCCGCACGCTAAAGCCGCTCCTGCCCCTCTACGTCTCCAGCGTCGATAGCGGCAACCTCGCCGGCGCCCTCTTCACCCTACGGGCCGGGCTCCTCGAGCTGAAAGATCAGCCTCTCCTCCCGCCCTCCATCGCCGACGGTCTCCGCGACACCCTCGGCATGATCGCGGGTCCGGCGGCGGAGAGTCTTGCGAAAATGCTGCCCGACTCCTCCCCCGAACTCGGGATCGATGACACGCTCGCCTGGCTGCGGGCCGTGGCCCTCGATGCCGAAGCCCCGACCGCTAGCAGCGCGGGCGAAGAAGACTGGTGGATCGCGGCCCTCCGTCGCCAGGTCCGTTCCGCGCTGAATGATCTGGAGTTCCTCCTCGCCGGCCATCGGGACACCGGCCCTCTACCGACCCTGCGGGAACTCGCCGCGATGCCCCGCGTCGGGGAGAATGCCGCGACTCGCCTCGCCGTCATCGACACCCTCGCCCGTCGCGTCAGCGACCAGGCCGAGATGGACTTCGCCTTCCTCCACGACCGCTCCCGCGACCTCCTCGCGATCGGCTACAATGTCAGCGACCGACGCCTCGACCCCTCCTTTTACGATCTCCTCGCCTCCGAGGCGCGTCTCGCCAGCTACCTGCTCGTCGCCCGCGGTCACCTCGAGCAGAATCACTGGTTCGCCCTCGGGCGGCAACTCACTACCCAGGGCGGAGCCATGGCCCTGCTCTCGTGGAGCGGATCGATGTTCGAGTATCTAATGCCGCGGCTCCTCATGCCCACCTACGAGCATACTCTCCTCGACGAGACCTATCGCGCCGTGGTCTCGCGGCAGATCGAGTATGGCCGGCTCCGCGGCGTCCCCTGGGGCATCTCCGAATCGTGCTACCACCTCACCGACGCCCAGGGGACCTACCAGTACAGCGCCTTCGGCGTCCCCGGACTGGGGCTGAAACGCGGGCTCGCCGATGATCTCGTCATCGCCCCCTACGCCTCGGCCCTGGCCCTGCTCGTCCATCCCCGCGAAGCCTGTGAAAATCTCGAGCGACTCTCCGCCGCAGGCTACGAAGGTGCTTACGGGCATATCGAAGCGATCGACTTCACCCCCTCGCGCAATCCCCGCGGGAAAAGCGGCGTCGCCCTGCACAGCTACATGGCCCACCACCAGGGCATGAGCCTGCTCTCGCTCGGCTCCGTTCTTCTCGGCGAGCCGATGCAGCGCCGCTTCCTCTCCGATCCCTATTTCAAAGCCTCCGAGCTGCTCCTCTGCGAACGCATCCCGAAACTCGCCGCTCCCCTGCAGCCGCACGCCGCAGAGGTCAGCGCAGCCCGCAAGCCCCCCGTGAAAGAAGCCGCCACGATGCGCATCTTCACCAGCCCCCACACCCCCCTGCCCGAGGTCCACCTCCTCTCCAACGGCCGCTACCACGTCATGGCCACGAATGCCGGCGGGGGCTACAGCCGCTGGAATGATCTCGCCGTGACCCGCTGGCGCGAGGACGCCACCCGCGACGACTGGGGCACCTTCTGCTACCTGCGAGACACCGAGTCGGGAAGTCTCTGGTCGTCCGCCTACCAGCCGACGCGCCGCCAACCCGATCACTACGAAGCCATCTTCGTCGAGGGCCGCGCCGAGTATCGCCGCCGCGACGAAGAGATCGATTCCTACACCGAGATCGCAGTCTCGCCCGAGGACGACGTCGAGGTCCGTCGCATCACCCTGACAAACCTCTCCGACCTCCCCCGCAGCATCGAGCTGACCAGCTACGCCGAGGTCGTCCTCGCCCCGCCGAACTCTGACCTCGCACACCCGGCCTTCAGCAATCTTTTTGTCCAGACCGAGATCCTGCCCGCGTCGCAGGCCATCCTCTGCACCCGTCGGGCCCGCGCTCCCGGTGAAAATCCGCCCTGGATGTTTCACCTCATGACGACTCAGGGAGCACCCTGCGCCGAGGTCTCCTACGAGACGAGTCGGGCGAAATTCATCGGGCGCACCCGCTCGCTCGAGGATCCCGCCGCCTTTGACGAAGTCGGTCCCCTTTCCAACACCGACGGGTCCGTCCTCGACCCCATCGTCTCGATCCGCCAGAGCGTCGTGTTGCATCCCGAGACCTCCGCCAACTGGCATCTCGTCACCGGCGTCGCCGCGACCCGCGAGGAGGCCCTGCGCCTCATCGAGCAGTACTGTGATCCCAACTTCGCGGCGCGGGCTTTTGAAATGGCGTGGTCGCACAGCCAGCTCGAGCTCCATCAGTTGCAGGCGACCGAGGCCGATGCGCAGCTCTACGCCCGTCTCGCCAGCTCGATGATCTATGCGAACCCGCTGCACCGCGCCCCGTCCGGCATCCTCACCCGGAATCGCACCGGCCAGTCGGGCCTCTGGGGTTTCGGGATCTCCGGCGACCTGCCCATCTTCCTCATGCGCATCGGCGACGTGCATCGCATCGGTCTCGTCCAGCACGTTCTCAAAGCGCACGCCTACTGGAGAGGCAAAGGTCTCAATGTCGATCTCGTCATTCTCAACGAAGACTTCTCCGGCTATCGGCAGGACTTGCAGGATCGCATCAACGGCCTCATCGCCTCGGGGACCGAAGCCCACCGCGTCGACAAACCCGGCGGCATCTTCGTGCGACGCAGCGAAGACCTCACCGAAGAGGATCGAGTCCTCCTCCAGACCGTCGCCCGCGTCATCCTCACCGACAGCGCCGAGACCCTCGCGCAACAGGTCACCCGCATCGCGCCAAGCGGGAGGAAAGTCCCGCCTTTCTTCCCGACACGGACCGCGCCGGCCCCCTATCCACCCGACGCGGGACGCCAGCAAGACCTCAGTTTCTTCAACGGCATCGGCGGCTTCACCCACGACGGGCGCGAGTATGTCATCCGCATGGGACCCGGCGAGGTCACCCCGGCCCCCTGGGTCAATATCCTCGCAAACGACTCCATCGGGTCCGTCGTTTCCGAATGCGGCGCCGCCTACACCTGGGTCGGGAATGCCCACGAGTTCCGGCTCACGCCCTGGCACAACGACCCCGTCGGCGATCCCGGCGGCGAGGCCTTTTACCTCCGCGACGAAGAGACCGGCCGGTTCTGGTCGCCCACTGCCCTGCCCGCCCGCGGGACCGGCACCTACACGACGCGCCACGGCTTCGGCTACAGCGTTTTCGAGCACGTCGAAGACGGGATCCGCACCGAGATGTGGACCTACGTCGCGACCGACGCGCCGGTGAAGTTTGTCGTAATGAAAGTGCGCAACCTCTCCGACCACCCGCGGCGACTCTCCCTCACCGGCTATTGGGAATGGGTCCTCGGGGAATGGCGCCACACCAACCTCATGCACATCGTGACTGAGTACGACGCCTCGGCCGGGGCCGTCTTCGCGCGGAACCACTACCAGCGCGAGTTCGCCGGCAAGACCGCCTTCGTCAGTGTCTCCGAGCCGCACCGTTCCGTCACGTGCAGCCGCGCCGAGTTCATCGGACGCAACGGCACCCTCGCCCGGCCCGCCGCAATGGTGCAGGCACAACTCCCCGGTTGCTCCACCGCCACCACCGATCCCTGCGCCGCCCTGCAGGTTCCCTTCGATCTCGCCATCGGGCAGGAAAAAGAGATCGTCTTCCTCATCGGCGCCGGGAGCGATGCCAACGAGGCCCAGCATCTCATTCGCCGTCACGGCACCCCCGTGAGTGCCCGACGCGCTCTCGAGGGAGTCTGGGAGTTCTGGAAACGCACCCTCGGCGTCGTCCATGCCGAGACTCCCGATCCCGCCCTCAATCTTCTCGTCAATGGCTGGCTCGAGTATCAGACCCTCGCCTGCCGCTACTGGGGCCGCAGCGGCTACTACCAGTCGGGCGGTGCCTACGGATTCCGCGACCAGTTGCAGGACACCACCGCCCTCCTCCATGCCGCTCCCTGGACGACGCGCGAGCATCTCCTGCGCGCCGCGAGCCGGCAGTTCCTCGAGGGCGACGTGCAGCACTGGTGGCATCCGCCCGGCGGCCGCGGCGTCCGCACCCATTTCTCCGATGACTACCTCTGGCTGCCCTATTGCGTGAGCCGCTATGTCAGAGCCACCGGCGACACCGGCGTCCTCGAAGTGCGGGTGCCCTATCTACAGGGACGTCCCGTCAACGCCGACGAAGAGTCCTACTACGACCTGCCCCAGCCCTCGGGCGAGGATGGCACCCTCTACGACCACTGCGTCCGGGCGATCAAGAACGGCTTCCGCTATGGCGAACACGGGCTCCCCCTGATCGGTTGCGGCGACTGGAACGACGGCATGAATCTGATCGGGGAAAAAGGCCGCGGCGAGAGTGTCTGGCTCGCCTTCTTCCTCTACGACGTCCTCCACCGCTTCGCGCCCCTCTCCCGCTCGCGCGGGGATGATACCTTCGCCGCCCTCTGCGACGAACAAGCCGCCGGCCTGCAGGAGATGGTCGAGAAGAACGCCTGGGATGGACAATGGTATCGCCGCGCCTACTTCGACGACGGCACCCCGCTAGGCTCCTCGGAGAACGAAGAATGCCGCATCGACTCCATCGCGCAGAGCTGGGCCGTGATCTCCGGCGCGGGCGATCCCGAGCGCACCCGCCTCGCCATGGCCAACGTCGATAGCCAACTCGTGCGGCGCGACGAGGGACTCATCCAGCTCTTTGACCCGCCCTTTGACAAGTCCGACCTCGAACCCGGCTACATCAAAGGCTACATCCCCGGCGTCCGTGAGAACGGCGGGCAATACACCCATGCCGCGATCTGGACCGCGATGGCCTTCGCCGCGATGGGCGACACGGAAAAAGCGTGGGAGCTTTTCCATCTCCTCAATCCCATCCGCCACGCCCTCGACCCCGCCGGGGTGGAGCGCTACCGCATCGAACCCTACGTCGTCGCCGCCGACATCTACTCTGTCGCCCCCCACACCGGACGCGGCGGCTGGAGCTGGTACACCGGCTCATCCGGCTGGATGTATCGGCTCATCGTCGAGACCCTCTTCGGTCTAGAGGTCGAGCTCGACCAGCTCCATCTCAAACCGCTCCTGCCAAAAGAATGGGACTCCTTCCGCCTCCACTATCGCTTCCGCGAGACCTTCTACCACATCACCGTCTCGCGCTGCGTCGACGGGAGTGGTGAAAAGCCCGGGCTCAAACTTGACGGCAAAACGATCCCGGGCAGTACTGTTCCCCTCATCGACGATCATCGCGAGCACGTCATCGAGCTGAGAGTGACGTGAGACTTGCCGCGATCCCATTGCCGACCCGACAAAACAACAAAGGGAACCACGAAGGGAACGAATTTCAAGAATGGGGAAACGACGGTAGACCGAACCGTCCCGGTGAGCCGACTGGGCCGGCGGATCTCATGCACCGCTCGCGGCTCGGCAACGACGCCTCGCCCTACCCCGGGAATTGGCGGAGAATGGGATTCGGCCGATTCGTTTCATTCGTGGTTCACCCCTGTCCCTTACCCCCTTCCACAGGCAACCGATTGTACCATTTTTCTCCTTTCCAAAACTCCGGCAAAACGAAACGATCCCCGCCATGACGAAAGCATTCCCCCTCCGGCTAAAGGCCCTCTTCGCAGTGGGCCTATTATTTCATCTCTTCTGCCTCTCCGGATCCGGAATCGCGCAAGACGCCCCCATCCCGGCAACCCTCGAAGGCCGAATCCTTTTCCTCGGAGACTCCATCACCCACGCCGGCCACTATGTCTCCATGATCGAGGCCACTCTCCTCAGCGAAGGCCTCGACCCGGGCAGCTTCGAGCTCATCAATCTCGGACTCTCGAGCGAGGGCGTCACTGGACTCTCGGAGCCCGGTCACCCTTTCCCCCGGCCAAATGTCCACGAGCGGCTCGACCGCGCCCTCGAAAAAGTAAAACCCGATCTCGTCTTCGCCTGCTACGGCATGAACGACGGCATCTATCACCCCTTCAGCGAAGAACGATTCGCCGCCTATCAGGCCGGGATCAATACACTGATCGATAAGGTGAAGGCGAACGGAGCTCCGCTCATTCTGATGACCCCTCCGCCTTTCGATCCCGAACCGCTTCGCGCAAAAGGCCAGCTCAGACCCGTCGATGCCGCGAAGTTCGGCTGGGTCGAGATCTACGAGAACTACGACGGCGAAGTCATCGCCCCCTATTCCGCCTGGCTTCTTGCACAAAAGGATCGTGTCCTCGGAGTGATCGACATGAGAACGCCGCTCCTCGCTTATATGCAGGAAAAGCGAAAGAGCGACCCGGCTTTCACCCTCTCGCCCGACGGGGTTCATCTCAACGAAGAAGGGCATCGCGTTCTCGCAAAAGCGATCTTCAAGGCGCTCGGAAAAGACCCCGACAGCATCGATACCATCGATACCATCGATCCGAGAGTCCTCGCCAAAGTCCACTCCCGCCAGACTATCCTGCACGATGCCTGGCTCACGCACGTCGGCCACCAGCGCCCGCAGACAAAGGCGGGCCTCCCGCTCGGGATCGCGCGTCTCGTCGTCGCATTGCCGGCGTCTGAAGTCCCCCGCATCCTTTTCAACGGAGTGGACCTTGCGGGATGGCAGGGCGATACCGCGTTCTGGAGCGTCGCCGGCGGAACCATCACCGGACGCAACACCGGACCGGTCCCCTCCAGCACCTACCTTTTCACGGAAAAACCCTATCGCAATTTCCGCCTCCTCTTTGAAGTGAAGCAGACCGTCTCCCCGGCTCATTCCACGATGCACTCCGCCATCGCGGCCCTTGGGGAACGCTTCGAAGACACCGGGGCAAATGCCTTCGGATTTCGCGGACCACTGCTCATGTTTGCTCACGACTGGGGGATCTGGGATGCCTACCGCCGCAACCGCATCGAACCGCAGGGGCAGAAGGGGACGATGAAAATCGCCTCTGAAAAAGTCGGCGACTGGAACCGCATCGAGATCCTCGTGATCGAAAATCGAATTCGTTTTGTGAACAACGGGGAACTCGTTTTCGATTTCACTGATGACGCGGCGATGCTCCAACCCTCTCCCATCGGTCTGCAACTCCACAAGAATGACAAAGCACAGGAGTTTCAGTTTCGCGGTCTCGTCCTCACCGAATCACCACAGGACACCCTCGTCACATTGCCCTGACGCTCGGGCCTTCGTGCTGCGTGGTCCGCCACTTTTGCAAAACCTTCAGCACGATACCCGCATCTGAGCGAATCCGTGAAAATCTGTGCCCATCCGTGGCGATCGAACCGAACACAGATTGGCACAGATCCGCTTTGCTCCCACAGATGAGCACAGATTCTAAAGTGTCCGGGGCCCGAAGAAGAGATCCAAATTCACCTTCCCGAAAGTCTTGCAACCGTCTCGTTCTTCATTCGGCCCCGTGTCCTGAGAGAACCCGCCGCAGCCACTCCCTCGCCACCTCTCGTGCCGGCGAGGGACGCAGCAGCCAGCCGTCGTTGTGATTGCGGAAGCCGGTTTTTAAGAAGGTGAAATCTCCTTTTACTCCGGTGGATGCGAGATACTCCCGCGTCGCCTCCACCGGGTTTTCGTGACAGATCAACTGCGGCCGTCCCCCGAGACGGTCTAACCTCAATCTGGCCGTCGCACGATCCGATCCCGCATAGGGCCAGCGCTCGCGGACTCCGTCGTAATGGCTGTAGCAGAAGAAGCCCCGCCAGAGCGAGGCGATCGCATCATCATGCAAACCGATCGCATTGCAGGCGAGCGCCCCGCGCGAGAAACCGCAGAGGACGACCCGCTCCGGATCCCCTGAGAAAAGCGCGCAGATCGCCGGCACCGCCCGCTTTGCAAAAGCCACCGTCGCGTCGGGTTTGTGCGCCGGAGCATCCCCCCACCACGTGATTGCGAGTCCGTCACCCGCCTCGTTGAGAAAAGGCAGGCAGACCCAGATCGCCCCCGCACCGCCGGTGAGACCGTAGCCCAGTTGACTTCCCTCGGGCCGCCCCGTGCTGACATCGCCGTATTGGTTAGTGTAATTCCCGTTGCCCGCATACTCCACGATCACCGGAAATCGTTTCTCCGGCGTCCAGTCCGCCGGTAGATAGAGCACCATTTCGGGAACCGTCGCCGGGTCGTCCGGGAGACGGAAAAAGACCCGCTTCCCCGGAGCGGGCGCACCCATGGTTACCGGCGGGATGACGAGATCGGCCGGCATTGTACTGATGTCAGGGTCTTGTGCGTGGATGGCGGGCGCGATAGAAGAGAGAGAGGAGAGAAAGAAGAGACAGGGAAACAGCACGGCGAGTGCGGTGCGGGAGAGACGGCGGAGAGGCTTTGTCGAGAGGAGTTTCATTCGGGGGGGGGGCTGGGAGGAATGGTAGAGGATAGGGAGAGAAGAGGTCGAGCGGGAATCGGGGGTGCGGGGTAACTTCACGGCGGATCAAGACTTCGGAATTCCCCGATTCTTCCCCACTGCGGACGAGCCCATGCGACTTCCCGAGAGCCGTTTGCCCCCAAGCTGTTTCCCATTCCGGAAAATCCAAGACGTGATGCAGCGCAGGGTAGTGGCAAGCCCGCACTTCCCCTTCGTCGAACTCGCTCCATCCGTCGGTCCAAGCCCCCTTCGAGGGACGGGCCATCGTCTCCTCGTTGTCTTGTCCGGTGTAGAACCACGAACGAATGGAACGAATGGAACGAATGGAACCAATGGAACCAATGGAACGAATTTTACGAAATGTTCCCGCAATGACCGCTCAAGACGCTGTCCGAAAACTCACGAAAATCTTTTCAGCGCTCGGCAATTTCGTCCTGTAGCTGGCCTCTGTGAGGCCGGAACGTTGCATCTTGGACGCACGACCGGCCTCACAGAGACCGGCTACAGGAGAACCCGGTATTCACGGCTAACGAGTGAGTCTTCCGACAGCCTCTTCAGCCTGCCTGACCATTCGACCCTCCCTGCTTCCGATCCGAGAATGTCCGAAATCGTGATCCAGAGGAGTGTGATTTTCGGAGAATGAGGAGACGGCGCCAGACGTGGCGCGGAAATGCGCGATTGAGATATGAGTGCCGCGCAAACAATGTCGCTTCAATGAGACCGCGCCAGTGATGGCGCGGAAATACGGCGCCGAAACGGCGGGTGCATCTTCATTCTGGCGCTTCAATGAGACCGCGCCAGTGATGGCGCGGAAATAGGTCGAGGCCCTTATCGAGCAGGCCAAGCAATCCGGGCTACGGTTCGATGACTGGCCGCCGCGAAGCGGGCTGGCGCTGGATCGCTCCGCACGCCTTCGGCCACGATGGCTACCGCTGGCATGCGCGGGCCTGGTGCGAGGAAAACGGAGGCTATCGGGATTTTGTCGTGAGTCGAATCGATACCTGTGAATGGCCGACTGAGCCCGCGAGTCCGCAGGTTCCCGACATTGACTGGGATACCTGGGAAACCCTGACACTCATCCCCCACCCCGATCTCGGCGAAGACCGCCGCCGCGCGATCGCGAACGACTTTCAAATGACCGATGGCCGGATGGAGCTCCGCACCCGGAAGGCGATGCGGGACTATCTGCTCGCCCATCTCCGACTCCCCGCGTGGGATGGCGGTGAGCGCGGCGCGTTCCTCCAACTCGTGCCGGGTGAGGCTGCTTCGTGACGCGGCTGCACCTGCTCATCGAATTGACAAACGCATTCCAGATGGCCAAGTTCCTCCTACGCAAGTCAGCATAAACGGAGCGAAAACGCAGCTTTCCCGGCTCATTGCGGCGGTGGAACGCGGCGAAGAAGTGATCATCGCGGGGCGCGACAAGCCGGTCGTGCGCCTTGTCCCCATGTTGCCCTGGCCGTTGCGCAGCCGAAGCCGGGGTTTCTCTTTCGTAGTGGTGACGTCCACGTCGCCACCGGACGCAGGTAAAGCGCAACCGGGCCTGCCGCACGACAGGAGTGTCGCGCCTCCCTGGGGTCGAAGGGGTGAGTAAATCCTAAATCCTAAATCCTAAATCCTACAGCTTCACCCGCCCCAGCCTCAGCGCATTCGTGATCACGGAGACCGAGCTGAGGCTCATCGCGGCGCCGGCGAGGATGGGACTGAGGAGCAGTCCGAAAAAGGGATAAAGGACACCCGCCGCGATGGGGATGCCGAGGGCATTGTAGAGAAAGGCGAAAACGAGATTCTGACGGATATTGCGCAGGGTCGCTCGGCTGAGGTGGATCGCTTTGGCGATGGCGCGCAGATCGCCTTTCACGAGGGTGACGCCGGCGCTCTGCATCGCGACATCGGTGCCTGTGCCCATCGCGATGCCGACATCGGCGGCAGCGAGGGCGGGCGCGTCGTTGATGCCGTCTCCGGCCATCGCGACAACTTCGCCAGAGTCGTGAAGTCGCCGCACTTCGGCGATCTTGTCGGCGGGGGTGACCCCGGCTTTAAAATTCGTCAGCCCCAGCTTCTTCGCGACGGCGCCGGCAGTGCGCTCATGGTCTCCCGTGAGCATGATGACCTTCACTCCGAGTTCGTGAAGACTGGCGAGGGCTTCGGCGGTGGTGGCTTTGATAGGGTCGGATACGGTGAGCAGTCCTGCTACTTCGCCGTCGATTGCCATAAAGAGCGCGGTCTCGCCCTGTGCCTGACGTTCCTCCGCTTTTGCTTCCATCGCGTCGAGATCGGCGACGCCTTTTTCGCGGAGGAAATCCGCTTTGCCGATCAGAACCTGGTGCCCGTCGATCCGGCCCGCGACACCGCCGCCAGTGGTTGAGGCGAAATCTTCCACCGGGAGCAGGGAAAGATTCGCCTCATTTGCGGCGTTCACCACCGCCGAGGCGAGGGGGTGTTCGCTCGACTGCTCGAGGGAAGCGGCTAGGTGGAGGAGCCTTTCGGGCGACTCGTCCCCTGCCGGGATCGCGAGGGAAAAATGGGGGCGACCTTCGGTGAGCGTGCCGGTTTTATCGACGAGCAGGGTCGTGACTTTCTCGAGTCGTTCCAGCGCGGCGGCATCCTTCACGAGGACGCCCTCGCGCGCGCCGCGGCCGACCCCGACCATGATGGACATGGGCGTTGCGAGCCCCAGGGCGCAGGGACAGGCAATGATGAGCACCGCGACCGCGTTGACGATGGCAAAGGCGAGACGGGGGTCCGGTCCGAGCCACCACCAGAGCGCAAAGGTGAGCACTGCGACGAGGAGCACAGTCGGGACAAAATACGAGGCCACTTTGTCGGCGAGCCCCTGAATCGGTGCCCGGCTGCGCTGCGCCTGCGCCACCATCTCGACGATCTGCGAGAGCAGCGTCTCGTCACCTACGAGCTCGGCCTTCATGACAAAACTTCCTGTCGTGTTGAGGGTGCCGCCGGAGACTTTGTCGCCCGTGGTTTTCTCAAGGGGCAGGGATTCGCCGGTGAGCATGGACTCATCGACGGAGGAGCGGCCTTCGGTGACGACGCCATCGACCGGAATTTTGTCACCCGGACGCACCCGCAAGTGATCGCCTGCGACCACCTCATCGAGCGGCACCTCCTCATCGCCGCTGTCCGTGATTCGCCGGGCTGTCGGCGGCGCGAGATCGAGCAGGGCACGGATCGCGCTGCCGGTGCGGCTGCGGGCGCGGGCCTCGAGCCACTGCCCGACGATGACGAGGACGATGATGACCGCCGCCGCCTCGAAGTAAAACGCGACCTTGCCATCCATTCGCATCGCGGCCGGAAAGAGCGACGGAAGAAGAAGGGCGACGACACTGTAGAGGTAGGCCGCGCCGACTCCGATGCTGATGAGTGTCCACATGTTCCAGTGGCCGGTGCGGAGCGAGACCCAGCCGCGGCGGAAGAAAGGGGCCCCCGCCCAGAGCACGACGGGAGTGCTCAGGATCGCCTGAATCCAGCGCGATATATCACCGTTCACCCAGTGATCGTGTCCCACTGCGGGAAAAAGATGCGCCATCGCGAGGAGGAAGACGGGGAGGGTGAGGATGCCGGCGATCCAGAGGCGGCGGCGCAGATCGCGCTCTTCGCCTCCTTCGTCCTCGTCGTCCTCGTCGTCAACGGCGGGTGTCATCGGCTCCAGCACCATGCCGCATATCGGACAGTCACCGGGATGGTCCCGCACCACCTCGGGATGCATCGGGCAGGTGTACTGCGTTTTGGTCGCCGCCTTCCACGAAGGATTGCGCTCCAGAGCCATGCCGCACTTCGGGCAATCGCCCGGTTTGTCGGACTCGACGCCGGGGCACATCGGGCAAAAATATTTCGCGCCGTCGGAGGGACTGACCTCGTCGTGCGACCCGTGCCCTTGGCAGCACGAGCCCGCCTCGACTGGCTCGGGTTCGGGTTCGGGTGCGGGTTCGGGGTGGTTGCAGCAATTGCTCATGACGAAGGGAAAGTGCCTCTAACGTAAGGCACCTAAGGCGCGCTTTCCATGGGGTAATTCCCGTAGCGGAACTCGTGAGAGTTTCGTCCTCCGCAGGGCCGTCGCCCGAAGGTGTCACCACCTTCGCTACTCCATTTCACGGAGCCTCCAAAAACGCCATCGCATTGCGCAGATGACCGTCCCTTTTCGCGGCGTCCATTTTCTCCCAGGTCTTCGCCATCATGCTGAGGCGATATTGGCCTTTGAAAAAGTCGTGGTGTTGATCGATGAAGTTCCAGAAAAGCCCGTCCCAGATCCCGCACCAGGGTCCGGGGCGGTAGTCGGACATTTTTTTGAGGTAATTCGATCCCGAGAAATACGGTTTTGTCGTGAAGATGCCGCCGGCGGCGAACTGGCTCATGCCGTAGACATTCGGGACCATGACCCAGTCGTAGGCGTCGATGAAGAGCTCCATGAACCAGTCGTTCACCTGGCCCGGCTCATACTGACAGAGCATCATGAAATTCCCCATCACCATGAGCCGCTCGATGTGGTGCGCGTAGCCGGTCTCGAGGACGCGCTCGATAACGAGATCAATCGGGGCCACTCCCGTAGTCGCAGTCCAAAAGGTATCAGGGAGATCGCGCTCGTGCCCGAAGAAGTTCCCGTTCCGCATCTCGACCCCGTGACGGCGATACATCTGATAGATGAACTCGCGCCACCCGATAATCTGCCTGATGAATCCCTCGAGGGAACCGAGAGGAACGGCATGCTTCGCCGCATACGCGAGAGCGCGGTCGACGACGTCCTGAGGCGTTAGCAGACCAATGTTAAGCGCGGGCGTGAGGAGGCTGTGAAAGAGAACCCGCTCGTGCGTGGCGAGAGCATCCTCGTAGGGGCCGAACTGAGCGAAGCGATCCGTAAAAAAGGCATCGAGCCAGGCACTCGCATCTTCGTGAGTGACGGCATAGTGGAATCCCGCGACGCGCCCGGGGTAGTGGGAGAAACGGGCCGCGACGTAGGCGAGCGCCTCATCGACTTCCCGACGGCGCGGGGCGGCGGGGTCGGGCGGCACGGCGAGGCCTTTCTTCGGCATGGGCTTGCGATTGTCTTCGTCGTAGCTCCAGCTTCCGCCTTCGGGGCCGCCTGTGGGATCGAGGAGAATGCCCATGCGCTTGCGCTGCGCTTCGTAAAACGCGGCCATGAAGGGCTTTTTACGGGAATCAAAATGATGGTCGGCCCAGTCCTGAGGAGTAAGAAACATCGGCGAATCCGTGATCGTGAGGCGGACTCCGTTCTCATCACAGAATCGGCGAAGCCGCTTTTCGAGAAGAAAATCGGTCGGGGCTGCTGTCACGATTTCATCAAACGGAGCGGCACGGTGGAGCTTTGTCAGGATCTTCCCGATCGTCATGTCCCGCTCGTAGTCGTGATAGGTGACCTCCTGCCCGAGCGTTGCGGCGCGGTCTTTCCAGGCCATCATCGAAGCCCGGTGGAGGACGATCTTTTGCTGGTGAAATCGTCCCGGCGAGGCATGGGGATCGCCGAAGAAGAGCGTATCCTCGATCAAGTGGACGGGGCGACCGGCGGCGAGGGCGGGGTGGTCCGCAAAGAGCTGATGCGGAAAGACGAGGGTGATCGCGGCCGACATCGCGGTTCGCTTAGAGAAGCTTCAGGGTCGAGATCCCGCCGTCGATTTTCATAACCTGCCCGGTCATGAAGCCCGAGTCCGACCCGAGGAGAAAGGCGGCCGCTTTTGCCACCTCGGTCGGATCGCCGATGCGCTTGAGCGGGTGACGATCGGCCGAGGCCTTGCGTTTTTCGTCGGTGCTAAGGAGAGTGCCGGCGAGCGGAGTGTCGGTCAGGGAGAGGGCGAGGCAGTTCACCCGGATGCCCGGGGAAAACTCCGCCGCGAGGGTGCGGGCGAGGCCTTCGAGGGCGCCCTTGGCCGAGGCGATGCCGGCGTGGTAGGGCAGGCCGGTGCCGACCGCGACGGTGGAAAAAAGAACGATGGAAGCGGTGCCCGATTTTTTCAGGGCCGGGAGAGCGAGCCGGATCGCGCGGACGGCGCCGAGGAAATTTACTTCGAGCTCGCTCTGGAAATCCTCGTCGGTGAGCCGCTGAAAAGGCTTGAGGTGGATCGTGCCGGGGCAGTAGACGAGCCCGTCGAGCGATTCGGGAAGCACGAGGGTCGCATCGCGGTCGGTGACGTCGTAGGCCTGACGCGAGACGCCGGGGATCTCGGCGAGTGCACCCTCGGTCCGCGACGCGGCGATGACGCGGTCCCCGCGTTCGACGAGATCGCGCACGATCTCCAGTCCGATCCCCGAATTGCCGCCGATGAGTAAAATGTCACGATCCATTGTTGCAGATTACGGCGCTGCGCACGGTTCGGAGGCGGGCCCTGTAGGTGGCCTCTCTGAGGCCGCGTTGGATTTGCAAACGACATCGACCCCCGCCGACCGCTCATCCCGGCCTCGCAGAGACCGGCTACATCATCGACCGCGAGCACCTACTCCAGTCGTATCGTCGCGGACCGGCCGTGAGCGTCGAGACCCTCCACTTTCGCAAAGGCCTCGACATAGGGAGCGGACTTGCGGATCGATTCGGCGTCGAGGCGCACGATACTGGTCCGCCTTTGGAACATATCCACGGTCAGGCCGGAGAAGGACTTCCCGGCACCGCCAGTGGGCAACTCGTGGCTGGGTCCGGCGAGGAAATCCCCGACCGCGACGGGCGAGTAATTCCCCAGAAAGATCGCTCCCGAGGTCGTGATGCGCGGCAGGATGGCCTCCTCTTTCTTCGTGATCAGGGAAAGGTGCTCCGGCGCAAAGGCATTCACGAGGGCGACACCATCGTCGAGCTTCTCCACCAGCACCATCCAGGCACCGTCCTTAAGCGCTTTTTTCAACTGCGTCTGACGGCTGAGCGTCTGGATCTGACGCTCGATCTCGGCGTTGACCGCGTTGAGCAACTTCTCCGAATCGGTCACGAATCCCATGATGCTGTCCCCTCCGTGCTCGGCCTGGGCGAGCATGTCGGCGGCGATGAAGGCGGGATTGCCACTGCTATCGGCGAGGGTCACGACCTCACTCGGCCCGGGCAGCAGATCGACCGCGACGACGCCGAAGAGCTGGCGTTTCGCCTCGACGACGAAAGAATTCCCCGGGCCGTAGACTTTGAGGACAGGCTTGATCGTCTTGGTCCCGAGCGACATCGCGGCCATGCCCTGGGCACCGCCGACTTTGTAAATCTCGGTCGCGCCGGCCTCCTTGAGCGCATAGAGCAAGGCGGGATTGACGGAGCCGCCGGGGCCCGGAGGAGTCATCACGACGATCTCGGGACACCCGGCCGCTGCGGCGAGGCACACGGTCATGTTCGAGGTCGAGACGAGCGGAGCACTGCCGCCGGGCACGTAGATCCCTACCCGCTGAAAGGGCAGATAACGCTCCCCAACCTCAGCACCCTGGGCGTTTTTGCCCGACCAGTCCCTGCGCAGACTGCGCTTCGCAAAATCGATGACGTTCTTCCGCGAGGCCGCGATGGCCTTTTTCGTCGTCGCATCGACGGCATCGTCAGCGGCGGCGAGCTCGGCCTCGGTGACGCGCAGCTCTTTGCCGGTTTTGAAATCAGCCTTGTCAAAACGGTTCGAGAGCTCGATGAGCGCGGCGTCGCCCCGCTTTTTGACATCGGCGACGATGCCCTTGACGATCTCCTCGACTCCGGCGGGCGGAGCGGAGCGGCGATCGAGCTTTTTAATCACCGAGGAGAAATTTTTGTCCGTGTACCGAATGATGCGCATGGGGGAGAGAGGGAGTGGGGGGCGTCCGCCTCGGGCGGGAAAGGGCTAATCAACAACAACCCTGAGCGATTTCAAATACTCGTCGCCGCCGAATTCGGGTGGCATGCCCGGGTGCTCGCAGGAGACTACGCGCCGCCGCCGCGACTTGATGCCCTGAATCACGTCCCGCTCGAACTGGGCCGCCGTCAGTCCGTGGGTGTTCGCACAGCAGAGCATCCACCCGCCCGGCTCGACGAGGGCGGCAGCGAGGCCCGCGAGATCGGCGTAGTCGCGGTCGGTGCGGAAGGTCGCCTTCGCGTTCCGCGAAAAGGTCGGCGGGTCGAGGACGATGCCGTGAAAGGTGCGCCCCTGACGGGCAAAGGTCCGCAGCCACTCGAAGACGTCGCCTTTGACCCCGTGATGGGCGGCCGGGTCGAGCCCGTTGACGGTGAAATTGTCCCAGGTCCAGTTGAGATAGGTTTTGGAAAGGTCCGCCGTCGTCGTCTCCGCCCCCGCCAGCGCCGCCATCACTGAAAACCCGCCGGTGTAGGCGAAGGTGTTGAGAATGCGCTCGCCGGGCTTCACGATTTCCCCGACGTGGCGGCGATTGAGGCGCTGATCGAGGAAAATGCCGCTCGAATATCCCGCGCTAAAGTCGATCAGGAACGAGGCCCCGTTTTCCCGCACCAGAAAGCGCTCCGTGACGACCTCCCCCGAGACATGCGCCGGAGCCGTTGCGGCGGCCTTGTCGCGCGGACGCCAGTAGATCGATCTCGCCACTCCTTCGCCGAGTAATCTCAGGAAATCAGGGAAAACGGGATCCTGCGTCTGCACGAGCCAGCGCCCGTCGAAGTGATCGACCCACACGCCGGCAGCCGCGTCGTGGTAGATGCGCCACGCGGTCGTATCGGGTGATGGAGCGGGGAATAGCCTTTTCAACGTGACGGTAAGTTGCAATCCTGCCATCTCTTCCTACCTTGCGAAACCATGAATTCCGAACTGTCCGCCACGCTCGACGCCGCCCTCGCCTCCGGAGACCTCCTCCAGAGCAGCCTCGACAATATTGTCGAGCTACTCGGCAGTTCCGGCAACCCGCTTTACGAAGCCTCCGTCGCCTGGCTCGCGAATGAGGGAGACTGGAAGGAACTGAACAATCGCTTTTTCAAAAAGCTCGCCTTCGGCACCGGTGGTCTTCGCGGTCGCTCCATCGGTGAGATCGTGACTCCGGCCGAGCGCGGCAGCGCCCCCGCGAGCGAGCGCCCCGAGTTCCCCTGCGTCGGCACGGGCAATGTCAATTACTACAACATCACCCGCGCCACTCTCGGCCTCGTGCGACACCTCCTCAAAGCCCACACCGGCGAGGGCCGTCCCTCCCTCGCGGTAGCCCGCGACACCCGCTACTTCGGACAGGAGTTCGCCGACTGCGTCACCAAAGTCGCGGTCGAGAACGGGGTCGATGTCTACATTTTCACCGAGCCCCGCTCTACCCCGCACCTGAGTTTTGCGGTCCGCCACCTCAACACGACCGCGGGCATCGTCCTCACCGCGAGCCACAACCCGCCTCATGACAACGGCTACAAGGTCTACGGCAGCGACGGTGCCCAGATCGTCGAGCCCGAGGCCAGCGCGATCATCGCCGAAGTCGAGGCGGTCTCGGGGGAAACCTATGAAGTCGTTCCGGAAGACCAGCGCGGTCAGGTCTACCCGCTCGGGGAGGAAATGGACGAGGTCTACCTCGCCCGGCTCGAGACGCTCCTCCTCGATCCCGCAATGGTGAAAGGGCAGCGCGATCTCAGGATCGTCTTCACAAACATCCACGGCACCGGGGGAACGATCTCGCCGAAGATCCTGCGTCGTCTCGGCTTCACCTGCGACACCGTCGCCGCTCAGGACATAGAGGACGGCGCTTTTCCCACCGTGAAATCGCCCAACCCCGAGAACGCCGAGGCCCTGCAGATGGCCGTCGACCAGGCCGAGGCGAGCGAAGCCGACATCGTCATGGGAACCGATCCCGATGCGGACCGAATGGGCGTGGTGGTGCGGAACAAGGAGGGGAAAATGACTCTCCTCACCGGCAACCAGATCGGATCGCTCATGGCCTACTACCGGCTCCTCGCCTTCACCGAGCAGGGCATCATCAACGAGTCAAACCGCGACCATGCCGTCATCATCAAGACCTTCGTGACGACGGAACTGCAGACAGCAGTCGCCGCTCACTTCGGTGTCGGGGTGGTCAATACCCTGACGGGCTTCAAATACATCGGTGGCAAGTTGAGGAAATACGAGAGCCAGATCCCCGCCGAGCTGCGGGCGAACTACCGCCAGCTCTCCGATGCCGAGACCCGCGACCTGCGTCTCACTTACTCGCGCTTTTTTGTCTTCGGCGGCGAAGAGAGCTACGGCTATCTCGGGGCGGACTTCCTGCGGGACAAAGACGCCAACGGTGCCGTCGTCATGTTTGCCGAAGTCGCCGCCTTCGCCCGGTCAAAAGGGATGACCTGCGTCGAGCTGCTCGACGAGCTTTTCACCCGCCACGGGGTCTACCTCGAAGGGCAGCACGCCGAGACCCTCGCCGGAGCCGACGGTGCCGCGCAGATCCAAAAGCTCGCTCTCAGCTACGTCGAGTCGCCCCCGACGGAGATCGACGGCTCGCCCGTGGTGCGGATCCGCGACTTCGCGAACGAGGATTTTGTCGATGATGAGGGCGACGAGATCCCGAAAGAGAAAATGGTCTTCGTCGATCTCGAGGACGGCCGCGCCTTTGCGGTGCGGCCTTCCGGGACCGAGCCGAAGATCAAATTTTATCTGTATCAGCGCCCCCGTCCCGGACACGGCGGCATCGACCTGCCCGAAGAACTCGGGTCTGCCAAAGAGATCGCGCAATTGGCCTTCGACTCCCTCAAAGCCGCCGTCGTCGCCGACATGCGGGAGCGATTGGAGGCGTGAGGGGAATGATCGCGAAGGGGAACATTGAATGGGAACATTGGCATGTTCCGCTACAGACAAGACGCTCGAACCTCCTCGCCCCCCTCACTCCCGCGATCAAGTGATTGTCTTCCTTTCGCAAAATCGGAATACTCCCCTCTCGGACCATGATCGAATTCGGAGATAAATCGCGGCGCTCTTTCCTGCGGGTGGGCACACTCGGGATGGGAAGCGCGGCGCTCTCGTTGCCCCAATTCCTCGCGGCGAAGGCTCTCCATCCAGCCTTGGTCAAAGACCGCTCCGTCGTGTTTCTCTTCATGCACGGGGGACCGTCGCAGACGGAGACCTTTGACCCGAAGATGGACCAGCCCTCGGGGATACGGTCCGCCACCGGCGAGGTGCGCACCTCTCTGCCCGGCGTCACCTTCGGCGCGACCTTTCCCCGACTCGCCGCTCTCGCGCACAAGCTCGCGATCGTGCGATCCTTCACCACCGGGACCGGGGCGCACGACATCAAACCCATCGTCGGGAAAAATTCCCTCGGAGCGAACATCGGCTCCCTTTACGCCCGGGTCGCGGGTATGAACGATCCCGTCAGCGGCATCCCGCGCAATATCGCCCTCTACCCGAAGGCCGTCGATCCCGAGGCGATGAACATGATCAAGACCTTCGGCGATTTCGCCTCTCCGGGTCCACTCGGCTCCGCCTACGCGCCCTACGAGCCCGGCGAGGGCGCGACGATGCAGGCCGACATGACTCTGAAAATGGCGCGCGATCGCTTCGACGAGAGGCGACTCCTCCTCGATGATCTCGACAGCGCGCGCCGTCGTCTCGACGAGACCGGCGCGTCCGGGATGAGCGGCTTCCAGGGCCAGGCCTTTGACATGATCCTCGGCGGCATCGCCGAAGCCTTCGACGTTTCCAAAGAAGATCCCCGCACCCTCGCCCGCTACGACACTGCCTCGCTCGTGAATCCCAACTCGATCCGACAGGTCTGGAAAAATCACGACCGCTACCGGGACCACGGCCAGACGATCGGCAAGCTCATGCTCCTCGCGCGCCGCCTCTGCGAACGCGGCGCGGGCTTTGTCACGGTGACGACGAACTTCGTCTGGGACATGCACGCCGATGCGAACAACGCGACCGTGACCGAGGGCATGGAGTATGTCGGCGCGCCCTTCGACCACGCTGTCAGCGCCTTCATCGAAGATGTCGAGAATCGCGGTCTCAGTGAAAAAATCCTCCTCGTCTGCTGTGGCGAGATGGGGCGAAATCCCGTCATCAATGCCAAAGGCGGGCGCGATCACTGGGGCAGTCTCGCCCCATTACTGCTCTACGGCGGAGGGCTGAAGACCGGCCAGGTCATCGGCCAGAGCGACCGCCGCGGCGGCGAACCGGATTCCTCACCGATCTTCATGGAAAACCTCACCGCGACGATCCTGCACTCGCTCCTCGACATCAACGAGGTGCGGGTGATGGAGGGTCTCTCCAACGAGCTCCTCACCGCGATGACCTCACCCATGCCGATCCGGGGATTGATCTAAGTCGCGACCGCCTTGCGCGTCACGAAAAGATCAATCGACGGCGCGGGAAAAACCGCTTGAGTGGGGTATGCCCGTGAAACCGTCGCGCAAGGCCGGGAAAGGAAAGACATCCGCTCCGAAGGCCTCGCCTAAAATCCCCTTCTCCCCCGCCCGCTACTGGCCGGAGGCAGCGGCCCTGCTCAGCGGCGTGCTCCTCGCGCTCTGCTACCCGTGGTGGGATATCGGCGGGCTCATCTGGATTTGGTCGGCCCCGCTCCTCACCGCGCTCTGGTTTTCCACCCCGCGAAAACCGGGCCGATCCGCCTGGAGACATGGCTTTTACCTCGGCTACCTCGCCGGGCTCGCGTTCTTTTTCATCAATGTCAGTTTCATCACAGAGATCTCACACGTCGCCGGGACGGTCTTTGCCGGGCTCGCCGCGCTCGTCGCCTTCGCCTGTTATCTAGCACTCTACTTCGCGGTCTTCGGTGCCTTCGCCGCGACGGTCGGACGCTGGACCCCGGTGCCGCACGAGGAGGGAAAGACAAATCTCTTCGGCCCTTCGCTCTCCGTCCTCAGGGTCGCTTTCCTCAATGGCGCAGCCTGGTGCGGACTGGAGTGGGTGCGCGGATTCCTCTTCACCGGTTACGGGTGGAACGGGCTCGGCGTCGCCTTGAAGAATCAGCTGCTCCTCGTCCAGTTCGCCGATACCATCGGGATCACGGGCTACAGTTTTGTCCTGATGTTCGTGGGAATCATCGCCTACGGCACCGTCGTGAGGCTCGGCGGCGAGCTGCGGGGCCGCCGTCGGCTGCGTCCCCATTTCGATTTCGCGGTCGGAGTGATCGTGCTGATGGGCCTCTTTCTCTACGGCAATGCCGCGATGCACCGCCGTCCCGCGGAGACGGTCGATCTGCGCGCCCGCGTCATGCAACTTAATGTCTCGCTCGAAGACAAATGGTCCGACGATCTCAGCCTGCGGCAGAAGATCATTTTCGAATACCGCGATCTCACCCGCACCTTTGTCGAGGCTGCTCCGCTCGACCTCGTGATCTGGCCCGAGACCGCGATCCCCGGCCAGTTCAGCTCGCCCTGGGTGCAGGAGTATTTTAATGACCACGTCCTCAAGGGCGACGATTTCTATCTCATCACCGGACTCGAGGACAACGCTCTCGACAACAAAGAGATCTACAACACGATCACGATCATGAAGGGCGATACGAAGTCCTATCAGATGTATAAAAAAATCCACCTCGTGCCGCTCGGTGAGTTCATCCCCTTTCGCGAGAGCTTCCCGCTCTTCGAATGGATCGCGGGCGGGATCATTGAGAACGATTTCACCGCCGGCGACTCGCACGATCCCCTCGTGATCGAAAAAGACGGCCACTCCATCGGGATCATCCCCCTGATCTGCTTCGAGGACACCGTGCCGCGCCATGCCCGGAAGTTTATCCGGAGTGGACCGCAGATCATGGTCAATGTCACCAACGACGGCTGGTTCTATGACAGCGCCGAATCGACCCACCATTTTTACAACGCCCTCTTCCGCTGCATCGAACTGCGCCGTCCCATGATCCGCGCCGCGAACACCGGAGTGAGCGGGTTCATCGACGAATGGGGCAGCCTCTACGATCGCGAGGGACGCTCGCGCGAGCCCCGCATCCTGCGGGACGCCGTGAGCGGCTCCACCTACATCCGCGGCAGCCTGCCGGCGACGATCGCGGTCGACCTGGACCCGCCGACGAGTTTCTATGCCCGCTATGGCGACGCCTTTTCGGTGGGCATGGGCCTCTCCGCCCTCGTCGCGGCGGGTCTGGCACTCCGGAAAAAACGCTCCCGGCCTCTCGCGGAAAATGGAGGCCCGCATCATCACGGAGTAGACAGGGTGGAGGGATCGGGTTAACCCTCTTCAGTCGTATCTTTTTCGAACACTACGACCGAACCCTAATCACTCCCATGAAAAACCTCTTTATCATCCTCGCCGCCGCCCTGCTCCTGACACCGTCCACACCGCTCCGCGCCGAAGAGGCCGACAGCCTAAAAGTGAGCGAATTCATCTTCACCTTCAGCAAACCGTGGGTGCGCCAGCAGGTCGTCAGCGCGATGCGGGCGGGCCAGTTCACCTACGATCACGAGGATGAAAATCTCGCCGACGTCGAACTCGTCATTTTCTTTTTCGGTGCCGGCCAGGGCGGTGGAACCCAGGCGAATATCGATCGCTGGGTCGGCCAGTTCGAAGGCACTCCGGAGTCGAAGACCGAAGAAAAGGAAATGGGCGGCAAAAAAGTCATCCTGCTCACCGCCAAAGGCACCTACCTCGAGTCCATGGGCGGACCCTTCTCGGGCAACAAGACGCCCAAGTCTGACTACACCATGCTCGCAGCGATCCTCCCGAGCGACCAGGGCGACGTCTTCCTGAAACTGACCGGCCCGACCAAGTCGGTCGAAGCGATGGGCGACGCTTTCCTAAAGTTCACCGAGAGCCCCTTTGCCCAGTGAGCTGAAGCAAAGGAAAAAGGTGCATGGGCATCCTGCCGGGGCCGCCTTCCGCTCCCAATTCTTCCTGTAGTCGGCCTCTGCGAGGCCGATTTGGATTCACGGCATCATTGATCGCCCGTGGATGCGCCTCGTGATCCGGGAACGCTCACCGGCCTCACAGAGGCCAGCCACAGAGGCCAGCCACAGAAGATACTGCCGAAGATTTTTGCGCGAGTTGTGAGGTAGCGAAACTCGTGAGAGCTTCGGAGAACAGTGCCTCTGCATCGGCAGGATGCCCATGCTACCCTCCCGTTTCTTTTTGTTTCAAGCCCCGCGTGAAACCCGAATGAGGGAGTTGTCGAGCGTTCCAGCAGCCTCTACTGCCTCATGAACCCGTCTCGCAAAGGCCGTAAAGTCCCTGTTCTCGGAGCAGACAATGATTCCCTTATGGGTCGGCACGCTTCGATGAAGTCGCATGAAATCTCTGCGATTAAGCGTGATAACGCACCGCCCTGATTCAATCGCATACCTCAGAACCGCATCGTCATCGATACCCTGCCTCGACTTTCCCACGTCGTGAGTCGTGACGATATCATGGCCGAGCCGGAGGAGTTCCCTCACCACAGCGATTGGAAAATTCTCATTTGCGTAGAGTTTCGCCATCTCATTCCTCCTGATCGTTCTCTTCGATCTCCTGATCAATCTCCCGGGAATGCCGTTCAGCATATCCCCATGCATTGACGAGATCGGAAAGTTCAAGAGAGGGAAAATTCTCAAGAATCTCCAAATCGGTTAATCCCTCACTCCGCCAGGAAACGAGTGACCATACCGGGATGCGGGTTCCCGCGATACGGGCGGAACCACCGCAGACGCGAGGATCGAAATCTATCCCGATGTTTCGGTCGGCCATGTCAGCCGCCATCCACTCAAACAAACGCGCACGGTCCTGCCGGGCGAGCGAGGATACCAGAGACTGTGCCTCATCGTAGGTGGGCTTCATACGGTAAAAGTGCATCAATGCAGCACGGAGGTCAATTCTCTGATGCACGGGAGAAGCGGGATTAAAAAGGGAGTGAGAAATGTGAGCTACCCTCCCGTCTCTTTTTGTTTCAAAATCCGGATCATTTCGCGCATCGGCGGGGTGATCGCTTTGGTGCGGCGGCGGACGATGCCGAGCGGGCGCCAGACGAATTTCCCATTGATCATGATTTGGGCGAGGGTTCCGGACTTCACCTCGGAACGCACGCTCTCGCTCGGCACGATGGAGATCGCATTCTCGATGAGGACGCCGCGCTTCACGGTCTCGATGTTGTCGAACTCGACGACCTCTTTCACCTGAATGCCGGCCTGGGTGAACATGCCGTCGATGGCCTTGCGGGTCGGCAGGTCGGGCTCGAAGGAGATAAAACGCTGCCCGTCGATGGCTTTGAGATCGAGCGAGTCGCGTTTCGCGAGGGGATGATTCGGCGGGCAGATGACGACGAGTCGATCCTTCCAGGCGGGCTCGATCTCGACGCCTTTTCGCTCCTGCGGGTAGGCGACGAGGCCGAGGTCGGCGAGATTCTCCGAGACGTCGGCGTAGACCTGATTCGAGCGCCGGTAATGCACCCGCAAGTCGACCTCGGGAAATTGCTCACGAAAGGTCTCGAGATAGGGCGGCAGCTCGTGGAAGCCGATGCTGTAAACCGTCGCGATGGTGAGCGGACCGGCCACGACATCACGCATCGTCCCGAGATCCTGCCCGATGCTGTTGTAGGCCTCGAGAATGCTTTGGGCCGCCTTGAGAAAAACCTCCCCCTCGGGGGTCACGGCGAAGTTACGTCGCCCCCGCTCGAGAAGGATGACCTTGAACTTTTCCTCGAGGGTTCGGATCTGCTGACTCACGGCGCTCTGGCTGATGCCGTTGCGCGCCGCCGCCTCGGAGAAGCTGGTGGTCTCCACCAGATCGCAAAAGACCTGAAAGGTTTCGATGTGCATGGGCCGACAATAGCGATACGCAATGCCGCGGGGATTGGCAAGGGCAGTCTCGCCCGCTACTTCAGGGAGAAGCTCTCCCGCGGCGATCTGTCTATGACCCAGATGCCCTTCACCCGGCTCATAATGATCCCGGTGAGGAGGACGGGCCTGCCCTTTTCCCAAACCTGCCATCCGGTCGCTTTGGCATACTTACGATGGGAACTGGCGGCAAACCCGTAAGAGATCCGCTGATCTACGCCATTGGCCTTGTCCGCCTCGGTCACGAGGAGCCGGGTGGGACCGGTGAGCTGGAGGTCTTTCATCTCGTAGGGCACGGGATGGGCATCTCGCACCGTCTGGGTGAACCAGGATTTGCCTTTCTTGAGAAAAATCGCGTCCATCAAGCCGTTCACCGTCGTCTCGTGCGTCCCGCCGCGAACGCCGGCAGACAGTGGCTCGACGGTGCGCTCCTCGGCGACCGCGACCGCTTTAAGATCCTCGTTGCGCAGTTGCATTTCACCCTCGAGCTTTTTGAGGGCTTCCCGAGCGAAGGAATTGGGAGAGAGCGGTGATGGAGGCGATAGAGTCGCAGTCCCAGTTCCCGCAGCCGCCATCTCGGCCAGGGCAGCCAACGCGGCGGTGTCAACCGGCACGGCGGTAGGCGCGAGGGTTTCGTTCTGCGCGTGAAGAGCGCCAGTCGAGACGAGGAGTGAGAGAATCGCCAGCGTGAGCTTTTTCTCTGCGGCGCCAAAAGATCGAGAAAGGAGACGGGGAACCGGCTGACTCATGCCCCCTACTTTACGGTATGGAAATTATGAGGTCAAGGCTCCATTCAAGCCATCCCAACCGTAGCGGCATTTTCCTAACGTCTCTGACCAGTTACTGCGAACCCACCTCAGTCGCGGTTCATGAAGATCCGGAGAATATACCAGAAGAGCAGCGCGACACTGGCGAAGAGCGAGAGCGCGGCCCCGACATACTGATCGGTGCGGTAGTGGTGGATGATGTTCGAAGTGTTGTAGAGGATCGCGACCGAGGCGAAGAGCGCCATGGCGCCGGCGAAGATCGTGCCGAGATTAAACCCGAAGAGGATCGAGACGATGATGATGCCCATCGCGACAAATCCGCCGACCATGAGGAATCCGCGGAGGAAGGAGAAATCTTTCCCCGTCGCGAAGGCGGCAAAAGTGAGCCCCCCGAAGACAAAGCCCGTCGTCATGCCCGCTTTGAGGATGACCTGTCCGTCACCGGACAAATTCTGAGCCACGTAAAGCAAAGGCATGAAAATGATCGCCTGGGCAACCACGAAAATGGCGAGTCCCGCATACTGGGTGGCTTTTGACGCCTCAGAGGCGGCCAATCGCTCCGCGAGGAAGGAGACCCCCATGAAGGCCCCGAGGACGACGAGCCAACCCATGCCGCCGGTCATCTTCTGAATCAACCCGAGCGCCCAACTCTGGTCGAGGAGGAACCACTCGACCGCGATGAAGCCGAGGATGGCAAAACCGAGGTGGAGGTAAGTCTGGCGGATGAAGGCGGTGCGTTCTGCCGGGGCAGCGCCCGCTACGGTGAAGGGATTGGCGTAACCAGTGTTCATTTTGTGGGAAATCAGTATCTTGTCAGGATAATGGCAGGGAAGGCTTTGAGGCAATCACGAATGACAAAAAAATTTAACTGAACTCCCGCTGCCGGATCGACTCGTAGAGACAGACCGCCGCAGCGTTGGAAACGTTCAAACATTCCACCTGCCCGAGCATGGGAATGCGGATGAGGGTGTCGCAGTTTTCCTTCGTGAGACGGCGCATCCCCTCCCCCTCGGCTCCGAGGACGATGGCGAGAGGGCCGGTGAGGTCACATTCGAAGAGGTCGCAATCCGATTCATCGGCCGTCCCGACGACGCGGATGCCGCATTCTTCGCGAATGCGTTCGAGGAAGCGGGCCATGTTCCCGACCGAGACCACCGGCACATACATCGCCCCCCCGCACGAGACCCGCACCGCCGTCTCGGTCACGGGCGAAGCCTTGTGACGCGGCACGATCACCGCGAGGACTCCCGCGCCCTCGGCCGAGCGCAGGCAGGCCCCGAGGTTGTGGGGATCCTGCACCCCGTCGAGGACGAGGAGGAGGACATCCTGCACTTCAGCGATCCGGTCAAAGAGATCGTCCTCGGTGAGGCGGGCGATTCCCGTCGAGGTGCTCGAGTGCACGTTGGCACGGGCTTCGCGGGGACGGTTACCGGGAGTTTTCGGACGACGAGGTCGGGACATGGGCGTTTACCATCAGGCAAAAATCTCCGGCTGTCCAAGACGTTCGTGAATGGCATGGGCACCGGCACTATCCAGTCCGAGGACCCGGGCGAGCTGACCAAAATACTCGGCCTCTTTCTGCGTGTCGAGACGCACCGCCATCAGGGAAAATGCGTAGACCTGCTCATCCATGTCGTCGGAGACCTTGGCGAGGAAACCTTCGAGATCGAGGGGAGAGGCGGGCTGATCGCGGAGATAGTCGATCTCCTCCTGATCGAGCTCGCCCATTCTCCCGAGGATCGCGGAGCGCTCCGCTTCATCGACGGTGCCGTCGCACTTGGCGGCATTGCACATCGCCTCGATGAGGATCGCGGCTTCCTCCTGAGCCTCCTCAGGGGCGGCGGCAGGCTGTCCTCCGCCCACGAGCAGACCGAGGAACTCGCCCCCGCCCGCCCGGGAACTGACCGCTCCGAGAATCGAGGAAAGTCCCCCTCCGCCCGAACCGCCCGAACCGCCCGAACCGCCCGAACCGCCCGAACCGCCCGAACCGCCGAGCAGGGAACCAACCAATCCGCCAAGACCTCCGCCGCCGCCGCTTTTCTTGCTCTCGCCTCCAAGAAAGGAGCCGACAAGATCGCCTAGCATGCCGCCGCTGCCGCCGTTCTCGCGCTGCGCCGGAGCCGCCCCACCGGGGAGACTGCCGAGCCCGCCCAGTTTGCCGCTCGAGGCCGCGCTGTCGAGGAGCGAGCCGAGCATGTCCATCGCGCCGCCGGAACCACCCCCGGCTTTCGAGCCTTTCATCCGGGAAGCCGCCGCTGCCGCGAGGATCGCCCCGAGCGCGCCCATGCCGCCGCCGCTGCCGCGCTTTTGCCCGCCGAGGAGCACTTCGAGGATGTCACCGGCGCCGCCACCCTTTCCGCCCGACGCTCCCCCGAGGAGGCTGTCGAGAATGCTGCCGCCCTTCGACGAACCGAGCGCATTGTTGCTGAGAAGGCTTCCGAGGATTTTGACATCGTCCATTTTGATCTGAGGTTTCGTCTAACGTTAGAAAATATCGTCGCGAGATTAGGCGCGGAGATCGGGTGCGGCGAGACCTTTTTGAGAGACCTTTTTCAAAATGCGAGAAGGTCACGATCCGCGCGGTAGGGCGAACCGTCCCGGTGAGCCGGTTGGGCGTGCGGACGTCAAACGTCGCTCGCGGCTCGGCGGTGACGCCTCGCCCTACCTGATGATGCGGAAGTCGTTTCCCCCGTACCCTGACCCCGTTTCCCGGTGAATAAGAAGGGACGGTAAATAATCCGGTTCAGTATTGTCAGTTTAATCCTTCAGGCACGAAAAATATGAAAATAAAGGATTTGCAGTCAACTAAATAACCTGTCCCTCCGAATTACGGATGCCTTCCCCTGGGGCAAAGACTGGCCTCCGCCTGCTGGATCGGGGAACTACAGCGACGCGAGCCGGCTGGCTAAGGCGCCGAGAGACGATGCGAAGTATGTCGAGGGCGGCTACGACGACGGCTTTCCCACGACCGCGCCGGTGATGAGCTTCGAGGCAAACAAGCTCGGCCTCTTCGACTTGGGCGGCAATGTGTGGGAGTGGTGTGAGGATTGGTATTCAGGTGAACAAAAAGAGCGTGTCTTGCATGGCGGTTCTTGGAACTACGGCGAGCGTGGTGGTCTGCTCTCGTCGTATCGCAGTCGCTCTACTCCCGACGGTCGGGGCTACGGCAACGGGTTCCGTGTCGTGCTGGTGTCGTCGCGGGGCCAGGTTGCCTTCGTTCCTCAGGCTCCGCAGTGACGCTTTGCATTTGGCTGGCCACTGCCGCGGCATGGCGGTCTTTACCCTTTTATCCTGCCTGAGGCAGGCTCTGCGGAGTGGCTTCGCCCGATTTTAATGCCGCTGATCGCGGCAAGGCAGTCTCTTTTTACTCTTTGCAGCGAAGCAGCGAATTTTTTTTGATGAAAATCGAAATTCACAATTTTGCGGGGAGGTTGAGAACGTGAGAAATCACGGAATAGACACCTGCGAAAGGAGCGGTCCGGTAGGACGGCACCGTGTCTTGCGTGGCGGTTTGTCGGCTTTGCCGACCTGCAATCAGGCTCCGCCCGGTAGCGAACGCGCCGCGTCGGGGCAGTGTGGAACAACAACGAGCGTGGCAATGCCCGGCGCGATAGCGCTTCCAAAATGCGAAGCGAAGTTCGCATAGCGGCGCAAGCCGCAATCTGCTCTCGTCGAATTATCCCGGCGAGCCGGGATCTGCGATATTCCAAGCCGTAGCGGCTTGCCGTTGAGTTGGGCAGTGCAATCGTAATACACCCGACAATCGGAACAACAACAACGGGTTCCAGGTCGTGCTGGTGTCGTCGCGGGGCAAGGCTCGGAAGCCAGCGGTTGCCAACCGGTGCCCGTGCCAAGAATCGGCGGGATTCCGTGCGGGGTGGAAGCTCTGCCCGGACAGTGCCAGGAAAGAGCCTAACCCGGGTCGCTCCGCCCCGTGGTAAAATGGATCTGGCGGAGGATAATGCCGCCAGCCACCGAGGAACGAACCCCCTCCGGCCCCGGGCCTTCGGCGGGAAGGGAGCCGAGGGGTTTAAATTGGAAATTCCTAGCAGTTGAAGTCCCAGCCCCCCGGTATCCGCAGGGGCCTGTCCCTTCGTGTCCCTTCGTGTCCCTTCGTGTCCCTTCGTGTCCCTTCGCGCTCTCCTTGTGCCGGTGTCGGGCGACTCGCTCTTCACCGACTCCCCGAGCGTGATCCTCGAAGTCCTCAGCCCGACCACCCGCCGCATCGACGAAGTCCAGAAATTCCGCGACTACATCACTGTCCCAAGCCTCGTTACCTACCTCCTCGCGGAAACCGACTCGCCTTTCCTCACTCTCCATCGCAGGGACGGCGCGGGCTTCCGCCGCGAAACCCTCTCCGGCCGGGACGCCGTTCTGGAACTCCCCGAAGCCGGTATCAGCATGCCGCTTGCCGAGCTTTATCGGGATGTGAGGTGAGAGGATGGAGAGCTCGCGCTCGGCCCGAGCGACCGCTTGGACATCCAAACCACCTGGCCTACGCAACCCCCATCGACGTCATGGGGCGGTCTCATCGTCGAGCTCGATGCCGCGGTCGAGGCACCAGCGCAGGGCGGGTCCGTGGCCGCGGGACGAGGCGATCCGCATCCAGCGCAGCGCTTCGGGAAAAGACACCGCGACTCCCGTGCCTTCGCTGAGGCAGCGCCCGTAGTGATACATGGCGCGTTCGTCACCGAGCTCGGCGGCAGAGCGGAAATGGACGACCGCCTCAGTGGAATCGGCCTCGCAACCGGTGCCGTTGAGATAAAAGAGGCCGAGCAGATGCACGGCCGGGGCCCGTCCCTGACGGGCGGCCGACTCGGCCCATTTGTAGGCCCCGGCGGCGTCATTCATCGAGAGTTTCACCCGGGCGAGCAGCTCCTGCGAGGCATCGTCCCCGCGACTCGCCGCCATCTCGAGGAGCGGGAGCGCCCCGGTTGCGTCGGCGAGACCGGTCTCGTCGGACCACTTTGAGGCGGCATAGCGGAGCTGGGATTCGAGATCGCCTTTTTTCGCCCCTTCGAGGAAGTAAGCGCCCGAGATCTCGAGCGACTCGCCGCGGGACTCCGCAAGAAGTCCGAGGACGCGAAGCGCTTCCCCGTTCCCCGATTCGGCGCGAGCCTCCAACCAGGTCTGGATCTGCTCCCGATTCGTCTCGATGTCGAGGTGTGCGAGAGTGGGAAGTAGCGCGAGCGACTCTGGTTCCCCGGCGGCTACGAGCAGATTTTCGAGCTGGGCCCGGGCCACCTCGCTGCTGTCGCCTTCGAGAAAGCGGAACTCGGGGATGGTGAAGGCAGCGGGCTCGGCCTCGCGGAAAAGCCCGCGTGTAAAGCTCCAGCCCGAAAGGGAATATCCCACGACACAGGCGAGAACGACGCCGAGGACGAGAGCCCAGAACCAGACGGCAGCGGCGGAGCGTTTCCGGGCGGGGTCGAGATTCCCGTCGTCGGGAACGTCGGCGACAACGGGCTCAGCTCCGTCCGTGGTCGCATCCATCTCCGGCATGGCTTCGGCCCTGACTACCCCGGGCTGCGCCCGGGCGATGTCGAGATCGCCTTCATAGAGGGTCGATTTGAGGACTTCGTCGAGACTGTTTTCTTTTTCCTCAGCGCCTCCGGCCTCTTCGTCGACAGGAGCGGCTTCATCAGCCGTCGCCCCGGCTGGCATCACAAATTTGGAAAAGGTGAGGAAAAGGTTGTCAGTCACCTCGGAGGGCTCGGCGCGCAATTGCTCACGAAAGCGCTCGAAGATCTCCGCGAGCGCGGCGGGCACTTCGTCGCTCGCGGTCACCGGCCGACTCCAGCGGAATCGTGTCCCGGTGAGGAGTTGCGACAGCAGCGGCAGGGCGATCGCAGAGCGGCGCACGGACTCATACTGCTTCCCCGGGAGTCGCGAGAGGTGGCGCACGCGCGAAGGAAGATTGACCCCCTCTTTCAAGGTCGGCAGCGTCTGGTGCAGGCGGAACTTCAGCGGGAACGAGGCCCACGCTCCGCTGCCTTTTCTCTCGATGAGACCGGCCGAGCCGCTGAGCGAGCGGGTCCCCGTGAGGAGCAGGATGTTCTCCGCCGGGAGCCACCAGACGGCGCAGGCTCCGGCCTGTTTCTCGAGGGCATCGAGAGAGCGGTTGATCGCCGCAGCCATCGCCTGCGCGTTCTCAAGCGCGAGAGGGCCGGCTTTGACAATGAGGTCGCCGAGCGCGACTCCCTCGACGCGCTCCTCGCCGATGAGGGTGATCGACTCGCGGTCCTCGATGTAGTTGACCTGGAGCTGGTGCATCATGCCGCGGCCGGGGCGCTTGGTCGCGTCGTGATGCTGATTGAGCCAGCCCTCGCGGGGGATCGCCCCGGGCCCGGGGATCAGCTGCATGTGGGTCGCCGTGCCGCGCAGATGGGCGGCGATGGCGTAGCGCTCGCCGCTCGCGTCAGAGGTCGGGTCGAGGGTATAGTCGGGGGAGCCCTCGTAGGAATTTTCCAGATCCCGACGCAGCCATTCGCGCACCGGCATGAGAGGCCGCGCGACTCTCGCCCGGTCTTCCGCCGCGCCGGCCGCGCCGGATTCCATAGCCAGTTTGAAGGCCGCGTAGGTGTCCCCTCCCCCTTCCTCGAGCGTTCGCAGGATGACCTCGCGGAGCGCAGGATCGAGTTCGTCGAAATTGCGGGGAAGGGAGTCACGGTGAAAGGTGCGGATCGGCACCCCGGCGATCAGGGAACAGAAGACCTGGGCGAAACCCCAGTCGACCGCATGTTCACGCACCTGAGCCCCGGGCTTGGTCCAGCCATAGAACTCGGAAAAGACGGGGAAAATGCTCCCGTGACGATTCATCACGACCTCGAAGTTCAAGGTCGAAAAACGTACTAGCGAGGGCGGCAGAGGCCCGATCGATTCGAAGAAGTCGAGGAACTGCGCGACCCACTCGCAGGCCACCGTGACGGGCACTCCGCCGGCGCGGCCCAGATAGGCGGGGAGAGGCTCGCCATCCTGCATCTCGTCAGCGTAGAAGAGTTCCTCGGCATCACGCCCCCACGAGATGAGTCGCGAGAGATGGTGATTGCGGATCCCCGCGACGAGCCCAAGATCCGCCTGAAAGGCTTCGAGCTTGTCGGCCCGGGCGGCGGCGCCTTCGAAGATGTGCAGCCTCGCGAGCCCCCATCGCTCGCAGTCGAGCACGAGGAGGATTTTCTCGTCCATGCCCTGCGAGGGCAGGGTGATCACATTTCCCCGCGCGTCCCGGACGAAGCTGTATTGGGCGAACTCGGTAATCGAGGGAATTTTCATCGCGGTAAAACGAGAGGGGGAGAGGCGGGAGACGCTCCGGAAAGGGCGTTTATAATATTTTTAATAAGCGGTTGAGGACGTGTCGTGGAAGGTAGATGTTTCCGCGGCGGAAGTCATTCCCAAACCGCATCCTATCATGTCGCAAGAAAGGCGCAGCAGTATAACACGTCGCACCGGCGAGACCGATATCCAATTGGACCTCGGCATCGACGGCACCGGTCTCTCCACGATCTCGACCGGGGTTCCCTTTTTCGACCACATGCTGACGCTCTTCGCGAAGCACGGGCGTTTTGACCTTACTGTGAAAGCGCTCGGCGACATCGAGATCGACTTTCACCACACCGTCGAAGACACCGGCATCGTTCTCGGTCAGGCCTTCCGCGAGGCGCTCGGGGAAAAGCGCGGCATCTTCCGCTACGGCTCGGGGCATTTCCCGATGGACGAGACTCTCGTGCGCGTCGCTCTCGACGTGAGCGGACGCCCCTTCCTCGACTATCGCGGGCCGGATGGTGTGCCCCACGTCGGCGAGAAGTTCAACTTCACCCTCGTGGAGGAATTCCTGCGCGCCTTCGCCTTTAACTCGCTCATCAATCTGCACGTCGAGATCGTCTACGGTCGTGACCCGCACCACATGGCCGAGGCGATTTTCAAAGGACTGGCCCGCTCCCTCGACTCGGCGACGCAGATCGATGCACGCATCGCCGGTGATATCCCGAGTACAAAAGACGTGCTTTAAATCCCTCCCCGTCGGGTCTACAGATCAGCATGTCCAATCGCGTCGGCGTCATCGATTACGGAGGCGGTAATCTCCGTAACGTCCTCAATGTGCTAAAATTCCTCGGACACGAGGGTTCGCTCGTCTCGTCCCCCGCCGATCTCGGGTCGGTTGACCGGCTCCTCTTCCCCGGCGTCGGCTCCTTTGGCGACTGCGTCGGCGAACTCGACCGCAAAAAGCTGCGCGATCCCATCGTCGAATGGATCGCCGCCGACCGGCCCTACTTCGGCATCTGCCTCGGCTACCAGGTCCTCTTCGAGAAAAGCCACGAGACGCCCGACGCGAGGGGTCTCGGGGTCTTTGCCGGTGAAGTGGTCCATTTTCCCGCGCGACCGGGCATGAAAGTTCCCCACATGGGATGGAACGAGGTGACCCCGACGGCCCCCTCGTTCTATGCCTGGCAGGGCACGCCGGATCCGCTCTACCTGTATTTCGTCCACTCCTACTACCCGCAGCCCGAGGATGGCTCGCTCATTGCCTCGACGACGAGCTACGGTGACGACTTCGCCTCGAGCATCTCGCGCGGGAGGACTTTTGCCGGGCAGTTCCATCCCGAGCGCAGCCAGGAAGCCGGGTTGAAGCTGATCGCGAACTTTCTCGAGACTCCGCTCTGAGCGACTGAGCGACTGAGCGACTGAGCGACTGGCGCGCCGAGCTCAGTTCGCCACGCGCATCGGCATGATGACGTAAAGGAAAGGCTCGTCGATCTTGATGACGCCGGGGCTGCTCTCGTCGATGAGGTCGATGAAGATCTCATCCTGATCGAGGTTGCGCAGCGGTGCCATGACGAACTCGGGATTGAAAGCCACGACGATGC
>Ga0335398_10000591_pt1 | contig 63857 bp, 51 predicted proteins | sample BON03_FD_205742 | JGI IMG/M metagenome (GOLD analysis project Ga0335398, IMG submission 205742) | Freshwater microbial communities from Lake Bonney liftoff mats and glacier meltwater in Antarctica - BON-03 (spades assembly) (version 2) | ecosystem: Environmental > Aquatic > Freshwater > Ice >... | reverse complement strand
GAAGCAAAAAAGAAAGTATTATTACATACCTTGCTAATTATATTATTAAGTTTACATTTGATAAACAAACCGTCAACCAATTTCAGGCTAAGACATCCTCTAACCCGTTACCTGTAACCCAAAACCGAGTTCAACATCTATCTTGGAAAAATGAGTGACACTATCCTCTACAAAGAAAGGCCTGGAATATGTCGGGAAACCAAGGCATTCAACTGGTCTTTCGCACTGGCAAGAAATTGCTCATTGGTACAAGAAAGCCTGAACAAGTGAAAGAAGTGCTAGCAGGCCTGAATATACCGGGAGCGGCGCAGGATTAATCTTCGATCTTTTTTGACGCGAAGGCGCGGAGTGTTTTGTTGTTCCGTCGTTTGTTTGCTCGGCTTAAAAAAGGACGCGGAGGCCCCACCTTCGATAGCGCTATGGCGGACGCAGCGCATACTTGGGCTGGCGCGAGAATAGAGACGCAAAAAGTATAGCTTAGGCTAGTAAAAGTAATCACCCCAGGAAATACGGGCCAATTATAAGGACCCCAACGACTGCACTTAAAAGCGATACAATCAAGACTCCCGCAGCAGCCATGTCTTTGGCCTTTCCTATCATCGCGTCTTGCTCTGGATGAAGTTTATCCATCACTAGCTCCAACGCTGAATTTAAAGCCTCGGCCATCATCACCGCTCCAATACATAGCAGCACAATGGCCCAATCGATACGGGAAAAATGCTTCCATAGCCCAATACCACTAACCAGCAATGCCGCCACTACATGAAAGCGAAAATGTTTCTGCGACTGATAGAGAAATTTCAATCCTCGAAAACCATGACCAAAACTTTGGAGTTCTTTCTTTAACACGACCTAAAGGTAATTCCGATAGCTATCGGAACCAAGCTCCGTCATCCTGACCGCTTACACCATAGCTTTAGCGAAGCAAACCATCGTGATGCAACTAGAGCGGCCCGTCATTCGTCACATTCTACAACCAGGTAGGGCAAGCAGTTTTAAAACACCAATTTCAAGAGGATTCCAATCACCTCAAAATTAACATGGCTGATCTTCCTAGCGGAATCTACTTCGTGGAGATTGTTTCTGATAATGCCATCGAGCGACAGAAAGTGGAGGTTCTAAGATGAGTGAACGGAAGTTTCTGCAAAAAAAGTGAAACTTCAATCCTCGAAAAGCATGACCAAAACTTTTGAGTTCTTTCTTTAACGCAGCCGAAAATTAATTTTCAAGCCCCAAGCCGTTCATCCTGAGCGATGATGGAGAAAAAAATTGGCCAACTTGGCTTCTTTAGGTATCTTTATACTGAGTAACCTGTTTAAGTACGTTTTTATGTTCGATGGATTCAAGTGATAAATGCAACATTGCCCTCATTGCTAATGGCTGCTGCAAAAACTTCATTAGGTGTTAAATACCCGTGTCTTTTTCTGGGTCTGTTGTTTAAAATATCATCCGCCTTCTTGACGGCTTCATTATCTAAGTTAGTAAAGTTAGTGCCTTTTGGGAAATATTGTCTGACCAAACCGTTCAGGTTTTCGTTGGCTCCTCTTTCCCAACTATGGTAGGGTCTTGCAAAGTAGTAGTCAATTCCAAGATACTCGGCGATGTTCTGGTGGTTGGCGAACTCCTTTCCGTTATCGCTAGTTATGGTATGTATGAATGGTATCCAGTCTTCTAACAGTTTCTTGGTCATTATTTCCACGTCTTTGGCTTCTTTGCCTTTTATATGCGCCATTTTGAGCACTCCCGTAGCTCTGTCATTTATGGTCAAGAGTGCACCCTTGTGGTTTTTTCCGATGACTAGGTCGATCTCTAAATCCCCTATTCTCTTCTTTTTGTCTACTACTGTGGGTCTCTGCGATATATCAGTCCTATTGGGAATGTGTCCCCTTCCGGCCTTTTTATTTCCCCGATTACAGTATTTCTTACCCTGTTTCCTCAGGTGCAGATAGAGGTCTCCTCCATTCTTTTTGTCCTGCCAAACATACTGGTATATTCGCTCTGGCGAGACGCACGGTGCTTTGTTCTTGTCTGCTCGGCCCTTTATCTGTTCTGGACTGAAGTCCATTTTCAGCCAGTAGATGACATAGTCTCTCACATCAGCCGTGAAGTTCTTGTGTTTGTTCTTCTGCTGTGCCTGGCACAAGACTTTTTTTGAGCTAATTCGGCTTTATACTGACCGTTTCGTCCGTCGGAATTCCTTTTTAGCTCTCTGATTACCGTCGACCTGTGTTTGCCGATGTTTCTACCGATTTCAGCCTTGGAGACTCCTTGCTCGTTTAAGATTGAAATTTCGTACCTTTCGCCGAGCGTTAAATGTGTCATATTCTTTAAGTTTTCCAACCCAAAAATATGAAGTTTTTCGCCAGCCCACCCTTGGATTTGCCCTAGGGCAAATCCAAGGGTGGGCTTTTATCCAACAGCTAAAGCTGTTGCATTTATCACTTGAATATAAGCAGGATTACTCACGACATAAAACCGAATACCATATTAAAATGGTTTAGACATCCCATTCGTATTATGGAACATAAAAGCGCCTTTTGCTCCGATGCCATATTTCCATTTTAGATCTAGGTTTAGTACATTATTAATTGTATTATCTCATGTATTTTTGTATGCGGCAGAACCACTATATCCAAAATTAGATTTAAAATATAACTCATTCATTTTAAACACATAATCGCCGCTATCTATCTGTGCATCATATGACCCTGCACTAAAAATAAATAGACAAATAGCAAATACTCACCTGTAGAACATTACGTAACAATAATACGACTATATTCAAAACTCTTATTAATTATTCGTTAACCATATTAAAGGGAGGATTATTCTGAATAATGAATCGTCAGTTACGAAAAAGAATCTGCCATCATGAGTTAGGGCTTATGCAAAATCTAGGCTGAGATAAGAAGCATATTCTTGACTAACTCAGGAGAACACCAAAAGATCAGATTTCAGTTCTATTAAGTAGAATTAAAAAATTAATTCGCACAAAATGCTTGAACCATGTTTGAACCAGCATAAAAAAAAGCCTCCAGTTTCCTGAAAGCTTTTTATTAAGTCGGAGTGGCGGGATTTGAACCCACGACCCCTTGCCCCCCAGGCAAGTACGCTACCGAGCTGCGCTACACTCCGAAACTGATGTCAAATATAAGGTTAAGAGACCAAAAATCAGACCCCATTGAATTTCCAGCTCAACAGTCCGTCCCGGCTCTGCCCTATGCCCCATGCCCTATGCCCCATGCCCTCTCTGCTTTACCCTTTCTCCATATGTATCGTCTGAGTAGGGAAGGCAAAGTCGCATTCGTTTCTCTCAACAATATGCATGATCTTGAAATTGATTTCCTCCTTCACTTTCACCATTTTGTCCCAATCGTTCGAATACACAAAAAACAAGACCATAATATCCATCGAATAGGCCGAAAAATCAGAGAAGGCCACGGTAAAGTCATCCTTGGTATCTTCATGTTCTTTCAAAACTTCCCTGATCTCATCAATCACTTTTTGAATTTTCTCTGAGCTGGTTCCATAGGTCAAGCCTATCATAAACTTTACTCGGCGAAATGGACTTTCCGTCACATTATTCAAAGGGCTATCCGTGAGGCTTTTATTCGGTACGGTCAGCAAACTTTTCTCCAAAGTCCTCACCTTGGTGCTTCGAAAACCCACCTTTTCAATTACACCTGTAATACCATTGAAACTAACCAAATCACCCGCTTTAAAGGGTTTATCTAAGAAGATGATGAAGGATGCCAAAAGGTTACTGAGTGTTTCTTGCGCAGCCAATGCGATGGCCAAACCTCCAATTCCAAGACCGGCAATCAACGAAGTGATATTCAACCTGAATACCGCACTCAGCAAAAAGAATATGGCAAAAATAATCACGAAAACCTTGATCAAATCCTTCATAAAAAGGATGATCTGATCGTCGGAGGTGTCTTCCGTAGCCTGCGCTCTTTGGTATAATATCATGATGATATAGTCCACAAAACGTAAGGCCAGCCAGGTCAAGGAAATAATCATCATCATACCATAAATACGGTGAAGAATATCGCGCCCATTTTCCTTTTGTCCATCCTCCAAGTTCAATAGGTCAGGGAAATTCAGGTGGACCAAGGAAAGGTATAAAGAGATCAATAATACGATGCTCTGGAAAGGACGAATCAATAGCTCGATGAAGTCATCATGTCCTTCACCAGCCGAGAATTTTTTGAAAAAGCGGAAGAGAAAACGAAAGATAATCCGAGAAACAGACTTTCTTAAAACATAGCCCACCAACAAAATCAAGAGGGATATGAGATAGTCTTGATAGGTATTATTTAAAAATTCTTGTTGGAGAAACTCGAACATAATGCTACAAACTTAAAATGGTTGTCAAAGATAATTCCAATCCTTTTTTCGCCAATCCGGTGGTTTTTGGATTGAACTGATGCAAGCGCATAATGGCTTGACGGATGATGGAAGAGGCATCGGTGAATATGGCCTCATCAGAAATAGCTGCATTCTCACGCATCAAATAAGCAAATACACGGGCCATACCACAATTCGCAATAAAGTCGGGCAAGATGCTTACCAAAGAATCGGTATGAGCGGCAATCGGACCAAAGAAAATCTCTTGGTCAGCAAAAGGAACATTCGCTCCACAGGAAATTACCTCTAAATCATTGGCGGCCATGCGGTTGATTTGGTCTCTGGTCAATAAACGACTTGCTGCGGCAGGAATCATAATCTCTGCACCAATATCCCAAATCTTTGCATTCACTTCTTCAAATGACATCACCTTATCCGAAGCCAATTTATTGCCTTGTTTCGTATTGAATAAGGCTGTTATTTCTTCCAGTGAAAACCCTTTTTCGTTAATCAAACCCCCTTCACGGTCAATGATTCCTACGACTTTCACGCCCAATTGTGCTTGATAATAAGCTGCTGCTGCTGCCACATTTCCCCAGCCTTGGATGATGGCTCTTTTGCCAGCGATATTTCCACCGTAGATATCATAATAATGACGAATGGCTTCACTCACTCCCCAGCCGGTAATCATATCGGCAACCGTGTATTTACCAGAAGTATCCGGCGTATAACGGGCGTCGGTAAGGCTCCATAAAACACCTACCTGCAATTGACTGATGCGTTTGCTCACCTCAACAGGCTCCAATTTCAAATGTCCGTTTACAACGCCTTCTTGCGGGTGCAACAAACCATAGGAGGAGGTAATTGGAATCACTTCATGGATTTCGTCGACGTTTAAATCGCCACCGGTACCGTAATAGTTTTTTAATAATGGATAGACAGCCTTGTACCATCTCTCCAAAACACCCTTTTTACGTGGATCGTTTGGATCGAAGTTGATCCCTGATTTTGCACCACCAATAGCAGGACCGCAAATGGTGAATTTAATTTCCATGGTTTTCGCCAAAGAAGTTACCTCATGCTTATCGAGTCCCACACGCATACGCGTACCTCCACCAGCAGCTCCACCACGAAGGGAGTTGATGACCACCCAACCCACTGCTTCGGTTTCTGAATCGTGCCATTCGAATACTATTTCTGGGCTTTGGTGCTCGTAGGTATGGAGCAGGGTTTCAAAATTTGATTGATGATGCATAGCTGTTTCTAATTCAATATTCGTGAAAAATCACCCCACATGGCCCCTCCGATACTGTCGGCTTTAGCGCCGGTAACGGAAGACAATGCATTGCTTTCTTGGCGCAAACGTAAGGCTCCCAAAAAGGCAAATAGTAGGGCTTCTTTGTATTCTATCAATAAAGGATTCTCTGGAACAATCATTTCCGCATCACATTGGCTGCGCAGGTGATCCACGAGGGTGTCGTTATACGCGCCTCCTCCAGTAATCAATACTTTCTTCTTGGCAATATCCTCTCCGGCATAATGCTCAATTACATCGGCAATTTGCCCGGAGATATGATCCACCAGCGTCTTCATGAGGTTCTCTTGAGGTACCTTTTCAAGGTCAAACTGACGAACAATTGGCCAAAACTCAGAATTCAACCATTCGCGCCCTATCGACTTAGGTTTAAAATCTTGGTAAAACGCAATCGCATCCAATTGTTTAAGCATATCATACTGAACACTTCCTGTTGCTGCAATAGCCCCTCGATCGTCATAGGCCTCTCCCAAATTGCGGGCGATGCGGTTCAAAACAATATTACAAGGAGATACGTCGAAGGCTTTTGTTTCACCATCCACCTTCATGGAAATATTGGCAAAGCCGCCTAAGTTCAGGCAATAATCATATTCTGAGAACAAACGTTCATCCCCTATTGGAACCAAGGGGGCACCTTGTCCGTATAGGGCCACATCCACGGTGCGGAAATCACTGATTACTGGATAGCCGGAAATTGCTGAAACGGCCGCCCCATTTCCTACTTGCGCGGTATATCCCGATTCAGGTTGATGGAAAATAGTATGTCCATGGGAGGCGATAAAGTCAATATCCAAGGAATTTCTCTGTATGAAATCGGCACAAAGCTGACCCAAATAATGGCCGTAAAAAGTATCCGTCTTTACATAGATGAGTGCGCTCTGTTTGCTTAATTGCGACAAGCGTACACGCCATTTTTCTTCGTAGGAAACAGTTTCTCCTTGAACGATTTCGTAGCTCCACTTTCCGGCGTCTTCCTTCAGCTCACAATAAGCCAAATCCACACCATCCATTGAGGTACCCGACATCACTCCTAAAATTCTGTATGTTTTCATGCTCACCTAAATCGCTAATCCGCACCCATTTTCAGGCCGCGAAGTTAATTTAATTGCCATCACTATCCGGTATTTACCACAAAGTCGAATTTAAGTTCCAAGCTACAAATTCCAAATTCCATTAAAAAAATTGCGGAGACTCATAAAAAAAAGCTACCAAAACTTTACCATTTGGAAATTGGAACATTCACTAGTACGCGATAAATCGCGTACCTACTACCGTATTTGTCCACCCATCATAGCTAGCCCGACCGTATCCACGAACCCTAAACCATTTGAAACTTGGAATTTAGAACCCATGTGGTACGTTTCCTGATATACCTATTAATTGCTTTAAAGCAGAAGCTGTATCTTGCCCGTAACATGACCAAAAGAAGAGATTTTTTAAAAATCGGCGCACTGGCCGTCCCCTCGATTCTCCTTGACTGGAATACTGCCAAGGCCTCTCCACAGGAAATACTTCGCCCTGGAATACTCAACCCCAAAGCCGATTGGTCGGATATACGCGACGCTTTTTCTCTTAAAAAGGACCTCCTATTTCTAAATAATGGCACCATGGGACCCTCTCCTAAAACGGTGACTCAAGCTGTTATTGATTCTATGGAAAAAGTAAACAGCCAGGCTCATTACGGTGGCTGGGCAAAAACCAATAAAGTCATTGCCGACTATTTCGGCGCGCAAGCAGATGAAATTTGTCTCACCCATAATGTTACCGAAGGCATCAATATCATTGCGCAAGGACTGCCACTAAAAGCTGGTGACGAAGTGATTGTGAGCAACCAAGAACATGTGGGAAATGCCTTACCATGGCTCAGTCGCGCCCGCAGAGACAAACTAACAATCAAGGTACTAGACCTGACCTTGCCGAAAGAAAAATTGCTTCAAACCATTGAAGAAATGATCGGCCCAAAGACCCGCGTAATTGCCTTGCCCCATATTCCGTGTACCAACGGGCGGGTAATTCCTGCCCAAGAAATCGGGGAAATTGCCAAACGACATAGTCTCTACTATTTTCTTGACGGCGCCCATGGACCGGGAATGCTCGACTTGGATTTTAGCCAAATGAACTGCGACTTTTATGCGACCTGCACCCATAAATGGATGCTCGGACCAAAAGGCACGGGATTTTTATTCATTCGAAAGGACAAACTTGAAGACGTCACTCCAGTATTTGCGGGAGCATATAGCGATACAGGCTGGAACCTGATTGATGGCAACCCACGCATAGACGGATGGGCAGACAACGCATCTCGCTTCTTCAATGGAACTCAAAATAAAGCATTGTACGATGGTGTAATTGAAGCAGTTGGCTTTCATAAAAAACTCGGAAAAAAGAATATTGCATCGCGTATTCGGGAATTAAACGATCGCTTATACAACAAGCTTGAGGCCCGGGACGGCATTCAACTTATCACACCCAAAAATGAACGCGCGGGAATTGCGGCTTTTACCTTCAATGAACTCGACTATATCAAATTTCAACCCTTTTGTGTAGAACGAAATATCATCATTCGTGTGGTTCCGGAGAATGAAGTAAATGCCGTTCGAGTATCAACGCATATCTATAATAGTTTCGAAGAAATCGACACCTTTGTAGCCACTTTGCACGACTTTCTTCATGGCTGATACAGGCGTTTATTTTCAGGAAATCTTCTATACCTATGAACAACTTCTCCAGTACCGATGGGAAGAAGAAGCCTTGCAGTTTTGCGGCGACTGGTTGAAAGGAAATGCGGAATTTACCGTCCATACCTCCGGCTCCACAGGAACTCCAAAAGCCATCCAACTCACACGTGCCAAAATGGAAGCAAGTGCCCTGGCTACTAAAAACCGGCTACAGCCAAACGAGAGTGACCATATTTTATTGAGCCTAAATCCAGTAAGCATTGGCGGCATGATGAGTCTGGTTCGAGCCTTGGAATGGAAAATCCCTATCCATATTTATCCGCCTTCTGCTCAGCCGATGGAGCTCCTTTCAATCAGTCATGCCTTGACGATATGCTCCTTAGTGCCTTTGCAATTATTTGATATCCTCAAAGACCCCGAAGCAAAGGCAAAACTAAATCGTTTTCGCATCGTGCTCTTGGGAGGAGCTGCTCTGAATGCCCCTTTAGCTGAAGAACTTCAAGAGCTGAAACCCGTTTTCTATCATAGCTATGGAATGACGGAAACCTGCAGTCATATTGCATTGAAGCAACTCAACGGAACCAATAAACAAGCACATTTCTATCCATTAGAAGGAGTGAAAATTGGACTCTCCCAAGAAGAAACCTTGGTGATTGATGCGCCATCTGCCATTGAACGTCCGCTTATTACCAATGACCTGGCCCAAATCCATGGAGATGGTTCCTTTGATTTACTCGGTCGCAAAGACCGCAGCATTAATTCAGGTGGAATAAAAATTCTCCTGGATGAAATGGACCACTATTTTGCTCCTCTGCTCTCTGACTACCCTTATTTCTGTGCGGGGCTTGAGGATGATCGTCTCGGACAAAAACTGGTGGTTTTTATTGAAAGTGAGCCGTTTCCACACGAGTCATTGCTCCAATCCCTAAAAGCGCTCGCCCCTGAATACAAAGCGCCCAAAGCCCTTATATTTGCGCCCCGCTTTCTGCGGACTGCATCCGGAAAAATTGATCGAATAAAAACGAGCCAGCAATGGGCAAAAACAAATTAAAGCGCTTCGCCGAGATGAAAAATTTCGGCAATACCTATGAATTCCCTGAAGACATGCCAGGAACATGGCATAAAGAGGTTTTCAAAAATGAGAACCCCATCATTCTTGAACTGGCCTGTGGACGCGGAGAATACTCGGTGAATTTGGCCAAATTCTTTCCCGAAGCCAATATTATCGGAATCGATATCAAAGGTTCTCGCCTATGGCGCGGAGCTAAATCGGCCATTGAAGAGGGGCTTCATAATGCGGCCTTTTTGCGCACCTATATCGAACGTATTGAAACCTATTTCTCTCCAGAAGAAGTGGCTGAAATATGGATCACCTTTCCCGACCCACATCCACCCGCCGGAAAATCTAAAAAACGACTCAGTTCTTTGCGTTTTTTGAAAGAATATACCAAGTTGGTGAAAGATGGAGGCACCATTCATTTAAAAACAGATGATCAAATGCTTTATCATTTTACCAAAGCCGGAGCAAATGCCTTAGGTATGGAAATTTTGCGTGATGAAACGGATGTCGTTATTGATTGTGTGCAAGACCCACTTCTCAGCATCCGAACCACCTACGAAACCCGCTGGATAAGCGAAGGAAAGAAAATTACCTACCTCAAAATGAAGCTAAATCATGCCCTTTTTGAGAAGGAAAATTTCGAAAAAGCCAATGCCATCATGCAAGAATGGCTGACTATCCATAATGCCCCAAAAGCACCTTAATTTTCGAAAGGCTGTTAGGAAGAAGTACTTCTTGCAGAAATTATTCTATTTTCGGGCGGTTGATTTAAATAAACATGATGTCATTCAATAAGCTCAATACACTATTTGGCTGGCTTAGCTTCGCCTTTGCATTGGTGGTCTACGCACTCACCATCGAACCTACAGGAAGTTTGTGGGATTGCGGCGAGTTCATCTCAGCAGCATACCGCTTGCAAGTTGTTCACCCACCTGGCGCTCCATTATTCTTATTAGTTGGTCGTATTTTCAGCCTTTTTGCTGGAGAACCAGAAAATGTAGCCTTTGCCGTGAACTTATTATCCGGAACAACCAGCGCTTTTTGCGTGATGTTCACCTTCTGGATTACCACCTACTTTGCGAAAAAAGCGCTTGTAGGAAATGAAGAAGTTTCAGGTGCCAATATGTTTGCAATCATCGCTTCAGGTTTGGTAGCTGCAGGAACCCTCACTTTCACTGATACCTTCTGGTTCTCAGCCGTTGAGGCAGAGGTTTACGCCTCTTCTTCTTTCTTTATGAGTTTTACCTTCTGGGCCATCTTGAAATGGGAACGTGTTTCTGACCAGCCAGGTGCAAACCGTTGGTTGGTATTTATCGCCTATTTGGTTGGATTGGCTATCGGCGTCCATCTCTTGAACTTATTGGTTATACCGGGAATCGTTCTGGTATACTATTTCAAAAAATACGACTATAGCAGGAAAGGACTGCTGTTCGCGCTCGCCGCAGGGTTTGTCCTCTTATTCACCGTGCAATTATTCATCATTCCAGGCATTCCTACCCTAGCAGCCAAAATGGACGTTATGTTCGTGAATACCTTCGGGCTAGCCTTTAACTCCGGAGTGATCTTCTTTGCATTCCTACTATTGATTCCATTGATCTTCGGAATTTGGTATACCCAAAACTCCGGTAAAGTGATTTGGAATACTGTCTTTTTATCTTTTGCCTTTATCCTTATTGGGTATTCTTCCTACGCGATGGTGGTGATTCGTTCCAATGCCAATACCCCAATCGACATGAATAACCCGGATGATCCATTGACCTTAGTATATTATCTCAACAGGGAACAATATGGAGATCGTCCGCTTTTAAAAGGGCCTCATTTCATGACCGAAATAGTGCGTTATGAAAAAGGAAAAGCACGCCGCATGCGCGCGAACGGCAAATACGAAATCACCAATTACGATTACGAAACAATCTATGACCCCAATGAACTAATGGTCTTCCCACGTATCTACGATCAACAAGATCCAGGGCACGAAGATGGCTATAAACGCTGGGCAGAAATTCCAGAAGGCAAAACGCCGAAGATGTCGCATAACCTGCGTTTCTTCCGTAAATACCAAATGGGACATATGTATTTCCGCTACTTCATGTGGAACTTCGCTGGGCGTCAGAACGACGACCAAGGAATGCGTCCGACGGATGTATTGGAAGGAAACTGGATTTCTGGAATTCCATTTATTGACGCCATACGCCTCGGGCCACAGAGTAATTTGCCGAGCGACATGGAAAATAATCCAAGCCGCAATACCTATTACCTGATTCCGTTCATTTTAGGGATCATTGGTATCGTTGCTCAATACAAAAAAGACAAGCACGGAACTTTAATCAATTCTGTCCTGTTTATCGTAACAGGGGCTTTGCTCATTATTTACCTGAATCCGCCGCCGTATGAGCCTAGAGAACGTGATTATGTGTTCGTAGGTTCCTTCCAGGTATTCTGTACTTGGGTAGGATTGGGGGTACTTGGACTCTATATATTCCTGAAAAAATACCTCAGCGCCAACTCCGCAGTAGCCATAGCCGCTGTGATTGGCTTGGTAGGCAGCCCGATGCTCATGGGATCTCAAAACTGGGATGACCACGACCGGTCAGGTCGTTATATGAGCACCGATTTTGCTAAAAACTACCTGAAATCTTGTTTACCAAATGCCATCCTCTTCACCAATGGAGATAACGATACCTACCCATTATGGTTTGTTCAGAATGTGGAAGGCTACCGCACCGACGTGCGCGTGGTGAATTTGAGCCTCTTGAATGCCGCCGACTATGTAGAAAGCTTGCGCGAAACACATTACGACTCTAAACCATTCAAGCTCTCTTTTGAGCAAGACCAAATCCGCACAGGTCGCCGTGATCGTGTATTTGTGATTGAAATTGGCAACAAAGACCAGTATTATGAGCTGAGCGACGTCATGAAATTTATTGCGAATGATGAGGATCCTCGTGCTAAACGCCGCGACCCAACAGGACAAGTAGCCAATTTCTTGCCTACCAAGAAACTGAAAATCACCATCAACAAAGACGAGGTCATCAAAAAGGGCATCGTTGATGAGAAATACCGCGATATGATTGTGGATGAGATACGCTTTGAAGTGCCTGGAAACGCTTTAACACGTTCTAGCCTCATCTTGCTCGACATCATGGCCAATAACCTATGGGATCGCCCTGTATACTTCACCACCACCACTGGAAGTGAAACCTATGCTGGTTTGCAAGACTATTTCCAACTCGACGGACTCACTTATAAAATTATTCCGATTAAAACCGTTGCTACTGGACGTGATTTACAAGCGCGTGAATACGGCTTTATCAATAGCGATAAAATGTATGCACAGCTGGTTGACTCTTTCACTTGGGGAGGCATGGAAGACGGCTTTATGTGGGTGGATGATAAAATGCGCCTTGTGCCTCGCGTGATGCGTGGAACCTTCTTGCGCGCTGCTCGTCAACTTATCGCTGAAGGGGATAAGCAAAAAGCAATTGCCTTATTGGATGAGTCTTTGAAAGACATTTCTGACATGAACATGCCTTTCGAAGGATACAATATTGAAATGGGCGAGGCATATTACTTGGCAGGTGCTAATGAAAAGGGCGCTGCTATTTTAGATATCATTACGAAACGTGAACTGGAAAAAGGAAAATATCTTCGTCAGTTCAACGCCACAAAATATCCTCAAGCTAAACAGCAATTAGATTATGCGAAGCAGATCATTGGGGCAGCCCAACAAATCGCTTCCCAATACCAAGATACGGAAAGCGCAAATGAATACAGAGCCATGCTCACTGAATTGAACTAATGCGTCGTTTGTTCGACATACTCTTAAGCAAAAGCCGATTGACCGCAGGGTTAATCGGCTTTATGCTTTTCCTCCTGATGCTCGGCCATGGTTCTTGGCGAAGGGCAGACGCCATCCGGCATGATATGACGAGCTATTACGGGTATCTGCCAGCTACCTTCCTCTACCACGACTTAACGCTTTCGTATACCACTGACCCCAAATTTGAAGGACAATATGCCTGGACTAATGAAGTAGCAAATGGCCGCATTTTCCGAATGACCATGGGCATTGCCGTGATGGAAGCACCCTTTTTCCTACTCGCAGATGCCTTTGTAAAACTCAGCGGTCAAGAACGTATCGCCTATTCAAAACCCTATTATTTCTTTATGTATTTGGGGACTTTAGTTTACCTCACTTGGGGACTCTACCTTCTCTTTATCATGCTGAGGAAAAAATTTGGCAATCGAACGGCCTTTGCTACTTGCGTGGCCCTAGCATTCGGCACGAACTTATACTACTATTCCTTGGACGAGGCGCTTATGTCGCATGCCTTCAATTTCTTCTTGTATACAGCATTAATCTTCCAAACGATTAAATGGCACCAAGAAGCCAAGGTGGCAACAGCCCTCAAAATCGGGCTATGCATTGGGCTTTTGGCCTTGATTCGTCCTATTCATAGTATTGCCCTACTTATTCCATTAATGTATGATGGGCATTTACGTTCCAAGTGGACATTACTCCGCCAACATGCGTTTCATATCCTCTGGATTGCATTAACCGCCTTCCTTATCACCTTTCCTCAGCTGCTGTATTGGAAAATGCTCACCGGAAATTGGCTCAACTATACCTATGGCGATGAACATTTCTTTTTCAATGATCCAATGATTTTCAAAGGACTCCTTGGCTTCAGAAAGGGATGGTTAATCTATTCCCCACTTCTGTTTTTGGCCTTTTTGGGTATGAAATCCTATTTTAAAAATGATAAGTCATTGGCCCTGATTTTTGCGAGCCTCTTTCCTCTATATGTGTATATCGTGTTTAGTTGGTGGTGCTGGTGGTATGGAGGAAGCTTTGGCTCTAGGCCAATGATTGACCTACTCCCCCTTTTCTCCTTTCCTTTGGCTGCCTGTTTTAGCTGGATTTCAAAAAAAATCCGTTTCGGAAGTATCCTTTCAACGGGGCTTATCGTCGTTTTTATTTTCCTCAATATTTTTCAAACGCGTCAGTATAAAAGTTCTTTGCTGCATTGGGACAGCACCACTTGGCCACTCTATAAGGCCATATTCCTTAGCAAGCAATGGCCAGAAAACTACGATGAGCTGATTTCTTCTCCCGATTATGAGGCCGCAATGAAGGGCGACCGCGATATCTAGAATCGCTCAAATGCGGGATATTCCGAATTAATTCTGTTTTTTGCTAAGGAATGGCAATCCTAAACCTTGTGATCCCCTGTTATAACCCTCCTAAAAATTGGGCGACAGACCTCGTGGACCGAAGCAATGCCTTTCGCGAATACCTCGAACAAGATTTCTCGCTTGTTCTAGTGAATGATGCATCCAAGGAAGGGCTAGATGAAGTATCCCTTCAGTTCATTAAGGATAATATACCTAATTTTCAATATGTTTCGTATGATAAAAATCATGGCAAAGGGTATGCATTGAGAAAAGGAATGGAGAGAATCAAGGAGGGAAATATCCTCTATACCGATATTGATTTTCCTTATGAGTTTCTAAGCATGAAAGCCGTTCTCGATAATTTAGCACAGGGAAGCGATATCGCCGTAGGAACACGCAATGACCTCTATTATGAAAATACGCCGACCAAACGAACACTTATTTCAAAATTTCTTCGCTGGATTTTGCGCCGTGTTTTTCGCTTGCCTATTACCGATACACAATGTGGATTGAAAGCCTTCAATCAAAAAGGAAAAAAGGTCTTTATGCAAACACGCATTGAACGTTTCCTCTTCGATATGGAATTTATCGCCCTTGCCAGCCGCAGCACAAACATCATCATGCAGCCCGTGGCAGTTCAGTTACGTAGCAATATTCAGTTTTCGAAAATGAATACGAAGATTCTTGTAACAGAATCAATAAATTTATTCCGCATATTCTGGCTAACCCATTTTCGCTGATGACCTTTTTAAAGGCCCCATTCATCTCCTTTGTGCTGAGCATATTGCTCTTGAGTCTTTTCTATGGCGACGAGCTCAGCCAGCCTAATAGCTATTACCTATCAGATGCTGGCGATGGCTTTAAAAACTACTATACCTTTTCCTATCATCAGCAATACGACAGCAGCTTTAGTCATTTTGGCGGAATGGCCTACCCCTATGGTGAGCATATCGTTTTTACAGATGGACAACCAAGTCTGGCCTTATTTAGCTGGCCATTCAGAGGAATGGGCGACTATTCCATTGCACTCATCAACTTATTGCTCATACTGGGAATTGGCTTTTCGGCCTGGATTCTAACCAAGCTTTTTATTCGTTTTGGTTTGACGCGAGGGGGCAGCCTTTTTGCCGCCTGTGCAATTGCTTTGATGAGTCCGCAGATTATGCGCTTCTCGGCCCATTATGCTTTGGCCTATTGTTTTGTGATTCCCTGGTTCATCTATACAGCATTTCTCTATGTAGAACGTCCATCCATAAAAAGGGGCTTCTGGGTCTTTCTAGCAGTATCCATCATCACCGGACTTCATCTCTATTATTTCTTAATGGCCGCAAGCTTTATCGGTGCTTATTATTTAATTGAAGCCCTGAGACGAAAAAACCAAAGTATTTGGAAATATGCCGGAGCCTTTGGCCTGCAGGTATTACTTCCCTTCCTACTTTATATGCTATGGATAAAGGCAAGCGACCCTATTAACGATCGTCCAAATATTCCCTACGGCATGCTCGAATACATGGCGCTTTGGGAAGGCGTATTTTTGCCTTATTATTTCCTCCACGATTCAGCCATTTTTCATGCTCTTGGTGTGCGAAAAGTAAATGCAGAAGCCTTTGCCTATGTAGGCTGGCCCGCAACGCTCTATTTCCTCTATTTTATTCTGAGCCGAATCAAACTTCTCTTTCAAAAAAGAGGAAATAACAAGCTCCTCAAAGGACATGCTCTCTTTGTCGCTGGGTTTTTTGTCTTTCTTTTTGCCGCCACCTTGCCCTTTTTATTGAATACGCATTTTGGAGAAAAATATGGCGGTCCGCTGCTACAGTTTCGAAGCTTAGGACGCTTGAGCTGGGTCTTCTATTATGCCCTTAATATTTTCATGTTCGTACAATTGGCCGGTACACGTAGGCGGATAGGTATACTCTTGAGTACCCTTGCCACCATTGTTCTCTTTCTTCAAGGAGTTTATTTCAATACCGAATACAGCCAACAAATAGGGAAAAAGCGTTATGCCTTTCAAGGAGAAGAACAACTTAAGAACTACCCGAATCATGTACTTTTTCCGCTACCCTATTTCCACCTTGGATCGGAAAATTTGGGTACCGTGCACGACAATGAATATTTGGCTGAGCCAACCATGTCATTAAGTCTATCGAGCGGATTACCCACTTATGCCTGCATGATGAGCCGCACTTCACTGAGTAATACTTTGAAGCATCTTGAAATGGCCTATAACCTCTCCGGCCCTTTGATGGAGGAAGAAAAATCGTGGCTAGTACTGAAAGCGCCTTCCTATACGAACCGTGTTTCGAGACTCCTTCCAAATGCCCTATTCAATATAGATAGCCTAGCCTGTTATTCGGTTAAAGCTGCGGATTGGAAAGGATGGAAAGAGCAAACACGCAGGCCCGACAGTTTGAGTGTAGCCATACTTTATTATAATGGGTTTGAAGAAGGAACTGCAAGGGGTTTGGCAGGAACTAAAGCAGCTTCATTTAGCACTCAAGAAGACCTTATAGTGTATGAAGGACAAGGATTTCAAGACACCATAGACCTCAGCCTATGGCTCAATGCTCAAGCCGATGGGTTTCGGTTTTTCCATTTGACTATTGAAAATACGAAAACAGGAGAAAAGTGGGATCATGCACCGATAGGTAATTTCGATAATGTGCTGGATGGTTTTGCGCGCATTGTGATTCGCAATCAAGGGCTCAATTTTCCTTGCCGGATTAGCCTTTCGAATAGTGGCCCACTCACTCAGGAGTTTAGTGCAGATGAATGCCTCCTGCAAAAGAGCGGCATTCCCTTTCAGTATGCCTTGAATGGCTATCAGTTTACGGAGGAATTTGTATTTAAACCTCTTCCCTAAGGTTTCGGTGTTTGCTTTGAAGTGCGAGAATCTCTTCCACAATCACACGGTTATTCGATAAGCGTGGAACTTTATGTTGCCCACCTAACCTACCACGAACGGTCAACCATTTGCGGAATAGGCCTCGCTCCAGGCAAACCAGTTTGGGTGCTTTGAGAGCCATATCTTTGTATCGCTTGGCTTCATAATCTGAATTAACTGCCTTCAAGGTAGTGTCTAAGGCTTCCATAAAAAGGGACTCATTCTCCGGAAGGTGCTCAAATTCAATGAGCCATTCATGCCCTGCATCAGCCCCTTCTTCCATATAAACAGGCGCTGCGGTATAATCAGAAACGATGGCGTTTGCTATTTCACAAGCCTTAGCAATGGCTTGTTCCGCATTCTCAATCACCAACTCCTCTCCGAAAGCATTGATGAAAAGTTTCGTTCTTCCAGTGATATGGAAGCGATACGGATTTAAGCCCGTAAACTTGACAGTGTCTCCCACGATATAGCGCCATAGACCCGAATTGGTAGTTATCACCACCGCATAGTTGACCCCCAATTCCACTTGCCAAATAGGAAAAGCTTTGGGAAATTCCTCGAAGATTTCCTCTGCCTTTACAAATTCAAAGAAGATTCCATAACCCGGCATGAGGTGCATATCCTGTACATTCAACTCTCCTTGAATCCCAAAAAAGCCTTCGGAAGCATTATAGGTTTCTAAGTATTGAATGCCTTTTGACGGCATGAGCCGCTTGAAACGGTCTCGGTATGGAGTGAAACTAACACCTCCATGAATATAGAGCTCTAAATTCGGCCATATTTCATGAAGATCCTTTTTCCCCGTCATCTCGAACAAGCGTTCTATCAATACCAAGGTCCACGTTGGAACGCCTGAAATACTCGTTACGTCCTCATTCACCGTGGCGAGTGCCATCTTTTCTAATTTCTCCTCCCATTCTTCCATCAAGGCGATGGATTTATCCGGTGTGCGCAAAAAATCAACCCAAAAAGGAGTATTAGCCAAAACCACGGCCGATAAATCTCCATAAAACGAGTTTTCCGAAAAGGTATTGACCTTATGCGAGCCCCCAATAACGAGGCTCTTACCATTGAACATTCCTGTTTCTTGGAAGTGATTGCAATACATGGTCAGCACATCTCTGCCTCCTTGATAGTGGCATTTATCCAAGGCTTCAAAGCTCACAGGAATAAACTTACTCTTATCAGAAGTAGTGCCGCTCGATTTGGCAAACCAGCGGATATCCGAATGCCAAATAATATTCTGCTCCCCCCGCATTGTGCGGTCAATCAAGGGCTTAATGGCCTCATAATCGCGAATAGGAACTCTTTCTTGGAAATCCTCGTAGCGGGTGATAGACTTAAAATCGTATAATTTTCCTAGCTCGGTATTCTTTGCGTCACTCACTAGCGACATAAGGGTAGTACGCTGTACATCATCGGCCAAGCGAATTTGTGCTTCCAATTCTGGCCAGCGCTTTTTAAAGTACCAAGAGAAAAACGACGACTTCAGCGACATGGCTACTAAGTTACGTGGAAATTCACATTTATTTCAAACCTTGAAGAGGCAATTTGAATTAGCGCTCTTGTAGGCGGGTATAAAAGTCAATAACCAATTGCTGGGTGGGAACAAAGGCGTCTAATGGCAGCCCTTCTGGCTTATCCCCTGGGTCATGATAATGGCCATACTCTCCCATTTGATAGATAAAGAAGCTCGGTACCCCTTGTTCGGTAAACCAGTAGTGGTCACTGTTAGCTGCTTTCCCTCTTCGAACAATCTTAGAAAGGTATTTTCCCGTATCATTCACAGCAAGCAAGGCATTATAGTCCTCTTCAAAAATGGTCGCATTTACGGCGGTAATACCATCCTTACCTGTGCCTTCCAAGTCGAGATTCATTAAAAAACGAATCTTGGAAAGAGGAAATGGGGAGTTCTCAGAAAAATATTTCGAACCTACCAACCCAGCTTCTTCCGCTGTAAAAGCGACAAAAACGACGGTCAAAGCTTGCGGGTTTTTGGCATAATAACGCGCTAACTCCAGCATCATAGCTGTTCCGCTTGCATTATCATTTGCACCAGGGAAATAGGTATTCTCTCCCATCATACCTAAATGATCATAATGAGCGGTGATGAACAAAAAGGAATCTTTGTATTCGGTGCCGGGAACCATGCCCCAAACGTTCTTTGCCTTAAATTTCTTGACAAATTTTGACTGGACATTCAAGCTTACTTTTTTGTCGCTCCCTTGAATCGCTGCTGGCGTGCATTCCAAAGTAAAATATACCGCTTGGTCTTGGGCAACGGTCCACAGCAGATTCCGCTTGGATTTGATGATAATTCCCTTCGCCTTAATTTGATTGTATTGAATGAATTTATAGCGCCTATCCACCACCGATTCCGTAAAAGTCATGGTGTCTAAAACCAAAACAGTATTACTCAAGTCCTCGCCTCGTAATTCCTCGAAAGCTTTGTCGAATTCCAAATCCTCCAAATGCACATGCCTCAATTGAAAAGTTCCCTTCAGAGACGAAGAAGACGCTTTGACTAAATAATCGCTGCCGGCAATCAATTTCCTTTCACCTACCTGAACATCCATGGCCCCCGGAAAGGTATTCACCGACATGCGAAAGGGCTGAAACCATTTTTTATCTATAGGCTGAAGTCCGGCCTTTTCAAATTCTTGTGCAATATAATCGGCAGCTATATTGAGTCCGTTGTTCACGTAACCTCTTCCTGCAAGGCCTTCACTGCATAGGTATTCTATGTCCGCCTGCTGTGCATGAACAGATAGGAACCCAAAAAAGAGTGCGCCATTAAGGCAAATAAATTTAGTTAGCTGGTTCAGCCACATGAATTTCATAATACTCCATCACTTGATTAGCCAAAAGCTTTTTGCATGCGTTTTCCGCTAAAGCTTCTGCATCCGAAGCGCTATCTGCTTCCAAATCAAGGGTTATGCGCTTTCCTACACGTACTTGATCAATTTCCGTCAAGCCAATACTTTTTAAGCCATTCGACACAGCTTTTCCTTGCGGATCCAATAATGCCTTATGAGGCATTACATTAATTTCAACCAGGTATTTCATTCTTTTTCAATTGATTGTCGATAACGGAAACTAAAATATACAAAGGCACCAAGGCCAATAGTCCAGCAAATTTAAACACAATAAGGCTGATTCCCATTCCTATCAATAAAAGATAAGCCGCCCAATTCGTTTTAAATCCCCAACTTTTAAACTTAAGAGAAAGTAAAGGCAACTCGCTCACCAGCAAGATACACGATACCAAGGCCAATACTGCCAAGCTATATGGAGTAATCCAAGCATCTTGAACCCAAGCAGGATTTGCTTCAATAAGAAATGGAATAGAAGCAATCCAAAACCCATTTGCAGGGGTAGGCAAACCCAAAAAACTGGAAGTCTGCCGCGTATCAATATTAAATTTTGCTAAACGCAAGGCGGAGAATACCCCAATTAATAATGGAAAGTAAACCACGACCATTGGTGCAGACTGCCCAAAAGGCCAAGCTATAAGTTGCTTGGAAATCTGAAAGAGCATCATACCAGGAACTACGCCGAAGGTTACCACATCTGCCAAAGAATCGAGCTGCTTGCCAAAATCGCCAGCCACTTTGAGTAAACGTGCAGCAAAACCATCAAAAAAATCTAAAATCCCTGCAATAAAAATGCAGTATGAGGCAGGAATCAGCTGGCCACCGCCTAGGAAGACGAGCGCTAGTATCCCAAAAAAGAGGTTCCCAGAAGTGATTAAATGGGGAATAAATTTCATGTTCCGACAAATATACAGCAGGAATATGCATCAGCCTTCTTTCCGATTGCTTAAATTTGGAAGCCAACGCTGTGAATATGCCCAAAAACCAGCAAACTAATGCCTCCATTGATTTTAAAAGCGTGCTTGAACTGTCAAGCTTGCCTGTTGCCTTATGTAAGCTTAATGGCGACAGTACATTTTTGAATGAAGCCTTTGACACTTATTTTCGAGATGGCAAAAAGGGCCAGGAAAATATCGCTACACGCTTTGTTAGTGAAGAAAACTGGGAGCATATACTTGAGAGTATTAAAAATAGCGGCGATTGGGACTCTTACGCCATCTTGCATAAAAATAGCGGCGAAGAAATTGTCTTAAAAATAAAAGCAAGCTTAATTGATCAAGGAACTGGGAAGAGCTTAATTGCCCTCTACTTTACCGAAACGAATGAAGCCCGAAGGAGAATTTTCCGTCAAGGTCAATTACTGAAGGCCGCGAGTGAATCATCCACGGCCTTAATCAATACCGATAACCTTCAGAAAAGCCTTAAAAAAGTGGCGGAATCGATGGGCAAGGCGGTGCAGGCCGACCGCTGTTATATTTTCGAAAGCACCTTCATCCCCGACTCCGATCAAATTTACGCCAGCTTAGTATCCCAATGGTCTCGATTTCCTAATTTGGCCGAAGAGGAAGAAGTCGGCATGATTAGCTATACCATTTTCAAGGCTTTTTACGAAACGCTACTCAACGATAAGCCTTATTCTAAAACCCGAACAGACCTAGAAGGTCATTCCAGAAAATACTTAGAGAAGAGGCAAATCTATTCGTTCATTTGCCTGCCAATTTTTAGAGACGACGTCCTCTGGGGCTTTATGGGATTTGACGATTGCCAGGCTCCCCGCGAATGGGACGAACAAGAAATTGCCAGTTTACGTCTTTTGACCAATGGCCTATCCTCCGTGATAAGTAATGCCCAGCTCCGCTCCGATTTGCAGCGAAATAATGTACAGCTTGAGTCGGCCATTAGTGCCTCAAAAGATAGTCTCTGGGATTACGATGTAAGAAAAGAGCGTATTTATTATTCTCCTCAGTTTATCGACCTTTTGGGCTATACTCCAAATGAACTCGACGGAATTTTAAGCGATCTCGAAAGATTTGTGCACCCAAAAGATGTCTATAAAATCTTTAAAGGACTGCAATATGTGGTAAACACAGGAAAGGAAATACGCGGATTTGAAATACGCTTATTCCATAAATCAGGGGCCCTCGTTTGGGTACGCGTTACAGCCAGACCAAGTGCGGACTTGAGTGGAAATACGCTCCGAATTTCTGGATCCAATACCGATATTACCCTTGAAAAACTCTACGAAACCAAAATAGCAGAAATCCAAGAGCGCTATATTGAACTTGTTGACAATCTGCGTGAAACTGTATTTCAATTAAACAAGTCAGGAAGTATAAAATTTTTGAACGAGGCCTGGAATTTTTTGACTAGCTCCTCCCTTTCTAAAAGCCTAGGCAAAGCCTTCCGCAGCTTTATTATTAAAGAAGACCAGCACATATTTGACCAAATGCTGATACATCTTTTGGAGAATAAAAATGCGTACCTCAGCTGCTTGGTTCGAATTGATTTAAAACAAGAAAACGTAAAATGGGCGGAGATCTATGCCCGTAGCTTTTTCAAAAAAGGAAATGAGCCTTATATCCTTGGAACCATCATCGATGTGAGTCAAAAGCAATTTACCGAGCAAAAATTAAAGGAAAGTGAAATGCGGTATCGCTTAATTTCTGAAAATATCAGCGATTTGGTAACCCTCCAAGACGAGCAAGGAAACTTTGTCTATGTATCTCCATCCGTACACACTATTCTCGGTTTAAATGAGGACCAACTTTTAGGAAAATCGCCCCGGAAAGTATGGACAGAAGAGCATATTAAGGGCACAGCTTGGGAACGTGATATTTTCGATACCCAGCTTGAAAACAGAAAAAGTTATGCTTTTACCAAGTCGAATGGCACGCTAATTTGGTTAGAAACGGTTCGCTCAATCGTGTATACCGACAATGAAGAACGCTTTATCATCCAATCTACCACGCGCGATATTTCTGCTTTTAAAGAGGCTGAACTAAGTCTTAAAACAGCACTTGATAAACAAAGGGAGCTCAATGAGTTAAAGTCTAACTTTATTAGCATGGCGTCGCATGAGTTTCGCACACCGCTCACGACCATCCGCTCTAGCATTCAACTGCTCGAAGAATATGGTCGCTCCGCACCGGAGGAGCAAAAACTCAAAATGACGAAGCATTATGCGCGCATCAAGGAACAGATAGAACGGGTAACTCGGCTCATGAATGATGTACTCACTTTGGGGAAATTTGATGCTGGAAAAACACCTTTTGAGGCAAATGCTCATGATATTATCAAATTTTGCGAAGAAATTATTTCCGACCACTTTTCCACCACAGCGGATGGTCGAAAAATTAAACTACGCAGCAAAGGAGCTGTTAAACCTATTCGCTTTGATGCCAGTTTGCTATCTCATGTTCTGTTGAACTTGATATCCAATGCCATTAAATATTCTGCTAGTAAACCCGACCCGGAGCTGGACATTGAATTCTCGAATGACAAGGTATCTTTGACTATAAGAGATTTTGGGATTGGCATCCCTGAAGAAGATTTAGGGCTTGTATTCCAATCATTCTATCGCTCCAAGAACGCAATTGATGTGCCTGGAACTGGACTTGGGCTGGTTATAACAAAAGAATTTGTAGAATTGCATAACGGAATCATCTATATCAAGAGTGAGCTGAACCAGCAAACCGAAGTGATTGTAGAACTCCCTATCAACTAGAATTATGGATCGTATTTTACTAATCGAGGACGAGTTAGACATCAGAGAGAACCTTTCCGAGCTCTTTGAAAACAGAAGCTTTACCGTATTTACTGCGGAAAATGGAAATATCGGATATGAGAAAGCCAGAGAAATAATCCCAGATGTAATTATCTCCGATGTGATTATGCCAGTAATGGATGGTTTCGAATTTCTGGAAGCCGTAAAGAATGATGCGCGAACCATGCATATCCCCGTGATCTTGCTCACCGCCAAAAGCATGCTTGAATCCAAAATTCAAGGATTAAAGATTGGCGCCGATGATTATGTGACCAAACCCTTTGAATTTGAAGAGCTTTTAGCCCGTGTGCAATCGGCTATTCAAAACAGGCGCCGTGTGCTTCAAAAAATTAAAATTTCTCCAAGCGAAAAAGAGGTTGAATCGAAAGATGATGTGTTCTTGCGCAAGGTAATTACTGCGGTAGAAAAGAATATCGACAACTTCAATTTCTCTATCGATGACCTAGCCCGTGAAATCGGATATAGCCGCTCATCTATACAAAAGAAAATCAAAGTATTGACAGGTAAAACCACCTCACAACTCATTCGCGAATTCCGACTAGAACGGGCGCGTCAGCTCATCCAACAAGACGCTGGGTTCTTGAGTGAAATCGCGCTAGCCGTTGGCTTCAATAGCTTAAGTTATTTCAGCAATAGCTACAAAGAATACTTCGGGGTGCCGCCCTCTAAAATCAAAAACCTGCACTAATTAGTGTTGTACTAAAACTTTTAGTGTTTTAATATTCTTGCCTTTTAGGTAGTAGATGCCATTGCTCAAGTCGCTGGTGGAAATCGTTCCATTATTCGTGACTTGAAGCGTTTTAATTGTGCGGCCCAAGGCATCTATCAGCTGAATTTCTTGCGTGGCTCCTCCAGCCATATCCCATTGCACGTGCATGAAATCATTCGCGGGATTTGGATAAGCCTTTGCAAAATGTTTGGTCGGATTTTCTATCCCTACCGTATTATGGTCTGGGATGCTTTTTCCATACGGAGTGATGCGTGCCGTAAAGATTCCTCTTCCATGGGTATAGATAAAAAGACGTCGATCGCTCATGCGCACACGAACCATATCTACTACAACATTTGGAATGGCGTCTTCTTGGAACCAGGTTTGTCCGCCATCCGTAGTATAAAACAAGCCACGGTCTGTTCCAGCAAAGAATACTGAGTCGGGTGAGGCTGGATCAATATCTATCCAATTCACGGGCATTCCAACTGGAAGGTTTCCACTAATATTCACGAATTCAGGAGTATCTGAATCGGCTTTAATCACCTTCCATACACGGGGCTCACTCGTATAATTGACATAGCTAATGAATAATTCAGTAGGATCAATAGGACTTACCGTAATACATCCCATAAAGCTTGCGTTGAGTTGCTTGGGCACAAAAGCCCGCATATTCTCTTCATTACCCAGCTTAGTTATTCCCGCATTTTTTATGCGATAGAATAGGGAGTTACTTCCTCCAACATAAACCGTTGGGTTTAATTGATTACTTATGCCCACACAAAATGGCTGTAAGCCAGTGCCAACATTCATTTCATTGGTAATTGGGTCAAATAGAAAGCCCCCACTCGTTGACCTAAACAGACGTTTTTTTGTCGGGAAAAAAACCATCTCCCCATCCTGTGGGTTGATACCGTATGGATGAATAAACCAAGCTCCATCGTCAATATCTTCGTCGCCATCATTGTCCATATCGGCTATGATATCCGTGGTAGTAAGCTTTTTAGTTCCAAAATTATCTACCCGAAAAAGGCGTCCATTTTGAAAAGACACATAAGCCAAATCTGGAGACTGCTGACTAATCTGTGTATAAGACCCATCACCACCATAGGCTTTGTAAAATGTATCTGTGGCATTTATAGAATAGTTGGTGCCATTATCTTGCGAACCTGCCATCACTGTTAAGCCATTCGGTGCAAAGGCGCCGGTATAAAACTGTGTAATATTTAGTCCCCAATTTAAATCTTTATAGGTACTCAGGTCATTCCAATCATACTCATAGAGTCCTCCATCATTCCCGATATAAATTTTATCTGGTTTGGATGGATGTTCAGACATCACATGATAATCAGCATGTGAATTTGCTGCGGCATTCCAACTACTTCCTCCGTCGTTTGAATATCGGAGGTTGACAGAACCTATGATAATACTATTCGGATCATCGCGTTTTACATGCACAGCAAGGCAGTACCAAGTAAAAGGGTATTGCCCTCCTTGAGTAGTTGGGTTTTTTTGCGTGGTCCAAGTTTTTCCTTGATCGGCGCTGCGATAAAAGCCTGTTAAGCCCGTATTTCCGCTGTTAGAAACCGCTGCATAGACAATATTTGCTTGTGTCTCACAGTATGCCAATTCTATTCTGCCAACAGATGTACCGCTAGGAAGACCCGAGTTTTGCAGAACCCAAGAGCCATCATCACCCGTTGCACTGGTATAAACCCCTTGCGCACGAATTGAAATCATCACGGTGCCATCGGGAAAGAGTTCCATATCATAAACCGACCGTGAAGTTATCACTACACGCTCGAAAGATTGTCCTCCATCCTTGGAACGGTATACTCCTCCAGAATTCAAGGCCACATATACCGTATTCGAGTCGGTAGGACTGCAGGCAATCCGCCAAGCATAATCAAAGTTTCCATTTGCTGTAGCGCTTAATTGCGTGAAGGTCTTTCCATGATCGGTCGACTTAAAGATTCCTGCTCCTGGAGCTGCTCCTGAGTTTCCAGCTCCTTCACCTGTGCAATAATAAAATTCATCCGGGTTCAATGGGTTTTGAGCGAGGTGAGAAATATTGAGGGTAAGCTCCTTTTCATTGAGCGCTTTCCAGTTCTTTCCAGACGCTTCGCTCACCCACATTCCTCCAGTGATTGCGCCAACGAAAACTCTATTTTCATTGCTTCTATCAAGGAGCATTGCCCGCGTGCGACCGCCAATATTAAATGGGCCAATTTCTTGAATGCTGTCTAGCACCTCGCCACTTCGCTTTGAAAAGCGCATCTGACGCTCCCAGTTATTTACGGCATTAAAAGGGGCGTCGCCCTTGATGCTATGAATAAATTCAAAATAGCCAGGACCCCCACTAGGCTTTGGCTCTAACTGAATTGACGGGCCATTTATAAAATAAAAGGCAGAAGCACATCCTGCCATTGCTACTAAAGCGAGTAAATATTTCTTCATCCGAACTGCGAAAATGCTTTTTTTCTATATTGAATCAAAAGACAAGGATAAACCTAAACCGGCTGCATGGCATAGTGTTCAGAAATAGCATAGAGAATCTGGTGTATTGCCTCTTCTGATTCTGAGGTAACTAGAGCCGTGCGATACGGCTTAAAATGGTCCAAGCCTTTAAAATAATTGCTATAATGACGGCGCATTTCAAAAATCCCTGCGCGAGGGCCCTTCCATTCGAGACTCTTCTCGAAATGGGTACGGCAGGCGAGCACACGTTCATCCAAGGTAGGTGCCACACAATGTTCCCCTGTTTGTAAATAATGCTTAATCTCCCTGAATATCCATGGGTTTCCTATGGATGCACGGCCTACCATGATGCCATCAATGCCATAACGCGCTTTATTAGCCGCTGCCTTTTCTGGGCTATCTACATCCCCGTTTCCAAAGATAGGGATATGCATGCGCGGATTATTTTTCACCGCGGCAATCAATGACCAATCGGCCTCGCCTTTATACATTTGCTTCCGCGTTCTTCCATGCACCGATAGCGCTTGGATGCCAATATCTTGGAGACGTTCGGCCACTTCAACAATATTCTTAGTATCCTCATCCCAGCCCAAACGCGTTTTAACAGTAACCGGAAGGTGGGTGCTCTTCACAATTTCTTGGGTCATGGACACCATTTTCGGAATGTCTTGAAGCAAGGCTGCACCAGCTCCGCGACAGGCCACGGCTTTAACCGGACATCCATAGTTAATATCAATCAGGTTTGGCTTGGCGGCGGTAGCAATTTCTGCGGCCTCTTTCATAGAGTCGATTTCACTTCCGAAAAGCTGAATGCCAATTGGGCGTTCATATTCGAAAATATCAAGCTTTTGCCTGCTTTTGGCCGCGTCGCGAATTAAACCCTCAGAACTGATAAATTCTGTATACATCAGGTCTACCCCATTCTGCTTGCACACAAAACGGAAGGGCGGATCACTCACGTCTTCCATGGGTGCCAATAAAATTGGAAATTCGCCTAATTCTATATCGCCTATTTTTACCAACTTTGCATCGATTAGAGTGCAAAGATACAACATGACAGAAAACCAAGAGCCACAAGCCTTCGAAGAAATTCAAAAACCCCGTATTTGGTACGTTCTTCAATTCATTTCTCTGCTTTTGATGGCGATGATAGGTCGGGCTATGTTTGGCGCCTTGGCAATTCAAACCAGCTCCCTTTTATTTGGCGTTGAAGGGATGCAAGCGCTAGCAACAGGCACCGACTTCAGCAATCGGTCGGTTTTGTATGCCCATCGCTATATTCAAATATTATCCTCAATAGGAACCTTTGCTTTCGCCGCCGTAGCTCAGCTGGCCTTTATGCGCGAAAATATTACGGCTGGCACGGGAGTCCGCATCAAGATTAGTCCGATTATGGCTGGACTTAGCATACTGCTCGTTCTGGCCATGCAGCCTGGAATTTCATTTATTGCCAACTGGGCATTGTCTTGGAAACTTCCTGCCGACATGGCAGATATTGAAGCCAAACTGCGCGAATTCCACGAACTAGCCGTGAATACCCAATTTGCCTTTCTAAAAGATCAAAGTCCCTTAGATTTAGTCTTTAATTTATTTATGATGGCGGCCCTGCCAGCCTTTTGTGAAGAGTTATTCTTTCGCAGAGTAGGATTGCGCCTTTTGTATGATATCACTGGAAACCCGCATATTGCCATTGCCATATCTGCTTTGCTTTTTGCCCTGGTTCATGGTCAATTCTATTATTTGATTCCTCTATTTCTCTTCGGTCTTGCCTTGGGTTATCTGGCCCTCTGGAGCAGAAGTCTTTGGCTGCCCGTTCTTGCACATTTTGCTAATAATGCCTTTACCTTGATAGCAGCCTATTTTGCCGGCGATGAGATTACGCCAAGTATGGAACCCGATTTTGGTCAACCCATAATGAGTTTTGTCTTTTCTATCTTGCTTAGCGCAGCAATCCTGGTACTTTTGAAAAGGAGAGAAGTAACAGACTGATGGAAGAAAACTGGATTCTTTTAAATACGTACCAAAACCCGAATGATGCCAGCATGAAACAGGCCATGTTGGAAGGAAACGGAATTAAAGTCGTTGCCATCAATAAGCGCGATTCGGCCTATGGGCTCTTTGGCTTGGTTGAAGTGTATTGCCACCTTGACCAAGCGCATCTTGCCTTGGACCTTTTAGAAAAAGAAGATCATGAATAATTTCTGGACAAGAACGCTCTCGGGTGCGGTATACGCAGGACTTGTAATTGCCTCTTTGCTTCTTGGTATCACCTATTTCATCCCCTTATTTACCTTTATCACGGCCGTTTGTCTTTGGGAATTTCTGAACGCAGAGTTCGAACAAGGTCATCCAGCTAAAATACTCGGGGTTATTGGGGGCACCTTGCTTTATGTCATTTCCGCCTATGGCATTATAGGAGAAAAGTCGCTGCTTTGGTATCTGCCCTTTCTTCTATCACTTCCATTTCTAGTGCTTATCCTTGGTCTCTTCCAGCCCAAGGCCGCCAATTTCCAGGCAGCTGGCACCCTTTTGCTCGCTTTCTTTTATATCGTATTGCCATTTATTCTGTTAACCTCCACACAACTTCAGCTGGTAAGCGGTTCTGGCTGGTCGCCGCTTCTTGGCGTCTTCATCCTCTTTTGGACCAACGATACCGGCGCCTATTTAGCTGGACGCAGTCTAGGAAAAAGACTCTTATTTCCGGAAGTATCGCCGAAAAAAACGTGGGAGGGATTGATTGGAGGAGTTATTTTATGTTTGGTGGCCGCCTATGTCTTATCCCTCTATTCACTCAGCTTCTCCTTACTAGAATGGATGATTATCGGTTCATTGGTAGCCGTTTTCGGAACCTTGGGAGACCTGATTGAGTCGATGTGGAAACGCCGTATTGGCATCAAAGATTCTGGCAAAATAATGCCTGGCCACGGAGGGCTCCTCGACCGTTTCGATGGCTTTTTAATTGCCCTTCCTGCTATTCATTTATACCTCTTCATTCTTAAGTTCTAAAAATTTACACACTGCCTTCAAGTCTCTTGCTAAATGCACTAATAAAAATAACTTTGCAGGCAGTTTGTTAAGCTATCATTATGAGTTATAAAGAACCCGCTCCCATTAAAAACCAGGAGAATCCTTTTGAATCGATGATGTCCCGATTCGATGAGGCGGCAAGAATTTTAGGACTAGATAAAAACAGTTACAATGTGCTTAAATCACCTGCAAAGTCAGTGATTGTGAACCTTCCAGTAATTATGGATGACGGCACAGTGCAAGTTTTTGAAGGTTATCGCGTCGTACATTCCCAGGCAATGGGGCCTTCTAAAGGAGGGATCCGTTACTCAATGGATGTGCATCTTGACGAAGTAAAAGCCCTTGCAGCTTGGATGACATGGAAATGTGCTGTTGTAGGCATTCCTTACGGCGGTGGAAAAGGAGGTATCAAATGTGATCCACGTAAAATGTCAAAAGGCGAATTGGAGCGTTTGACCCGTGCTTATGCCGGTGCCTTGCGAGACGTTTTCGGACCTGAAAAAGACATTCCTGCTCCCGACATGAATACCGGCCCACAAGAGATGGCTTGGTTGATGGATGAGTATTCCAAAATTCAAGGAGAATATACACCTGCTGTTACCACCGGTAAACCATTGGTACTTGGTGGATCATCTGGTCGCGTTGAAGCTACCGGACGTGGAGTAATGGTTTCTGCACGTTCCGCCATGGGCAAATTGGGAATCAACCCAAGTGAGGCTACTTGTGCGGTTCAAGGATTTGGAAACGTAGGTTCGATTTCAGCCAAATTGATTCAATTGCAAGGCTTGAAGATTGTAGCTATTTCTGATATTTCGGGTGGTTATTATGATCCAAAAGGAATTGATATCGAAGGAGCCATTGCCTACCGAAACCTTAATGGTGGAACGCTAGAAGGCTTTGCCGCGGAAAGAATTACAAATGAAGAAATTCTTGAACTGGATGTAGATGTGCTGGTACCTGCCGCAATGGAGGACCAAATCACCAAACACAATGCTGCAAATATCAAAGCAAGATTGATCGTTGAAGGTGCAAACGGACCAACCTCTGCAAGTGCCGATTTGATTTTAAATGAAAAGAATATCATGGTGGTTCCAGACATCCTAGCGAATGCTGGAGGTGTAACCGTATCCTATTTCGAGTGGGTACAAAACCGCTTGGGTTACTACTGGACCGAAGAACGTGTTCACCGTAGGGCCGACAGAACCATGAAGCAAGCTTTTGAAGAAGTATATGCCGCTTCTCAAAAATACGGAACAAGCTTGCGCATTGCAGCTTATATCGTAGCCATTGACAAAGTATCCAAAGCATTGGCCTTTAGAGGAGTCTTTTAATAGAAATACACGAACTTAAAAGGCTGCCATTGCAGCCTTTTTTTTTGCTTCCAAAATTAGAAATACAAAAAACAGCCTTTCAGAGCATAACAGATTGCATGCGATGCATTTACTTTGCACCATGAAAATTCACCGCGAAGGATATCTGATTCTGCTCATTACCACCTTTATCTGTGTAGGGATCATCTTTGGAGCAGAAGCTTTATTTCCGTACAGCCAAATTACACGGGCCATCTTTGCTGCTTTAGCCCTGGTTTTATTTATACTGGTACTGCAGTTTTTTAGAAACCCAAGCCGCTATACCCAAGTAGATGAAGAACATATCATCGCTCCTGCCGATGGAAAAGTGGTGGTAATCGAAGAAGTGGAAGAGACGGAATACTTTAAAGACAAACGCCTCCAGGTATCTATCTTTATGAGCCCAGTTAATGTGCATGTAAATAGAAATCCTATATCAGGTATGGTAAAATTTTACCGTTACCATGCTGGGAAATACCTTGCTGCATGGCATCCCAAATCATCCACCGAAAATGAAAGAACGACCATTGTTGTTCGCGACAATAAGGGACGTGAAGTACTTTTTCGCCAAATTGCCGGTGCCATGGCGCGACGTATTTGTTGTTATGTTAACGAAGGCACACGTGTGCAACAAGGTAAAGAAATGGGCTTTATCAAATTTGGTTCTCGCGTGGACCTTTATTTGCCAATAGGAACCAAAATAAATGTGAAGCTTGGGGATAAAACCACTTCTGGTGAGACCGTTATCGCTGAATTTGCAGAATGAAATGTATATTTGAAAAAGACGTAACCCTATGAAAAAGTATTTTCTTACCCTGGCCGTATTAATTGCTGGCCTAAGCATGGCTTCTGCTCAAGCAAAACCTGATGAAAAGCAGGAAGAAAAACCCGCAGTGACTGCACCAGCTCCAGAAGTTAAAAAAGAAGAAGTCAAGAAACCAGAGGAGAAAAAGGAAGAAGTAAAAAAAGGGGAAGAGGAGAAAAAAGGATGCTGTAAAAAAGCAGGGGAAGAGGTAAAAAGCTGCTGCAAGAAAGAGGAAGGAAAAAAAACAGAATGCAAAACCTGCAGCAAGGAAAATAAAAAAGGATGTGGTTCTGAACCCGCCAAGGAAGAAAAACCCAAACCATAAAACACTAAATTAGCCCACTCCAAGTGGGTTTTTTTATGAAAACAATTCTACCATTCCTCCAAGATCTTGCCGCCAATAATAACCGTGATTGGTTTGCTGCCAATAAAATACGCTATGAGACCGCCAAAAAGGAACTCAACAACTTTATTGATGGCTTGATAAACAATCTTGCTAAAACGGATCCTAGCCTTTCTGATTTAAAAGCCAAGGATTGTATGTTCCGAATCTTTCGTGATATGCGCTTCTCAAAAAACAAGGACCCATATAAAACCAATATGGGGGCAGTGATTGCTCCAGACGGCAGAAAGTCTACCAAGGCATGTTATTACCTCCATATTGACCCCGCAGGCTGCTTTTTAGCTGGTGGGATATATATGCCAGAACCAGACAATCTCAAACGCATCCGTCAGGAAATTGACTATAACCTCGATGCTTTCGAGAAAATTATTCACGATAAAAACTTTCAGAAACAATTCGGGACTCTCGGCGACAACGGCAGGCTGAAAACGAGCCCTAAAGGATATGAAGCCGACAATCCCGCAATCGAATACCTTAGAAATAAAAGCTTTACGGTTTCACATGCCTTTTCTCCAGCAGAGATAAGCAAAGCCGGTTTCGAGGCCTATTGCGTCGAAACCTTCGCGGAAATTCGTCCGCTGAACCTATTTCTCAACCAAGCGATAGACTTGACCGACTGATTGATTGATTTTAGTATATTTCCACCTTCTTAAAAACGAGCAAAATTTGGTATGGTAGACCCAACTCTTATTTCCCGCGCAAAAGCATGGCTTAGTGATAGCTTCGATGAAAATACCCGCAAAGAAGTGCAAGCCTTGATTGACGAAAACGGTTCTGAACTTGTCGATGCTTTTTATAAAGACCTAGACTTTGGTACAGGCGGGCTCCGCGGCGTAATGGGCGCGGGCACCAATAAGATGAATATCTATACCTTGGGAATGGCCACGCAAGGATTAGCCAATTACCTGCTTCAGGTATATGGAAATAGTGAAATCAGAATAGTCATTGCCCATGATTCACGCAATAATAGCCGCCTCTTTGCTGAAACAACAGCCGCCGTATTTTCGGCCAATGGCATGCGTGTTTACCTCTTTGATAGTCTCAGACCTACTCCCGAACTTTCCTTTGCCGTACGCGAATTAAATGCGCAAGCAGGCATTGTTATTACCGCCTCTCATAACCCAAAAGAATACAACGGATACAAGGTGTATTGGAATGATGGCGGACAATTGGTTCCTCCTCACGATAAAAATACCATTGATGAAGTCCGGAAAATTACGGGTCCAAATCAGGTGAAATTTACTGCCGACCCAAGTAAAATATTCAGTATTGGTGCTGATATGGACGAGGCCTATTGGAACAAAATTGCCCAACTAAGCCTCAATCAGGCGGGAAAAGATTCGCTAAAAATCATTTATACGCCCATTCACGGAACGGGCATCCATGGAGTACCGCAGGTATTGGCTAAGATGGGCTTCTCTCATGTAGAGGTGCTAGAAAGCCAAATGACGCCTGATGGGAATTTCCCCACCGTGCATTCTCCCAACCCAGAAGAGGCCGCTGCCTTGAGCCTTGCCCTAGAAAGAGCCAATGAAACAGGAGCCGACCTCGTATTAGGTACCGACCCTGATGCGGATCGCGTAGGAATTGCCGTACGCGGACCAAAAGGTAAATTGCATTTGATGAATGGCAATGAAACAGCCGCCATCTTAGTGCATTATATCCTTTCTCAAAAACAACAAAGAAGAGAATTAAGAGGCAATGAATTCGTGGCAAAAACTATTGTTACCTCTGACCTCATTGCTGAAATCGCCAAACTATTCGGCGTACGCATCTATGAATGCCTTACTGGCTTCAAATACATTGCTGAGCTGATTCGTACTAACGAAGACCGTGAAACCTATTTGGTTGGCGGAGAGGAAAGTTATGGATACCTCGTTGGCAATTTTGTGCGCGACAAAGATGCGATAAGCGCTGCAGCCATGATTTCCGAAGCCGCTGCTTGGGCCCATAGTGAAGGAATGACCTTGCTCGATTACCTCAAACAAATTCATTGCGAAACCCATGCATACCAGGAAGCTTTGGTTTCCATCACCAAAAAAGGAAAATCAGGGGCAGATGAAATTCAGCAGATGATGACCGATTTCCGTAACAAGCCTATCCAGAGTATTAATAGTCATACCGTAGTTATTACCCGCGATTATAAAACGGGTATCGAACATGATTTGCGTAACGGAGCGATTCGTCCACTGGGATTGCCGTCATCCAATGTCTTTCAGTTTGTGCTCAAAGACCAAAGCGTTATCACCGCCCGTCCATCAGGAACAGAGCCGAAAATAAAATTTTATATCAGCGTTAGAGAAAAGGTGATGAAAGATGATACCTATGAGGTCGATCGCGTAAAATTACAGCATAAGATTGCCGGAATTAAGAACGCACTTGGACTAAACTAGTTGCAATTATATTCGGCTCAGGAAAGCAATTTCTGACGAAGGTAGAATTCCAACTGTTCGTTGGCTCGCTTCAATTCATCGATAAGGCGCTCATTTTCTTTTCTGAGCTCGAAGACCTCATGCGCTTGACGAATGGTTGTTTTCAAGAATTCATTATCCCAAGGCTTGGTTAAATAACGGTACACCTCTCCTTTATTGATCGCATCCACAACGGCATTGATATCGCTATAACCCGTTAACAGAATGCGAATCGGGTTTGGAGCAATAGGAATTACGTTTTGAAGGAACTCAACGCCCGTCATGTTCGGCATTCGTTGGTCAGTAATGATAATATCAATATCCTCATTCTTGACGATATCCAATCCTTCTTGACCTGAAATCGCCGTGTGAACATTAAATTCACGCCTGAAGGCGGCTTTAAATGACAACAAATTGTTTTGTTCGTCGTCCACATAAAGTACGTTTATTAATTGTGTCATAAAATTCTCTCCCGTACAAATTTATAAATTCCTACCTCCCAAACAATCACACTTCTTCATTGAATTATTCATAATAAGTGCCTTATTTGTGGAATCTTAATCGAATAATTTCTTAAATGCAAGAATTATCCATGAATTACGCTATCCAAAATTGCAGTGAAACGGACTGGGAGCCCAGGTTTATTAGCCCTCGTAGCGCAGAAGGAGCAAAATTAATATCCGAATTAAAAAATTCACCTGGAGTGCAAACCTATGATCAAATTGATTCGCAGGTGGGTGAAATGTTAAGAGCAAAATATCCCAAGAAAAAACTGAAAGGAAAACTCTTGGAGGAAGCAGTAAGCGCATTTTTTCAAGAAAACGACCGTTTTACCTTTGGCGAATGGGTTTATTATCCTTGGAGTTACCGCCTTATCCATATACTTTCTGAAGAAGATTTTATTTTTACGCGTCTCAGTCCCAATAACCCCAAAATCACCCGAGATGAACAGGCCGTTCTTATGAAAAAGAAGGTGGGAATCGTAGGTCTTTCAGTAGGCCAATCAATTTCCTTGGTCTTATCCATGGAGCGGATTTGTGGCGAATTGCGCATTGCTGATTACGATATTTTAGAACTCGCTAATTTAAACCGCATACGCTCAGGCCTTCAAAATATGGGCCTCAATAAATCGGTGATGGTGGCGCGTGAAATCATGGAGATAGACCCCTATTATACTATTCGTATCTTTATGGACGGAATGACCCGTGAAAACATGGATGCCTTTTTCCATGACGGTGGGGATTTAGATCTGATTGTGGATGAATGTGATAGCATTGATATCAAGGTATTACTTCGAGAAAAAGCCAAATCAATGCAAATTCCCGTGGTGATGGACATGAGCGACCGAGGCACCATCGATATCGAACGCTTCGACTTGGAACCTAATCGTCCTCTTTTACATGGATGGATTGACCACTTAGACATTAGCAAGCTTGGTGATATGACTAACGAGCAAAAGGTCCCATATATGTTGCCCATTTTCGGGTTGAATACAATCAGTAAGCGGCTAAAAGCATCGATGGTTGAAATTGGCGAAAGCATCCATACTTGGCCTCAATTAGCTACCTCGGTGGCTATGGGAGGCGCCTTAGCTGCTGATACAGTGCGCCGCATATTTCTTGATCAATTCCATGATTCGGGTCGCTACTTTATTGACCTCGACGAACTTATTCGCGATAAATCATTCGAAGAGAAACCGTATATCCCACAAACCTATTCTTGGCCCAAGTTGGAAGAAAAATCCATGCATCAAATGGCCAAGGAATTTATGCTCAGTCATTCATGGGAACAGGGTATACTCAGCCTAGAAGATGCGGACGAATTAGTAGGCTTGGCTGCAATGGCGCCTTCTGCAGGGAATAACCAACCATGGATATGGCTCTATCAAAACGGCCACCTCTTTCTCTTCCATGAAAAATCGCGCAGCTATTCGTGGACTGATTATGACGATTCATTGGCCATTCTTGCCCTAGGCTCCGCCGCCGAAAGCCTTCAACTTGCCGCAACACGCTGGAAATATATTTGCCACACTTTTGAAATCTTCAAAGATCAGTTTATCGCTGCCTTCCGTTTTGACAGCAAGACGGAAGCTGCACCCAACCCCCTTGCTGCAGGCCTTGAGATCCGTTGTTCGAACCGCAAACAAGCAGAACGTATTCCAGTGCCGCATTCATTACAAAGCGCATTACACGATTCCATTCAAGATATACCAGGCCTAAGAATCGACCTGTTTACAGATACAGAAAAGCTGGAAGCCTGGTCGAAGGTGGTGGGTAAAGCAGAAAAGTTACGCTTGCTTGACCCACAAGGGCATTATGAATTTTTCCGCCATGAAATTCGTTGGACCGAAGAGGAAGCGCTAAGAACGCGCGACGGACTAGATGTTGAAACACTTGAGCTTACCCCTACGCAATTAGCCGGATTAGAGGTTGGAAGTGATGCCGCTGTTATGAAAATAATTCGTGATTGGAAGCTAGGCGATGGGCTCGAAAAAATGAGCAAAGAAGCCGTTAAATCTTCCTCCGCGCTCTGTTTAATTAGTGCCGATTTAAGCATTTCTAATGAATCATTGCTCACAGGGGCTGCAGTTCAAAGGGCTTGGATTGCCGCAAATATGGCTGCTTGGTCCGTGCACCCTGTATCTGCGCCATTATTCTTTATCAATAGAATTCAAAAGGAAAACAACCTCTTAGATGACGAAATAAGCAAAGAAATTCAACAATTACGCCTTGATATCAGCAAAATTACACCAATATTGCATGATAGACGGGGAGTCTTTCTATTTCGCCTAAATCAGGCTGGATTACCAAGCAAAAGAGCCATCCGATTTCTGAACAATGAAATATTTGTGAAATAAATGTTTGTTTTTAAAGCCTTTCGAGCAATTGATGAACCAGAACTATGTGCAACGTATACCGAAGGACATGTTCGTGTTTTAAAAGACTATGGTATTACCAATATCACATCAAACAATAACGAGTGGTCGAAGGTAGATTGTGTATATTGTGTTGTTGTGTATAATGAACACGGCGAGATGGTTGGCGGAATTCGTATGCAAAAAGCAGATGGTGAACATCAATTGCCCGTTGAAAAAGCAATCGGTTACCTTGATCCTCAAATACATTCCATTGTTGAATCTTATATCCCAGAAGGGGTTGGTGAACTTTGTGCATTGTGGAATGCAAAAGAGGTAGCCGGCATAGGACTTAGCCTTTTATTGACGCGTGCTGGCATTTCCATCTGTTCCCAAGTAGGCATTTCAACCATGGTAGGCATTTGCGCCGATTATACCCTCAATATGTTTCGCAGAGTAGGCTTTGTGGTTGATGAAACCTTGGGCAATTCTGGTGAATTTGTATACCCTAATGAAAACTATATTGCAAGAGTATTAGGTATCTTGAATGCGAGAAATTTGGAAACGGCATATGATGAAGACAGACTAAGAATGCTCTCCCTTCGCGAAATGCCTAATCAAGTATTTATTGAACCCTGCAATAAAGGGTCACTCGAAATATCTTACCAATTAACGATGAATATTAAATGATGAGCAGAGCGTTTGTTATTCTGTCGTTGATGCTATTGAGCGTCAATGTACTCTGGGGTCAGGAAAACGTAGTGCGTCTTGTATCGGAACACGAAGTTATTCAGATTAAGAATCAATGTTCTTACGTCGAAACACCCTTGGACACTGCCAGCATAGAAAGTATCTCGAAGCAGGAATTTATCCCCGTTGAACAAGATGTTCCTAACTTTGGTATTAGTTCTTCCACCTATTGGCTCAAAATAGAGCTGGAAAACCAAACTAGCATTGAAGACTATGTGCTTCAAGTGGCTCAGCCCATTCTTGACTTAGTTGAATTCTACGATTTAACAGATTCTGGCTTCAAGTCTGTGACTTTGGGCGAGCATCTCAAATTTAATACGCGCCTCTATTACGACCCGAACTACCTCTTTGCATTTAAGATAGAGCCAGGAACTCACAAAACGGTCTATGTTAAGGTACAAGCCAAAGAAAATGTTCAGGTTCCAATGAGCATAGGTTCCCGTCAGAGCATGCTCGCTTTGACTAAGAAGAAAGATGTGTTCTCAGGCATCTATATCGGAATCATGGCGGTGATGTTGCTGTATAATGCTTTTATCTACATAAGCACCAAAGACAAATCCTACATGTACTATGTACTGTACTTGCTCTTTGTGATATTGACGCAATCAAGTATTCATGGATACAGTTTTCAATATCTCTGGCCAAATTTTCCCTGGCTAGCACGCTTTAACAGCTTTCTATTTCCCTCACTGGTTGGGATTACTGGAATGCAGTTTATGCGCGTATTCCTTCATACAAAAAGGCATTCTAAGAACTTCGACAAGGTATTCTATATCGTGGTTGCTGGATATTTACTAGGCACGAGCTTATCTTTCTTCGGCTTTTTCAAAAGTAGTTTCTATCTAATAGAGGTTTGTGCCGTAATTGCTTCAGTATCCATGATGTACATGGCTGTGCGCATAGCACGTACAGGCGATCGGCCTGCCTTCTTCTTTTCTATTGCCTGGGCCGTTTTCCTCTTCGGAATCGCCCTCTATGTAATGAAAGACTTTGGCATCCTCCCGTATAATAACTTTACCTATTATATGATGCCAGTAGGCTCAGCCATTGAAGTGATGCTGCTGTCCTTCGCCTTGGCAGATCGTATAAATATTCTTAAGAAAGAGAAAGAAGCATCGCAAGAAGAAGCACTCCGCGTTTCCTTGGAGAATGAGCGCATCATCCGCGAACAAAATGCGTATTTGGAACAAAAAGTTCAAGAGCGAACTATCGAATTGCAAGAAACCAATGAAGAATTGGTTGTTACCTTGAATAATTTGAAAGACACGCAAGCACAACTTGTGGATGCCGAAAAAATGGCCTCCTTGGGTCAGTTGACTGCGGGTATTGCGCATGAGATTAATAATCCTATCAATTTTGTGAGTGCCAATGTTCAGCCACTTCGTTTAGATATTCAGGATATCTTAAGCATTCTCGACCAATACGCTGAGGCAGTGAAAGCCGACGATATTGCTGTGGCAGTAAAAGCAATTGAAGCCTTTAAGGATGAAATCGATTTCGTTTATATCCGAAATGAAATTGTTGAATTATTAACGGGCATCGAAGACGGTGCCATTCGTACCGCCGAGATTGTTAAAGGCCTAAAAACCTTTAGTCGCTTAGATGAATCCGATTTAAAACCGGCCGACCTAAATGAAGGACTACAGTCTACCTTAGTGCTTTTGCGAAACTCCATCCCTGATAATGTACTTGTAGAATCTGACCTAGACGACCTGCCGCCTGTAGAATGTTTCCCTGGCAAGATTAATCAAATCTTTATGAACATCGTTTCAAATGCCGTTCAAGCCATGAAAGGGTTAAAACAGGAAGAAAAACATCTCCTCTCATTGAAATCATATTTTGATGAGGAGAATGTCTATTTCTCTATTAAAGACACCGGTCCGGGAATGACGGATTTAATCAAATCACGTATTTTCGAACCCTTCTTCACTACCAAAGATGTTGGAGAAGGAACTGGCCTTGGGCTGTCTATCGTCTTCAAAATTATTGAGACCCATGGTGGTCGTATTGAAGTAAATACTGCGCCTGGTAAAGGCACCGAGTTTTTCATTACCTTACCAATCGTTGCGAATATTCAGACCAGCTGATCCTACTACCATGACAACCGAACGGGCACGTATCCTTTATATTGATGATGAGGAAAATAACCTCAAGGCCTTTAAAGCTAGTTTTAGAAGAGACTTTGAGATTTATACTGTTTCCGAAGCCGATGAAGCCTACCGCATTCTTGATGAAATTGAGATTCATGTTGCCTTAGCTGACCAAAGAATGCCGAAGGTCTCAGGGGTTGAATTTTTCGAAAAAATTCAAGAAAAACACCCAGATATCGTTCGCATCTTGATTACCGCCTATACCAATTCTCAAACCATCATCGACGCGATAAACAAAGGAAAAATTAATCAGTATGTGGTAAAACCTTGGGACCCACAAAATCTTAAGAATATCATAGATTCTTCCTTTCAAGCCCACCAGGTCAAAAAAGAACTCCAGGTAAAAAATACCGAACTGCTGAAAACCAACGACGAGCTCAATCGCTTTGTTTATAGCGCCTCTCATGACCTTCGCGCGCCCTTAATGTCTATCCTAGGCTTGGTTGAACTATCCCGAATTGAAAAAGGCTCAGGAGACCCCTATATATACCTCGACATGATTGAGCGAAGTGTACAAAAACTCGATGTATTCATCCAAAATATCATCGAATATTACCAGAACGCTCGTGCTGAATCTTCCTATGATCAAATTGACTATAAAAGCCTGGTGGATGAGGTGGTCGAATCCCTAAAAAATTCGGACCCTTCAGTGAAGTTTGAACTAAATATTGAACAGGAAGGCACCTTTTATAGCGACCAATTTCGCATTCACGTAATCCTAAATAACCTAGTTTCAAATGCGATAAAGTACCAGAAAACAGAGAATAGCAGTCCTGAAGTTAGCATCCATGTAAAGGCCGATCAACAAAAGGCCATCATACAGATAAAAGATAATGGAGTAGGCATTCTACAGGAACATTTGGAAAATATCTTTAAAATGTTCTTCCGCACAAAGACCCAAAACCGCACTCCTGGAACGGGAATCGGCTTATATATTGTGAAAGAAGCACTTTCTAAAATTAATGGTGAAATTCAAGTAAATTCCGTGTTTGGTGAAGGAACTACTTTTGAATTAGTTTTACCCAATTTAGAATCATAAACATGAGCACGAATCCTTATATCATCTTGGTTGACGATAATGAAATCGACCTTTTTCTACACGAAAAACTGATTCGACTTAGCGGTATCAGCAATAATATTGATCATTTTACAACAGCGCGTGAGGCCCTTGAATTTATCCGCAAAAAAGGACCCTTGCCAGACATCATCCTCCTCGATATTCAAATGCCCGAATTAGATGGTTTTGATTTCTTAAATGAATATGAGCACATCGAACATATCGACCGAGAGAACACCATCATTTTTATGGTCTCTTCCTCCCTAGACTTTGGTGATATCTCAAAAGCTAAAGCCAACCCTCTCGTGAAGTCTTTTATCAAGAAGCCCCTAAATGTAAAGGAGCTAAAGGACCTAATATTAAGCTAAGCGCTTAACGAAACAGGTTGTATTTAAGGATGCACCAAATAGCGCGGAATCCATCTTTCCAGCCAATTTTCTTTCCCTCCTCGTAGGTTCTGCCGTAATAAGAAATTCCTACTTCATAAATCCGGATATTCTCAATTCGCGCAAGCTTCGCCGTTACCTCTGGCTCGAAACCAAAGCGTTTTTCTTTCAGCTCCATGCCTTGAATCAATTCCCGCTTGAATGCCTTATAGCAGGTTTCCATATCCGTTAAATTCATGTTGGTAAACATATTCGAAAGCAAGGTTAGAAACTTATTCCCGATGGTATGCCAGAAAAAGAGAATTCTATGCGGGTTTCCGCCCATAAAACGTGATCCATAAACAACATCAGCCACTTCTTCGCGAAAAGGCTTTAATACGTCGTTGTATTCCCTTGGGTCGTATTCCAAATCTGCATCTTGAATGATGACCACATCACCCGTGGCCTTTTGAATACCCATATGCAATGCGGCTCCCTTTCCTTTATTCACCTCATGCGAATAGAAGGTGATTGACAAATCTGAATTATTCGCCATATAATTTTCCACGGCCTCAACCGTATTGTCTTTCGAGCAATCATTCACAATGATTACCTCTTTCTCAATATCGCCTATAAGGACTACTGCCTTCACCTTATCAAGGATAAAATGGATCGTCCTACCTTCATTATAGGCTGGGATTACGATGGATAATTTCTTTATCAAAATGAATTAATTTTTGCAAAGAAAAGGAAACTCCGTCTAACACACACTCCTAAGCATTAAAATAGTAAGTTTGAGCTTGCAGAATTATGGAGCAGAAACGTCTTTTTTTACTCGATGGCATGGCCCTTATCTACCGGGCTTTTTTCGCTTTTAGCCAGAATCCACGCATTAGCAGCACCGGTTTAAATACCTCAGCTATGTTCGGATTTGTGAACACGCTACTAGAGGTAATTCAAAAAGAAAAACCCACCCATATCGCCGTTGTATTTGATACTTCGGCCCCTACTGAAAGGCATGTCGTATACGAGGCCTATAAAGCCCATCGAGAAGCCATGCCCGAAGATTTGGTAAAATCACTGCCCTACCTGTTCCGCATTGTTGAGGCTTTTAATATTCCTCTTATTACCATGGATGGATACGAGGCCGACGACCTAATTGGAACCCTCGCCAAACAGGCAGAACAAAAAGGGTTCACCACCTATATGATGACCCCCGACAAGGATTTTGGGCAACTGGTTTCCGACAAAATTAAAATGTACAAACCCGCCAGAATGGGCAACGGTGCAGAAGTACTTGGTGTGGATGAAATTTTAGCCCGTTGGAGCATCAAACGTATTGATCAGGTAATTGATATTCTTGGATTAATGGGCGATGCTGCAGACAATATCCCCGGCATTCCTGGGGTTGGTGAAAAAACAGCCATCAAGCTTCTCGCAGAATTCGATACCATCGAAAATTTACTCGAGAATACCGACCAGCTCAAAGGAAAACTCAGAGAAAAAGTCGAGGAGAATAAAGAAATGGCCCTCCTTTCAAAACGCTTGGCTACCATCATTCTCGACGCTCCAATTACCTTAGACGAAAAAGCGCTCGAATTGGAGGAGCCCAATAAAGAGGCCATCAAAGAACTTTTTGCTGAACTGGAGTTTAGAACTCTGGCACGGCGTATTTTCCCAGATTCACCTGAAGCCCAGAGAGCCCCGGCACCGAGTGCACAAGGAGATCTCTTTAGCCAGCCTTCTGCCAATTCGCCCGCTTCTGCACCGTTGGCAATGGAAGAAGAGGAGGAAGAAATGGTGCCAATAAAAACCATTCACGATGTCAAACACAATTACGTATTGGTGGATGACGCAAGCAAGCTTGGCCACCTACTTCAGGCCCTAAAAGAGTCACCCCATTTTTGCTTCGATACGGAAACCACCTCCCTAGAAGCGATGGACGCCTACCTCGTAGGAATGTCTTTTGCCACTTCAGCTCATAAAGCATGGTATGTGCCCGTTCCTGAAAACGAAGACGAGGCCCAGAAAAAGGTAGAGCAATTTCGTTCCATCTTGGAAGACGAAAGCAAAATCATCATCGCTCAAAATATCAAATACGACCTGATGGTGATGCAGAATTATGGTATTGAACTCAAGGGAAAACTCTTCGATACCATGCTTGCCCATTATTTGCTTGAAGCCGATATGCGCCATAATATGGATGCCATGGCTGAAACCTACCTCGCCTACCGTCCAGTATCCATCACCGAATTGATTGGTAAAAAGGGCGCCGGACAACTTAGTATGCGGGATGTAGAACTGGATAAAATCAAAGAATACGCAGCAGAAGATTCTGATATCACACTCCAATTATATGAGGTATTTCTTCCCAAACTAAAGGAGCAAGAAGCCCTCTCTGTTTTGCATGAAATAGAAATGCCTTTAGTGCCAGTGCTCGCAGCCATGGAACGCGAAGGTGTGCGTATAGATAAGAGTTTTTTGAACGAGTATTCCAAAGAACTCTTAAAAGAAGCCAAAAAAAGCGAAGAGAAAATCTACGAATTCGCCGGAGTGAAATTTAATATTGCCTCCCCCAAACAAATGGGTGAAGTACTCTTCGACAAATTACACCTGGACCCAAAGGCAAAAAAGACCAAAACCGGACAATATCAAACCAATGAAGAGGTTCTGAGCAAACTCGCCATCGATCACGAGATTGCCAAAGAAATCCTTCGCTACCGGCAGATTGCCAAATTAAAATCGACCTATGTCGACGCATTACCTACTTTGATTCATCCAATAACTGGGCGAGTGCATACTTCTTTTAATCAGGCGGTTGCTGCTACTGGAAGACTAAGCTCTCAGAATCCAAACCTGCAGAATATCCCGATTCGTACCGACATGGGTCGAGAAGTAAGAAAGGCCTTTATTCCTCGAAGTAGTGAGTTTGAAATCATGGCTGCGGATTACTCGCAAATTGAACTGCGAATCATTGCTGCTCTATCAAAAGATGCGGGAATGATTGAGGACTTCGTGCAAGGACATGATATTCACGCCGCCACCGCTGCCAAGGTATTTAATGTTCCTTTAGAAGAGGTAGACAAAGACATGCGCCGAAAAGCCAAAATGGTAAATTTCGGAATCATCTATGGTATTTCTGCCTTCGGACTGGCTCAGCGCTTGGAGATTCCGCGCAAAGAGGCTGCGGAGATTATTGAGGCCTATTTCATTCAATACCCCAATATCAAAAAGTACATGAATGACACCATCGACGGGGCGCGGGAAAAAGGCTATGTGGAAACGGTAAAAGGCCGCAGACGCTATATCCGCGATATCAATTCACGCAATCAAACGGTGCGTGGCTTTGCCGAACGAAATGCCATCAATGCGCCAATACAGGGCTCTGCTGCCGACATGATAAAAATTGCCATGATTCATGTGTATGACGCCATGCAGAAAGCACAATTGAAAAGTAAGATGATCTTGCAAGTGCATGACGAATTACTCTTTGAAGTGCATCATGACGAAAAAGAAGTGCTCAAGAAATTGGTTATCGAAAACATGAAAAATGCTATCAATCTGCAAATTCCATTGGAAGTTGAAGTAGGCGTGGGAGCCAACTGGCTAGAAGCGCATTAAAAGAGTGGCCAATGCTGCAAAAGCATAGCGAAGAGCAGGAGGAAGAAACTTATATCCTTTAAAAACTTACGCTTATCCGGAAGATAATGGTAGGTGAAATAAATAGAAAGAGGAAGTGCCAAAACTCCCATGGATGTCTTGGCCGATTGCGCACCGAGAAGCATATACAGCATGGCAAATATAAAATAGACGAAGATGAATTGCTGAAGCTTTCGCCCCCGAATGGTATTCTTATAAAAATTCTGCTGTACCCGAAAAAGGGTAGGAATCAATATCAAGCAAAGGAAAATCGCAAAGCCCAGAAAATAGGGCTCACTCCAAATAGCTCCATCCCCTGGATGTAAAAAATTCATGGACCAATATTCGAAAACGATGGACTCCATGCCAAGCAAATACAAGATGGAAATGCTGAAGAAAAGCACCAAGACATAACCCGTGAGGTATTGGAGGAAATCAAGCCCCCTTAAGGACTTAAAGAGCATGATTCCCAGCATAAATACCGGAATAAAAAGGAAGGTGCTGGGAGCAAATAAAAAGGCTATCCCGCATAACATCCCGGCATTTAACAAAGCGGGCAAAGCAAACTCTTTTCCCTGCGATTGGAACATAGCTATTACGGCCAAAACCAAAAAAGAATTCGCCATTAATTCAGCGCTAAGAATGAGCTGAGCAGGAAATACCAGATTGAATAATGCAAAGAATAAAATGGGCAACCAGGTGTTTTTATACAGCAACTGATTCCGCTCGGACAAAGCGCCAAAAAGGATACTTTGCAAGACAATCAATACCAACGCAATAATTGAAGGGCCATTTGGCGACTCACCAAAAAAGGCAAACAAACCTTGCTGCACCCATTGAGCAAATGGGGCAATTCCCTCTTGTGCCTGAATAGACGGGTTTAGCTTAATCAATAAAAGGCCCCAAGCCACGACAAAGCCGAGGATGAAGAGCAAACTCCCAAGTTGATTATTTTTTAGGTAGCGAATCAAAAAGTGATTTTTACGAACGCAAACTTGCGATCTTTTGAAGTAGGAATCAATAGGGTATTTGCATCAAGCTGCCGCGATTCAGAAGGCACAATAGATATAAAGGAACCCTGATTGCCAAAGAGCACTTCTTCTTGTAGCGTGTCGTCGTTATGTAGCGTATAATTTAATACCCCTCCAATTCCTTTTAGCTTGTCGTTAAACAGAATATGGATACGGTCCTTTTTCTTGCAAATGGTAAACGAAGAATAATAGCCATAATCATTCACCGACGACTGTCCTTTACTAATCACTTTCGCCCATTCTGAGGCTCCTTTGGCATCAACAGACAGCACAAAAATCTTCCCGTAAATATAGATACTTCGGCTACTTACCTGAGCGATGCCATTTACATAATACGTATACGATTGCTGGGAGATAGAAAACTCTTCACCAAACAAGATATAGCCACCATCTGAACGAAACACCATATCTCGAATCACAAAATCCTGCAATTCACCCCCTTCCTCGGCTACCCGCTCACCTGCAATATCGCGCACAAAATTGTGGGTATAGGGAACTAAATCATGATGGATCATCGCGTAATTTTCTCGGCTAATCACAAAATCCAAGGTACCTGCACTCAAGGAGCGCGACTTGAACGAATAAAGGGCACAAACCGTCAAACGGTTATTGATATCATCCAATGCCATCACTGGGCCATTCAAGTATGTATCATGGAAATTTAGGTAATAGTCGTACCAAACGCTTAGGTTCGTTAATACATGCAGGTGCACTCCCACTCGCTCTGGCGTACCTCGATCCCATTCTTCATTAATGCCACTGGTGAGTATATATGCATTGCCAACCGTGTCAACGAGCACTTGGTCAATTTGAAACTCCCTATCCTGATAATCTAAAGCCTCACGACGCGAGCTGATGCGTTCAAGCTTTCGGTTATATACCTGAACATTCAGGTAGCTTTTTCCTCCAGGGGCCTTTTCCGAATAGAGCACTATAAAATGCGTCTTCTTTGTATTTTCAGCGACATAAAAATCACCCTCATCATTATAGCTTCTTGGTGCAGCAATAGACAATAAAAATTCAGGCCCCAAAGTTTCGGCATCAGCATCCAATACCTCTACAAATAGCTCTAGTTTTTCGGTATTATTATTAAATCGGCTCTTCCATAAAAACAATCCAGTAGGAGACACAAAGGCATCCACCAATGTGGTACCACGTTGGTTGGGCAGTTTTTTACTAAAATCCATACCCATACTCTCGCGGTAACGTTCAATAATCACTTTATTCCGCAGCTGGAAATTCCTCCCGCGTATTACATAATAGCCATATTCATTCGACCCAATGATTCGGTTATAGTTTGTTTTGTTTCGAAAACGCTCCATATTCGACCATTCCATCTGCTGAGCAAACAGCATGGTTCCCAAACAAAGGACCAGAGAAAGAAAAAGCCAACGACGCATCATTCGATAAATAATTTTTCTGTGTACAATACGATTTTACCCGATTGAATCCGCAATATATACATCCCTGAGGCTTTCGCACGCGGCTCAAAGACGATGAAATTATTTCCCTTGGTCATTCCTCCATTCCATATCGTTTCAACGCGCTGTCCAGCACTAGAGTATAAGGCCACATCAATTTGCATACTTTGCTGCAATTCAAGACGGATTTTTAAAGTCTGAAAAACGGGATTTGGAAAGGCCTCAAAGCGACTTTCAACAAAAACTCGTTTGACGCTGTCTAAATCCCCTTCCAGCTTAAACGCCTTATTCTCCCAACGCTCATCTGCTCCTCCCCCCGCAGCACTAAACCAAACTGCGGGTTGATCCCCATTGGGCACAAAAACGCCGGCACAATAATCTCCCCAGCGATCGGTTCCATCTTTAATCAAGTCTATTTCACTTTGTCCTTCATAAACCGAAACCAATGGATAATCTCTCATTTGATCATCTATAAACAAATAAGCAATGGATGGATAATCGTTCTCAGAAACATAGACAAAGGCCAGAATAACCGAACGATTTGCATCATTTACCGCAAAGCTTATTGGCACCGCATAGGCCATGTCTTTTTGCGAATGGATTGTCCGCGCCTCACAAACCAGCCTTTCCGGATCAATTCGTCCATAGTATAAGGCATTGCGCAAGGCAGAACCTTTTGAATTTAAACAAAAATGGATTAGCCCATTCCGAATAAAGGCCCCACTAATTCGGCAATCTCCTCCATCTAACATGGAACTGCTTTGTTTCTGAATAGCATCTGGGGGCAAAGAATAAGGCCCTGCCGATACTTCTGCCTTCTCCACAATTCCGCTATTCGGGTCAAACTTCATCACATAGATGCCGTCTCCACCCCGATCTTTTGAGCTGATAAAATAAAGCGTAGCACCAATATAGCCATCATGCGCATTGGCCGGAACCATATTAAAGGCTTCCTTTTTTTCATTCACTTTGAGCTCATCATACAAATTGGCCGAAACGGGAGATCCTCCTAATAATGCATTCTTTTCGAGCACATACATCAGGCTTCCATCAAAAACATCTCCCGATTCTTTGAATTGGTTGAGACTAATCAGCAGATGATCAGAGCTAACGCCAAGTTGGGGAAAATCAGCCATCAATCCTTTATTGTATGGATCTCCCTTGAATTTATAGACATGCCAACCCTGAAGCGGATTGGCCTCCTTGGATACAAAAAGCAAGAGGCGAGAATCTGCAGAAGTTCGCCCATGTAAAATGAGCATATAAAAACGTTCTCGCTGCACATCATAATATACCCGCGGATCAAAAAAGTTGCTCGTTAGTGTTGGGTCATTGGCAATCTGCTTGAAATTCCGAAGCATAAGCCGTTGCCCCGAAGTGTTCTGAATCGTAAAATTGGCATTAACTACCGTCACCACATAACCCAGCGGAGATACCGCTATGCCATTATCCATTGGGGTGACATTTTGAGAAGGGTTAGCGGTAAAATTCTCGAGCACCTGAATACTATCGGGATCATTTTTATAGTGCGGAACTACCTGGTATTTGGACAGCTTAAGTGCATTCAGGCTATCTTTAGTCTTCTTTTTATCGATAGAATGTGTTCCATGTCCAAAAGGCTCATGGTATACTGCCACATAAGGCAATGTATCCGTGTTGAGCGGGCGTGTTTGCAGGGGAGCAATCCTTATAGTAGAATCGGGTCCCGTGGTAATTTGGCTCCAAATACCTCGATTTTGACCGAAAAGTTCTCCATTTGCTCCAAGAAGCTGAAACAAGATTAGCAAGGCAGAAAGCAAGAATGTATTTTTGCAGCTCATTTTACAGCATTGAAGGGCAAGTTACACGATACACACAAAAAACAGGAAACAGCAGTTCTTGTAGCCATCGACTATAAGTTTAAGCCAAAGGGACAAGCCGACGAATACCTCGACGAATTGGCCTTTTTGACGGAAACAGCGGGCGCAATAACGCTCAAGAAGTTTACGCAAAAGTTAGACCATCCATTCTCAGCCACCTATGTGGGTACGGGTAAATTGGAGGAAATCAAACTTTATGTGCAAGAACATGAGCCAAACATGGTCATTTTTGATGATGAGCTTTCTCCCAGTCAAATCCGAAATCTAGAAAATGCACTCAACGTAAAAATTCTAGACCGAAGCAATTTGATTCTCGACATTTTCGCATCACGCGCTCAAAGTGCCCAAGCGAAAACCCAGGTGGAATTGGCTCAAATGCAATACTTATTACCTCGCCTTACTCGAATGTGGACGCATTTAAGCAAGCAGCAAGGGGGTATTGGTATGAAGGGACCAGGAGAAACCCAGATTGAAACGGATCGCCGTATTATTCTCGAAAAGGTTAGCCTACTCAAAAAACGCCTCGAAAATATCGACAAGCAAAACCTCACCCGCCGAAGCAATCGCGACGGGATTATTCGTGTAACCATAGTCGGCTATACGAATGTGGGTAAATCAACTATTATGAATGTGTTGAGCAAGTCAGACGTCTTGGCCGAGAACAAGCTATTCGCCACCCTCGACTCAACCGTGCGCAAGGTGGTATTAGAAAACACACCCTTTCTATTGACTGATACGGTAGGATTTATTCGCAAGCTGCCCCATCAATTGATCGAATGTTTTAAATCCACCTTGGATGAAGTGCGTGAAGCTGATTTACTCGTTCATGTGGTAGATATTTCGCATCCGAACTTTATGGAGCATATCCACGTAGTTCAGCAAACCTTGGAAGATATCAAGAGCGACCATAAGCCCGTAATTATGGTGTTCAATAAAATCGACTTATACCATCCACAGGCCAGAGGCTTGGATGAAGAAACTGGAGAAGAGCTTCCAGAATTAAGTATGGAAGAGAATTTAGAGCACCTCAAGAAAAGTTGGATGTCGAAGGAAAATACCCCAGTAGTTTTCATTTCTGCGCAGAAAAAGCAAAACATGGAGGAACTTCGAGACAAATTGACCAAAACTGTGGCCTCTTTGTACCAGTTGAATGCCATAGATTAACAGAAAATGACCAAATCAGGCTCAAATTAGGAATTTGTCCCGCTGAGTTATTTACAGCTTTGAAATACTGTCTATTTTTAGATACTTCCCGCCAATTCTAGCCTTTCCCAATTTTAGATTGCATCCAAGCAATAAAAATCCACATGAATGTGGATAACCTAAGCGGGCAGCATGTAAGCCCTTTATTCATGCGGCTTTGAATGCTTTAGATTTGTGTTGTGAATATGCTGCGCGACGTCTTTCAACGTTGGATGAAACATCCCAAATTCGATCAAGATCTTCTTGAACGGACAACACAGCTCGCATTATCCTTTCCGCATAAGACAAAACATTTTGGGCTCCAGGGAAAATGCCTAGAGCAGCAACAAAACCGTCAGTCGATGATGGACTGCGCGATTAATGTCAGTCTAGAACAAGAAAGCTTCCGCAATATGCAAGCCGACGAGCTCTTTGCTTATGCCTCGCGTTTGGAGGAAAAATACTCGGGCGATATCAGTCAGCTGAAATTCTTCTGCGACCATATATCGCTGGAAGGTGGGTTTTATACAGCCATGGAACGCGCTGTATTTCTCTTCCGTAATTTCGACGATCAAGAAGAGGTGATGCGCTTTTTCGAAACGCAGCAAGTCAGTCAAATATTAGAAAACCCAATGCGCGATTGGATGCGCGAGATTTCTCAGGAGTCTGGTGATTATAGTCCGGAGGAACGCATCTTAGCTTCCTGGTATATTCATTATGCTGTATTGAGCAGCTTGCCTTCTTTAAAACGCTATCCTGTATTCGCTCGTTTTGCCCAAATGCTTTACTTGCGTTGTCATGGCATGCATGCTGAAGGACTCCTTTCCATCAATATGGCCATTCTACCGCATCAAAAGATGTACAAGCATGCAACGGACCAGTTGAAGTTCAAAGACGCCAAAGACCTCATACATTGTGAAATGAATAGTTTGGTGATGCTTGGACTAAGCATGCATCATAAAAGTCTGATAGAAGCGAACCACCAATTGCGCGAACTCTATCAAGATAAAATCGAATACGAAGACCTCACTCCTCGTCAGCGGAACATGGTTAATTATTTCTACGAGACTGGTTTTCAGCATGCTGTTCCCACGACCGATCATCTCAATGAGCGTCAGCAGAAAATCATGGAACTGATTTACGAGAATCATTTTTCGTCGACCAAAGACCTAAGCTTAATTTTCCGTTGCAACCGCAAAACCATTCAGCGCAACTTTACTGAATTGCTCGACATGGGCATGGTTCGCCAAATGGGAAATGGGGCAGCTTTGCGCTATACGGTGCATATCAAAAACAAGCCCTATTCCAGTTTAGAGCGTTTACAAAATATCCGCCTTGGAGAACTGCCTATTCAAATCAGCCTTTTTGGAGAAACACCGGCGCATAAAAAAGCTCCAATCGCTGAATAGCTATCGGAGCTTTTAAACTCTTTTTGTTAAATCTATTTAAAGTTCGTCGGTGTTGTAGAAGTAATCGTCATCCGTCGGATAATCCGGCCAAACCTCATCGATTGTTTCAAAAGCTTCGCCGTCATCTTCCAACTCTTGCAAGTTTTCAATCACCTCAAGAGGAGCACCTGAGCGAATGGCGTAGTCAATCAACTCGTCCTTTGATGCAGGCCATGGAGCATCGTCCAAATAAGAGGCTAGTTCAAGTGTCCAATACATAATTAATTTCTTTGTTCCGCGAAAATAATCTTTTCAACGACTTTTAAAAAAGCATTCTTAAAAAAATTAAAAAATATTTTGCTACCACTCAAATACGCCCTAAATGCCTATTTATCAATTACTTTTAACCCACGCTTGCACCGCCCGCCCAAAATCTCCCCGCAGTACAATCATATAATAGCCTTGATATAAGCCTCCTGTATGGATTTGAGCGCTTGATTTTTCCACAGTCCCCTCAAGAACCACTCGCCCTTGAATGTCAATAATTCGGTAATTCTCCTCTTCAACACCTGCTGGAATGGCCCTATTTAGCTCATTTTTTCCTGGATTTGGATAGCGTACAAAAGACTGTTTTACCTCATCCTCCACTCCTGAAGCAAATCCTTCGCATTTTGGAAAGGTTTCTTGATCAATCTAAGTGCGAATCTGCGTCACATCGCCTTTCATCTTCAGCCCCAGATTGTCCGTCGGTAGCTTTTCCGAGGTCATCAATAATATGAAATTCTCCAGGCTTATGTAGTTCAAACAAGTTCTAAATCATACCCCTTTTTAGGGCCTGAGAATGGATGCTCTTTCACTACAAAAAAGGAATCATTGCGAATGATAACTAAAGGATTGGCAAAGCTTCGGAGATCCGCCCTTAAATCGGCAAAACCTACCCAGGCCTTCGTGGATGTTTGGTATTCCAAAGCAGCATAATAGCGCCTATCCAAGTCCGATATCGGATCACCGGGAGTAATATACTATATGCTCGCCCCATCATGGAATGTTTGTGCGAAAGTGGTGGTGATGAGTAGAATGCCGAGTAGGGATGTTAAAAAACGTTTCATGCTCAATTATTTCTCCTATAAATGAGCAGACGGGAAAAAAAGTTGCGTGGGCATTTTACATTTCCCGTATAAATACGAGTTGATACGTATGAATTTTAATCTCAATTTGCTTGCTTATAAAAAACAAATATTTTAGATTGCTAGCCTATAAATAACACACTATGAAGAAATACCTGTATAGAACCCGCCTATTTCTCGCATTTTCAAGCGTGATGGTATCCTGCAGCAAAGACGACGACACCTCAACTAGCACAGGAGGCAGTAATAACAATACGGAAAGCTCTGGCACTTATACCGATAGCCGGGATGGGAAACAGTACCCTTTTGTAACCATTGGCTCCCAGAAATGGATGACCAAAAATTTTGCTTTCGATCAAAGTGGCTCAAAGGTCTATAAAGATATAGCTACCAACGAAGCAAAATACGGACGACTTTATACATGGGACCAAGCACTGAGCGCCGTACCTGCAGGTTGGAGAGTGGCAACCGATAACGATTGGAAAAAATTAGAGATGCATTATGGCATGACCCAAACTGAGGCGGACAAATTGGTTCAAAGAGGAACTGACGAAGGAAAAAAGATTGGCGTTGGCTTGAAGCTCGAGTATGGTGGAAGATCCATAGGCTCTAGTTATATGGATGTGGATTCCAAAGCATATTATTGGACTTCAACCGAATCTCCAACAAATTCTGCGAAAGGTATTCGAAGGACTATTGCCAATTTTGATGACCATAGCTTTAGGGACTATGAAGACAAGGGTACTTTCTATTCCATACGTCTTATCAAAGAATAACATAAAGAAATCATCTAATATTTTACAAAAACATCATGCGAAAAAGTAAATTCATTCTTATTGCTCTTAGTCTAGTCATGACTTTTAGTGCCTGTAAAAAAGACGAGGATACTACTGGAGGGGGCGCTAGTACTTCCTTGCCAGAAGGCAACTATGTGAAATTTGGTTCTACCATATTTTTAGAAAACGCTTGGTATGCCTCGGAATATACAGTAGAACTTGGCGACAGGCCTGTGACAGCCATCTATTTTAATTCGACGAAAACAAACTATTTTGTGGTTCAATTTGCGCAAGCCCCGGAACTAGACAAAACCTATGAATTAGGTACAAAACCAAAAGGAAATACCATTGCCTATACTCGGTACTCTTCAGCTAGCGGCGAGGCCTTCATCCCTGAAGCTGGCGGAACGCTCACCATAAAAATGATTGACGGCAAGAAAATAGTTGAATTACAAGGGCCAACTGCATCTGCAACGACCAGCGCTACTGGTCAATTAAATGCCCGTTTTATTTGGAACGACTAATAAATTCAAGGCTTAAGGCATCCAAATGGATTCACCATCTCGAACTCAATACCAAGTTGGCTAATCAACAAAATACTGAAGGTGAAATAATAGCGTGGGTTTAGTGATTGCGATAAAAAGAAAAATGATAAAAAACCCTTGACAGAAGTCAAGGGTTTTTTTTGCTCCCGTATTAGCATTTAATGCTGTATGAATTGTAAAAAACACGAGTCAGGACAAATCGCGCAATCAATATGCAAAAATTCAAGCCTTGGGCTTGCTATCTAATTATAGAATATAGGGCTATTATCAAAGGAAACATATAAGGATTGGAAAAGGAACTTGTAACTAAGGGGATCAATACTAAACCACCTGCCAAGTCTAGAATCATAAATCCTCGCCCCAAAGTCGAGGTTGTTTCCTTGTCCAGAGATTTCATTTTCTCTTTCCGTACCATTAAACCCGAACCGATAATTCGTGCTATCGGAGTTTGCATACCATTTCCTATCCGGCATCATCATACCAAAAGGATAATAATCCATAGCCGTGAGTACTTCTGCTTCGAAGTATTCGATGGCCAGTTCACTATCACATTTAGATACCCGCTTGTCCGTGATAACCACTTGAACATTTCCTAAGTGGTTTAAGCTTTCGTAATTTTTCAGCTCGTAACTAGTTGTTTGTAAAGTTTTTACGACTCTAATGGAGAAAGATGAAGCGAAGGACCTTTGAACCAAACCTCGGTGATTTTGAAATTGCTTAATCTTTGAAGTTAATAATTCGCAGTCTTACTTCAGAATGATCATTGTATTTAAAATGTAAAGGGCCTAAGAATTCATTAAATTTGATGGTTCCCAAAAAATTTTCTCCAAATTTTGTGTTGTGATACCAGTTCATTTCATAAACACTAAAGCCGGAGTATTCACCGTCAGCATTCTTCAACTCATATCGATACTTATCTCGTCCATCGCTGGAAAAACTATTTATTGAATAGCCCTCCAGCAAGATTTTTGCTGAAAAATATGGCAACTCTGCTGAATTCATAATTCTTTTCCACTCACCATTCTTGACTAGAAACGTATCAATTCTGAATACTTCATTCGAAAACGTTACTGTATCAACGTACATTCCATTCAATATTGTTCTCTTGACAGAATAAACGGGCATATTAAGCTCATTATAATATTTAAGTTCAAGTTGTTGCTTTTTAAACATGGATGACTGATTAAAGCTTATCATCATTGACGCGCTTATAATAATAAGTACTAGAGTCTTCATTTCTTTATGTTTTTATCTTCACCTGATGATTTTATTACTTCTCCAGTCTCGTCATCGGTTATTGTAGTATTGCGCTCCAATTCTCCTACCCGCTCAAAGAAAGCATTTTGCTTTTCAGGAGTATCATAAACATTTTTCCACGCATCAGTTTCATGTAATCCAGCCCATGATAGAGTTTCAAGATCATCTTCATCAAGTTGGATACCGTGCTTATCTGCGTACTCTTTGATCCCAGTCTTTAGATCCTCCCTCATAAATTCCGCCATATACTCATGATCATCCCCTGCGTAGTTTTCAAGATGTGAGGAATTAACAGCAAGATAAGCATGCATCGTTTCATGTATTAATGTCCTCGCAATTGCAATATCTGTTCGCCTTGTTGTGGTTGTAAACCCAAACAAAGTGGCTGTGCCAGCAGTTCGACTTGAATTCATTGAAATACTTTCTACATCTAAAGATCTCTTAACTGGGCTATATGTTGACTGCTTATATGATGTCCAGCCATTTGCATTAAAGAGGCGATCAGTTGTCCCCGGCTCATATTTCAATTCAATATTTGGATCAAAGCTCATAAAGGGTTTTGCATACTTCAGAAAAATAGAATTATCAGCTAAGAGGGATAAGTATACAGGTCCGCATACAGATGACATAAATTCTGCCGTAGGAACAATATCTCTGCCATCAATGAAAAGAATTGGATTGTTTGCTGCAAAGCAATAGCTGGACAAACTTGGATATTTTGATTGCAATGGATCCAAACTCAACCACCTCCCCAACCTGCTATCATAAATCCTCGCTCCAAAATCCAGACTATTTCCAACCCCGCTAATTTCATCATCCTTCCTCATCCCGTTGAAGCCATTCACAGCTATTGTGGAATCAGACCCCGCATACCACTGCCTATCCGGCATCATCATTCCGAAAGGATAATAATCAACCGCGCTAAGTACCTCAGCTTTAAAGTATTCTACTTCCAATTCACTATCACAAACGCTTACCCGCTTATCGGACACTACAACCTGAACGTTGCCTAAGTGGTTTGACCTTTCGTAAAAAAACGAGTTTAAATCTCTGTTTATCAATTACTTACGTTTATTCGCGACACAACCTACCCTTAATTCTGTCTATTTCCTACGTACAACCTCCTTGAAACACCCACCCCGAAGCTTAAGAATTGACTGGCTTTAAATATTGGATTCAACTTTGGGTTAGTTGGAATTGCCATTTGCAACCAGGCATTGATATTCCAATATTTCGCATCTCCTAAGTACTTTACGGCAGATAACCCAACTGGAATATAATAACTTTTGTCGGTCGAAGAAAATTTCACGCTTTTTCCACCAAATTTCATCGAATCAAGTGAGCCAAAATGTGTATCTGTAAAAAGGACTTCTGAATCGTAGATAATATCAAGCCCAACATACGGACGCAATTCATTCAATAAAGTAAAGTTTAGCGGTATGCTATATCCCCCTGTAATGCCATATGATCTGTAACTAAAATCCAAGTGTTTAGATTCGGCAGATCGCACGCTTTGCTGTAAAGCATTATTAAAAACTAAATCTAACCTTCTCCAGAAATAGCCAATACTCACATTCTGACCCAGTAGTAATTTTTCCGCCTTCCCTAGTGATTCTTGATTATATGCAGAAAAAACCGTTCCCTTCAGATTCACTATACTAGACATTCCACCAAGATGTATCTTGATGCCATGTTCCAACTTCTGTCCGTGGCCTTTTTCCACAGCCAAGAAAAGTAAAACTACCAAACAAAGCTTATTAGCGCATTCCTTCAAGTTTCTCATTGCTATCATTTATCTTTGTATCAAGTTCCCTGATTTGTGATTTTACAGCATTCTTTTCTGATTCAATGAATTCGGATTCTTTTCGGACTGCAGTTGCCTGTTCTTGTAGGTCATATAATTTCTGAACTTCTACATTAGACTTGTCATTAGGGTCAATATTTGTCATTTGAATGAAACCCTCTTGCATCCATATCTCGTGTTCAACTCCTGATAGTTTTTTCTGGACCACTTTACTTTTCTCGTCCAATTCACCATATTTAGTCTTCAATTGCGTTCGTTCGTTGACGAGGGAAACATTTTCTTCAAATATTTGGCTAAACTCAGGCTGGCAATACAGTTTTGCTGTTTTCTTCTCTGTTTGGTTATTCAAAAATTTATCTATGCCTTTAACAATAAAATTCGTTGCCGTGGCGACAGCGACTACTTTCAAAGGTTCAAATACCCAACCGCCCCACCAAACGGGTAATGTCGCTATATCAATTACTGATGCTATTATCGTATAAGTTGCAATTGATAAATATGGTCTTGGGCTTTTGAATAAACCACCATTTCGTTCTTTAGCTTGAGAAGGATTTTTTGATATTTTGTACTTCGCACCCTTATCATACAAAATTGAGGCAACCACCCAGTTCTTAACAATAATTGGAATAAAAAATGTAAAAATTGGAAAGTCACCATTTTCATCAATATTCGCAACAGGACTATTTGCGGCAAAAGTGTAAGAAGAATAGCTGGGATATTCTTTTTCAAGCCTGTCAACTGAAAAAAACCTCCCCAACCTGCTATCATAAATCCTCGCTCCAAAATCCAGACTATTTCCAACCCCACTAATCTCATCATCCTTTCTCATCCCATTAAACCCATTCACCGCTATCGAGGAATCAGAATTCGCATACCACTGCCTATCCGGCATCATCATACCAAATGGATAATAGTCAACCGCACTAAGCACCTCCGCTTCAAAGCGTTCCACGCCTAAATATTCATCGCAGATGGATACCCTTTTATCAGACACCACGACCTGAACGTTGCCTAAGTGGTTAGAGAGTTCATAATGTCGTTTTCCTCTTATCAATTGGGTTTCATCACCTACTTCTAATGTCATTGTGATATCACCTTGGGCGTATCTGGTTCGCATGAGGGTATTTGTTTGGTGTACCCCAATACGAGAGCTGCCATAGATATGGTGTTCGCTGGCGTAATAATTCCATCCGGCACCTATATATCCAAGTCCAATCAGCTGGTTTTTTAGATTCAATAGATAGGCTTCTCCCAATGGGGAAAAGCTAGATATTGCATCAAAATATTGTTGAATAGACACTTTATAGATGTATTTAATGGTGCTTGGTGGAATAACCACATAGGCACCTGTTTCTAACAAAGTTAGTCCATAGGAAGGTACGAGTGTTAATCCAGAGAGCAGAAAATCACTAGGACTATAACTAATCATTTTATCAGCAAGGTCATCTAAAGTCTCCAAGCTTTACATCAATGCCCAGACGTTACTCTGATCATATAATGTCATGATCTGAACACAGGTACTTTCGCCAATGGCAATTTTGGAACAGCTTTTTAAGTCGGTCATTGCCAGCATATAGGATTCGAGTGAACCAGACCCCAAATAGGCATCGTAATGCATAAAAATATCTGTGCCTACTAGGGCAACGATTTGATCATAAAGTAATGGCGAAGCAAAAGAGTTAAGATCCAATGCCACTTGAGTCATGGTCAAAGGCAATGGGGTTGGGAAGTAATACATATCCCAGAGGGTTTGAATATCTGTAGGATTAGCCGCATTTAGAATGTATTCCGTAAAGTTGAAATAATTGGTGCTCACCATGTCACGCGTCATAGTCAAATAGCAAGGTCCTCCAGAAAGTGTAATGGCATAATTAGTAGCGTCTCCATAATAGGCGGTCATTGCATAATAGAAGTCGCTGCTTGTTGAAAGGTCAATTACAGCGGTGGTGAGGGTTGCATCAAAATTGAGAATATTTAGCGGATTGATTGCTTCTAAGGTGTTTTGAAGGAGCGAATTAGTGGCTAGATAGGTTTTGAAAGTAGAATAGTCGCTTGGCCCTAATAAGGCGGGCAAGTTCAATCCTGTACTAGAGACCATAAAGGAAGCATTCATAGATGCGCCATTATCGGCAATAAGAATATTGACAACGGTAGATAAATCTAGTTCAGAGGTGTCTAATTCTTGATAGGTAGATTTTTCATAGGTGGCCATGATATTTCCTGAGGCATCGCGGGTATACCAAGTGCTGGTAGTATATCCTGAGCTAGGGTCTATCACATGTTTTGCCGAACGATGTCCATCCGGAGAATATTCAAATTGTAGACTTGGTTTAATACTGCCTGATGTTCTAGTAATAGTTTGTATTTTACCGTAGACCGTCCAAGTAATTTCCTCGATTTCTTCGGAGGCATCCGAGATTAAATTCCCTATTGCATCATAAGTATAGTTTCCACTTGACTGATCATCGATATCTATTCCATAATTTGTGCTGGTGACCGCATCATCGACATATTCCAGTCTCATAAAGGCGCACTTCACACTTCCGCACTCAATCAAAAAAGGCTTCCAGAATCTTCTGAAAGCCTTTTTTGTTTATCAGTGGAGGCTAGCGTACAATTGTCGAACCAGATGCATGGTTTGAAACCGCTTTATTCTTCGCTTTGTTCTTGAAATGAATGTCCGGTTAACCGGACATAATGCTCGGAAAAAATGAATTTTACAAAGGGTAAGGGTAGTGAAGGATTTTTCATTTGATATTTTATGAAATATTCCATTCACTATTGCGTATTCGAAATTTTCAGCCTGGCAAAGAATACTTCCCACCAATATTCGTCCCGCTTTTTCAATATTTTATATCTTTTTAAATATCGCGCATACACTACTATTAGCATCTTTTTTAGCGCTTTTATTGGTCTGGCAGCACACAACCAACACAACCAGTAAATTTGCCATGTGCGTCATACAAATATGACTTTAAATATTCACCACTCGCATAATAAGCAATCTCTTTTATCGTTCCGTTCTTTCGATAAAAGGTTGCTTCACCATCCAAGAACCCATCAACATAATTTACTTTTGACTTCAGCTTTTGATCTTCTTGGAAATCATTGAGGTCATAGTATGTAAAACTCATCCCATTAAGAACCCCATTGGCAAAAGTACGTTCCACTTTAATTGATGTAAACTTGTCATTATAATAGTATAGATCTTTCACGATAGTATCTGAATATTTATGATAGTTCCTATACAATCGGCCATTAGAGTAATACTCGAAGCCATATTCGCTCTTTTGATTACTATTATAAATATTGATTCCAATAATTCTTTTTGCATATTTTAAAACCGCTATAGAATCATTTGTAACCGTACATTTATATATTTTATATGTTGTATCCGTTTTAACAAACCCCAGTTGTGGCTTACAGAAAGTCGTATCAATATACTGTGAAGCATGAATCTTTTGCGTTTTTACTGGAAGACGCATGCAACTGCATGTCAAAGAAATAAGAATAAACAAAAGCGTATTTTCTTTCATAGGGGTTATGGAAATGTGACTCGAACGACAATATAAAATCTATCTGCAACTGAGCCCGTTGCTACGGCGGCAGGTGCAGGTGCAACATTTAAAATAAACTGCTGACCAGGAATTACGGCTATCGGCACTGCTGCTTGATTCCCAACCAAGATTTGACCAGTGTTAAGGACTGGAACACCCATCGGCACCCCTCCTACAATAGGCCTAATTTGAAAGGCATCCGTAACTCCGTCCGAACCACCTGGAGCACCTAGCACCGCTAGGTCTGTTCCATAAGTAATCCATAATGTTCCAGTCGTTATACCAGCAGGTGCAGGAGGTATAACAAAATTAGTGTTTAATGGCGTGGCTGTTCCAGTTAGCATTCCAGGTGTTGATCCCGGAAATGCATTTTCGTTGAGATTAACTAAAACAATTCCTCCTCCAACTGGCGGCACTGCTCCAGGTGGGGCAACCGCTCCTGGAGTAACTGAAGGTACACCCAAGCTATTACGATTAGTGCTTCCAACACCAGTTCCTCCTCCGGAATTACCGCCCTCTGGATCACAATCCTTACCACAATAACGTTTACGATAGACTTTTCCTGTTTCAGCATCTTTAGCTCTAATACCAATTGAATTATTGCCAGCTACTTTGGCAATAGACAACCTAAGGTTCCACCAAATTTTTTGAATTTTGCTCTTCGGTTCAGGATTTTTAGTTTCGTTAATCTCTTGTGCATCATCTGTTTCAACATCTCCACCGCCTCGAAAATCAATAACTCTAATTGGTGAATTCGAAAAATAGGCAAATGTAGACTGCCAAGGGTACTCACGTTCCCTTGGATCGCTGCTTAAGAATTTTCCAATCCGAGAGTCGTATATTCTAAGTTCATAAGCGATTGAATTACCTACACCGTATATTTCATTATCTTTCTCTTGCCCATTAAACCCGAATCTCGAAATAGAACTGTCACTATTCGCATACCACTGCCTATCAGGCATCATCATGCCAAAAGGATAATAATCAACCGCGCTAAGCACCTCAGCCTTAAAGTATTCCACTTCTAACTCGCTGTCACAAACCGAGATTCGTTTATCAGACACTACTACCTGAACGTTCCCTAAGTGGTTGGAGAGTTCATAATGGCGCTTGCCTCGGTATAGTGCGGTGTAATCCACGTCTTCCAAAGTTATGGTAATTTCTCCACTCGCATACCGGGTGCGAAGCAAAATAGCAGTTTGATGGACGCCAATGCGGGAGCTGCCATATATGTGATGTTCACCCACAGTGTAATTCCAACCTCCTGAAACATAGCCCAAAATGCTGACATCTTTGAAGCATATCCTGAGCAAATACGCCACCTGGTAGCACAACGCGACATCATCTCCTCCAATTCTATGATTGAAGCCATCAATAAGAGCGTAAAATGGTTTATGAAGGTTTAAAAATCCCATAAATCCCACTGCGCCCGCCGAAGCTTTTCAAAAATTAATAATGAAAAATTCATCCTTATAAAGCGAAGGTGGGGTTCAGACAAAAAGAGAGCGAACAAAGCCGCTATGGAAAAGGTATGTTCTCGGAGCAAATCAAACAGGCCATGAAGCTTAGAATACAGGAAAACACCTCCAAATCATGCGGGGTTTGTTGGGAGTAACCCCCTTTTTGAGGTTTCAATAACCCGGATTCAACTTTTCTTCACATAATGTCAAAGAACTTGACTCTTCTAAAACCACCATCTTTCGATGGTTTTTGTAACCATTTAAAATTCAGGTAGAAACGAATATTCGTCCCTATTTTCCGTGCTTTTATCGTGCGTTGTGCAAGGCATAAGTG
>Ga0335398_10000589_pt1 | contig 63877 bp, 62 predicted proteins | sample BON03_FD_205742 | JGI IMG/M metagenome (GOLD analysis project Ga0335398, IMG submission 205742) | Freshwater microbial communities from Lake Bonney liftoff mats and glacier meltwater in Antarctica - BON-03 (spades assembly) (version 2) | ecosystem: Environmental > Aquatic > Freshwater > Ice >... | reverse complement strand
AACTGTTTGTAAATCTGACAGGCAAGTACCTTGGGTGAGGCTTTTGGCAAAAAGAGACAACACAACATCAGAATGCGTGTATTTCGTACATACACTTCTGTTTACCAGTTTTTATCTAGAAATTCAGTCAGCCCTTTTTTCAAAACCGCTTGATAAATAAAATTTCAGAGGTCAGTAGGTAAGCACATATAGTTAAGTCAATTTAAACAGAATCAATGGATGTTTTTAAAGGTCAGGAGCTCCTAGCGTTTTGCGAAAGGTTCAAAACTGACGATGATTGTAGGTCATATTTGGCTGAACTAGTCTTTTCAGATGGCTTTAAGTGCAAAAAATGCGAGTATACGAAGTGCCAGATTCGGAAAAATCATGCTCGAACCTGTAATAAATGCAGCCATACACAATCAGTAACAAATAATACGCTTTTTCACAAGGTCAAATTTGGATTGCGGAAAGCATTTTTTATCTGTTTTGAGATGGCTACAACCACTAAAGGCCGCTCGGGCAGTACACTGGTGTGCAGTATGGAATAACGGAGAACACAGCTAGATTATTTATGCACAAAGTAAGAGAAGCGATGAAACCCAGCGGCAACAATCCAATCGCTGGACGGGTGAACGTCGATGAGTTTGTGGTAGGGGGTAAAGAAACCGGCAAACAGGGAATAAGCTGTACCTCAAAGAAAAAGAAAGCGGTATGTGCCGTTGAATTGACAAAGGATGGAAAGGTAAAACGTTTCTACGCACTCAGAATTGATGATTTTTCGAATAAATCACTTAAAACTAGCTTTGAAAAGCATATCAATAAAGATGCAAAGGTGACCACAGATAAATGGAAAGGGTATAGGCCAACTGCCAAAGACTATACGATCGAGCATTACCAAGTCTGCATGGACTTAACTTTAAGGCGCTGCATACGATGATTCATCAAGTGAAAACATGGGTGCGCACCACCTTTTCGTGGATAAGCCCAAAACATATCAACAGGTATTTTGATGAGTTCAGCTACCGAATCAATCGCTCACAAAGCAAGCAGACTATTTTTAATAACCTGATTAAAAGGATGGCTGCATCAGATAAAATTTATCGTAAAGAAATTATATGCAGCTAAGTGCTGACCTCGATAAAATTTATTCCACCAAAGGGAGAGACTTTCTTTTCGCTATTCGTAACTTCTTTCATATTAGTTGTCTGTAAATACTAATATGACCTTTTTGGTGCTATAAAACAAGGGTATAATTACTTCTATTTCAAAGTATTATACCCTTTTTAACAGGTAGTCTGCGACTTTTGGGTTTTAATAAATTTTTCAAAAAACAGTGAAACAATAAAAGCATGTCAAAAGTAAAATTAACGATCAATAATAACGGTTCTGTTAAAATAGAAGGTGATTTTGAGATAGTGGATAGAGAAGGAACAGCGTATGGACTTCAGGGCAGGACCGTTGTATCTATATGTCGCTGTGGGCATTCGGCGAATAAGCCATTCTGTGACGGATCCCATAATGGTCATTTCGAACACGTTGCGGTTGCTTTTGATTTACCTCCGAAGAAGGTATAAGCATCCAAAAAGCGTATTGATACACTATGAATAACTCCTCAGCCATCGTGTGGCTGAGGAAAGTAAGTCTCTACCGTAGATACTCAGTATTACGTCCTATTCCGCAAAGATCGCCCTAACTCGAGCCAAGCCCCATCTCGGTCCGGGAAGCATTCAGCCAAGCTACTTCCGAGGTTCCAGCTGTGATTTTATGCCGCGGCTTCAGTTTTCGGGTAGGCTTGATCCTAGTGAATAGCTGCTCTTCAACTTCCACATTGCCTGATTCGATCTTGGCTAACCGTGCATTAGGAGTTAGTAATGCGGAAGCACCCGTTGGATACCTTTCCGCAGTGACCGATTCCCCAGATGGTCTTTTGCACAGTATTCGTAATTGTAGTTCCCCACCTCAACAGTCACCAGATCCTCTTCATAGATCAGGGTCTAGTGTCCCATACAGATAAACCAGCTCCTTGATGTAGTTTTGGCAGCTCAGGGATAATCATATTGAAAGAAGAGAAAAAGAGAAAGGAACTTAAGCAGAGTAAGAAAAAATTAAGCGTAAAAAAGGAAGGTATGATTCTCATTGATGCGACAAAAGTACGAAAAAACATCCACGATAGGGGATCATAATTGAAAGATTGGAGGATCAGAGCGAGGAGATTGAGGTCGAAGTGTGTTCAATTGGTGACTTGTTTTCCACCGGTTATCAATAGCTATTAGGGACATTCATGGCTCCCTCACGACGAACAGTCACTCATAGTTCGATTCGGTTGGAATCATTTACCGTATTCACTTAGCATACTATATTTTGAACTTTGGAGGTCTTCCTTCCTAATATGAATACTGCCACGAAGTGGGTTAACTATGGAATAGCCCCTGCTGTAATCTGGGGTTAGAGCGATTAGGAAAGGTATTTTCTACGGCAGAGCTGTCGAACTTTGCGCTATAGATTGCTTAGAATTGACGAAAATTAAAAGGTATAGTTGGACCTGGACAATGATTACGAACTACATCTAGTCCAAATCACATTCCTGCTACACTGCGAGCGGTGGGAATAGCACTACTTACACTAAGTTCTAACCGATTTTTTAGTATTCCAACGCTCTTATTTTTCAGATCGACCGGTAAAACTCTGCGGTCTCAGTGGTGTAAAACAACTCATCTACTTCTCCCATATTCCCCCGTTTTCTCTGTGAAACCTCCACGCGCTCCGTAGTTAAAAAATTCCCTGCCGTAAAATACTTCTCTAGTATAACCAATAAAAAAGGCCAGATTTTTCTCCGGCCTTTTTTATTGGTTAATCTTTAGTCACTTGTTCCTCACTTTGGGCGAGTAGGTAGGCTTTCATAAATTCATTTAATCCTCCATCAAGTACACTTTGCGCATCAGAGTTCTCATGACTTGTACGGTTATCCTCAACCAGTTTATAAGGATACAGTACCTAGTTTCTGATTTGTGAATCGAAGTCTACTTGTAGTTTGGAAGATTCAATTTTAGCGATTTCAGCATTTCGCTTTTCCAGTTCCATCTGATACAGACGTAATTTCATCATTTGCATCGCTTTTTCGCGATTAGCAAGCTGGGACCCTTCGATCTGGCAAACTAACACAATCCCTGTTGGCTTGTGGGTCAGCTGAACCTTACTTTCACTTGCCAGGTGAAGTCAAATCTCGTGGCGCCTGGGTGGAATTTATAATTCCGCCTTTACATCTTTTCCAATCTGGAATTGGCCAGATTCAACGTATTTTTATCTCATAGATAGAGGACTATAATCTCGAAGGGTTAGTATAGCTCATTGTCTAGCGGTAAGTTTGCTAGGTGTAATTTACCGCAGCTTTGGGATGACAGCGAATAGTTTGATCAACTTGAAAAATGACCAACGATACAAAGATGAACGAAAACCATTTGGAAAATCAACAGAATGAAATGACAAAGCGTGCAGCTTTTAAACTTGTGAAGGAGCTCTTTCTAAGAAATGGATACCTTCGAAAAAGGGATGAACTCAAGCTGAAAATTTTTGGGGCACAGAAATATAAGAAAGGTTTTGAAGTGAGGCTTTATCCAAAAGAACCACAGGAAATCAGTCAATTACAGGCCGCCATTTCAGCATTAGACCTGAAAGTGGCTAAAACTTTTATAAAGGCAAAACGTGTTGTCCAGCCGATCTATGGTCGGGAGATTTACCAAAAATTAAAAAAATTAAAAAAGAAGTCGGAAAACCAATAAGCTGTCACCGAGCGTAGTAGCGAGAGATGTTAGGCTCATTCCACCACACTGTTTGAGATTGGGAATCTCGAATCCGTAGCTGGGGATTTGCAATCCCTGACAGAATCATAGTCTTTCTGCCTTCAGTAGACAAAAAAAGGCCGGAGAAATATCCGGCCTCTATTGTTGGTTAATCTTTACTGGCTGCTTCCTCGCTTTGGGCGAGTAGGTAGGCTTTCATGAATTCATTAAGGCCACCATCTAATACACTCTGTGCATCGGAGGTTTCATGACTTGTACGGTTATCCTTAACCAGTTTATAAGGATGCAGTACGTAGTTTCTGATTTGTGAACCGAAGTCTACCCGTAGCTTGGAAGATTCAATTTTAGCGATTTCTGCGTTTCTCTTTTCCAATTCCATCTGATACAGACGTGATTTCATCATTTGCATCGCTTTCTCGCGGTTAGCAAGCTGTGAACGCTCGATCTGACAAACTACTACAATTCCTGTAGGCTTGTGCGTCAGTTGGACCTTAGTTTCCACTTTGTTTACATTCTGTCCCCCAGCTCCACCGGATCGCGAAGTATGGAGTTCAATATCTGCTGGGTTGATATCAATTTCGATGGTGTCATCGACTTGTGGGTAGGCATAGACTGATGCAAAAGAAGTATGTCTTCTTCCTCCAGAATCAAAAGGAGAGATCCGAACAAGTCGATGAACTCCAGATTCAGACTTTAAAAAGCCAAAAGCCAAAGGCCCCTCAAATTCCAGAGTACAAGATTTGATTCCTGCGACTTCTCCTTGCTGTACATCCACTTCCTTAACCTTATAGCCATTTTTCTCTCCCCACATGATATACATACGCATGAGAATTGAAGCCCAATCGTTACTTTCTGTTCCGCCAGCTCCAGGGTTGATCTCAAGAACTGCATTAAGCTGGTCTTCCTCAGAGGAAAGCATTTTTTTGAGTTCTAGCTCTTCTACAGCATTGTGGGCTTTTTTGTATTCTGCTTTGATCTCATCTTCGCTCACCTCATCAGCATTGTAAAATTCATACAATACATCAAGATCCTGAATGATTTGGTCCAAGCTTTCAAAATCACCTGTCCAAGCCTTACGGGCCTGAATCTGTTTTATTATTTTTTCTGCCTCATTTGGATCATTCCAAAATTCTGGCTGCACCGATATGGCCTCAAGGTCTTCGATTTCTACTATCTTACGATCGTAGTCAAAGATACCTCCTCAAAGCCGATGTGCGGGCTTTCAAGTCTTTCAGTTGTTCTGAAGTCATCTGTCTAAGTTAAAATTTGAACTGCAAAAGTCCGAATAAAAATCTAAATATGCTATTTGAATTCATTAATCCATTCGCATTTGGATAATTTGAATTTTGTTTCGCCCACCGTTTTTAAAGATTTTATAGCGTACTGGTAGTAATGCTAACCCTGTTCCGATCAAAATCGCTGAAGTAATACCCACTCCTCGATCGATTGAGAAATTTTCGGTTTGATAAATACTATTGATTGATTCCACGCCGATTAATAGTACTCCAGCTCCTAAGATCAATGTATTTAAATTTCTTAACGTGCGATTTCGTGGATCTTTGTACTGAATATCAATCTCCATGATATTTTCGATTCGTAGAATGTTTTCACTGAGGTAAACAAAATCTTGATCTAGGCTTACGATTCTATCAGTAATAAAGTAACTAAGTTTATCACTTCTGTAGGTGATGTTCTCTCCAGGATAAAAACGGATTTGAGATTTTTGATTTACTCCCCGTTTTAGGAGTAAAAAATCTTTTGATTGGGCTGAGACATTAATTGTACCTACTAAAAGAAGAAATAGGCTTACTGAGAGTAGTCTTTTCAATTTATGAATTTTGGTTTTTAGAAAATACACGAGGAAACTTATATTCAATAAATAGAAGAATGACCTATCTTAATTTTGAATCAGATAAAATAACACTTTTAAGCTATAGATATAAAATAAATAGGTCTAATGGTCATATTATTCTTTTCAACTTTTTAATAGATGCAGTGAGAAGAATTGCCAAAAAACCCTACTTATTTTTCCTTGACTGTAGTAAGTGATTTTATTATTCCCAGGCGAACTCATCAGTTAATTAACTCTTGTAATTATACTCATTGAAATGAGTTAAGTTGTCTAAACTGATTTTGAAATAAAAAAAGCGAGAAGTTTTTCTCGCTTAGATTTTTAAATTTTCACAACCCAATCATGGGTATCCTCTAATTCCCCATATTTGATTCCATCTAATTCTGAAAGAACTCGATACGAAAATGAGTTAGCGTCCTTTTCAGGAAGGATATAATCAGTTCCATTAATATTTATTCGATCAATATGTGCAATGGTAGCTGCTGTTCCAGTTCCAAAGGCCTCCTCAAGTGTTCCTGTTTTTAAGGCAGTTTCTAGTTCCGAAACAGTCAAGAACCTTTCCTCAACGGGTTCATCCCAATCTTCAGCAAGTTGGATAACAGAATCTCGTGTGATTCCTTTCAAAATAGTGCCTGTATTGGTTGGAGCAGTGATGAGTTGCCCATCAATTTTAAACATCACGTTCATCGTACCACTTTCTTCGATGGCAGTGTGACTTTTCCCATCAGTCCACAGTAATTGATCATAACCTTCTTTTTGAGCTTGCATTGCTGGATAGAGCGAAGCGGCGTAGTTACCGGCAGTTTTTGCTGCACCTGTTCCGCCCGCTATGGCTCGGGTATATTTAGTTTCAACTTTTACACTTACTGGCTTACTGTAGTATCCTCCAACCGGGCAGGTAAAAATGATAAACTTAAATGTCTCGGAAGGCTTAACACCGATGTAATCATCCGTGGCAAACATATATGGGCGAACATAAAGCGAGGAGCCTTTTGCAGTAGGAACCCAATCTCTATCCAGATCAAGGAGTGTTAACAATCCATCCATAAAGATTTCTTTAGGAATTTGTGGCATACACATCCGTTCAGCCGATTTGTTAAGTCTTTCCCAATTTGCATCGCCTCTAAATACAATCACTTCATCCTCATCATTCTTATATGCCTTCATCCCTTCAAATATGGATTGACCATAGTGTAAAGTTGCATTGGCGGGACTTAACGAAAGCGGGGCATAGGGCTCAATCTTCAAATCAGTCCATTCTCCATTCTTAAAGTCTGCAACAAACATATGATCACTCATCGTCTTACCAAAGACTAAGTTTGAAAAATCTGTAGTGGCTAGTCTGGAATTTTGTGTTTTTGAAACTGGGAAATCGAGTACTGTTTTCATAAAATTGAAATTTATTGGCTTTTGCTACTAGGACAGTGCTGATTAAATTCTGGGCTTCCAGGTAACTTCTTCTACATTTAGTTCAAGAGCCATTATTCGACCCAAGACAAAAAGGTAATCAGAAAGTCTATTCAGATACTGGATTACTAGATCCGAAACAGGTTCGAGTGAAGCCAGTTCTACTGTAATTCTTTCTGTCCTTCTGCAGACGGTTCGTGCTACATGACAGAATGATACTGCCGGATGACCACCTGGGAGAATGAAAGCTGTCAATGGCGGGAGTCTAAGCTCCATCTGATCCATTTCACTTTCCAATAGTTCAATGTCTTCAGAATGAAGGTCAGGCTTTTTCACTTTGTCCTTTCCTGGAACTGTGGCCAGATCAGCTCCTATTGTAAATAATCTATCTTGAATTTCTTTTAGTATATCGGTCCGGTCTATGTTCACTGGCTGATCTCGCAACAGACCTATATAAGAATTAAGTTCATCCACGGTACCATAAGCATTGATCCGCGGGTCTGATTTTGGCACTCTAGAACCTCCTAATAGTGATGTGATTCCTTGGTCGCCTGTCTTGGTATATATTTTCATCTCCTCATCCTTTTGTCTTACAACAAAAATAAGAATCTATTTTTATAAAATGGCTTCTTAGACCTGCAGTGTAACTGCTCGATTTGGATTTTCATTTACAGTATCACTTTCAACCAATCCATCTCTCAGTCGTACAATTCGATGCGCATAGTGAGCGATATCATCTTCGTGAGTCACCATGATGATTGTGTTTCCTTTGGCGTGGAGCTCATGGAATAACTCCATGATATCATAAGATGTTTTAGAGTCTAAATTACCTGTCGGCTCATCTGCGAGGATAATACTGGGATCGTTTACCAAAGCTCTTGCAATTGCAACCCGCTGTCGCTGGCCACCGGAAAGTTCATTTGGTCTGTGTTTGGTCCGATCGCCTAGGCCTACATTGGAGAGTGCTTGGAATGCTCGCTCCTGGCGGTCAGCCTTACTAAAACCTGCATAAACAAGTGGAAGTGCCACATTATCTAAGCAGCTGGCTCGAGGCAAAAGATTGAAAGTTTGGAATACGAATCCGATCTCTTTATTTCTGATCTCAGCCAATTCATTTTCGGTCATGTTTGAGACATCCTCATTATTTAAAATATAGCTTCCGGATGTAGGTGTATCTAAGCAGCCGATAATATTCATTAAGGTGGATTTACCTGACCCAGAAGGCCCCATGAATGCCACATATTCTCCACGGTTGATATCAATGGTAACTGATTTCAAAGCTTCGATGACCTCGGAGCCCATTTTGTAGGTTTTGTTGATTTGGTGGGTTTCAATGATTTTGCTCATAATGTCAAATTTTAGATTAAGTTAGTGTTTTACTCTTTATTAGTCTAAAAGACCGTATTCAAATTACGTGGATGATTTTCAATTGTTCCTATTTTGAAGGGCTAATATCTCTTCAGCTGAAAGCCATTCCTGTAATTGGATCAGCGCTTCTGATGCATAATTATCTAGCCCAATTGCTTCTGCAGTCTTAATCTTTTTCATCCAAAGAATCGGGTCTCGATTGAATTGGGTAGCTGAATTCAGAATTTCATATTTCACCAATAGATCTGCATTTACTAGCGCTGCACTGAGAATCAAAGGGGAATAATAAGGATTCCCCGTTAATTCTTCACCTAATCCCAACCATTCCAAAAGCGAATTTACTGAAATGATCGATTTCAAGTCTGGATTTTTAAGGTAAGGCATCAGCTTATCCTGAACTCCGATTTTACTAGAAATGTATTCACCCAATTCTTTGATTTGGGTAGCTTGAAGACCATGGGATTTATATGTAATCAGGCGAAGGGCTAAATCTGTTTTGTAATCACTTTCTGGAAAATCAGTCCAAGTGGTGAATAAACTACTGGATAGAGTCTGATGAAATCTGCTGATCAAAGTCAAGTATGCTGCTGTGATTGTTCCCTCTTCAGAAAGATATGCGGGAAGTGAAACCTCAAACTTTTCTCGTAGCTCGAGTGCTTTCTCTGGCATTCCGCCCAATCCAAAAATACTCCAATGATATGATTGAAAAGCTTGAAAGCCTTTTTCCTGTGCTACTTCAAGCTCTAAAGCGGCCTTTCTGAAATCCAGATTTTGAGCTAAAATCAAAGTGGACAGCTGAAGGTAATAACCCGCATCTCCGGGGTTTCGAAAGGCGAGGCCATTCAAATTTTTAACCGCATCAACCACTCTTCCCGCAGCTAAGCTTCTGATAATCCCTGTTTCTTGCAGTTGCATTTGATAGCCTTCGAACGCTTCACTGCTCGCCAAGCTATCCAACATTTTCAGATCTGAATCCGGATTATTTTTCTTTTGTGAAGCAAATAGATTTCTATAGCCTGAATTGATCAGTAGTTGGCTAGAGGAAGTCTGGAGATCTTTTGCTATTTCGATGGTCAATTCCGAGTTTGGCGCATTCCCAAGAAGGTTGGATGCTGCCAGTAAATTGATCCGAGCTATTAAATTGTTTGATTCAAAAGTTTTGGCAGTGGTGTTTCCAGCCATTGTTTCCAAGGCCGAGCGATTGGAAAGTAGGATCTCATCCTGCGCTGTTGCATTTGCTAACAATTCAATAGCTTCTTTTCGCTTATTTATTTTAGTATAAAATAAAGCAAGATTATTGAGCAGTTTTGGATGGTTTGGAAAATAATTTAATCCTTTTTCCAAATAGTGAACTGATTCGAAAATGGCATTCTCAGCATGAAGTTGATCACTGATTAAGAGAATATTATCCACTTGAGGCGCTTCCGCAAAGCTTTCTTCCAGATGCTGCTTTGCCAAACTCGGTTGCTTTAGTTCCATTGACAAGTGTGCGGTAGCATTTTTTGCCTTGGGATTTCTACGGTATCGAATCCAAGCATTTTCATAGAGAATACTGGCCTCAAGTTTTTGGTCGGTTTGGTAATAGTAATCAGCCAAAACGTTCGTTGTCATCGCATTTACTTGCACGCTGATGATCGCATCGGAATAGGTGATCAATACGAGCATGGTGATCAGGCCTCCAATACGCAAGTGATAATAGGGAAGTGCGAATGGCTTATAAACAATGCGATCGATTGCTTTTCCAGAATCCATTATTCCCAAGAAATTTGAGAATAAATAGACGATAAAGAATAATGAGAATCCAATTTGTGAATAGCTGATCAGATGCTTTAGAAGCTCCTCACCCGGGACATTCCCGGAGATTTTCAGTTTCCAAACCAGCCATAAAGCCAATGCAAAGCCAATCAGATGTAGCGTCTTAATCACTTTGCCATCAGTAATTAAATGCTCACTTTGTTCAACTTTAGCTTTAATTGAAATCCAACCAAAAATTCCCATTGGGAAAAGTAAATAGAATGGGGAAAAGGTTGGAAAAGGTAATCCCCGTTCTCCAGTTAATTCCAGAAAAATAAAAAAAACTGCCACTAGATAAATGGCTGAAACTATCAAAATCTGTACGGAGACTTTAAGCTGATAAGCTTGATTTGCTCGAGCTATGATGAGGTACAATCCTGAAAGAACAGCATGTCCATTCCAGAAAATCCAAGCAAGCGCAAGACAAAACCCAATAATCAGCGTATGTTCCGAAAGATAAAGCAAAGGATTTACCACCTGACTGAGACTAATTAATAGCCAAATACTAGTTCCAATACCACTTGCCAATAAGAGCCATTTGACCAGAAAAGCCCATTGCTGTCCCCATATATGTAAGGTGAGGAGTGGGACTAAAGTCCCCAGTAAAGCGATAATCAGTGGATAGTTTGAAGAAACTCCTCTGATATTTAGCCCATTAAAATCACTTAGTGTGAGCAGAATGATCCACGCTACGCCACCAATAACGAAGTAGACCTTTTTGAACTCACTCAAATAAGTTAAGAATAAGCTGCTGGCAAAGCCAATTCCCAAGGCGAATGCATAGGCTTCTGCGATCTTAAAATCAGGTCTAAGCGATTTGAATTCTTGAAAAATCAAAAAATTATCTACTTCAACAGGGAATGAAATCGGACCAATTTGTACCCAATCAAATGGAATAGCAATTCGCTCTGAAAATAAAGCGGTCGTAATATTTTGATAAGGATAAGGTTCAATTAACAGGTAATAGCCTACAAGAAAACCTCCCAAGATTACTGAAAAGAGGGCTAGTTTGTTGATGTAATTAATTGAATATTTTGATGAAAAGTTGAGCATTATTCCAGAACTTTTGGTACTCGGAAATAGGCAGCATCTCTTTTTGGAGCATTTTTAAGTGCTGACTCATGATCGAGTTGATTTGCCACTTTATCCTCCCGCATATCATTCACTTCAGAGGACATAGAGATTAGCGGCTCCACACTTGCGGTATCTACTTCATTCAATTTCTCAACCCAGTCTAGAATCTGGCTCATATCCTTTGACATCTTTTCGGCGCCACTTTCGTCAAATTCCAAACGAGCCAAATGGGCAATTTTCTTAATGGATTCTTTATCTATTTTCATGATAACTGATTGTCTTGAATTAACTGATCTTGAATGACCTGAAAACATTTAGTTTTTAGACTTTCCTCAGTGTCATTTTCTTCTGGCACTATTGCTTGATGTATGTGCATTTTGGCCCTTCTCCAATGAAGGAGGAATTTCCCGTTATCTGGCAAAATTAGATGATTATAAGCTAACGTGACAGGTACAATAGCGATTTGTTTGTCTAAGGCAATACGAAATGCCCCATTTTTAAAAGGAATCATTTGAGGTACTGCTTTGGTGTAGATACCTCCTTCCGGAAAAAGAATAATCCCACTTCCTTGGGCAAGCGCTTCACCAGCCCTTCTCATGGTATCAGCGCGACTTTTCACTCTTTCACGATCCACTGCGATATGAAGATTCTTGAAATAGTATCCAAACAGTGGAGCCTTTCGGATAGAAGCTTTCCCCACAAAAAGCACATCTCCAGGGATGAAACCCATCATTGGAATATCTAAGTAGCTGAAGTGATTGGCTAAAAATATATAGCCTTTTCCTTTTTCGAGTTTATAATCTTGTCTGATCTCTACAGGTAAAAAGATCAAATTAAAATAAGTTCTCGCCCAATAACGATTAATCCTTCTTCCAAATTTTTTGAATCCGGGGATCCAGATACAGAGTAATAAAAATGGGAAAATAATTAAAAATGAAAGTAAAAATAATATTCCTGCGTAAGCTGTATAGCAGACTTGTAATAGCTTACGCATGCCTGATCAGGTAGGTGGTTGGATTGGTGAAATAGCGCGACAAAGTAGCTTTGAGGACTGATTCCAAACTTTGCTTGTTCACAGCAGCAAACATTGCTTCTAACCAAAGGGCTATTATTTGAGTATTAACTTCCCATTTGAAACAGCTCATTCGCAACCTAGGATGGCCGAGCTGTTCCAAATAGGTTTGAAGACCTCCAGATGCTTGATTCAAAAACAAGGCTAAACGTACTTGAGCTTTTACTGGATTATCAGGATAAAGACTTCTTAAATTAGGCTTCAAATTTACTTTTCGGTAAAAGTCTGAAGTATGTTGATCGATCTGATCCTGACCTGGAATCTCATAAATGGTCTGAGGTGAATTCATGGCGCAAAGTACCAAAAACTTTTAAGCCTCGTGTTTTTTCACTCTTAGGGAAGTTCCCTCTGTGGAAATTACAATGATTTTTTCTCCCTGCTCGACAAATTCACCTCGAGAGTAGGCATCAAACATTTCTCCATCAATTAGAATTCTACCACTTGGGCGAAGTCTTGAATGAACTACTCCAGTTTTCCCATTTAGACTTTCTGGATAAAAACTTGAAGTATAGCCATCTGATTTTTTCTGGGTTGTAGCTAAAGAAATACTTTTGAAAGCTCCCCATTCATTGACTTTTGGAGTGATCCAAAATACAATTCCGACTGAAGCGATCGAAGCAATAATTACTGTGAGAAGTGCTCCAAACAAATCTCCTTCAGGTACGAATTCAAAATTAAAGTTTTGATTAGGTAACATGCCTAAAACCAGTGATCCGAAAATACAAATTATCCCCAAAATCCCAAAAACCCCAAAACCAGGAATTACAAATAGTTCAACTGCCAGCAGAATGACTCCAACTACAAAAACCATGATCTCCCAATTTGCTGCCAACCCATTTAAGTAAAAGGGGATAAAATATAAAGTAACCCCGATAATGGAGGTAAGCAAGGGGAATCCAATTCCCGGGGTCTGTAATTCAAAGTAGAGCCCACCGATAATAAGTAAGATTAAAAATCCGCTGATGAGTGGATTTAAAAAGAGCGATATAACCTGTTCGATTTGGTCTTCCTCATAATCAATAATTTCAGCATTTTGAAGATTTTGCACCTTGAGTATTTCATCAATGCTAGCATATTCTCCATCACAAAAGCCATATTTGATAGCTTCCGACACTGAAAAAGTAATCACAGAGCCTGCTTCACTAATTCCATCAACAACTAGCTTTTCATCCACCATCGCTTCTGCAATTTGAGGATCTCTTCCTTTAGCTTCAGCTGTACTTCGCATCATCGATCTCATATAGGATTGATACTTATCGGGAGCAGCTGCACCATCTGTGCCATTCACTACTGTTGCCGCTCCGATACTTGACCCGGGGGCCATGTAAATGCTGTCAGTAGCAATTGATATCAATGCTCCCGCTGAGGCGGCGTCCTTGTTGATAAAGACATAAACCGGAATGGTGGATTCCAAGATCATGGTCCGAATATCATCCGCATCATTTACCGCACCTCCAAAAGTATCCATCTCGATAATAATCAAGTCTGCCGAGACTCCCACAGCTTTTTCCAGAGCAAGTTTCACCCGTCGATTCATTCCCGGATCTATATCTTCATCAATTTTAAAAATGAATACTTTTTTCGTCTCACTGGATGAGTTCTGAGCAAAAACAGTCCCCATTGAAAGGAGAATAAGGATTAGGACTTGTGATAAAATAATTTTCATTGAATATGTCTTTTGCAGTAGAAAATATACGAATTACTCTTTTTAAACCCTTGTTTTTACAGGGAAAAACGATTTCATATATTTTAAGGGATACAGCTTGGGGAATGTGTTTCTAGCATAATTCTTGTTTTGGTGAACTTTACTTTACATTGGCAGCAATAGCTTTTAAAATCACTCTAAATCATATTAAACTATGAGATATAAGACTTCACATCATCCTTGCCTTTGGATAACCCTTTTTATTCTTTTTGGTTTTTCTATAAATATCAAAGCTTCAACTTTTGATTCCCTTCGCATGGAGCGAGCGGGTGATCGTTCCTATATTCTCCATGAGGTAGATCAAAAAGAAACTCTTTTCGGAATATCAAGAAGATATCAAGCATCTGTCGGAGATATTGTAAATGCCAACGAGGTACTAAAGGCTGGATTAAAAATTGGCCAAACAATCAGAGTTCCATTTATTTCCAAATCTTCACTTCCGACAGGAATAAGCCTGCATAGCGTATTAGCGGGAGAAACACTTTTTTCGATATCTAAAAAATATGGTTTGGCTGTGGATGAGCTGATGAAAGCAAATGAATTGAAAGGAAACGACCTTAGTGTCGGTCAACCACTAGTAATTCCCAATGCAACCGTGGTCAGTATACCCGAAGTAAAATCCGAATCGGCAATGAAAGTCGCTTCACTTGCAGTTAATCAAGCACCGGTCGAAAAGTCACAACAGGTAAAAGTCAAACCTGAACCAAAACAAGAAGAGAAAAAGCAAACTGCTCCAGTAACCGAGACTACTCGGACTACCAATCAAGCAACCATACAAAATAATACCCCTGTTGTACCCGGAGATTGGATATCACATGCAGTAAAACCAGGGGAAACCTTATTCTCGATTTCTGGTCAGTACGGTGCTAGAGTAGAAGATGTCATCACTTGGAACGCATTGACCTCTAACAACCTGAAGGAGGGTCAAGTGCTTAAAGTAGGTAAGGGTCAATCAGAAGAGTCTAAACTGCCTGAGATAGGTGCTCCTGGCATAGTGCCAGACGTGTCGGAAATGACTATCGAGTCAACCGCAGAAAATACCTCAGGTGGATTCAAAAATTTAAAAGAATTAGGTCAGGCAGAACTTATTGAAGGGACCGGTGGTCATAAAAAGTATTTGGTTCTACACCGTTCTGCACCTATTGGGACAATTATGCGGGTAAAAAATGAAGAAAATAATGCGACTATTTTTGCTCGAGTAGTGGGTACACTTCCAGAGACTGGCGATAACTCAAAACTTGTAATAAAGCTTTCTCAGGCGGCTTTTGACCAGCTGAAAGCTGTCAACGGACGATTTCCCGTAGAAATCATGTATTGATAAATTTTGACTCTTTAGTAGAAAAGACCAGTAGTTTACTGGTCTTTTCTAGTTTTAAGGGTATCAATCATCTTCTCATATCCAAGCTGTCTATTGCTTTCCAAGGCTTTAACTCTAATTTTGTAAGCTTACATAGAATAAATGAACCGCGTCCAACTATTTTTCCATCATACATTCAGACTGATCTGGAATCTGATCTTCATCATCTCTTATCCGATTCTGGCGAGTTTTGGACTGCTTTTTATTGGGGTTACTTATGTATTTTCTTTGCTTTCCAGATTTCTGGCTAAGATTAAACCTGAGGGCAATGATATCATTTTAAAAGAATCTGATTGGGAAACTCTTCCCTATTCTTCCGAATTGATTGAGGCCAAAGTATGTAAGCAGATCATGTTTGGGCCAGCAGGATTCAAATTCCGGAGAAAAGACGGGGTGCCTTCAATACTTGAGGATCATATTTTTGGGAAGAAAGTCAGAGTGATTGAGGAGGGTTTTATTCTTGAAAAATGGAATGCCACCGAATCCAAAGATCTTCCAGATTTTGATATCTGTCTGTATGTTCCAGATGAAGATTCGCTGAAGTCCCTCACCACCATAAAGTGTTTCGATTGGCATGTCTCTCAAGTGGAAGAGAATCAACTTTCTTTCAAGTGGTTTGATGGCAATCAGGGTGGTGAAGTAACAGTTGCCCTCTGATGGAAGATCTTAAAGGGTTTTTGGATGAAAAAGTAGATCGCTATAATCGTCCAAATTTCATCACACTCGATCCGATTTCAATTCCCCATCGCTTTTCTAAAAAAGAGGATATTGAGATTTCCGGATTCATTGCCGCCATATTAGCTTGGGGACAGCGAAAAACAATACTAAATAAATGTAAAGAACTTTTTGAGCTGATGGATAATGATCCTCATCAGTTTATGCTACATCATTTGGAATCTGACCTAAAGCCTTTTTTGACTTTTAAGCATCGGACTTTTAATGACATAGATACTTTGTATTTCATTCATTTTTTCAGCTGGTTCTATAAGAACCATGCTTCATTAGAAGAGGCTTTTCTTCTTGGTCAAACTGGAAAAGCCGATTCGATGCATGCTATTTTAACTCAATTTCAAGAGTTTTTCTTTTCGCTGGATGATTCTCCAGGCAGAACCAAAAAACACATTGCTACCCCTCAGCGAAAATCTGCCTGCAAGCGAATCAATATGTTTCTCCGATGGATGGTACGCTCAGATGATAATGGAGTGGATTTTGGGATTTGGAAAAAAATAAGTCCCTCACAACTGATCTGTCCTTGTGATGTTCATGTGGATCGAGTAGGTCGAAGATTAGGTTTGATCACCAGAAAGCAGACTGACTGGCAGACTGCGATCGAGCTGACTGAGCGACTGCGAGAATTTGATTCCGAAGATCCAGTCAAATATGACTTTGCTTTATTTGGATTAGGGGTCGAGGAGAAGTTTCAATGAAACTTCTTCAGCTCGGGAGCATTTGCAACTGTTGAGAATTCTTGTGCCAGTCGAATAGCATAGCTATCCAATAACTCCATTACTCTTTTTTGGTCTTTTGATTTTACAATCAGTCCCGCATGATAGGCAAGGGGAACTCTAAAACAAACCTCCTTCTGATCAAAACTACTCAAGTCCGGATATTCAAAGTGAGCTAGCGTTAAAAGTATTCCAGCATAATTTTTAGTCACTTTTGGCAATTGATACTTTAGGCCTTTCGCTATTGCATCCTCGATTTTAGCCCATTCTGCCCACAGATTTAAATTCGTAGCAGCTTCAACCATTTCTGCCAAATGTGCACCACCTACTCGAGAAGAAGTCTCTAAGAAATATATTTCTCCAGTCTCGTTCGATTTGATGAATTCAGTATGGGTAGCACCTGATTTCATGCCAAATGCCTTCATGATTTCTGCATTGGCTTTTTTGATTGCCTTTTCGTCATCAGAGCCATATTTCAAACTTGCAGATCGGAAGATTCCCCCTCCTTGGGAAATTTCCATAGGGGTGGAGAGGTACTTGGATACGGAGCAGAATATATTTTTTCCATTCAGCATCAAGCCATCAGCATGGTATACATCTCCCGGCTTAAATTGCTCCACGAGGTAGTGAAGCCGATTTTCTCCAAGTTTGTGGATGTTTTTCCATAAATTCTCTTTGTTCTCAACTTTGATGATACCGTATGCCGAGGCTTCTGATCTTGGTTTTAAAACCCAAGGTGCTGGAATGTGATCTGCAAACTGATTGATTTCTTCATCGTTGAAAAGTGGAGCGAATGCTGGGACCTTAATGCCGGAATCTTGTGCTTTAATTCGCATGGCTAGTTTGTCACGGAAAAATCTGCCTGTGGTCTGACCCATTCCAGCAATTCGGAGGTTTTCACGTAGAAAAGTTGCTTTTTCGACATCGTAATCATCCAAAGCGATAATAGCCTCGATTTTATGATTTTTCATCAACCCGCCAACTCCCTTCATCAATAGATTTAAATCCCAGTCCAAGTCTTGGCCTGGCATATAGAACACTTCATCGATGTATTCAAAGGCCCAAGGTTTATCTTTTAATTTCTCTGAAGTGATCAGGAAAACTCGGTTTCCTTGTTTTTTCAAAGCGATTAGAAAGGCATTTCCTTTGAAAAAATTAGAAATGCACAAAAAGGTTTTCCCCGGCTGATCCATACTTAAAGCTGATTTTCGATGAATTTAAGTAATAATAGCACGCCAAAAGCAGTCCCTGTTTTTGTTTTTGAAAATTCACTGTCATCATAAGCTACACCTGCGATGTCTAGATGAGCCCAGTTTGGATGCGCATGAATAAATGCTTCCAGAAATTTCGCTGCGGTGATGGCACCGGCAATAGGTTTGCCGTGATAATTTTTGATATCGGCGATCTCGCTGTCCATTTCTTTACGATAGCTTTCCCACATTGGCAATGGCCACACTTTTTCACCGGATTGCATTCCGGCAGTTTGGAGTTGCAAACTTAATTTTTCAGAATTAGAAAAGAGCGCTCCACATTCATAACCAAAAGTAGCGACGCTGCTGCCAGTCAAGGTAGCGAAGTCAATGATTTGATCAGGGTTGTAGTTTTTAACTAAATAGGAAAGACCATCCGCTAAAATCAGCCTGCCTTCTGCATCGGTATCAATCACTTCAATACTCAATCCTGCATGACTTTGGATTACTTCACTGGGTAAATAGGCATCTTTATCGATCGCATTTTCCACAGCGGGTACGATTGTAGTTAAAGTAATTGGAAGCTTCAGGGCAGCGATCAATTGGGTCGCTGCAAGAACTGTCGCGGCGCCTCCCATATCGGATTTCATATGCACCATTCCTTGGGTTTTCACATTCAAGCCACCTGTATCAAAGGTGACTCCTTTGCCTACTAAACCCAAGTGAAACTTGGCCTCAGGGTGTGTATAGTTTAGAATGATAAATTTTGGCTCTTTGGCACTTCCCCTTCCTACTGCAAGGAAAGCATCCAGGCCTTCTTCCTTGGCTTTTTCCGAATCAAAAATGCGCACATTCAAATCAAGTGATTGCGCAAGTTTAGTGGCCCAATCTGCCAAATAGGATGGAGTCAGTATATTTGGAGGAAGATCTACAAGTCGGAACGCTTCTATTTTCGCCTTAGCAATTTCTTGTGCACGATTCATCGTCAATTCAATATTTTCTATTCCACTGCTAACTTCACAGCTCAGCTTCGAAAAATCTTTTTTCTTGTCTGCTGCTCTTTTGAAGAAATCCACCGAATAGCCACCGAGTTGGAAGCCCACCAAAGCAGCTTCAACTTGATTTGCGATAAATGCCTGTGCGAAGTCAATTTTTACTGCATGCGTGATTAGATCAGCTTGTTTAGATAGGATCCTGCGAAAACTTTTTTCGATCGATTCATATTCTGGAGATTTTCCCAATCCGACAAGAAAGATCAAAGTATCCTCTTGCTGAAATAGATAGGTCGAATCTTTCTTCCCTGAAAATATTGCAGTCGATAGCATCAAATCAGGAAGCTTTTCCAGCATCATTTCTTTGAAATTATCTTCTAGAATAGGGACAATTCGGAGGTCAACGATCGATGGGTTGTTTGTACTTGGTTTAAGATTCATAGTTAGTTAAGATTCACTGTTACTGAAGAAAAGCCATTCGATTGCTTTTGGAAATTCGTCACTCCAATAGACTTCATTATGCTTCCCATCCATATTTATACTTAAGCGGATTTTCATTTTTCCCTGAAGACTTTCACGCTTGAGTAGCCGCTTTCGCAATTTGGTAACATGAGAGATCATGGTATCGCTTTCATCACCACCCGCATACAAGTATAGCCTTGTTTCCGAAGGTTCAAAGAAGTCCAGAAAACCCAGTTTGATTTTTGGAATTACCCAAAGGGAAGGGGAGAAGACCATCAGCTTTCCGAATACTTCCGGATAAATAAGTCCTGAGAAAATACTGACTAGACCTCCCATGGAACTCCCACCTATACCTGTAGATTCCCGATCTGATTTGGTTCGGAAAGTTCTATCCACGAAGGGCTTCAAGGTGTCAGTCAAAAACCGAATGTATTGCTTTCCCGAACCTGCTCCCAAGAGTGTCTGACCCACATTGTATTCCTGTAATCGCTCCGACTCGGCATGCGCTACAGCGATGATAATGATCTTTCCAATCCCGTAATCTGACATTACAGCGAGCTTCTTATCGATCTCCCAATTACCAAAATCAGTATTTTCATTAAAGAGATTTTGGGCATCCTGGAGGTAAAGGACCGGATAAGATTCCTCGCTTGTATCATAATCGTGAGGTAATAGCGCCCAGATTTTTCGAGTTTTGTTCAATTGGGGGATTTCAAACTCCTCAGAGATCAAATGAATCTTGGGAAGTTGACTCGGTCTGTACGGAAGCCAGTTTTTTCGCCATTTGGCTACTTTTTCTGTCCTCAGTAGCTTTTCATCATTCCAGTGTCTGTTGGGGGTCTTGTTGCCGTATTGGTCGATTTCTACTTCTGACCAATCACCTTTAGTAAATTTGTAGGTCAGCTCTTGTTGAAATTCTTTTCCCTGGGGAAATTCAAACTCATATTTCCCTTTGGATATTTTTCTCATCAAGAACTTGGAATCCTGAGTTTTCCAGCCGTTAAAATCTCCAGAAATATATACAGGTCTGTCATCATCATCAGGCGTACTTAGGTTCAGTCTTTTAGCCCTTAACGATTTATCTGGACTAACGTGTATAGTTTTTGAGTTCATATTAAAGTGAAAGCTGTCGCTGTCTGAGATGCTAAAATAAGACATCCACTGATAATGTCTCTAAACCGGCACTTTCTTATATTTCTTGATCGGGCCTAAATCTGATTTCTTCTGGATAGGGAAACATATGAAGAAACTCTCCAGCATTAATTTTCTCTAGTATTTGCTTCCAATGATCAGCATCAAAAAGCGCTTTGTGATGCGAAATAAATTTCTCCTTGATGTCGGACCTTCCGATCATCCAGCGTTTAAATTCTATTGGAAAAATATCATTCTTTGCTATAGAATACCATGGCTCTGGAGCATAAATTTGCGCATAGGTTTCTGCCTTTGGCTTGATTCTAAAATTCATTTTAGTGAGAAATTCGATCTCATCGTAGTCATAAAAGATTACTCTTTTTTGTCTGGTCAATCCAAAATTCTTGGTCATCATATCACCGGGAAAAATATTAGCCTGTGCGAGTTGAAGGATTGCTGATCCGTAATCAATGGAAGCCTTAATGCCTTCTTTTTGGCTACACTGTTCTAAAAAAATATTTAATGGAATCATTCTTTGTTCTGTGTATAAATGTATGATTATGAGCTCTTTTTCAGTGATTAGAATCAGCGAGTTCACCGTATTTCTAAGCGCTGTCAATAGCTCTGGATGAATTCGGTCAAGCGGAAATGCTAAAATCTCAAATTCATGGGTATCGGCCATTCTTCCTACTCGATCATGTAGGGATACTAGTCTGTATTTTTCCTTTACCTCTTGTCGAGTCATACTTTTGGGAGGCTCGAAATGATCCTTGATCAGTTTGAAGACGACATTTAAGGAAGGCAATGTAAATACGGTCATCACCATACCTTTTATGCCGGGAGCGATTAAGAATTGATCATCTGAATTATTTGAATGAAGTAAGAAATCGTGGTATAGGAGTGTTTTTCCATGCTTATTGAATCCGATGGCATTGTATGATTCGTGAATTTTTTTATGAGGAATTATGGAACTTAAGAATGCAACGATCTGAGATGGGATTTTTGCCTCGACCATAAAGTAGGACCGAGTGAAGCTGAAAATGTTACTCATGATGAGTGGGTCAAAAATCAAAGTGTCCACAAAAACACCCTTCGGTCCATGCATGATTGGGATAATAAACGGCATCCACTTATGCCCTAAAAAAGTCCTGCCGATTAAGTAAGCAGCTTTATTGCGATAGAAAACAGGCTTCAATAATTGTGTGGTCACATGATGACCTATTTTGTGTCGGCTTAAAATTACTTCTTCGATACCGTTCACCAGGAAACTGACATCTTGCGCTAGGTTCATGTATGGAGTCCCGAAATCATAATCAGTCAACACACCTGTCGAATGATTTCTTCAAGTCCCCAGTAAGCTGGATAGGTCCGAATAAGCGCACTTTTTTCTGTGATTTCTATGGAATCGAAGCCTTCCACTACAAACATAGATTCCTTATTGACGATTGTTTTAGGAATAATTTCCCGAATTATGGAGTTGAAAAAATTTTCTGCCAGCTCTATGTTGTACATCTCCATAATCAATCTGGAATAATGATTATTTACATATACCCAACTTGAGGGTTCAGCGGCGTGGTGCTTCAGGATTTCTTCGCACTCTTCTGATAATGGTACTAATAGATCTGTATAAAGTCGGAGTGGTTGCTGATGATTGATCTGGGTAGTTAGCTAGCCAGTTTCTTTTTTTGAAGTAAACAGGAGCCAGCTTGCTGTAAGAATCGAATAAGTACATGGAAGTTTTGAAACCTTATAGTATTTTTTCTGCCAAAGAGATCCCTAAAGTTTGAAGCATGAGAAGGGATTGAAATTGTAAGTCATGATTATCCGCAATTATGCCACTAACCTAATTTTCTTTGCTCAACTGGCGGGCCTGCCTCGCCGTGGCGGGCCGATGACGTTCCGATAGCCATTGGAAGAAGTACCAGTAATGCTGGTGTGTACCATATAGTAAGCTGCTTTTTGATTCTTACTGGTGCAGTTGCGGATATACATGTTGTAAATAATGGGAAATTAAATCAGGCGATCAAAAATAGGGATTTTTAAAAATAAAATCTTTGGCTATAACTATAGTTTAAAGCTAAAATCAACTCAGATTTAAAATTTTGAAAATCTTTCGCAATCGATTGTTTGGAGGATATGAAAACATTTTATACTTTTCAATTGTATTAATAGCAAAATATCTACAATAGGTTTAATAGGTTTGAGAGCAGGAAAAGGCCAGGATTATATCCAGGCCTTTTTTGATTTTTAATGCTAGCTCATTTACTCAATTGTGATTATCCGCAAATTATGCCAGTAACCTAATTTTCTTTGCTTAACTGGCAGCAACACCCGCCACGGCGAGGCAGGCCCGCCACGGCGGGCAGGCCTATAGTTTTGGATAGCTACCAGAAGAAGTACCGGTAATGCTATTGTTTACCATATATTGAGATACTTTTGACTTTTACTGGTGCAGTTGCAGCTATATATAATTTGATGAATATGAAAGTTTTTAAATTGAATTTTAGTTTATTTCTCTTGGTGATCTTGGTTCTATCGATTGGAATAGGCTGTAATTCAAATAGTTCGGATGAAGCCGATGTTAATGTAAGTTTGAAAGCCGATGGAGAGGTTGAGTTGGGGATGATGACGCAGCTGGACTTAGTCCTAAATCAAAAAAAAGATTGGTATAAGCATTGGAGTAACGTGATCGGATCTTTTGATGCGTCTAATTTCAAAATGGTTCTGACAGATTCGATTGATTCTCAAGAAATGCCGGAAAAAAATCCGATTCTCGAAAATGATCCTCTTTTTCCATATCAATTCGTTCATCCGGCCTCTAATGGTACAATCGATATTTATAGTTACAAAATAGAAGCCCAGGACGCAATAGATACTCCTTTTTTGAATCCAGATTCCGAGGTTATTTGGTATCGAGCAGATGGGATGAAAGAGCGATTACTGTTTATGGGGCCGTCTGGCATGTTTGAAGAAGGAAAGTGGATCAGTGAAAATGAATTTGTGGTTTTGGGATATTTTCAAGAAGAGTCAGGATTTCGTCCAATGGCATGGTTTATAGATGTAAATAAATATCGCATTTGGCAATTCAATCTTTCTACAACTGTAACATTCTACGATCAGAATTCTTATCTTAATCAGAAGATTAAGCAAGTAGTCCTCGATTAAAATGGATTTTGAGCAAGCGATTATTTTTCTAACGAATGGACTCAAAAAACCACTCCCTGGTCAGCCTGCGCAGAAAAATATGTCTCCACTTCCCATTGATCCGAGGAGATTCAACTTCAATTTTTCTGAAAGTCCTAAAAGGGGGGCCGTTCTAATTCTTATTTACCCTGATGCAGATGAAGCTTTTTTTCCATTGATCAAGCGGCCTGTATATGCTGGGGTTCATAGTGGACAGATTGCTTTTCCGGGGGGAAAGATGGAGCTCGAGGATAAGGATATTTCACATACCGCCGTAAGAGAAGCTTGGGAAGAAGTAGGTGTTTTACCGAAGGATGTCAGGCTTCTTGGTCAGATTTCTGACTTGTTCATTCCAGCGAGTAATTTTTTAGTCAGCCCCATTATTGGATACACTGAACGAAAACCAGATTTTGTACCAGAAATTAAAGAGGTCGATCGGATTATTGAAACTCCTCTCAAACAGCTACTGAATCTTGAGATAAGAAAACAAAAAATACTAGAAATAGGAGGGCAGTTCAAATTGAATACCCCATATTTTGATATATCGAATGAAGTAGTATGGGGAGCTACTGCAATGATTTTGGAAGAATTTATTCAAGTTCTTGAAAATGGAAGAAATTAGTTTTTTTGGGGAAATTGGCCTTTTGTTGGTAATGTTGCATGAACCTTTAAAAGTCTATGGAAGAAAGTCCCTTACTCACAAATGATGCGGTAGTTTTTGGTTTGCTGATGGCCACATTGGCCTTGATTTTTTTAACCTCAGCAAGTAATTTTCCCTTTTGGAAGAAATTTTACTCGGTTGTTCCTACCGTGTTGCTTTGCTACTTCATCCCAGCTTTATTTAATTCTTTTGGATGGATTTCTGGTGATACCTCTAAACTTTATGGCGTAGCCAGCCGGTACCTGCTACCGGCCTCTTTGGTTTTATTTACGATTACTATTGATATCAAAGCAATTTTGAAGCTTGGTCCTAAAGCGCTGACCATGTTTTTAGCAGGGTCATTTGGGATCATGATAGGAGGACCTGTGGCCTTGTTTACAGTCGGCTATTTCTATCCGGAACTTTTGGGAGGAAATGGACCTGACGAAGTATGGAGAGGTTTGTCTACTGTAGCGGGCTCATGGATTGGAGGTGGGGCTAATCAAACCGCCATGCTCAAAGTTTTTGAGCCTAGCTCTGCCTTATTCAGTCAAATGATTGCTGTGGATGTATTAGTTGCAAACCTTTGGACGGCAGTCTTACTTTATTGGGCAGCAAAACCCGAAAAAATTGATCGACTTTTCAATGCTGATAGTTCAGCAATTTATGAATTGAGAGACAAAATCGCTGATTTTAGAAAGGGAATTATGAAAATCCCAACGCTTTCTGATACTATGATTATTCTTGGTGTAGGCTTTGGAGTCACTGGATTGGCAACTTTTATGGCAGACATCCTTGCTCCCTATATTGATGTTAATTATCCTGAGCTTGAACAATACTCCCTTAATTCTTCGTTTTTCTGGATTGTCGTGATTGCTACTACCATTGGATTGGCACTATCGTTTACCAGAGTTCGTAATTTGGAAGGAGCTGGTGCATCCAGGTTAGGTGGCGTGCTCCTCTATGTATTGGTAGCAACTATTGGGATGCAAATGGATTTGGGTGCAGTATTCGATAGTCCTGTTTTATTCTTGGTAGGGATTGTCTGGATGATCGTACACATTCTGGTTATGCTGATTGTGGCCTTTATTATCAAAGCACCGTTCTTCTATGTAGCTGTTGGGTCTCAGGCCAACGTCGGAGGTGCAGCCTCTGCTCCGATTGTAGCTTCTGCTTTTGACTCTTCTTTGGCACCTGTAGGAGTGCTACTTGCGGTGCTGGGATACGCTGTAGGGACTTATGGGGCTTACATCTGTGGGTTAATGATGCAAAGTGTTTCAGGAATGTGATGCAGATAAAAAGACAATTGATTTTTGTATGTACTGGGTCTGACTGTAAAAAATCGGGAGCTAAAAACCTTTGTAAAGAATTGAAAGATGTGATCAATCAAGTGCCTTTGAAAGGGGCAGTGTAAACTGATCAAAACTAAGTGCATGGATATGTGCAAATCTGCCCCTATGGCGATTGTAACTGATCAGTATTGTAAGAATACGAGTTCGTTAAAAGTTTTGGGATTACTGAAAAAGCCCTGAAATTCAGGGCTTTTTGGATTTATAATTTTGTGATTTTAACTGCTGTGCCACTAGCAGTGACCATAAGCATGCCATCTCGAATTGTCTCATAATCTAAGTCTATTCCAATAATTGCATTGGCTCCAAAAGACTTTGCGTGCATCTCCATTTCTGACATTGAAGTGGATTTTGCTTCCCGAAGCACACGCTCATAGGACGAGGATCTACCGCCAACTATGTCAGTGATACTCGCAAAAAAGTCCTTAAATATATTTGCTCCGATAATTGTTTCGCCCGATACTATGCCTAAATAGTCGTCGACTCGATATCCTTCTAAATTGTTTGTGGTGGTTACGATCATTTTTTTATTGGTTAATTTTAACTTTCTTAATCTAACACGGATGATTAGACTCTTTTGTTAAGTTAATTACATAACTGTGATTAAAACATGACAGACTTTTATAATTAATTAATGGCGTCCGACAAAATTTCGGCCTCGGAAATCAATCGGCTTAGAAATGAGTATTTGGAAATTTCCCCGTACCTAACTACGTGATGTACCCCTGATGGTCAAAAAGGGGGTAGTTTTCAGAAAGGCATTGAAATATTCATTTTGAGCTAACTGATGCATGTTTTTTCACAGTTTTAGTTTTACTCGGACGCCAGTAATAATTAATGATCAAAAAATCTTTGAAATTAGATGGATTTTTATAAATTTAGTTTTATAGTTGGAAGTAGGATTTGCTTTAATTTAGATGAGGGTATAATATGAGTGAACCAAATCAATTTGATATTTCAAATTTCTTCGATGAATTACAGGAACCGCTGTTCCTTATTGATTACGAAGATATTATCTTTTGCAATACCTATTTTTTAGAAAACTTTGAAAAAGAGTCAGATTCATGGCGAATTTTTTTCTCTAATGAAAAAGTTGTTGATTGTCTTGATATTTTTTTTGAAAATGGAGAAAGGCCAAACGTACAATTTATTAAATCAATTAAAGATAAATTAGGCGATAATCATCAGTATGAATGGTGCTTTGTCAATCTACCTTCTAGCTATAACCAACGATTTTTGATTGTAAAGGGGAGGGAAATTAAGTTTTTCACAGAAAGAAGTGAACCAGATTTTTTGATAGATGCTAAGGTTAATCTTGGAGATGAGTTGAAATGCATGCAAAGTATTTTGAACAACAGTCATGACCTAATCGCTATTTTGGATGGGGAAGGCTATTACAAATTTATAAGCCCTTCAGTTATAGATAAATTAGGATTTCAAGTAGAATTGATAGTTGGGAAAAATTACAGGGATTTTATTGATAACGGAGTTATTCAGCTGGTCAAAGGAAATTTCAAAAATCTTTTTGAGTCAAATAATGAAGTGAACATTGATTTTTGGATCAATAAGCCGGACGGGACCCGGATTTATCTGGAAAGTTTCGGTAAAAACCTTCTTAATCATCCTCAAATCCAGGGGATTATTTTCAGTGCCAGAGATATTACCGAATACATACAAACTGACCTACCACTTAAACGTCGATTTGAAATAGAAAACTTGATCAACCAACTCTCTGGACTTCTGATCAATGCTCCAATATTGAATATTGAAATAATTTTTAAGCAGTTGCTGGAAGGTCTTGGAACTTTCTTAAATGCCTTTAAATCTCAAATCTATTTATTCAACAAGGATACTAAAAATTATGATTTGCTGTCAAACTGGACCTCTAAAGCTTCGGAAGCAAGCTCGGATATTGATTTTCAGATTCTTGGAAAGGCTAAAGAATTTGTAAGGGAATTGGCAAATGGAAAAGTAAAACTTCTGGTTGAAGAAGAAAAGTCATTCATTTTTATTCCGATGATTTCGGGTTCAAAACTATTGGGGATTATTGCGCTCCAAACCGAGAGTCAGCAGCTTAAAGAAAAGGAACTTCAAATATTCAGACAACTTGGGGATATTTTGGGAGGAGCTTATCGTGGTAGCCAGCTATCAAAAAAAATTGAGCGGAATGAACACTTGTTGACTAGTACCGAAATCTTAGCTAAATCAGGATCTTGGAGATACAGCACTACCAAAAAAATGTTCTTTATTTCTGGAGGTTTATCTAATTTATTTGGATTGGGGGATTTACCGGCTGTTGAGGAGTATACTGTTCTGATCAAAAAGATCGAACGAGTAACAAGAAATATTTTCGTCCAAAATTTGAAAAAGGCAATTGAAACCCAATCAAATTCTTCAGGAGAATTTATTATTCTCAACCAAGATCGGAACTCAATCCATATTAGTTACGAGATCGAGGCAAGAAGAGACTTTCTAACTCAAGGATTGGAAGTTTTGGGGTTCTGTACTGACATTACGCACAAGCGGGCTTCGGATGATTATCTTAAACTTCAATCTCAGATCCTAGCTCAAGTAACAGATCCAATACTAGTTACAGATAATGACTTGAATGTTATCTATTTGAACCAAGCCGCTATACAACTTTGCTGCCCTGAGACTGCGATGGATTTCAAAGGTCCATTTGAAAATCTGATAAAGGTAAAATTTCAAAATGGGGAAAACCTTAAATTGATAACACAATCAATAGCGATCGGTCAAAGCGTAAACAAAGAAGTAAAGATAAAAACTAAACATACGGCATCTAGTCCTTTTGAAATTTCATTTCAACCACTCACTTCCGAAACAGGAGAGCGGATCGGCTACTCTTTCATTTTGAGAGATCTTACTGAAAAATATGAAAGTCAGAAGCTTGCAAAACAAATTAAATTAATTATAGAAAATAGTCCAGCAGTTCTTTTTAGAATAAACCCTTCTCAAAATTATAGAATCAAGTACATCTCTGATAATATCAGCCAATTTGGTTTTTCAGCGAATGAATTAATTAAAAATAAGGTTTCATTTTTTGAATTGCTCCACCAAGAAGATGTGGACAGAATCAAAAATGCCATTGACACATCAAGCGATTCTCAAGGGGCATACTCTTTTTCAGGGGAATACCGAGTTAAAAAGAAAAATGGATCGTATGCTTGGGTTGAAGATAAAACACGTGATGTACTTGATGCCTCAGGTAAAATAATCTTCCATGAAGGTTTATTTCAAGACATTACTGATCGGAAAAATCCAGAAATTTTTAATCAAGAGCGAGATAAACAATATCGCATGCTTGCCTCAAATATTCCGGGAACTAATGTTTTTCTTCTAGATAAATCTCGTCGGTACATTCTGGCGGAAGGAACCAATTTTGAAATGTGGGACCTCAGCCGGGAATCTTTTGAGGGTAAATCACTAAGTGACATTACTATCAGCGATCTAGATGAGCTTAACTTATTATTAGATCGTGTATATGAAAATAGAGAAATCGTAGAAGCGGAGTTCTTTTTCAGGGGTAGGTGTTACCACCGGACAATCATACCAATCGTTGAAAAGGATATCGTAGAATTTGCTTTGGCAATCATTCGTGACGTCCATGAAGAGTATGAAGCCAAATCGAACCTGCTACAATCAGAAGAAAAATATAGAACGCTCGTAGAAGAATCCACAGAAATCATATTCTCATTAACCGAAACTTTTGATTTGTATTATGTTTCTCCTAACGTTTCTCAATTTCTTGGCTACACTGCTGAAGAGGTATTGGGGCATAGTATCTTTGAATACATTCATTCGGATGATCTTAATGTATTTCAGTTGATGGTATCTTCAACAAGTGATTTTTTAGCAGAAAATCAATTTCTGGAATTTAGACTTCGCCATAAGATTGGTGGGTATAAAGTTTTCAATTCCAATGGAAGAATGGCTGAGCGAAAACAAGATTCAAAGCGATATTATACTGGGGTTGCCAGAGATATATCAAGGCTTAAGGAGGCACAATTAGATCTTTTGATGGCAAAGGAACGTGCTGAGCAAGCCTCTGTTGCAAAATCTCAATTTCTCTCTGTAATGAGTCACGAGATTAGGACCCCAATGAATGCAGTTATTGGTCTTTCACATTTTCTAATCGAAGAAAATCCTCGTCCAGATCAATTGGAAAGTTTGCGGACATTACAATTTTCCGCGGAGAATTTAATGAGTTTAATCAACGATATTCTTGACTATAACAAGATTGATTCTGGTAAACTTGAATTGGAATCAGTACCTTTTGACTTGAGGAATTTGATCAACAGAACTGTACACTCACACAGTTTTCAGGCTAATGAGAAAGTTTTGAAAATAAGTGTGGAAATTGATGTTGAAATACCAAATCAATTAATCGGAGATTCAGTCCGAATCGGTCAGATTATAAATAACTTGGTTTCTAATGCTATTAAATTTACCGAGAACGGATTTGTAAGGATAAGTCTTCAGCTTGAAAAAACAGAAGGTTCGTTTTGTTTTATTCATTTTGCCTTTGAGGATAGTGGAATAGGAATCCCTAAGCAAAAGTTAGAGAACATCTTTGAAGCATTCACGCAAGCATCCTCTGCCACTACACGAAAATATGGAGGAACCGGCCTAGGACTTGCGATAGTCAAAAGATTGGTCGAGATTCATGATGGAGAAATAATTGTGAGTTCTACACCAAATGAAGGAAGTACTTTTAGATTTACTATAAAATTTGAGTTTGTGGAAGAGGGTCAAAATTATTATACCTGTGAAACGGTTAATCCATCTAAATCGCTTGAAAAAGCATCTATTTTGGTTGCTGAGGATAATGCGATCAACCAGATCCTAATCAAGAAATTTCTAACTAAGTGGAATGTTGGGAAGCTTACTATAGCTTCTAATGGTCGGGAAGCATTGGATGAATTTGAAAAACAAAACTATTCATTGATATTATTAGACCTTCAAATGCCTGTTTTAGATGGTTTTTCTGTAGCAAGATCAATTCGAAAAGATCCTGATTTGATAAAAAGAAATATCCCGATTTTAGCTTTGACAGCTTGTTCATTGTATGAAATCGAAGGCGAAATGGAGGAGGTTGGTATCAATGACTTTGTGCACAAACCATTTACTCCCGAAGGACTCTATGAGAAATTAACCCAATACCTTTAGGAAAAATATCCTTAATTCTTCGATTTAGCATTAGTTTTGAACCATTAAATCTAGAATGCTTCAAACCTATTTACTCGATGCAGTTTTTTACTCGATTAATTTTAACTGGAATCTTATTTCTGACTTTTACCATTGCATCGGCTCAGCGGCTCATTACCAATCGATCGAGTTTCTATCTATTGACCGGCTCATCAGGTGCTAAGCTCAACCAATTTGATCAATTACTTGCTGACCGTGGACTGTCAGGATTGAGAAATCGTTATCGAACTTATGGAATAGGATATCAAGCTAGAGTCAATGATTTTATCCTTGGATTAGAATTATACCATAACCAAGGAAGACAAAGCACTTTTGATGATTATAAGCTAAGCTACCGGACTTCTAGAGCCTTATTGAACATTGGTTATTCATTTACAGAAGAATCTCGATTTCAACTAATTCACTACATGTCGATAGGAGTTGGTTTTTTGAATTTTCAAATGCTACCGACGGATGGTCCAAATAATCTTCAATCCTTTTTGGCTCAACCACAAAATGGATTCATTCTAAGAGCGCATGATATCCAAAAAGGTACTCAGCACTTTGGGAATTTTCTAACTGAGATCGGCTTTCAGCTTAGCTTTGATTTTGATCTACCGGGAAGACCAGAAGCAATTCAGGTAATCAGTAAATTAGGTTATTCCTTTAGCCCATTTGAGGGTAAATGGAATATGGCTGGCATTTCTTTTGACAATACTCAAAGTGGAGCATTTTTTAGGATAGGAGCAGGGCTTTCACTTCCTGATCGGAATTTTTTCTATAAAGATGCAGGCATTGGGATATATTTGATCAAAGGGGTTCATTTCACAGATGCGACTAGATTTAATGAGCAACTAAATGAAGCTGGTTATGAGCCACTTTCTGGAACTCCATCCAACTTGGGACTCCGAATACTTGGTAATACTGAAAAATTGCTTTACGGAGTTGAAGTTTATAATCTAGCCCTTTCTGGAAATGCCAACTCTACCATGGATCAAAGTTTAAATAGCCTTCGGGTCTATGCAAATGGGGGCTATAAGTTTTTCCAGTTTAGAAACTTTGGAATAGGTGCTTTGGCCGGACTTGGATTTGGAAATATTCGATACGCACTTAACTCCAAAGTAAAACCTGATTTTCCAGAGATTTTTGAGCAAAGAAACTTTGACGGGTATCTGAAAAATTCAGGCTTGATGATCAAGCCTGAGATTTTTGCTGAGTATATTCTTCCAGTCACCAGTCGTAATCTTTTTAATTTAATCTTTTCTGCATCTGCCGGATATGAAATGCCAATTGGGAATTACCGCTTGGGGGAATTTGACATGGTTGATTTTATGGCTGGGCCTTACCTGTCTTTTGGGATTGGAATTAGACCGTAGCTTATAGAATTTTTAAGAAATTTAAAAAAAATCGTCTTTAAATTTAATGATGTGACTGTTTTATTAGAAAAATACTATTAACTTGATTTTGCTTATCGAGAAAGACTGAGGGAAGGGCCCTATGACGTCTTAGCAACCTGTATTTAAGGTGCTAACTCCCATCCCAATTTATTGGGAAAAGATGAGCGGAAAAAGTAACTTACTTTTATCCGTGTTTTGCTCGATAAGCTTTTTGAAAAAAAGTATTATGCAAAACAGAACGGAACTCCTTCTTCAACAACTTTCTAAAAAAATTCTCATCCTTGATGGTGCCATGGGTACCATGATTCAGCGGTATAAGCTTGAAGAAGAAGATTTTAGAACCCCAGAATTGAAAGATCATCCCAAGTCATTAAAGGGAAACAATGATCTACTTTCGCTAAGTCGCCCGGATATCATCAAGGATATTCACCGCGAATACCTCAAAGCAGGTGCAGATATCATTGAGACCAATACTTTTTCGAGCACTACCATCGCACAGGAAGATTACAAGCTCAGCCATTTGGCCTATGCGATCAACTTTGAGTCTACCAAAATAGCTCGAGAGGTGGCAGAAGAATTTACCTTGAAAAATCCTAATCAACCTCGATTTGTTGCCGGAGCTGTTGGGCCGACTAATCGAACGGCTTCGCTTTCTCCGGATGTGAATGATCCCGGCTATCGAGCGGTTACCTTCGATCAGCTTGCAGAGGCATATGGTGAACAAGTGAATGGGCTTCTGGATGGAGGATCTGATATCATTTTGGTGGAGACAATTTTCGATACGCTCAATGCCAAAGCAGCGCTTTATGCGATTCAGGAAGTATATGAGAAAAGAGGAATTCCATTAGATCCACGAGAAGGTGGAATACCAATTATGATCTCAGGTACTATCACAGATGCTTCAGGGAGGACTTTATCCGGACAAACTACCGAAGCTTTTTTAATCTCAGTTTCTCACGTTCCGCTGCTTTCTGTTGGATTGAATTGTGCTTTGGGAGCCAAAGAATTGCGGCCTTATTTAAAAGTGTTAGCGCAGCAGGCACCGTTTTTCGTCAGTGCTTATCCGAATGCCGGCTTGCCAAATGAATTTGGACAATATGATCAAGGGGCGAATGAAATGGCAGATCAAGTTCGGGACTTTCTCAAGGAAGGAATGCTGAATATTTTGGGTGGATGTTGCGGAACTACTCCCGAGCATATCGCTGCATTGGCGCAGATGGCCGCTGGTTTCAAGCCAAGAAGAATAGAAAAAGAAGTTGAAGAATTATTGTACTGAGATGTTGGACACTAGAAACTTTCTAAAATTATCAGGGTTAGAGCCTCTAATTTTTACCCCAGAGCTGAATTTTGTAAATATAGGTGAGCGAACCAATATCACCGGCTCAAAGAAATTTGCCAGGTTGATATTGAATGGCAATTACGACGAAGCGCTCGAAGTTGCCTTAGATCAAGTGCGTGGTGGAGCGCAGGTTTTGGATGTTTGTATGGATGAAGGAATGCTGGATGGAGAATTCGCAATGGTCAAATTTCTGAACCTTATCGCTTCCGAACCTGAAATCAGCCGGATTCCAATCATGATCGATAGCTCAAAATGGAGCATTATCGTCGCAGGTTTGAAATGTGTGCAAGGCAAAGGAATTGTGAATTCGATTTCTTTGAAGAATGGACCTGAGGAATTTATTCAGCAAGCCAAAACCATCAAAAAGTTTGGAGCGGCGGTAGTTGTGATGGCTTTTGATGAAAAAGGACAGGCGGATACCTACGAGCGTAGAGTTGAAATCTGTTCAAGATGCTATCGGACGCTTGTGGATGTCGTGAAATTCAATCCACAGGATATTATTTTTGATCCAAATATTTTTCCGGTAGCCACTGGGATGGATGAGCATAAGAAAAATGCATTGGACTTCTTCAAATCAACCAAATGGATCAAGGAAAATCTACCCGGTGCAAAAGTTTCCGGTGGCGTCAGTAATGTGAGCTTTTCATTTCGGGGAAATGATCCTGTGCGCGAAGCAATGCATGCATCTTTCCTATATCACGCCATTCGTCATGGGATGGATATGGGAATCGTCAATCCTTCCATGCTGGAGATCTATGATGATATTCCTAAGGATCTATTGGATCGGGTAGAGGATGTGCTTTTTGATCGAAAAGAAGATGCTACTGAGCGATTGTTGGATTTTGCTGAAACGGTGAAGTCATCAGGCAAAAAAGAAGTTGCTAATGAAGCTTGGCGATCAGATCCTGTGGCAAAGCGGATTGAGCATGCTTTGGTAAAAGGGATTTTAGATTATATCATAGAAGACACCGAAGAAGCCAGACTAGAACTAAATAATGCATTGCATGTCATCGAAGGACCATTAATGGATGGGATGAATGTGGTGGGAGACCTTTTTGGAGAAGGGAAAATGTTTTTGCCGCAAGTAGTGAAATCAGCCCGTGTGATGAAAAAGGCTGTGGCTTATTTGGAACCTTTCATGCCGTTGCCGGGAGAAGGTGAAACTGCTTCATCGCTTAAAAAAATTGTCTTGGCAACTGTCAAAGGTGATGTCCATGATATTGGAAAAAACATAGTTGGCGTAGTACTAGCCTGCAATAGTTATCAGATTATTGATCTTGGTGTGATGGTAGATGCGCAGCGAATCATCGATGAGGCAATCAAGCATAAGGCTGATATTATTGGCTTAAGTGGTTTGATTACACCCTCATTAGACGAGATGGTCAACGTAGCAGCTGAGATGGAGCGACAGGGAATGACCATTCCACTATTGATTGGTGGAGCTACAACTTCACGGATTCATACTGCGGTCAAAATTGACCCTATGTATTCCGGGATTGTTATTCATGTGACTGACGCGAGTAAATCAGTTCCGATTGCAGGAGAAACGATCTCCGAAGACACAAAAGAAGGATACAAAATTAAGCTCAAAGAAACTTATAGTCAACTCAGAGTAGAACATGAAGCTAAGCAAGCGGTCAAGCAATTGATTTCCTACGAGGCAGCGCAGTTAAATCCTGTAGCCATCGATTGGCCAACATCGATTCCCGCCAAACCGAAACAACTCGGAATTACAGTTTTGGATGATTTGGATCTTTCGATTTTGAGAAATTACATTGACTGGACACCATTCTTTAGTACTTGGATGCTGAGTGGGAAATATCCAAAAATACTGCAAGATCCGATTGTAGGAGTAGAGGCCAAAAAGCTTTTCGCAGATGCAAATCAGATGCTTGATCAATTGATCGCTGAAAAATGGATTACGGCAAAAGCAATTTTAGGATTATTCCCGATCAATCGAGTAGGAGATGATGCTCTGGTTTTTGATCCATATGAAAATAGCCAACAGATTTCGAAGTTCCACTTTCTCCGCCAGCAAGGAAAGAAAGGGAAGGGAGTTCCAAATCGTTCTTTAGCAGATTATTTGCATCCCGATCAGGAAGACTACCTGGGTTGCTTTGCTGTCACTTCAGGACTAGGTATGGAAAGGAAATTAGCTGAATTCCAAGCTGATGGAGATGATTACAATGATATATTATTCAAAGCTTTAGCAGATCGACTGGCAGAAGCTGCCACGGAACACCTTCATGAATTAGTCCGAAAGGAATACTGGGGTTATGCCAGTACTGAAGTGTTGGATAATGATAGTTTGGTCCGTGAAGAATACTTGGGGATACGCCCCGCTCCAGGTTACCCTGCTTGTCCTGAGCATTCTGAGAAGGAAACAATTTTCAGTTTATTGGATATTGAAAAAAGGATTGGGATTAGTTTGACTTCAAGCTATGCGATGTATCCTACTTCGTCCGTCTCGGGATTTTACTTTGGAAATCCAGATAGTAAATACTTTGGTTTGGGTAAAATAGGAGTAGATCAAGTGGAAAGCTATGCAAATCGCAAAGGAATCACCCTTAGAGAAGCAGAGCGATTATTATCACCCAATTTGGCTTATACTCCACAACTTATTTTGGCAGAAACTAACCTATGAAAATAACTGAACACCTTAATCAAGCTACCAAGACGCTGTTCTCTTTTGAGATTCTTCCTCCTTTGAAAGGCCAAAGTCTAAAAGAGCTAATGGAAGGGATTTCGCCTTTGATGGATTTTAAGCCACCATTTGTGGATGTGACTTACCATCGCGAGGAATTTATTTATAAGAAGCATCCCAACGGGCTTTTAGAAAAGATCAGTACCAAGAAGCGACCCGGAACAGTGGGGATCTGTGCAGCGATCATGAATCGCTTTCATATTGATGCGGTTCCACATTTACTTTGTGGTGGATTTTCCAAAGAGGAGACTGAGAATGCACTTATTGATATGAGCTTTATTGGGGTGGAAAACGTGCTCGCACTAAGAGGTGATGCGCCAAAGTTGGAAGGAAGATTTATCCCTGAGGAAAAAGGGCATCACTTTGCCAGTGAATTGGTAGAGCAAATCAAGCAAATGAACGGAGGCAAATACTTGCATGAAGAGACTGAAAATGGTTTTCATACGGATTTCTGTATTGGTGTATCAGGCTATCCCGAGAAGCACTTTGAAGCGCCTTCGATGCGATTTGATTTGAAGTATTTGAAAGAAAAAGTCGATAGAGGCGCTGAGTACATAGTGACGCAGATGTTTTTTGATAATACCAAGTTTTTCAAATTTGTAAAAGATGTTCGAGCTGCGGGAATTACGGTACCGATTATTCCCGGGATAAAACCAATTACAACTCTTGGTCAAATAACCATGCTTCCTCGAACCTTCTTCTTGGATCTTCCCGATGATTTGATGGATGAGTTGGAAAAGTGCAAGACAAATGCTGAAGTAAAAGAAGTAGGAATCGAATGGTCGATTCAGCAATGCAAGGAACTGATTGAAAATGATGTTCCTTCTCTTCATTTCTATACGATGAGCAAGGCGGATACGACTTATAAAATTGCGAAGGAAGTATTTTAATTTTTCCTGATTATCCACAATGATGCCAGCGACTCCTTTTTCTTTGCTTATCTGGCTTATAGATCGATGACCGAAGTCCAGGCAATGCTAGTATTTACCATATATTAAGCTGATTTTTGCCTTTTATACCAATTAATTCATGCAAAGCCGTATATAATTTATATATTCGGGTATGGGAAAACGGGTCAGTAAAACGATACATGAAAGTCTGTCTACACTTAAATCTTTAAGAAGAAAGCAGACCTCACTGCAAAAAGAAAGGCGTATTTACGCCTTGATTTGTTTGAAGGAAAACAGATTCGGCACGCGCCAAGAATTGGCCGATCACCTGGGCACGCACATCAGAAGTTTGGAGAAATGGCTGGTGCAATACGACACGCATGGCATCGAAGATTTGGTAAAGATCAAGCCCAAAAGGAAAGGATCACGAATCATCACTGCCCAGATTCACGAAGGTCTCCGCCAAAGAGTGAACGATGCTAAAAACCCCTTTATGGGTTATTGGGATGCCAAACACTGGGTAAAGGAGCAGTATGAGGTAGAAGTGAGCTATCATCGGATCAGAGAATACCTAATCAAGCATTTCAAAACGAAGGTAAAATGGCCACGGAAGAGCCATATCCAAAAAGACTCACAAGCCGAAGAAGCCTTTTTTAAAAATTCCAAGCACATTCAGGGAGCTTAAAACAGATCTAGATAAAGCTGAGTACACCGGCGTCAACCTGTATTTCCAGGACGAAAGCAGATTTGGACTGATGAGCCACACGGGATCATGTATCAGTGCCAAAGGAGTAAGGCCTGTAATCAGCTAGGGGCATAAATTCTCTTCCACCTAGCTATCAAACTATTTGAGGCTTATCTCAAGGGGTTATCCCAGCATCGGCCAAAGGAGTTTAAACTAGTGGTGATCGATAATGCAGGGTTCCATTCTACCAAAAATATGACCGTTCCCTCGAATATTTTCCTGCTCAACATTCACGCCTATTCTCTGGAGTTCAACCCTTGCGAACAGGTTTGGGCGTACATGAAAACAAGATTTAAAACAAGGTGTTTACCACCATGGAAGACTTGAAGGAATGGCTGTATGAAAGTGTGAAGAATCTGTCTGAAGCAACAATTTTATCAATCACTTCAAATCACCATTTTCTAAATGAATTCAATGCGGCTTTTAAAATATAAATTAGTATTACTGGTTCAATTGTGGAAGTACACATTAACTTTTTTGTAAGACCGTAATAAAAAGCTGTTGAGTTTTTAAAATCCAACAGCTTTTACTTTTTTTGAGATCATTGATTTACGGGTAAAGTCATCTTCTCTTTCTTCTTGATTTTCATCCAATCATTTGCCGCTCTCAGCCAAAACTCTGGAATTCTATGCGCTATCCAATTTTGGATACGAGTAAATATAATTATGAGTATTTGAGAATCACATCGGAGCTAAATAGAGCGATTCACAAGCAACTCATTCATCGTGACACAGTGAAGATTATGCGTACAACTGTTTTGTTGGATGAAAATGAAGGGGAGCGAGTTCGGAGAACGCTCGGCTAGTATCCAACCGGCAATACGGAGTATAATATGCGATTTGACTATGAAAAAGATGAATCATCAGAAAAGTACTATTTCCCGGGGGGTTGGTTAAAAAATAACATTTCCATACAAGGAGGGGAGGTTGTATCAGAGATTTACTACTCAGATAACGGAGAAGAAATTACTAAACCTGTCATTGAAGAAGCTTCCCCAAAGGATGGCCTCAAAGAATGAAATTCGTATTTAGCTGGAGCGCTGAGATATCCTTCGCATGCCAGATCCGTCAAGGCAGAAGGAACAGTTTTTTTTTGCTTTTGAAATTGATGAAAATGGGAAGATTCAAGACATCAGGATTGGTAATTCAGAATTTCTCCACAGATTCTTGTGGGAGGAAGTAATGAGAATTATCGAAGTTTACCCGCATAAATAGACTCCTAAAAACGGAAATGGGATTCCAGTTCGCTCAGAGGCGAAACTTCCAATACCGTTTAAATTAAGTTAGAAAATCTAACCTTCTAGGATTCTAATAAGCACTAAACTTTAGCTATCTAAATTGGCTGCTCATATAATTCCATTTTTTGAGCCTCACTTTTATCTCTAATTTTACATTATGATTAAACTAATCGAATGTCCACGGGATGCGATGCAAGGGATTCCCGAGTTTATAGATACCGCGATTAAGGCTGCCTATATTAATCAGCTGCTGGCAGTTGGCTTCGATACGATTGATTTTGGGAGTTTCGTAAGCCCTAAAGCGATTCCTCAAATGCGAGATACTGCTGAGGTTTTGAGTCTGTTGGATCTTCATCATTCGAAAAGTAAGTTGCTCGCAATCGTAGCTAATGTTCGCGGGGCGGAAGAAGCCCTATTATTTCCAGAGATTGACTATTTAGGATTTCCGCTGTCACTTTCTGAGACTTTTCAGCAGCGGAATACTAACGCCAGTATTGCTGAGGCGCTTAATGCAGTCGAGGAGATACAAAATCGTTGTGAAATTAGTGGAAAGACGCTGGTGACTTACTTAAGTATGGGCTTCGGAAATCCTTACGGAGATCCCTATTCTCCAGAGTTAGTGGCTGAATTTGTAGAAAAATTGGAGCAGCTTGGGATAAAAATTATTTCACTCGCTGATACCATTGGTGTGGCGACTCCTGAACTGATCACCTCACTTTTTGAAGTTAATGTCAGCTCATTCCCTGGAATCGAGTTTGGAGCGCATCTTCACAGTACTAAAGAAGCTATTGCAGAAAAAGTTTTGGCAGGTTTAAAAGGAGGTTGTAACCGATTTGATGGAGCTTTGAAAGGATATGGTGGTTGCCCGATGGCAAAAGATAAACTGGTTGGAAATATGGCCACAGAGCTGATGATTAAAACTTTGGAGCAAGCTGGGGAAAATTTAAATCTCAATAAAACTGAACTGGCTGAGACGATGAAGCTTGCCAATTATGTATTTAATCCAGTTCCATAATGTCAAAAAATGAAGTTCAACAGAAAGTTAAATCACTTCGTTGGTTACGAATTGTCCATCGTTGGTTGGGGATTCCATTGGTCATTTTTTTCTTTGTGATTGGGATTACTTCTATTTTATTGGCTTGGAAAAAGAAAGCTGAGCTACTACCTGCCACCCTGAAAACGAAAATTGAATCTCGTGAAAACTGGCTATCGCCAGATGAAATGATCGGGATAGCAATGGAAAAAATGGATTCGATGGGACAATCAAATTTGGTAGATCGAATAGATATCCGCCCTGATAAGGGTATTGCAAAAGTGACTTTTCAAACTCATTTTACCGAAGTGCAACTCGATGGATATTCAGGTGAGGTGCTCTCAGTTGCAACTCGACATTCTGACTGGATAGAAAAAGTCCACGATGGAAGTATTGTGGATTATTACTTTGGCCAAACCGAAGCTGCCAAATTGATTTATTCCACAGGTGCAGCATTAGGATTGATTTTGATGAGTTTTAGTGGCTTTTATTTGTGGTATTTTCCTAAGGTGATTCGGAGGTTGAAGAAGATAGGATAGGATAGATAAAGAGAATTAGAGAATGGGAGATTAGAAGAATAGAAGAATGAGGAAATTGAGATAGAGACAGGTCCTGAAAAACGGTTGCGGTAAAAGCCCAGAAATCCCTATAAAAAGGGCCACACCGCTAGAAGACTTAAAAATCTCTTCGGCTATAACCTGATTTTGATGCGCTCACAATCTTAGTATTTAGTTGATTTAAAGCAGCAATCTCAATCGCTTTTATTACTCTCAGATTGGTATCACAGCGGCATAAGATTCCATTTATCTTGGCTTTCGTCTCGGCTCGACTTGGGTTGGGATTCTGTTCCAATAATGCTACTGCCTGCGTAATTTGGCCGCATTGGCAATAGCCACATTGAGCTGCCTTAGTTTCAGTCCAAGCTTTCTGTAGAGGATGGTCACCATTTTCAGAGAGTCCTTTGATGCTTTTTATCTTTTGGCCTACGGCAAAATCCTCGACTTGCAAAACACAAGCTCACATCGGTTCATTGTCAATATGAATCGTGTAGGCTCTACACTGCAGGATCTCAAAACCATATTTGGTGCCGATAAGTCCAAAATGCTCACGAATCATCCACAGAAGTGAGCTGCCTTTTTCGACGCTTTCTTCATAAGTACTTTTGTTTATCTGGAGGATATAATTTGCCATTTTTCAGAATGGTTTTTTATAATTTACTGACTATTAGTGTTGGTAAAAAATTCAGTTTGGGATTTGAGAGATATCTACCAGCTGTAGAATTCAAGAAATTGGATTTGGTATGAAATTTAAAATTTAGAAAAACCCGTTCATCCCAAAAGCTTATACTTTTTGCCAGGAAGTGATTTGAGAATCCCTTCAAACTCTAGGGCCAGTAATTTCGAAGATAAAAGGCCCAGCGGAATACCGGTAGCATGTGACATCAGATCTATTTCTGATTCTCCTTTTTCTGTCAAATAGTTTAGAATTACTGATTCCTCACCTTCGTACTTACTCAAATCTAACTTCGGATTTTTAATGGCTTGTTCGCCTGGCTTAACCCAGTAAAGTGCCTCTGCAATATCTCCGGGACCAGTATAGATATTCGCCTTCATCTTTTTGATCAACTGATTGCATCCCTCACTAAAAGGAGACTGAAGATTTCCGGGAACTGCAAATACATCTTTATCATAGCTATAGGCAATTTCAGCAGTGATCAACGCACCACCTTTTTCAGCAGCTTCGACCACAATCAATGCATCGGAGAGACTCGCAATGATTCGATTTCGTGCCGGAAAATTCCCCGGAGTCATTTTAGAGCCTGGAGCATATTCACTCATTACTAGGCCAGATTCCAAAATTGCTTCTGCTGTTCTGCGGTGAATAGCTGGATAAATTTGATTAATCGGAGAGCCCATAACCGCAATCGTAGCCAATCCCAGTGCCAATGCTGCTCGATGTGCTTCGATATCAATCCCATAAGCCAATCCGGAAACGATAGCCGGTTGATAAATCGCCAAATCCTCGATGATTTTCCGAGTGGCAGTTTTACCGTATTGAGTTGCACTTCTTGTCCCAACTATTCCCACCGATCGTTCGAAATTTAGACTTCCGGAACCCTTGGCGAAAAATAGAACTGGGCTATCTTCTTGAACCTTCAATCTACTCGGGAAATCAGAGTCTAAAGGGGTGAAAATTCGATAACCTGACTTCTCACAGGTTTGAATCAGCTCATCAGCCTTTCGGAGCAGCTCGTATTCTTGATTTCTCAACTCCAGTAGTTTAGCACCTACTTTTGGCGTTTTTAAGACTTTTCCTTTCGGGAGGGTGAAAAAGCTTTTCGCAGACCCCGAATAAGCAATGATGGCTTTGAAAATACTAGGGCCAATTTTAGGGGCTAATGAAAGCGCAATAAAATAGCGTAATTCCTCAAGACTCAAATTTTGAGTTGTATTGGTCACGGATCGAGATTAAAAAGTCTTTGATTTGCTGCAATTTCTGTACTGCTTCTGCTTTGTCGATTCCAGCTTCTTTTCCAGACTTGATCACATCCTGAGCACCTTGAAGGGTATAGCCCTTTTCTTTGACTAAGTGGTAGATGTATTTAATCTTTTGAATGTCAGTCTTGGTGTATCTACGATTTCCTTTTTGGTCTTTTTTAGGATTAATACTATCAAATTCTCTCTCCCAATATCGAATTAGCGATGGTGCAACTTTAAACATCTGGGACACTTCCCCGATGGAATAATACTTTTTTTCTATTTCTCGCTCTTTGTATGGCACGGTAAAATTGAGTTAAGATCTAAATTAATGAAAATGCAATACTTTATTAAGCTTCAGTAGTCACAAACTAAAAAATTTTAGCGATTTATTACTTGGAGCATATCTACAGCGACCAGCCCGGCAGTTTCTGTTCGAAGCCGACTCCTTCCAAGTGACACCGGAATAAAATCTTCTTTGATCGCTAGTTGAATTTCCTCTGGAGAGAAATCGCCTTCTGGGCCTATCAAAATCAGATATTTCCCCTTTGGTTTTGCAACATCAAGTAAATGATTAATATGATTTTCATCGACGTAGGCTATAAATCGGGTAGTATCTGATGAAGTACTTTGATTTATTAAATCGGATAGGAGACATACTGGATTCAGTTTTGGGATTCGATATTTCAAACTCTGCTTGCAGGCTGAAATGATTTTTTTCTGAAGTCGGTCTATTTTTAAAAATGATCGCTCCGAATTTCTGGTTTCGATCAGGGACAATTCATGAAATCCGATTTCAGTTATTTTTTCGATCATCCATTCCATTCGATCAGGACTTTTCGTAGGGGCTATGGCTAGATGAATATAGAAATCATCTTCTGGTATTTTCGTGGTTTTTTGTACGGAAAGCTTAGCAGATTTTGGATTGGAATCGATAATTACGCAGTCGAATAATTCACCTTGTCCATTGGTGACGGCTACTTGATCGCCATGCTTTTTCCGAAGGACTCTAGTCAGGTGTTTTGACTCCTCCTGATCAAAGCAAATTTCAGGTGGCTTACAATTTTCTTGGAAAAATAACTGCATAGAATCTTCTATTATGAGAAACAAAAAAAGCACATTTCATTGAAGAAATGTGCTTTTGTAACTATTAAGGTAAGAAAATTATCCTTTGGAAATTTCCATACTTACACTTTTACCCTTGATGGTATTATTTTTCATTCCGTTGATCACCTGCTCTGCATCTCTTGTAGGTACATCTACAAAGGAGAAGTTGTCATAGATATCAATTCCACCGATATTTTTTCCTGAGATACCAGTTTCACCTGCAATGGCTCCAACGATATCATTTGGACGGATTCTATCTTTCTTTCCAAGATTTAGGAAAAGACGAGTCATGTTTGCTTCACGCTCACGCTCAGGTCTTGCTGCTCCTGAGTCTCTACTTTCGTTATCTCTACTGGCAAATTCTCTTCTTGGAGCTCTTTCACCACGATCGCCACGAGGAGAGAATCGCTCATTGCGGTCAAATCTTCCACCACGCTCACGATCTCTACCGCCGTCTCTGCTATCACGTCCACCGTCTCTTCTACGATCTCCTCCTGTTGAATCGATGCTGAAGTTTTGTTCGCTAAGTTCTTTCACAACATCACCCATCACTAATTTGATCAGGCCTATTGATATTTGGTCTAGCGTCATTCCATCAGCAAGCATTTGGCCGATAGTTGCCTCAAAGATTTGATTATCTCCTGGCTTAGCCACCTGAGCCACCACATCTTTTACAAGTTGCGCTTTTTTCAATTCAATTAAATCTGCCACAGATGGAGGCGACATTTTATTGATAGTCGCTTTCGTGTATCGCTCGAGATCTTTCATTTTCATTGCATCTCTTCTTCCGGAGACAAAATTGATCGCAGTTCCTGATTTACCAGCACGTCCGGTTCTACCGATTCGGTGGACATAATACTCCTCGTCCAATGGTAAATCGAAGTTGAATACCGCTTCTACATTATCTACATCAATTCCTCTTGCTGCTACATCAGTTGCGACTAGAACAGTACAGTGTCCTTTTCTGAATTTGCCCATCACTTTGTCTCGTTGAGCTTGAGAGAGATCACCGTGTAGTGCTTCAGCAAGAATTCCTTTAGAACCCAAAGTCTCAGTCACTTCATCTGTCATACGCTTGGTATTACAGAATACAACGCTTAAAGCGTATTTATTGACAGTCATCAAACGTGCCATCAAGTCCATTTTCAGGTGGTTTTTCACCTCATAATACACTTGTGATACTGAATCGACTGTTAATTCTTTTTTAGCAACCTTGATAATTTCAGGATTAGTCTGATACTTACGTGTCAAATCCATAATTGGCCTTGCCATGGTGGCAGAGAAAAAGACAGTCTGTCTTTTTGCAGGCATTTCCTGAAGAATTGCTTCGATGTCATCTCTAAATCCCATATCCAGCATCTCATCTGCCTCATCGAGAACGATGATACCGGCGCCTTCTAACTTGAGGGTACCGCGGTTGATGTGATCTTGTACACGTCCTGGAGTACCTACAACAATCTGAACACCTCTTCGAAGCACTCTGATCTGACGATCGATAGATTCTCCACCATAGATCGCTACAGAATTGATTCTACGGTGGAACTTGGCAAGCTTTTGAATTTCACCTTCTACTTGAACTGCCAGTTCGCGGGTAGGACAAAGAATGATTGCTTGAGGATGATTCAAATCCGGATCGACTAGATCGATGATAGGGATTGCGAATGCAGCAGTTTTGCCTGTTCCGGTTTGAGCTTGTCCAATGACATCTCTTCCCTGTAGGACGAACGGTATAGCTTGAGATTGAATTTCGGAAGGTTGAGTATATCCCATCTCTTCCACAGACTTAAGAATTTCAGCAGAAATTCCTAAGTCGGAAAACTTAAGTATTTGATCCATGATATTTCCTTACTTTTCGTGCCATTCGGTCCTAATAAATATCCCGACAAGCGACAGTAAGGAATTCACGGCATGAAAAATTGTTATATGTCTTATTGACGACGCAAAAGTAAGATTAATTATTTTGCTAGACAAGTTTGGTTAATACATTTTAGAATAATCTTTACTATTTAAGCTATTTAAGCAAGAAATATTTGGTTATCTTTCTTAATATGGGCACAGAACGATAAATTATTCTTAAGCTTTTTAAAATTGTTTTAAAAATTTTTGATCAGATAAAGGATTTGTCTTTTCCAGCTTCTTCCATCATTTGTTCCGAGAGATTCCTGCCTAGGTGGCGATCTATTATTCCATGTGCCACATATAGTAGTGGGGTTAATGCAATTGCAACAGTGAATTTATAGGTGTAGTTTATGAGTCCCACAGCAAGTACTTGACTTAGGCTCCAGTTTCCAAAAACATAAAAAGCTATCCCTAATACTACAAATGAATCAAAGAACTGGGAAACAAAAGTTGATCCAGTTGCTCTTAGCCAAATCTTTTTCTCTCCGGTGATAGCTCGGAGCTTTTGAAACACGTACACATCGATGATTTGTCCCAGTAGAAATGCTGTCAAAGATCCAAGGATAATCCCTAAGCCTTGTCGAAAGATGGTATTGAAAGCATAGTTAATGTTAAAGCTCTCGCCTTCCGGTGTCGTGGCATTGACGTCCAGCCAGAAATCAGCTGGGGTTAGCCAAGTCACAAAACTGATCACCACAAACGCGTAGGCAACCAATCCAGCTGTTAAAAAACTGATTTTCCGAACACCTTTTTTGCCAAAATACTCATTAATAATATCGGTGGTAATGAACACTACTGGCCAAATCACAGCACCGGCAGTCAAATTAAAATCAAGTATATAAGTATCAAAGAAATTCCAATTGACAGGTGTAAAACCCATGGTTTTTTCTGCGGAAAAGATCTTCACACCAATAATCTCTGCCAGTACCGCATTAGTTAAAAAGATACTGCAAAGAGTTATAAACAGGTTACTCTTTCTGGAATTTTCACTTGAAATCATATCACGTACGTTCTTCCTTCTTCGCTCAATTCGCTGTCGGGGAATTCAGTCTGTGCTTCGGCTAATAGTCCTTCCAATTTGGCATACCTAGAGGAAAAATGCCCCAACAAAAGTTTTTTAGCTCCAGAAAGTTTTGCGATCTCCCCTGCTTGCTTTGCTGTACTATGGAAGGTTACTCCTGCACGCTCGCGATCTTGCTCCATAAAAGTTGATTCGTGATATAGTAAGTCTGTCTTTCCGATATAATTTTTTATCCCAGGGTCAAAAATTGTATCAGAACAAAAAGCATAAGATCGCAAAGGAGGAAGCGGGTAAGTGTATTCTTTTACTTTGAACAACTCTCCTTCCTGAGAATAGTAATCAATGCCAGCACGAAGGGATTTAATTCCCTCGATGCTCAATTCTTTTTTTTCTATTTTCTCTTTTACAAGGCTTCTAAGTCCAAACTTTTCTCGGATCAGGAAACCGGTAGTTGGGATTCGATGCTTTAATGGAAAACTATAAACTTGAAATGAATTCTCGTCTAGTAAGAGATTCATTTCATCCGTTTTTGTTTGGACAAAATTAATCTGATAACCAATCTGGGTATTACTCCAGCGAAAGTGTGTAGTGATTATTTCATCCAGGCCTTTAGGACCAAAGATAGTTACAGGAGTTTGTCGCTGGGAAAGATGATAACTTGATAGTAACCCGACTAATCCTAAGTAATGATCCCCATGAAGATGACTGATGAAAATGTAATCGATACGCGAAATCTTCATCTTATATTTTCTGGCTTGAACCTGCATTCCTTCACCACAATCAATTAATAAAAATTGCTGCCCAAATCGTAAGATTTGGGCAGTATGATTTCTACCATGAACTGGGATGGATGATGTATTTCCTAGTACGGTAACTTCAAAATCTGGAATCAACTTTCTTCCCCCTCTTCTTCTACATCTCCACCTTCGATTTCATGCATGAAAACAGCTTCGCTAGCTTCATCCAAGTTGGTGACCAAGTTTAGTTTTTTATCCAGCATGGATATTTTCAAAAGCTTCATGACATGATCTTGAACTCCTGATATTAAAAATATCCCATTTCGGCCAAATTCACGATCTCCTACGAGTAAAGCACTTAAGCCTGAAGAATCTACATATTTAACTTGGCTCATATCCAATACCAAGTTGGTAAACCCTTCAGCATGGATAGTTAAAAGCTCTGATTTAAGTACAGGCGCCAATAGTGAATCTAACTTCTCCTCCATCGGAGTGAAGATTACATATTGTTCTTTTTTATCAATTGTATATTTCATAGTCGGCAGGTTAATTTAGATGATTTACAATAGCACTTTCAATTCTCATTTCGATAGTGGAAGTGTCAGCTTTTTTAAATACTTCCCCAGTGATTTTTTCGAAAAGCTCAATATAGCGTTCAGAAATGCTTTCTACAATTTCATCCGTCATTTCTGGAACAGTTTGTCCATCCTTTCCTTGAAATCCATTGGATATCAGCCATTGTCTGACGAATTCTTTTGAAAGTTGTTTTTGAGTAATCCCGTTTTTTTGATTTTCAGCATAGTTGTCGGCATAAAAATATCGAGAGGAATCTGGCGTATGGATTTCATCTATGAGCAAAATATCTTCACCATATTTTCCAAACTCATACTTGGTGTCCACTAATATCAAGCCCATCTCGGCAGCCATTTCTTGTCCTCTTTGGAAAAGGGCTCTCGTGTATTTTTCCAAGACAATGTAGTCAGCTTCAGATACGATTCCTTTGGTTAAGATATCGGATCTAGAAATATCCTCATCATGACCATGATCAGCTTTAGTAGTAGGAGTGATAATTGGCTGAGGAAATGGGTCATTCTCATGTAATCCTTCTGGCATTTCGACTCCACAAATCATTCTTTTTCCAGACTTATACTCGCGCGCTGCATGACCGGCCAAATAGCCACGAATCACCATTTCCACTTTAAATGGATGACACTTCTTACCTATCGTCACATTAGGATCAGGAATTGAAGTTACCCAATTTGGTACAATGTCCGCAGTGGCTTTTAAAAATTTAGCTGCAATTTGATTTAGAACTTGACCCTTGTAAGGTATCGGCATAGGAAGCACCACGTCAAATGCAGAAATCCGATCTGAAGCAACTACCACTAGTTCTTTCTCAAAAATGTAAACATCCCTTACTTTTCCTCTATAAAAACCCTTTTGCCCCGATAGGTCAAAGTGAGTGTCTTTAATTGCGTTGGTCATGAATAAAGAATTTTGACAAAAGTATAAAAAGCTTTGCCTTTCTTTTCTTGTCTTAGTTTTTATTTAGCTGTCAAATTTCCTTGGTCATAGATTTCAGACTTAAGAAGTGTTCCGTTCTCATCATAATAACTTCTTATTCCATGAAGCCTTCCGCTATTATAGTGACGGATTTCTTCCAGAGATTTATTAGCCCGACGGTAGATTACCTCTCCTTGAATTTTTCCTAAAAAATAATTTTCCTGAAAATAAATCTCCCCGTTTGGGTGAAAATTAGTCTCTTGAATTACTTCGTTTGTGGGGGTTAATCTAGTGCGCTGGCGAAGTGTCTCATCTGGATAATACTTCTCTATAGGTTGGATTGAAACTCCTTTTTTGTAAATAGCTTTGGATCTTAAATTGCCGTTTTGGTGGTATTCTAAAAGCTCTCCATCTGGAACACCTTTTTTATAATAAGCCCGGCGTTCTGGTTTTTCATCCTTATAATTCAGCAGGTAAGCTCCATTCAATGATCCATTTGAATAAGTTCTACTTGATTTGATTTTTCCATCGGGATAATAGAAAGTTTCGAGGCCTTCCAATACACCGTTTTTATAATTGATTTCAGCAATGAGCTTCCCTTCTTCATTGAACTCTTCATACAATCCTTCGATTTTCCCGTCGACGAAGTTGCGCATGACTGAAGTGGCACCTGAAGGATAAAAATCGATACTTTGACCGTTAGGCTTACTATTCGAGAAAGTAGTTTTGTTCTTGATCGCACCATTTTGATAATAGCTGATCACCGCACCACTAATCAGATTGTTGGTGTAAGTTGCTTCCTGCTCGATTCCTCCTTCTGGATAAAAACTCAGTACACGCCCATTTCGATCGTCTGATTCATAAGGAGTCGACCTAAGCGTGTCACCGTTCAGTGGATTTAAATCTAAAAATATCCCTTCCTTTTTATTGTTTTTGAGAAAGCCAATTTGGACCAGTTGGCCTTCTTCATCGAAACGTTTAACCTCGCCCTCAGCTTTCCCGTTTATTCGAAAGTAAATCTCTTTGACCAAGGTTCGTTCTTCGTCATAGTATGTACGGATAGTGTCCTGAGCTCGTAGCGAGCTAGAAACTAGTAAGAGTAACAAGAGAACCAGTTGGCGCATGCCTAAAATTAAAAAAGCCGCAACGGATTACCGCTGCGGTTCATAGTATTATGAAATTATAGTTTTTCGATGACTAGGGCTGAAGCTCCTCCGCCACCATTACAGATACCGGCTACTCCTATAGACCCTGATTTCTGATGTAGGACAGAATTCAGCGTACAGATGATTCTAGCTCCCGAAGCTCCGAGTGGATGCCCAAGCGCAACCGCTCCACCAAACACATTAATTTTATCATTATCCAATTTCAATTCCCGTTGGTTGGCAAGGGCTACCGCTGCAAAAGCTTCGTTGATTTCATAGAAATCGATGTCTTCTGTTGTTAAACCTGCATGCTTGATTGCCTTGGGAATAGCCAAAGCAGGAGCAGTGGTAAACCAAAGTGGATCGGTGGCCGCATCAGCAAAGCCTCTGATTTTTGCCAAGGGTTTTAAGCCAAGTTCCTCAGCTTTTTCTTTAGAAACCAATACTAATGCAGAGGCACCGTCATTCATGGTCGATGCATTTGCAGCAGTCACTGTACCCTCTTTATCAAAAACCGGTCGGAGCGAAGGGATCTTATCGAACATGACATTCTTAAATTCTTCATCCTCGTCGATAAGGATTACCTCACCTTTTCGACCTTTCAATTCTACTGGAACCACCTCATCTTTGAAATATCCTTTTTCCCAAGCATTTGCAGTTCGCTGATAGGATTGGATGGCATAGGCATCTTGTTCCTCCCGGGTGATATTCATTTCTCGAGCGGTATTGTCTGCACAATTTCCCATTGGGAATTTATAGTAAACTTCAAAAAGCCCGTCTTTTACCAAGCCGTCCACAAACTCTGCATTTCCATACTTATAGCCAAAACGAGCCTTTGGAATATAAAAAGGAACATTTGACATGCTTTCCATTCCACCGGCAATGACCACATCATTGATTCCGAGCATGATCGATTGTGCTCCAAACATCACTGCTTTCATTCCTGATGCACACACTTTATTTATCGTGGTACATGGTACTTCATATCCAATACCAGCGCCTATGGAAGCCTGTCTTGCCGGAGCTTGTCCAAGATTAGCTGAGATTACGTTGCCCATAAATACTTCTTGGACTTCTTTTGAATCGACTCCCGCTTTGCTTAAAGCTCCTTTGATGGCAATACTGCCTAATTCAATTGCTGTTAAGCCAGATAATTTACCTCCAAAACTTCCTAAGGGAGTTCTGACAGCTGATACGATATAGACTTCTTTGATCATTGTAATTTGGGTTTTACTGAGGTTAGGTGACCAATGTCAGATGTCCGGCGTTGATGCTTCATCGGTCACCATACATCCGGCATCCAATAGTTCTTACCAATCTGGAATTCCTCTTTTTGGTCGTTCAGTAGGCTTTTTCTTATTCTGTTGAATGTACCGAAGTTCTGCTGCATTCATGCTCTCCAAGATTTGAGCCGCCTGCTCCGGAGTGAGATTCATTGCTTTAAGTTTTTCTTTAAACTCCTCCATCGCTTTTTGGCGATCCCCTAGATTTGCGTCCATTTGATCATTGGTATCTTTGGAAGGAGGATCTTGACTTTTATCAGTGGCATCACCTTTCTGAGATTCCTTAGCTTCATCCTCCTTGGTTTTTTCGCCTTTGTCTTTACTTTCTTGCTCCTCGCTTTCCTCTCCTTTACTTTCTTGCTCCTGCTGTTCCTGACTTTGTTTTTCTTGATCTTTTTGCTCTTGTTCTTCTTTTTCCTTCTCTTGGTCTTGTTTCAATTTTTCCTTCAAAGCTCTTAATTTAGCATCTGATGGGTATTTTGAAAGGCCTGTGTTGACGGTGCTAAGAGCTTGATCTTTTTCAGTTTTGACATAGGAGCGAGCGGCTTTATTGAAAAATTCTCCCGCACTTTGAGCCAGGGTTAATTGAAGACTTAGTGTAAAAATGAATACAACACTTAATATAATTTTATTTCTCATCGATTTCATTGATTTCTTGGAGACTATTTATAAACTCCTCATAAGCTGCAACAGTTTCATCTTGTGCCAAAGCATCATTCATAAGGTTTAAAGCATCTTTAAATCTGAATTGCTCCACTAACCTATCTGCTTCAGCTTTCTTGCGCTTCGCAAATTCAGATGGTTCAGGTTTGTTTTGTTCTTTGTCTTTCTGCTCCTGATCTCGTTGCATCCATCGTGCAAGTAATTCATAATTATGTCGAGCGACTTCATTCAAAGGATCCTTGATCAAAGCAGATTTAAACTTACTTAGAGCTGCTTCATATTCCTTTTTATTTCCTTGAATTACACCGCTTTGATTAAAGGCAAATGAAGCAAGAATTTTATCTGTGCTAAGAGTAGCCTTATCATAAAATCCCAATGCCTCGTCTACTTTTTCGGCATACTGATGGCTTAGTCCAAGGTCGAAATCCAATTCTGATCCAGAGTACCCAAACTCTTCTAAAACGACTAAATGATTCGTAATTGACTCTTCGTATTCCGCATTTGCATAGCTTTCCGTAGCGATAGCTATCGCCGTATTCATCTTGGACACTTTCGTCCATGAAGCCGGTAGAAAAATCAAAACGGCTAAGAGTAGTTTATTCAAGCTCATTTATAATTTGATCGTTTTCACAGGTATCATCATATCCAACAATGATAATGCAAATGCCGCCAACAGGAAATAGAAATATTTATTGGCCGAAGATTCCACAACACGTGAGCCCGTGACTCCACCTTCTAACTGCTCCAGCGCTCCAATCAAATTGCCAGCTTCTTGGGCTTCGTCAGAAATCTCGAAATATTGCCCATCTGTCTCCGCAGCAATAACTTGAAGGGGTGTCCGATCTAATACTGTTTGGGCTGGTCTTCCTGTTTGTGGGTCGATCACTAATCCATTTCCTCTAGGAATCGAACTTCCAGATTCAGTACCAATTCCTAAGGAAAAAACTTTCACTCCAAGTTCGTTTAATTTCGCTCCAATATCCTCGAGATTATCCCCGAAATTTTCTCCATCTGAAATTAAGATAATTGATTTAGACTTTATCTCTTGGCTTTCATCGCTTTCAAATCGCTCCAAGGCCAAGCGCAATGGACTATTCAAATCAGTGCCGAAGTTGGGGACTAAGCCAGTATTCAACCCATCAATGTACAATTGAAGAACACTTTGGTCGAAAGTAAGCGGGCATTGTAGAAATGCTTCAGAACTGAAAATAATTAGACCTATCCGGTCTGAAGGGAAGCTTTTGGTAAGATCCTTCAATTCAAATTTAATTCTCTGCAGCCTACTTGGGCCTATATCTATGGCATTCATTGACTGGGAAAGGTCCACTGCAATGAAAATATCCTTTCCTTCTTCCTTGATTTCTTTCAGCGAAGTGCCTATCGAAGGACCTGCAAAAGCAATCAAGAAAAGCACGAAATAACAGCTGCGGATGACTATTTTTGTGAACAATCTTCGCTTCTCGACTTCTAAGCGGCGATTAATTGCCCAATAGCGTCCAAGGTAAATAAAGTATAGCAGGCAAAATATTGCGGCTAGTAATAAGGTGAGTTTAACGTCCGGGTATGCCCAAATCATACCCTAAAAATATAAAATAAAGCTTAATTGAAAGACTATTTTTGAAAAGAGGTGGAAGGAAAAGCAGATGTTTCTAATAAATTAACAAACATTAATCGCTTTGAATCGTCTAGCCTTGAGGTTTTAACTCAAAAAATAAAAAATGAGACCGAGTTTATTAAAAAGCATTTTAGCTATTTTCTCTCTTTATTGTTTTGTAGTGAGTACGCTCTATGGGCAGGATGCCACTTTTTTCAAAGGTCAAGTCCTGGATGTGACCAGTTCTGATCTGCTACCGGGCGCTAGTATCTATTGGGAGGATGATATTTCAACTGGAGTGATCTCTGATATTGACGGCAATTTTCAGATAAAAAAAGAAAAACTTCCAAGAAAGCTTACGATTTCCTTTTTGGGATACGAAAAGACGAGCAGGGAAATCACAGAAAAAGACGCTGCCAAAACTCAGAAGTTCTTTCTGAAACCAGAAGAGCTCTCCTTGGGAGAGGTAATTATCCGAGATCGTAGACCTGATGAGCAGATCAAAAATTTAGAAACCGGAAAGGCTACTATTACAATTGAGACAATCAAAAATATTCCAGCTTTATTTGGAGAAGTTGACTTATTCAGAAGCCTTCAACTGCTCCCAGGAGTGCAATCGGCAGGTGAGGGTACTGGAGGGCTATTTGTCAGAGGAGGGTCGGCAGACCAAAACCTAATTCAGATTGATGGCGCTCCTGTCTATAATGCATCTCACTTATTTGGTTTCTTCTCAGTATTCAATCCTGATGCCCTTGAGAAAGTTGACCTATACAAAGGAAATATGCCAGCATCGTTTGGAGGCAGATTGTCTGCCTTAATTGATGTTTCCCTTCGTGAAGGAAATAGTAAGCAAATCAGAGGTGAGGGAGGTATTGGGACTATTTCTTCAAGATTTACCCTAGACGGTCCTCTTTTTTCAGAAAAATCAACTTTTGCCATATCTGCCCGAAGAACTTATGCTGATGTGTTTCTCGGACTTTCTTCCGACCCTGATATAAAAAACAATAAACTCAACTTTCATGATCTAAGTGCCAAACTAGCATTTCGGCTTGGGGATAACGATAAATTGACATTCTCTACTTATCAGGGAAGTGATTTGTTGGGTTTAGAAAGTTCATTTGGACTCGGTTGGAGCAATTTTGTAAGCTCGTTGAAATGGAATCATTCTTATTCAAAGGATGCATATTTCGATCTTGACGCGTATCATTCTATCTACAATTACAAGATTGAATTTGATGATCCTGAGAATGGATTTGAATGGAAAAATCAACTTTCAGAAACAGGAATCAAAGCGCAATGGACGTTGCTGCGTGGTAAAAATCTTCAGACCTACTGGGGAGTGCATACACAGTTTTATCATTTTGCCCCAATAGCACTTATTCCAGCTTCTGGAAGCAATATTCAACCCATTGATACTAATCCGAAAAATGGAGTTTTGAATAATCTCTTCGCGGGAATGACCTATGAGATTTCTCCAAAGCTAAGTACTGAAGTGGGTCTTCGTTGGGGAATTTTCAATCAGATTGGAACAGGTGTGGACTACAGTTATGAGGGTGGAGTTCCTGGTCCGGATGTTACTATTACTGATACCTTAAGCTTCAATACCTTTGATGAAATTAAATTCTATCAAGGTCTTGAGCCTAGAATTGCATTTCGATACCTCATTAATCCACAGTTTTCTATCAAAGCAGCATATAACAGAAATTTACAATACGTTCAGATTGCTTCCAATTCATCGGCTGGATTACCGATTGATCGCTGGATTCTTGCAGGAACTTATGTGCCTCCGATTCGATCAGATCAAATCTCTTTGGGCTTTTTCCGTAATTTCAACCAGAATAAGTGGGAATTTTCAGTCGAGACTTATTACAAAGACTTCAAAAATATCATTGACCTGAGAAATGGTGCAAGCGTATTATTTACAGATAATGTAGAAACAGAACTTTTAAGTGGTAAAGGATGGGCCTATGGCACAGAATTTCTTCTCCGTAAAAATCAGGGAAAAACTACTGGATGGTTAGCATATACCTATTCAAGAACATGGAGACAGATTGACGGAGTATCTCAAGGCCAGAAATATAATCCACGCTACGATCGTCCAAACGATCTGACCTTGGTGCTGAATCACGAATTTTCGAGTTCTTGGTCAGCTGGCTTAACTTTCGTTTATACGACAGGTCAGGCAGTATCTTTTCCGATTGGTTCCTATCAGTCAGATCGACAAAATGTTCCGCTGTTTAGTGATTTCAGAAATGAAGATCGGTATCCCGACTACCACCGGATGGATGCTTCTGTTACTTGGAGGAATCCTAATAAGGGAAGGAAATGGAGAGGCAGCTGGAATGCCAGTATCTATAATCTCTATGGAAGAAAAAATCCTTTTGCTTATGCTTTCGGCGATGTCATTAATGATGATATCAAATATGATTCTTCAACAGACGGTCCTGTTACTTCGGTTCGACCAGGAATTATCATGACTTACCTTTTTACTTTCCTTCCATCGATTACCTATAATTTTGAATTTTGATATGAAAAATAGCTGGATTTTTGGGTTGTTACTAGTAATAACCTCCTGTCAAATAGAAGTGGATCTTCCACTGGCAGAGATTGATGAAGAAATCCCTGTGATTGAAGGAGTCTGGACAGATAACCCCGACTTAAATGAAGTCAAGGTCACCTTGGCTAAAAACTTTTTAGATCAGGATCCTTATGCCATCATCAAAGATTCCCAAGTTTCTATTCGAGTCAAAGGCACTGAAATAGCGATCCCGTTTAGATACAATGAAACTACCGAGAGCTACCGGCCTTTGAATAATGAGATCTTGGCAAAAGTAGGGGAGACCTATGAGTTGATTGTAGCGTGGAAGAATAATGTCTTCGTTGCTGAAGGCCTAATGCTGGAGCCTCCAATTCTGGATAGCTTGACGTATCAATACGAGGCAAGAAGACCATTTCGAGATGAGGGTTACTACGTCGAAGCTTATGGCAAGATTCCATTCAAAGAGAATAACTATTATCGAATTCAAATCATTGAAAACGATACGCTAAAGAACGAGCCCGAAGATTACTTTCTGTTTGACGATACCTTTGGTTTTACCATCTTCGAAAATGGTCTGGAGTTGGGCTATGCATTTGATCAAGGCGATCGTGTCCGATTGATTCTCTACCGAATGACGCGAGAACCTTACGATTACCTAAATCAATTACTAGGTTTACTCTTTTCTGACGGAGGATTATTCAGCCCACCGCCACAGAATCCTGATACTAATATCAAGGTGGTTTCCGGGAATTCCCAAGTTTTAGGTTACTTTTTGGTTTCTCCGATACTCTCAGAATTTGTGCTGATTAAAGAAGAATAGGTTTTTGGAAATATCAATCGTGATAGGCCGATTGATAAAGAGGTTGTAAAGAGGGATTTATTTTCAGTTTACCAAAACGAATTCGTGGGATTTGCCAAAGTTCTTGGACAACCTGTACGTATCGCAATCTTACATTTGCTCAGCGAAAAAGATCACTGCATCAATGAAACATTGGTAGAGGAAATAGGGTAGCTCAGGTCACTATTTCCCAACATTTAAAAGCACTGAAAGCGATAGGTCTCTTTAAAAGGGTCAATTGAGGGTGTTTCTGTTTCTTACTGCATTGATCAGGATAAAGTAGTGCTTCTGAAAAGTAATTTGATACACTTTTTGAAGGAATAAAAAAGCCCATTATATCCGTTGAATGCCGTTAAACTCTAAACAATTAAGACTATGAAACACTCTGAAATCAAAACTCACCTTACTAATTTGAGTGAATTAGAATTTCGTTTGTCAGATGGTTCTGCAGTTCCTGCTCATTTCTACGTCACTGAAGTAGGCCAAATCAGTAAACGATTTATTGATTGCGGCGGAAAACTTTGCAAAGAAGATTCATTAATTTTCAATTGTGGGAAGATGGTGACTTCGATCACCGCATAGGTGCTTCCAGATTATTGAGTATTATCTCACTTTCTGAGCGATTATTGAATTTAGAAGATCATAGGATTGATGTTGAATATCGGGTACCACCATTGGGAAATATGGCTTGAAATTCGATGGAAAATCTTTTGCGCTTACCAGTACGATGACAGATCGCCTTGCAAAAGGTCAATGTGGAATTCCTGCTGAAAAGGTAAAAATCAGATTAGGGATAAATCAAGCATGTACTCCAGATGGAGCTTGTTGCTAGAAGAATTCTAGAAAGAAATAGAATCAAGATTGAAAGAAGTTATTGCTAGTTTCGAAAAGCCTGCACGAGACTGTTCTCGGCTAAAAGCAATTCATCAATTGGTCGACTTCCTTCTTCAAAGGGTAGTTGCTGGCGAGCTAGCGAAGCTTAACTTTATTTGTACGCACAATAGCAGACGAAGTCAATTTTCTCAGATTTGGGGAGCAACTTTATCAGACTATTTTGACTTGCCCATCGAGTGCTATTCTGATGAGGTAGAAGTCAGTGAGTTTAATCCTCGGGCTTGTAGATGCGTCAGTGAAAGATGGGTTTTTGATCTCCAAAAATGATTTTTCCAATCCCAATCCATTATATTCTATTAAAACAGCTTCAGAAGCCACACCCTATTTTGCTTTTCCCAAATACTATGATGAACTAAGCAATCCTCATAGCGGATTTGCAGCACTAATGACTTGTGATCATGCAGACGGCAATTGTCCATTGATTTCTGGAGCTGACATCTGCATTCCACCTCACTGGGAGGACCCAAAAATTTTTAATGGAATTTCGCAAAATGCCGAGAAATATTCCGAACGATCACAGCAGATTGGAGCTGAATTATTTTTCTGTTTCCAAGAAGTCAAAGCTCAACTTATTTAAAGATAGAATTTTAGATTGATTTTAAGTAACGCCATAAATTTATTTCGTAGTAATACGAAATAATCGTAGGATTATTTAAAAGGTCTTTTTACATTGTTCTTATGGAAGAATTATCATACAATGAAGAGCGAATCATGCAGATCATCTGGAGCTTAGAAAAAGCGCTAGTCAGAGATATATTAGAAGCGCTCCCAGACCCGCAACCTCACTATACCACTTTGGCCTCATCGGTCAAATTATTGGAAAAAAAGGGATATTTAATGCACAAATCTTACGGATCCGTTCACATGTATTTTCCGCTTGTCTCTCAGACTGATTACAGCAAGCGGAGTGCGAATAGGCTGATGAAGAATTACTTCGAAGGTTCTGTTGGGAATTTTCTTTCGTTTATGGTGAAAGAAAATAAGATCTCCGACCAAGAGATCGCTGAATTACAAAAGTTGATCGATAACATGGACAAACCAGATGACAAATGAACCAATTAGTCACTTACCTAATCGAAGCTAGCGTTTGCCTAGCCATTTGTTTAGTGTTCTATCGGGTGCTACTCAGCGAACTGACTTTCTTTAATTTGAATCGCGCGGTTTTGATTGGAACGCTTCTGATTTCGGCAGGTTTTCCATTGCTATCTTATCCTTTGATTCCAGTAAGTCAAGCCAGTTTAGACTTTACGCTACCCGAATTCATAGTAGGCCAGTCTGCAGTTGAAGAAGTAAAACCCCTCTCTTGGCTGGAAATTGGGCTTATGATTTACGGTATTGGAGTAGTGGTGATGACGGTTCATTTGGTCTTTGGTTTGGTGATGTCTCAGCGACTGATTGGAAAGGCTAAACTTATTAAATACCATGAGCTATGGATTGCTGTTCATCCCAAATTCATTCCAGCCTCCTTTTTTGAATACATTCTACTACCAGACTTCGATCCTAGTCGGCCGGAGATCAAGCAGATTATCTTACACGAGTCGATGCATGTCCGTTTGTTTCACAGTTGGGATTTACTATTGGTCCAATTAGCAAAAATCATTTTTTGGTTTAATCCATTGGTTTACCAGTTTGAAAAGTCTCTCCGAGAGGTGCATGAATATCAGGCAGACCAAGGCGTAACCAATACTTATTCAAAAAAGGAATACTCAGGACTCTTACTACAGCTAATTACCAAAGGTCGGGGCTTTCAGTTTATGAACAACTTCAACCAATTTCAAACCAAAAAACGAATTATTATGATGAGCAAATCACAATCAGCAAACCGGGAAAAAGGCAGGTTCTTCCTTGCCATTCCAATGATCGCAGTCTTATTTTTGATGTTCTCCTGTGAGATTACACCAGAACCAGAAATTGAGGGGCCCACTCAAATGGGAGAAAATAAATCTCCAACTATTGGAGGATCAAGCTTAAGCGCTAGAATTACAGAAGGCTCGGATCAAATTTTTGATGTGGTGGAAACGCAGCCAAATCCTCCAGGGGGAATGGCCGGTTGGAATCAATACTTAGCCCAAAACCTCCAATATCCTGCCCAAGCCAAAGGAATGGGAATTGAAGGAACTGTGATCATCGTATTTGTAGTGAATTTAGATGGATCAATCTCCGATGTGGAGGTGCTTCGAGGTATAGGTGGAGGAGCGGATGAAGAAGCAATTCGGGTAGTTCAAAACTCTCCTCTTTGGGATTCTGGAAAACAGCGTGGCAAAGTGGTAAAAACTAGAATGAGACTTCCAATTCGATTTAAATTAGAGAATACATCAAAAGCAGAAATTGCTCCCGGGTTTGAAGAAGTAATCAAAACTCCTATTAAAAATTAGTTTAATTAAGGTCTAGTTTTATTAAAAAAAGGCAAGCAGTACTACTGCTTGCCTTTTTGAATAGTTCATCAAAATTATTTAGCTCAACTAATTATGAAAACTAAAAACAGAATAAACATGAGTTTTTTCGCCGGCATAGTCTTCTTTGCTTTTAGCCTACTGGTATTTGTTCCTGAGGCCAAAGCCCAGAGTTCTGTTATGGATCCTAGCGTACTGACTGAGGTGGATGATAGGCCTTTGCCACCTGACGGTATGGATGGTATGTATGAATACTTCAAAAAGAATATGAAGTATCCTCAGCTGGCCAAAGATAAAGGAATTGAAGGCATAGTGGTTACCACTTTCCTAGTGCAAAAAGACGGTTCCTTGACTGATGTGGAGATTTTGAGAGGGATTGGTGGGTACTGCGATGAAGAAGCTATTCGCTTGATTAAATCGATGGAAATGTGGCAGCCTGGCAAAGTAAAAGGCGAGGCAGTAATAACTCGCATGCGGATTCCTGTTCGGTTTAAATTGGATCAGCTTCCAACTTCTTAATAACTTCTCAAGCGTAGTTTCTTTTGGATCAATTATTCTTGCTTGATTCTTTTATCCACTAATTTCAAAAGCTTAAAGAGTGGAGCGGAGGAAAGGATTAATGACAGTTGGTCAAGTAAGATTTTGAGTTCTTGTCTCAGCATCCGATCCTCACTTCCATAATCCCAGATGGGATAAATTGTCCGTTCAAATAGTTCATCGAAACTTAGTTCAAGTCGATGTAATACATAGGGGTTTTTATTGCGGGAGAGGGTAATAGGCGGGAAATTAAGTCCTCTATACCCCAGTAGATCGATCAACGCTCTCAGACTAATGATGGCTGTTCCTGGATCGTTTAACCCTGGACTAAGAGCTCTCAGAGCGATTTCCGAAAGTTGTCTTAAGCCATATTCATAGTTACGGTATATGGACTCTTGCTGATTGATGGATATTCCTTGCAATGCGCCCTCAATCTTATTCTCCTCCACAGATCGGCTACATTTGAGTATGGGTTGGCCTCGAAGGATAAATGTACCCATGGGATAGATAGCTAAAACACTACATTTATTTTGCTCACAAAAATCCATTATTTATTTGTTGTCAAAACCTTCGAAAATCCCAGATTTACCGGCGCGAATCACGGATAAGGACGAAAAATCCTGCTCCTGCTTTACTTCAGAATCTGCAGTGCAAAATATCTTCATCGAATGAAGTGTGGACGATAGGATTCGACTAACGATTACATCGTATTTGACTGATTGCGTAATGAAATGAAGAAAATAGATGAAAATAAAAATATCAAGGATCGTGATTAGCGTTATTACAATGATGCTGAGCGAAGGAATTTGAAAAGAAGAACCGTTGTCCCGAATTGTACTCAAAAGGAAAAAGGTATTGACAATCGTTCCGATATAAACTCCAAGTACAACCTGTTGAAATCGGTTTCCGATCAATTTATCCAAAACGCGATTACTCATCTGAGAAGCCGCCTGATTCAGAACGATCATCACCATCGTAAAACTAAATACAGTAAGCGACATCACTCCTCCAGCTATGGTGGTCAGAATACTCCTGGCGGTAGAGGGGTCTTTGATATTCAGCCAAGGGATATTGGCTTTAAGCTGTTGACCAGTTTCAGAAAAATCAAAAAGCAGTAAAAATGCTGCAGAAGCCAAAAAGACTATGCTGATAATCGCTGGCATAAAAGCGATGCTTGAAATAATAAGCTGATACTTTGCTATCAGCCATAATCTGATTTTATCCATCTTTATAAGTTAGGTATTGAAAGGGTATTTTCATGAAAATTGCTTGAAATTGTACTGATAGCTTTAGTCCATTAGTTACTAAAGCTTATTAAAACTAGTAAATTAGTCAATTTTTGGGTGAGTTCAAGACATAATTTTTTTTATCTTTCGATCCTAATACCGAAATTATGAAAAACCGAAAGCTCAATCTGTTGAAAAATCTATTCTTTATTGCGCTAACCGCCACAATGCTTTTCTCCTGCGGAAAAAACACGGAAAAAATGCTGATTGGTACCTGGTCTGGAACTGATTTTAAATTTGATCAGACCGAAGGTCCTGATCTTGCTGCAGTAGTCGAGGGTGGGAAAGGCTTACATGTTGATGGTAAATTGATTCTTGAGGAGACTGGTACTTTCATCATCACTAGCCCAGAAGATATGATGAGTGGAAAAGGGACTTGGAAAGTGACTAGCGACCAATTGATTATGAAAGCTGAGAATGCCAAAGAAGAAGTGGTTTATGATATTGTAGCCATTTCAGATTCTCAATTAATCACCACAAATGACGTGGCTATGGAAAGTCCATTGGGGAATATTGCGGGCAAGATTACGCTGACCTATAAAAAGTAAATCAGTTTTGAAGTTCGCATCAGGCTATTTTACAGTCGGCAGTGTTACAGTTTGTTTTTAACTCAAGTTTAGCCTTCTTTATGAGTTTTCAGTAAAACAGTTACCAATAAAAAAAACCGATCAGAATCCTGATCGGTTTTTTGTTGAATTAAATAGCATTGTCTTAGATCATAAGTTATTTTAAACAAATACTTTGTGCTTGATTTAATTAAGCAAACTCTAGCTTCCTGACTTCCTACTTCCAAGCCTCCAACTTTAAAACTTCCCACCTCCAACTTCCTACATCCAATCCTCTCAATCCATCTTATCTCCAAAGAACAAAGCGTTTAAAAACAGCTTATTTGTTCCAAACCAAGTGCCACGGAAATTTGGACTATCGAAGAAATGAATCACTCTACCCTGGCCTGTTTTTGAAATAACTACACTTGCACTTAGCTTCAGCTTTTCCAAATTAGTTTTGGAAATATAGCCTCCCAAATAAGGGTTGGCAGTATATCGAATCGGAGTCAAATATTTATCTGAACTTGGCTTAATGAAAATGCTGGTATTTCGATACACGGGAAGATTGGCTCGATGATAGCCATAAGCTATCGGATGAGTCAAGTCCAAAGTGGCCATGTAAATGCTTCCACCCACTTCTTTGGCCCCTTCAAATGCGCTACGATCCTCAAAAGGCAATGTGTTGGGATCCTTCGCTTCTTCCGCTAGCATCACTGGGCTTTCCTTCGTAAGCTCAATTCGATTTAACCATAGACTTGCAGTCTTCATGGAAATGATCGTTCCACCACGATTTGCCCAGTCTTTCAAATGTGCGACCGTTCGATCGGAGAAATCATTGTAATTTCCAGAGGGAAGAATTAAAGTAGTGTAGTCAAATAGATTTACTCTGCTCATCTGGTCGGAGTTGACTTTGGTGATAGGCATTCCGAGCTGACTATCTAGCAAATACCAGATTTCACCGGCTTCGTAGGAAGAAATCCCTGAACCGACTACCATGATTGCTTTTGGTTTGCTGATTGCCCCAACTAAATTCGACCCTAGGTCAATCCCTTTTAAGTTC
>Ga0335398_10000582_pt1 | contig 64131 bp, 60 predicted proteins | sample BON03_FD_205742 | JGI IMG/M metagenome (GOLD analysis project Ga0335398, IMG submission 205742) | Freshwater microbial communities from Lake Bonney liftoff mats and glacier meltwater in Antarctica - BON-03 (spades assembly) (version 2) | ecosystem: Environmental > Aquatic > Freshwater > Ice >... | reverse complement strand
GCGTGATCGTAAATTTTGCAGGGTTCACCAGTCTGGGCATCTTCTAAATGCTCCAATAAACAGACTATTTGGATGAAAATTTCCTCTTTAGAAAAATCAGTGTCAACTGATTCGACTACCCATCCATCTTCTAAATCTAGTATTATTGTGAAAAGATTCTCCGTAAACATCTTTTTGCTCAAAGATAGCTATTACATCAAATTCGTGGTAGAACCATTTTTTAACGAATAGCCACAGAGGACTTGAGGTGGGGGAGAGACCCTAATGCTAGTTTTCGAATGACAAACCGAACGAATAAAAAATCTGGATTTCTATATATTTCCACTAATACTGGCTTGATCATTCTGTTAGGATCGATTTGAGTTCATAATCGAAATCTTTGTAATCGTATTTTATTTTTCTGCGTCTAAGTATCCTAAGAATCAATAAAGCAGATATAGCTTTATTTATCTGATTTGACCAAACAATGGACTTATACAAGTGTTTTATACATGAAATTAAAATCAATAAAAATGACCTTTATAGGTAAAAAATTCCCAAGCTTAAACGTCGCAGCCATGGATGAAATGGGCGACAAAAAAATCATTAATATTTTCGAAGAAGCAACCAAAAATCAGAAGAAGGTTTTATTATTCTGGTATCCGAAAGATTTTACTTTCGTATGCCCAACAGAATTACATGCTTTTCAAGCAGAATTGCCTGAATTCGAAAAAAGAAATACTATTGTAATTGGGGCCTCTTGCGACACGGCTGAGGTGCACTTTGCATGGTTAAATACTGCTAAAGATAATGGTGGTATTGAGGGAGTATCCTATCCCCTAGTGGCAGATAGTAATAGAAACTTATCTTCTATCCTGGATATTTTAGATGTTTCTGCCGTTGATTACAACGAGGAGTTTGATGCAGATATAATCACAGGCGATTTTGTTACCTACAGAGCTACCTATCTTATAGATGAAGACGGTGTGGTTTTCCATGAGGGAATCAACCATATGCCTCTTGGGAGAAATGTGAAAGAGTTTATACGTCTGATAGATGCCTTCTCCCACTTCCAAAAGCAAGGAGAAGTTTGTCCTGCAAACTGGGAAGAAGGTAAAGAGTCGATGAAAGCTGATCGTAAAGGGGTAGCTGAGTATTTAAGCAGTAATTAATATTTAGCCAAATAGTCTAAGTTCAAAGTAAAAGGAAGAGAGAAAAGAGATCTTTATTAAATAAGGTTTCTTTCCTCTTCCTTTATTTTTTTCAAATAAAACTAAAAAATAATATCATGTTAAAGGAATTAATCGAAGATAATCTGTTGGAAACTGTAAGCGAAGGCGGAACGGTTATCGTTCAGTACACTGCTGGCTGGTGTGGGAATTGTCGTTTAATGAAACCAAAATTTAAGAAATTTGCAGCAGATGCGGAAAATGCAACATTTGTCATTGTAGATGCAGAAAAGTATCCTGAGTCGAGAAAATTAGCAGAGGTGAGCAATTTACCCACTTTTGCTGCATTCAAAAATGGGAAATTGGTAAAGCAAATTCAAACCAACAAAATCGAAAATTTAAAAGAACTAATTGATGAGATTACCTCTAATTAAGCATATCAATAGCTTTATTGCTGAAAACGATGAAGACTATATAAATGAAGCCATAACGGTGTTAGAACACCTTTCGGATAGCAGCGCAGTCAAAGATGAAGAGTTAGATGTCATAGGGGAATTGCTTTCCAATTTATATGGAGCTTTGGAAGTAGCCAAGATGATTAAAGAAGGGAAGTCAGAAAAAGAGGCTGGAAATATTTTTATGAAAAGAGTATTAGGCTCTATAGATCAGTAATTTAATCTATAAAAAAATTCCTTAATAAACTTTTAACCTTACTTAATCATTTTTAGGTGCGCTGACTAATAATCAGAATACAACCGGAAATTGAGTCTTTAAAGGGTTAGGTAAGTTTTTTTTCCTAAAAAAATAAATGTCAACCTTTCCCCACAGAAATTTCTAATATATTGATTCAGCTCCACTAAAGTGGAGCTGAACTTTTGCAAAACCTGTAATATTCTTTTGCAAAAACCTTAATTACGATTCGTTCCAAGTTATATCAATAATTCTAGTCCCATTTGAGGTTCACACCAACGTGAACTGTAAACTGGACAAAGCTTATCGGTGATTAATGTCTAATCCAATCGATTTAATTCAAAAGGATTATCAATGGGTTCCTTACCGGATACAACATAATTGTAAAGGCGTAGCTAGGAACAAAGCTCCATTACGGCTGGAAATGTTAGTCAAACAGAGAACTTGGGTACTGAGAATGACAATATGACTACCGTCTCTCAATTTTTTTAAGTGATGTCTTCACCTTAACTTGAAACTTACTAGTATACCCGAATATCCTATGAAACTTTACACACTCATTCTCACGTTCACTTTTTTAATTTTTGGAAATACTTCAATCGCTCAGAAAGCTCTAGAAGATAAGCGACTTCCCAATATCATTGTTATTCTAGCCGATGACTTGGGCTATGGCGATGTGGGAGCATATAATTCATCTAGCAAAATCAAAACGCCATATCTTGATCAGCTTGCGCGTGAAGGTATGATTTTCACGGATGCACATACTACTTCTGCGGTGTGTACGCCTACCCGATATGCCTTGCTGACTGGGAGATATAACTGGCGAACTCGATTAAAGGAAGGAGTGCTGACCGGTAAATCCCGTGCTTTGATTCCTGAGAATCGCACGACGCTCGGTTCTATGCTACAGCGATCTGGTTACGAGACAGCCTTTATAGGGAAGTGGCATCTTGGAATGGACTGGGGCTTGAAAGATGGCGAAACGTTCAAGGAAGGCGGCTGGAAACCGGAAGATTACGATCAACTGGACTTCAGCAAGCCGATCCTAAATGCACCTGGCACGCGAGGATTTGATTATTCATTTTCCCTCCCTGCTTCATTGGATATTGCACCTTATGTATATGTGGAGAATAATAAAATCACGAGCATTCCCACCAAAGAAACCATCGACGAAGGTGAATATTCGTGGTGGCGTAAAGGTCCCACAAGCGATGATTTTATTCATGAGCAGACTACTCCCTTATTCTTTGAGAAAAGCATGACATTCATCAGTGAGAAGGCAAACTCAGAAAAACCCTTCTTTCTGTATCTGGCTTTGCCCTCACCGCATACACCGATATTGCCGACTGAGTCTTGGCAGGGTAAAAGTGGCCTGCTTCCCTATGCAGACTTTATGATGATGATCGATGATTACATGGGGAAATTAAATGCAGCCATCAAAGCGGCAGGAGTTGAGGATAGCACTATTATTATTTTCACGAGTGATAATGGCTGTGCACCGGCAGCGGGCTTCGACAAGCTCGTGGATATGGGACATCGGCCAAGTGGAGTATTTCGAGGACATAAGTCAGATATCTACGAAGGCGGTCATCGTGTGCCGATGATTGTCAAATGGCCGGAAAAAATCAAAGCAGGAACTAGTCAGTCCGCCACCATTTCTCAGACAGATCTCATGGCTACATTTGCAGATCTGGTCGGATATACCCTTCAGGAAAATGAGGGAGAGGACAGTTATAGTTTGGTGAATCTTTTGGAGGGAGATCAAATGAAGGGTCAAATTAGAGAAGGAACCGTGTTTCATTCGGCAAATGGAACATTTGCGATTCGCAAAGGAGACTGGAAGCTAATCACTGCCAAAGGCTCAGGTGGTTGGAGTTTTCCAAAGCCGGGGGACCCTTCAGAAGCAGATCTCCCCGATATGCAGTTGTATAACTTGAAAAGCGATCCAAGCGAAACGCAAAATCGCTACTTGGAAATGCCCGAAAAATCCGAGGAGCTCCGACAGCTTTTGGTGAAATACATCAAAGAAGGGCGAAGCACCCCGGGGCTCCTTCAAAAAAATGATCTTTTTGAAGGAGAATGGAAGCAGACTTGGTTTATGAAGTAGTGGGTATTTATTGCGCCGTTAATGTTGGTTAATTTCCAATATAAATCAAGCAGCGATTTATCAATAGCCGAAATGGAATGGTTCTATCCCTTCAGGGTTGGGGTTACCTAGTTTGTTCTATTATTCCGTGGTACGATAGCTATTTAGGGGTGGCCCTGGTTGCACGTTGGCGTACAAATACTTACGGGTTGAACATAACGATGGAATTAAACCGACTGCGAAGTTGCCAAACTCAATTTGAATTCTTCATAAGCTAAAACCCCTTCAGGTTTCGAAACGTGGAGGGTTTGACGAAGATCTTGTATCAGTTGAGGGGTAGCCTTTGATACCAATGACGTATATATCAACCACCCAACATCGGTCACCACATCTGATAACCAACACCAGTCACCTGACATCCAACCATCACCAACATCGGTCACCCGACATCAAATTACAGCCTCAACGCTCTTGCAATCACCCTTGCCATAATTCCAAGGCCTTCGGTATTTGGATGTACGCCGTCTGGGAGAAGTGCCTCTTTTCCCATAAAAGGCGTGTAGAGATCAATCAATTCGGAGCCGCTTTCGTCAGCAATATCGATCAGCATCAGTCGCTGCTCGTTATTCATCACGTCGGGAGTGATTCCAAAATTAACCCGAGTTACCGGTACGGGCAGGATCACATAGACTTTGCCATCGGCTGGCATGGTCTCTTTGAATTCGTGAATCATATCCAAATAATCCTGACGGAATTCTGAGGCAAATTTCCAATTCTGAGGCTTCGAATCGTTCGTCCCCAGCATAATGATCAACACATCCGGCGCAAAGTCTTTGACTTCCTGAAATTGTGGCTCGTTCCAATACGGATAGTCTCCATTGCGCAGCAAAGTTCGTCCACTTACTCCAAAATTCCCTACCTGATAGGCATCTCCAAGGATTTCCTGCATCTGAAGTGGATAACTATTTGGATTATCTCTACCCGGTCCTTGGGTAATGCTGTTGCCTACACAGGCGATTTTGATGGGCGCTTGCGCAAATGTGAGGGTAGCAAGAATTAATAAGGTGAAGGTGAGTTTTAGGGTTTTCATCGGTTTTTAGGTTTTGCTTTAGATGGGAATATGCCTTCTGACAGTATTATCAATCAACCTAGCAAAAAAATCCCTAAGTTCAGCTCAAATTTATCCCAGTTGAAAAGCTGACCAAGAAAGAAACACATGCAACTTTTGAGTAAAACCTACCTTCGAATCTCTTGGCTTTCTTTTGACGTGGTGCTGGGTGCTATTGCTGGAGCTTTATTTTTCTCCAAACTCCTTCGAGTCGGATTGGGTTGGGAAATTTACCTGCTTTTGGGCTTGGCGGTTTGGAGCATCTACACTGCTGATCATCTGTTGGATAGCAGAAGGATTGCAGAAGTAAATCTTTCGCCAAGACATCAATTTCACGTTAGGAATAGCAAGATTCTGAGCGCTGCGCTAGTTCTTGTGTTATTTGGTGGGCTTGGATTTGGATATCAAATATTGGGTACAAGTCAGGAGATGATTTGGAGTTTAATTTTAGGGGTACTGATTCTCTCCAGTATGATCTTGATTCGAAAAGCAGAAAAAACTATGGTTTGGAGTAAGGAAATCAGTATTGCTACATTTTATGTATTAGGTATTGCTTGGATTCCGCTCCTTCGAGTAGAGCAGATCGATCTGACTTGGAGGAGTTGGGTTTTTATTGCGATCTTTATTTTTTTGGCCTTCATCAATCTTTTGATGCTGTCCCAGTTGGATCGCAAGCAAGACGAGGAGTCTGGCTTTCACTCGGCAGCTCAGTTACTTCCCTCCATACAATTTATCCATCTGATCAGAAGAACCTGTTTTCTTTTGCTAATTATGGAGCTGCTTATGTTTGTTATTTTTCCCTCCTTTTATAGGCCTTTTTCTTGTATTTTGATGGTGATGACCTTGATCCATTATTTGGCTTTTTTTAATTCTAAGCTTACCTCGGTTCAGGTACGGCTTAGAACGGAAGCAGCCTTTATGCTTCCGTTCTTGCTTTATTTTCTTTAGACAAAGGCGCTGTGTCCTGTGATCGCTCGCCCGACAATCAGGGAATTTATTTCTTTTGTGCCTTCGTAACTATAAACCGCCTCGGCGTCTGCCACAAAGCGAGCAATATCATAGCGAAGCAAAATTCCATTACCTCCAAATAATTCTCTGGCATGGTCCACGATAGACCGCATGCGAAGGGTACAAAATACCTTTGCTAGCGAGGCATGCTCATCTCTTAGCATGTCATCGTCCTGCATTTCGGATAAGCGAAATACCATGGTCTGCATTGCTGTCAGATCTCCGAGCATGGTTACCAGCATGTCTTGCACCAGTTGGAAGGACGCGATTGGTCGGCCGAATTGAATTCGCTCGTTGGTGTATGCTAGTGCCAATTCATAAGCTCCTCTTGCACATCCTACTGCTTGCCAAGCAACTCCGGCTCTGGTCATGCGCAGTACTTTTGCGGTATCACGAAATGAATTTGCCTCTTGCAGTCGGTCAGTCTCCGGCACTGCGCAATTAGTCATGGTGATTAATGCATTTTGCACGGTACGGAGTGCCATTTTATCTTCCAGCTTCTCCGCCAAAAATCCTGGATTACCTTTTCGTACGATAAATCCTTTGACTTGCTGATCAGCCAGATCCCTTGCCCAGATGATGGTCATATCTGAGAAAGTTGCATTTCCGATCCATTTCTTCTGCCCATTTATGATCCACACATCGCCTTCCCGCTTGCAAGTTGTTGTCAAACCACCTGCTACGCCCGAACCCACCTCGGGCTCAGTTAACCCGAAAGCTCCGATTTTTTCCAGCTTCTGCATTGTCGGTAGCCATTCTTGTTTTTGAGCCTCAGAGCCACAGAGATAGATCGATCCCATGGCTAGGCCACTTTGCACTCCGAAAAATGTAGAGATGGAAGTATCGATTCGTGCCATCTCCATGGCTATGAATCCTTCCAGAAGTGCTGAGTGGCCCGGACAGCCGTAGCCTTGGTATGTCAAGCCGGTAATGTCGAGCTCCGCCATTTTAGGAATAATATGCATGGGAAATTCTCCCCGATTCCAATAATCATTGGCGATGGGCTTGATTTCTCGCTCCATGAATTCGCGCACCCGGAGCTGAATCTCCCGTTCATGATTCGATAATGTTTTTCCTAATTCATAAAAATCCCCATTGATTGGAGGAATCACTTTGGGTTTGCCGCCACCTTTCATCATTCCCATCATTTTAGAGAGGTCTTCTTTGCTCATTTGAGAGACTAAGCCAACCATTTTGGAAAGATCCACTTTTTGTGAAAGTTTGGAGATTTGTTCCAGGTCTACCGATGCTAAAAGCTGCCGGAGACCACCGATTGTTTTAAAAAGGTTTTTCATAAAATGGAATTTTGGGATAGTTTACTTTACTTTAATCTAGTGAACGATTCCTACAATATTGTTGCCCCCTTTTATTCCAAGCTGGTCAAATTGGTTTTTGGTGATGAATTGAAAAAGTTAAAAACCATATTTGTTGAAGAGTTGAATACAAAAAAAATCCTGATTATCGGTGGTGGCGATGGTCTGGATTATGTGGATTTTCAATCAGATCTTACTGGTGAGTATTGGGAGCTTTCTGAAGTGATGCTTCGCAAAGCAAAGAAAAATCTATTTCACAGTAAGCTGGAATTTCATTTTGGACAATTTGAAGTGGATTTAATAAATCAGTTTGATGAAATCTGGCTTCATTTTGTTCTGGATACGATGAGAGATGATGAAATCAGGAGTCTATTGACAGAAATCAGAAAAGGAATAACTCCGGCAGGTAAAATCTACCTCGTAGATTTCTTTAAAACCCAAAACTTATACCAACGATTTTTGTCTCAAATCATGATTGCCTTTTTTAGAATAATTGCAAATCACAAGCGAACCACTATTCCTACATATGAGCGCATTTTAATGACTGAATGTTGGGAGTTATGCGCTGAAAAGTGTTTTGAAGGAAAGTGGGTGAAAGCACAACTTTGGCAGTCCTTAACAGTGGCTGAGTAATAAGGACAAGCTTTTCATTCTCCTTAATGTGATTTACTAAAAGGAATTCTAAAAGTTAGAGTCTTGTAGCGCATAATCTTCTCTCATGAAGGGGTTGAATTGGTTTCGCTAAAAATGACCATCATCTCCTTTATGTTTAAATGAAAATTTCAAGGATTTACTGTAGAATTCCCCTCAGTTAAGTCATGAAGCTGATTCATGGGCGAGGCTTGAGAAGATTTTGAAATATGTAGTTATTACCGGTGTGATTTTGAAAATAAGTTCTTTGCCAGGAGACGGTAATTAAAAATCTTTAAAGAGAAATCTATTAAAAATACCAATTGGCTATTTGAAAACTTTTCTACAGAAAACACTATATAATCGCTCAGATGAAATCAGGATAAACTCGGCAGATCTTCGCATTGGTATTGGACGAAAATAGAGATCCAGACGAATCTGCTTACCCAGTATATAAAAGGCAAAAAAAATATTATGGTGTCAGCGAGAATGGAGAGTAGCAGATTGAGAGAATAATCGGTTTTAAGAACTTTCATAGCCACCTATGCCACAATCAAAAGTGCAGAATTGATCCCCTAACTAATAAACATCGCTCCAAAATAGTAGCTAGGTTCTGGCTCTAAAGATTGCTTGCAATACGAGCAGGATTTGTTCATAATTGCAAATTCGGTTGGACTTAAAAACTTCCCTCGCAGAAACAGGTCTCCTTTATGACATCACGGACATTTGCATTGAAATATGCTTTTCAGCGTGAAAAATTTCATTAGAATTTAATTTTACAAAATTGGATATGCGGATTTCAAGCAGCGGGTCAAGCCGACCTATTTAAGGGCTATTTGGTCGGTTAAGGAAAAACCTTTTTGATAATCCCCTCAATCATCACATCAAAATAGTGGCCATTTCCAGGTCCATACCAGTTCATTTCACGGACCTCATGAAAATGCTCATCATATAAGCGATCCGGAGTAATATATCCAATATAGCCTCCGTTGAAGGTAGTGATAATTAAATTGAGCCCTTTGGTTCGGGCCTGTTGTTCCCATTTTGCGTAAAAAACTCCCGATAATTCCCCCGAAGAGGCTATTATCAAGGTATTTCCAATCAGGGTGAAATCAAGATGAGGATTAGTGTCACCAAGTAAATAGTTAAATAGCCAAGGGCGAATTCGAATGTTGTCCGAAATTCGTAGATGTGGCTCCCGAAGGGAAATATCCAATCTTCCAAACCCGATTTCTTGACGATTTACAGTTGCGAATTGCGTTATGCGAATTCTAATTGTAGAATCTAGTGCGGCGGCATATTCGGTTACCAATTCAGGGGTATTTCCAAAGGATAGTGGCCGATGGCTCCCTACAGTTCCTGCTGCAAAGAGTGCAAAATCATATTCATTCGCCTCCAAAGATTGTGTCAGGTAGAAAGGATAGTCACCGGACAATCCCATAAACTTGGAACTCATGGTCGTAGAGTGTGCAGAATACGTGAGGAAGGTGGCTTTTTTCCCGTTTTTTCTGGTGAAAATCAATTGTCGGACAAAGGGATCAATTGGATCATCTTTGATGAAACGATTCGTTACAAAAGCTCCTGCATCGGCTTTTCGATAGGAAATTGAAACGCTGTCTTGATTTGAGATGGCTTTTTGTAAAGATTCAATGCTTTTGGTCACCATCAAGTCCACCGTCTCTTGGTTGAATCCTCCAAAAGCCAGTTCACCCAAATAGCCGGGCATATAGCCACCCATTCCAGAGTGTGTATGTGTGGCGGTAAAAATTAATTGATCAATTGGAAGATTTGACTTTTTAATCCCTTCCTGAATTGATTTTGCCAAAAAGGGATGGACGATCAGGAGTTCAAAATTGAGCCAAGCGACTTGGCTATTACCATTACTAATAGTTAAAGCTTTTACAAAACTGCTGTCTTGGACAAATTCATAAGGTCCTCTCGGTGCATAGCCGACCAAATCTACGGGTAGGTCAGGAGTCATATTTGATTTTGCCCATCCTACCATCCAAGTTTCGCCGCTGGTCTTGTTGATCGTTATATTTTCCAGCCTATTTAAGGTTTCCGAATAGAATTCCTGCTCTTGAATCGGGCTTCGATCCACAGTAGTAAATAGTAAAAGTGCTAAACCAAAAAGCACCAAAAGCACCCAAATGAATATTTTTAGCGCTTTTTTACCAATAGATTTCCAATTCATGAATTAGTATTCAAAGGTGCCATATTCACTTCGGATGGTTACTTTTTTCCCTGCATGTGGTTCCACTCTACCGATGATTTGAGCTTCCACTCCGTGAGATTCTGCGATATCAATGATCTCTTCCGCATATCTCTCATCCAGATAAACTTCCATCCGATGGCCCATGTTGAAGACTTTGTACATTTCTGTCCAGTCAGTTTGACTTTCCTCTTGGATGATTTTAAAAAGTGGAGGTGTTTCAAAGAGATTGTCTTTGATCACATGGAGATCCTCCACGAAATGTAAGACTTTGGTCTGAGCTCCACCGCTGCAATGAACCAAGCCATGAACCTTTGGCCTCATGTAATTCAACACATCTACCATAATTGGAGCATAAGTACGGGTAGGGGAAAGAACCAACTTCCCCATATTTACCGGTGCTCCAGGAGCAGGATCGGTGAGATTATATTTTCCGGAATAAATCAAATCCTCAGGAAGTGCAGGATCGAATGATTCAGGATATTTGGTTTTTAATACTTTGTTGAAAATATCGTGACGGGCAGAAGTGAGTCCATTGGAGCCCATGCCGCTGTTGTAGAAAGTTTCATAATTTGACTGACCAGAGGACGACAAACCTACGATCACATCGCCAGCTTGGATTCTGTCATTGGATATTACTTCGTCTCGCCTCATTCGGCAAGTGACGGTGCTATCTACGATTATTGTGCGTACTAAGTCGCCCACATCGGCTGTTTCTCCTCCTGTTAAGACGATATTGATTCCTTTGTCCCGAAGCATCTGAAGCACTTCTTCTGTACCTTCGATTATAGCGGCAATGACTTCGCCTGGGATCAAGTTTTTATTTCTACCGATCGTAGAGGATACCAGGATGTTGTTCATGGCTCCGACACAGAGCAAATCATCGGTATTCATGATGATTGCATCCTGTGCTATTCCTTTCCAAACGCTCAGATCGCCTGTCTCTTTCCAATACAAATAAGCCAGAGAAGACTTGGTACCTGCTCCATCCGCATGCATGATATTGCAATAGTCGGGATCGTTGCCGAGTGTATCTTCTACGATTTTGCAAAAAGCTTTGGGAAAAAGACCCTTATCCAGCTTGGAAATGGCCTGATGTACATCTTCTTTGGAAGCGGAGACTCCGCGCTGCATGTATCGCTCATTCATAGGAGCAAAGTTAAGTATTCCATGGGAATTCGGGAGTGCCTATGGGAAAAGTTGGTTTTCTGTAAATGAAACTTTTTTCTACCGAATGTGTATATTTATAGAAAACATACACATATGAGAACTAATATTGAAATTGACGAGAACTTAATGGAAGAAGCAATGAAAGCTTCAGGTTTTTCTACAAAAAAAGCAACTGTAGAAGAAGGGCTTCGCTTGCTTGTCAGGTTAAAAAAACAGGAACGTATAAAAGAGTATAGAGGAAAGCTGAAATGGGAAGGGAATCTCGATAAAATGCGGACTGACTTATGATTATGGTTGATTCCTCGGTTTGGATAGATTATTTCAATGGCAGGGATACCCTACAAACTGATTTTTTAAATCGAATCTTGGGTAATGAAGACGTTTGCGTTGGTGATTTAATTCTAACCGAAGTGTTACAAGGTTTTTCATCAGAAGAAGATGGAGTGATAGCTCATGAATTATTCAATGACCTACTATTATTTGATTTGGTTGGTAAAGAAATTGCGGTCGACGCAGCCAAGAACTATAGAGAATTACGAAGAAATGGGGTGACAATACCGAAAACGATAGATATGATAATCGGGACCTTTTGCATCAAAAGGAATATCAAACTACTCCACAGTGATCGGGATTTTGATGCTTTGAGTAAATACTTGAAACTCCAATCAATTTTTTAAAAAAAAAACGGTTGATCTAAAGAACCAACCGCTTTTTTCAAAATCTAATATCAAACTCGAATTACTCCTTAATCTCAATCACTTTAAACTCTGTTCTTCGGTTAATTTGATGCTCTTCCTCAGTTTGTGCATCCTTAACAATAAGCTGACGCTTTCCATAACCTTTCGCAATCATTCTTTCTCTGTCGATACCCTGAGAAACTAGGTAGTCAACTGCCGATTGTGCTCTGAGTTGGGTCAAGTCGTCATTGTATGCATCAGTAGCTCGTGCATCAGCATGTGAACTCAACTCGATTCTGATACTCGGATTGTCTTTCAAGATTTGAACAAGTTTATCCAATTCTGCGGCGGCATCAGGCCGAATATCTGCCTTATTCAGATCGTAATAGATATTTTCTAAGACAATCGATCTATCTAAAATTAATTGATCCAACACAATCGTGGTATCCAAGGTGATATTGGTCACTTCTTGAATTAGTGTCGCTGGATCAGGTGTTTTCCCCTTCGTGCTGTAAGGAGTAGACTTTGAGAAATAACCGGCCTTTGAAGCGATAATTGTGAAATCCGCATCCGGGCTCAAGGTGAATCGCACTCTTCCATTGGTATTGGAAAAATCCCCTCCGGACTGTTTGTTATTTCCATCATAGAGTACCACACGCGCTTGATCTAGTATTTTGTCCGCTTCGCCTGCGATGCGCTCTTTGGTGATTACATTGAGTAGTACGTTGACGATTTTCGGCTTAGGCGTTTTGTCTTCAAAGAAATAAATATCATCATCTCCCACACCACCTTCACGATTAGAGGAGATGTATCCGGCTTTTGGATATTCGGTAAAGAAAATTCCAAAGTCGTCGTTTAAGCTGTTAAAATTCTCTCCAAGATTAATAATCTCTTGCTTTCCGGATTCATCCTTTTCGGCAACAAAAAGGTCTAATTTTCCATAACCTGGATGACCGTCGGAAGAGAAAAAGAATTTTCCATCTGGAGCCATTCTTGGGAAAAGCTCATTCCCCGGAGTATTGATATTTGGACCAAGATTCACTGGATTTCCAAAGTCACTATTGGCAAGTCTGGTTGCTTTGTATAAATCTATTCCTCCAAAACCCCCTGGTCGGTTGGAAGCAAAATATAGCTCAGAACCATCAGGGCTGAAGGCTGGCGTGGAGTTCCACCAAGTCTCGTCCTCGTTTACCGGCATCCAAATCGGCTGGGTAAACCCGCCGCCTCGGAAATAGGAAACAAACAAGGTAGTCTCTGGAAAATCTTTTGGAGAAGTAGAATTACCGCGTCCGTATATAATAGTGTTTCCATCAGGGCTGATTGCGATCGAAGCCTGGTTCAGTCCTTCTTCATTTTTGAACTCGGGCAGAGCTTGAACAGCACTTACATCCACTTTTAGTCCATCAGCCCGTGTTCGAAATAATTTGGTATATGGAGAGCCATCCGCAGCATACAATCCAGAAGCTTGCCGTCCAGATGTAAAGTAGATAAAGTCTTCTGAGATTACAGGGGCATAATCTGCTCCTGTGGTATTGAGATCCTTGTAATTGACTAGCTCATGCATAGGCCAATAGTCATCAATGCCACCGGCCAATTTGATCGCTTCGAGTTGTCGTTGAGTTTCTGCCAAAAACCGATCTTCTTGGGTTAATCCTTTGGCACTTTCGAAAGCAGCTTTCGCTTCCTCGTTTTTGCCCTGGGCTTTGAGACTTAAACCTAGGCGATAGTAGCTTTCAAAGGAAGGATCAGCTTCTGTTAGTTTTTGATAGTAAGGACCGGCATCCTCGATTCGATTGGAGAGACGGTAGCTTTCGGCTATGATTTGATTGGCTTCAGTATTATCGGGGTCATCTTCCAAAATCTGCGAGAAGCTAGAAATAGCATATTGATACTGACCCGAAAGGTATTGCTCATTTCCTTTTTCTTGCAGGCTCTTGCAAGAGCTGACTCCGATAAGGAGTAAAAGACTGATCCATAAAAAATGGTTTTTCATCTGAAGCGCGAGGGTTGATCTATCCTGAATATTACTAATTAATTTGGAAAGTATTTGTTTAACCAACTGTCATTGGCAGAAATCCATACTTTTTCTAAGTCTTTTTTGATTTTTACCAGTGGATTAAGCACTAGTGTTTTTTGACCTATTTCTCCGGATAGCACTCTGGACTTAATTCCTATTGCAGGATAAACGGCAACTTGCCCATCATTATTTTTTAAACTTACTTTTCCCTGATCGGTCAGGTTGATATTTAAGGTTTTTTCCAACTCGCGCAAAGTCTTGACCGAACTGTCAATGGAGCATCCACTCGCACCAAGGCCGCTTTCATCTACTCCTAAAACGATCAATTGGCTTTCCAAAATTTGAAATGAGGTAGGCATCAAGTTGCCATGTGTATTCCAGCCTTCGCAAAATCGCTTTAACGTACTCTGAATAAGTGAAATGTCTGTTGGGGAAAACTGTCTTTCAGTTTGGTAAACCCAGATTCGAGAATGGGCAGGCAATTGGTCAAAAGATACGTACATAAGCTTGGTAAGTTTGGGTAAAGAAAAAACCCTTTCTACCTAACGGTAAAAAGGGTATAATTGATTCAATTTACGGTGATCAAATTCCCATGTCTTTAGCGATCATTTCGGCAAGGTCATAGACTTTTACATCTGCTTCCCGCTCTTTGTTTTTTACACCATCCGTCATCATGGTGAGGCAAAATGGACAGCCTACCGCAATCATACTTGCACCAGTTGCCAAAGCTTCTTCCGTCCGCTCGATATTGATTTCTTTCCTTCCTGGCTCAGCTTCTTTAAACATTTGAGCTCCACCGGCCCCGCAGCAAAGCCCTTTGGTCTTGCAGCGTTTCATTTCTACCAATTCAACATCAAGTGCTCTGATCACTTCCCGAGGCGCTTCGTAAACATTATTTGCTCTGCCAAGAAAACAGGAATCGTGAAAGGTGATTTTCTTGCCCTTGAATTCACCGCCGCCTTTTAGAGCTACTTTACCTTCATTGATGAGTTGTTGGAGAAATTGTGAATGGTGAATTACATCGTAATTTCCGCCGAGTGCTGGATATTCATTTTTGATAGTATTAAAGCAATGCGGACAGGCAGTGACCACTTTCTTGATATCGTAGCCATTCATCACTTGGATATTCGCAACGGCTTGCATCTGGAAAAGGAACTCATTGCCAGCACGTCTGGCAGGATCGCCAGTACAAGCTTCCTCTGGGCCTAGTACTGCAAAGCTGACGCCTACCGTATTCAATATTTTCACGAAAGCCTGAGTTACGGCCTTGTATCGCTCGTCGAAAGAACCTGCGCAGCCTACCCAAAATAGGACTTCGGGAGTTTCGCCTTTGCCGGACATTTCGGCCATTGTTGGTACTTTATAGGTTGACATATTCTCAATTTAAGATTTAAGATTTTTGATTTACGAGGTCTAGGATAAGATTAAGCTCCTTAAATTACAAGACCACCTTTTTTCAACTAATTACAAACTGAAATGATCTCCAATTTTGCCATTCAATTTCTTTTATGCGGCATCCAACATCTTTGATTTAACATCCGACATCAGTCATCTAACACTCAACACCGGGCATCGGTCATCCCACATCACATCACATCTCTTCTTCCTTCACCTTCTCAGCCCAATTGAACCGATCTGTAGGGCTAAATTTCCAAGGTGAAAAGCTGGTTTCCATATTCTGAAACATCGCATTCCATTGTTGCGGTGTGCCGGATTCTTCCATAGCCACGTACCGGCGCATCTGGAGTATGATTGAAAGCGGATCGATATTGATAGGACAAGCTTCCACACAAGCATTGCAGCTCGTGCAAGCATTCAATTCTTCTTTGGTAATGTAATCGCCCAGAAGTGATTTCCCATCCTCCAAACCCGGACCTCCGACATCGATACTTTTACCCACTTCTTCTGCCCGATCACGGACATCCATCATGATTTTTCGAGGGGAAAGCTTTTTTCCAGTGATGTTGGCAGGACATTCGTCAGTACATCTTCCACATTCTGTGCAAGAATAGGCATTCATGACATTGATCCAGGAGAGGTCATTGACATCCTTTGCACCAAATCGATCAATCTCGGCTGGTTGTGAAGGGGGAGTTTCGGTATGAATGCCCAGCATCATGTTCACCTCATTGGTGACTTCTGGCATGTTGAACATTTCCCCTTTTGGCTTAAGGTTAGAATACCATGTATTCGGGAAGGCTAAGAAAATATGTAAATGCTTGGAATACGTGACATAAACCGCAAAAGCTAGAATACCGAAAATATGAAACCACCAAGCAAATCGCTCTGTGAAAATCAAAGCTTCTATAGACATCCCCTCAAAAATCGGACGAATCAATCCGCTGAAAAACAAAGTCCCTACTACTAAATAATGATCAGCACCTCGATCTGCCAAAATCTGATCAGTAGCATTCATGGTTAATATTGCTATCATTAGGATAATCTCAATCACCAATATCAGTGTCGCATCAAGAGTTGGCCAGCCCTTCATTTCTGGTTTATGAAATCGCTCCAAATTGGTCAAATACCTTCTGGTGAGAAATACCACACAGGAGAAAATTACTGCAACTGCCAGAAATTCGAACATGTTCATGGCGACAGTATAAGCGCCTCCAAGAAAAGGCGCAAATAGCCGGTGAGTCCCCAAGATTCCATCCAAGATAAACTCTAAGACTTCCAGATTGATGACTATAAAGCCTACGTAAATCAAAAGGTGAAGTAAGGCGGGTACAATTCGTTTAAACATTTTCTGCTGACCAAAAGCGACGAGGCCCATCGTCTTCCATCGGTCTCCCGAATGATCATTTCGGATCTCAGCTTTGCCCAACAGAATGTTCCTTCTCAGGAATTTCACTCTTTTAGTCAGAATATAGCCTGCAATGCCCAGAATGAGCACAAATGCAAGTTGTGGTAAAAAGCTCATATTGATATATTTAGCGTGTTTCTTGAGTTTTTATGAATTATTTTTTTCAAATGATTTGGTACACATGTCCAAATACCTACCTTTGCATCACTTTAAAAAACGGTGATATAGCTCAGTTGGTAGAGCATCGGACTGAAAATCCGTGAGTCGGTGGTTCGAGTCCACTTATCACCACCAGCCTCGACTTCGGCCGGGGCTTTTTTTATCTCCAATTTTGTTTTGGTATCCCTCATTTGGTATTAAATTACTATTCCCTAAATTAATAAATAGTCTGCATGCATACTATTTTTAGAAATAATTTAAAATTGATCTATATTCCATAATTACGTTTTTCGTAGAAATAACCCTTTTTTATAACTCTCAGAAATCGTTAGAGTTTCTGGAAAATTTCTAATTCCGGTAATCATAAGATTTTTTTGTAACATCCTGTAACATTCAATTCGTTCATGCATTACGCTATAAATGAAATCATTTTTTGAAGCACATATTTGGCCGCAGCGTGGCAAACTCTACCGCCTCGCCTTTAGCTGGGTAAAAGATCGGGCTCTGGCCGAAGATGTACTTCAGAATGTTTTTGAAAAATCTTTTGCACGACAAAAAGAACTTAGTAACCATGCCAACCTTTCCGGTTGGCTGGTTCTCAGCCTCAAAAATGAAGTCTTGACTCACTTCCGACAAAACAAGAAAATAGATGCTTTGGAAGATGCAAATCAGTTTTGCGCTGATGAACCACAGCCAGAGGATATCAATGAATCAATTCAAAAGATAATGTTGCTTTTAAACGAATTACCAGAAAGGCAACGAGACATCTTTCAGCTGAGAGAAGTGGAGGGACTGGATTACGAGGAAATAGCAACGCACTTGGATATTAGTCTTGACCAAGTGAAAGTAAATCTTCATCGAGCCAGAAAAAGAATTCGAGAACTGATGATTACCCAAAAACTAGCCAAATGAACGAGCGAATACAAGATTTATTAACCAAATATTACGAAGCTGAAACGAGCCCTGGGGAGGAGCAAGAATTAAAAGTGCTCCTGAGAGCCTCCACAGAATTCGAAGAAGAGAAGGTGCTTTTTGGGATTTTGGCTGATTTCAGAAAGTTAGAACCGATCAAAATAAGTTTGCCTGAAGCTAAGGTGAGAAAATTGAATCCAAGCTGGATCAGTTGGGCGGCTTCCGCTGCTATTCTAATTGGATCGTTTTGGGGATGGCAAGTTTACGAGCAAAAGCAAGCGGAGCAAGCCGCCTATAAAGAGGTGATGATGGCCTTTGCCTTGATCCAAAATAACCTGTCCAAAGGTCAGGCGGCTCTGCAGCCAATGAATAATCTAAAATATCTGAATACTACCGACCTGATCTTTGGTCAATCTCAAAAATAGGAATCATGAAAAAATTACTCTTTGTCCCGTTTTTACTACTGGCAATCTTTTTTCAGGCTAGTGCCCAAGATGATGCGATCCAGAAGTTCTTCTCCAAATACATGGACGATGATCGATTCTCAAGAGTGTACATTTCCCCTAAAATGATGCAAATGGCCGGTGGATTTCTCAAAAGCAATGCAGGTACAGATAAAGAGGCAGAAGAACTTGGGACGCTCATCTCCAAAGTCAAAGGAATTCGGATTCTTTCCTCAGAGGAAGTGGATGGGAAGTCGCTTTACGGTCAAGTGATGAGCACACTGACTAAAAATAAATTTGAAGATTTAATGGACGTCCAAGACAAGGGTTCCAGTCTCAAATTTATGGTGCGGGAAGAAGGCGGATTAGTCAAAGAACTGCTAATGATCTCAGCTGATGGAAAGGATTTTACACTTTTGTCGATGCTAGGAAGCTTTACCTATGCGGATTTGAATATGCTTGCCGATAAAACCGATATCCCTGGAATGCAACAATACGGTAAGGGTTCGAAAGGCTCAAAGGGCGCAAAATGAATTGAAAGAGAAATTTTAAACAAAACTAAACCGACTAACTATGAAAAAGCTAATTCTCACCTTGGCACTCATCGGAGCTGTGATGACTGCTCAAGCACAAAGCAAAAGCGTAAAAGCGATGTATGAAAAGTACAAAAGCAATGATGACTTCTTTCATCTGGAACTTGGAGGCAACTTTATGAATTTTGCCCAAGGCTTCAAGATTGATATCGATGAAAACGATATGGCAACGGTCGCCAAGTCAATCGAGAAATTGAATTTTTTCAATCTTCCGGATAATTCAGATCAGAATAAAATGGAATACAAAGCGCTTTTAAAGGGCTTAGAAAAAGAGCGCTATGAGCTTTTGATGGAAACAACAGATAAAAAAAGTGGAATTTCGATATTCTCAAAAGGAAGTACTAAAATTTCAGACCTAGTCGTATTGGTGAGCGGAGATGAAGGAGACTTGATGGTATTTGAGATGAAAGGCTCTTTTGATCAGGAATTGGTGGCGAAAGCAGTCAATTACAAATCGAAAAACTAGGATTGCCTCACTTCTCATGTTATTCTACGCAATAGAGGAATAGGTTTTACTTTATTCGCTTACTGAGAAGGAAGACCGAATAGCGAAATACACAATTATATTCTTGGCGCTTATGCCTATTGGCTATAAAGTGGGTAAGTATTTTGTTTATTTCCAATTTTTACCAAACACTCAATTAATATTCCGGTGGCTAAAAAGCAGTCTCAGATTTCGATTTGCTTTTCTCTGTTTACTGATAATAGACCGCATAATAATGTTAATGAACCAAAAATGCCGACAGTTAACTGTCGGCATTTTTTTATTTTTCTACTTTCACGCCTTTCCAGAAAGCCACATAGCCCTGGATCTCACGGGCTGCAGGTTTGGCTTCAGGATAAAACCAAGCAGCATCTTTGTTGGACTCTCCATCTACTTCCAGTGAATAGTAGGACGCTTGACCCTTCCAAGGACAAGAAGAATGCATTTGGGAAGGTTTAAAATAGTCAGACTTGATTGCAGTGGGCGGAAAATAATGGTTGCCTTCGATGACCAATGTTTGATCGGATTCTGCGATGATTTGATTGTTCCAGATAGCTTTCATTTTGTTTTTATTTATAGAACACCCTAAAATTGATTCTTGTTAGAAAAAAAGTTTTGACCAAATTTTAGTATTGAATCAGTCACCATATCTTTTACTTCGCCAAATAATATTTTTAAAATTTAACTTATACAGAATAAATAAAGATTGGTTTTAATTTTTTCAATATTCTGATAACTCCGGGATCGATTGCGGAAAAAATTTATTGAATTCATAATAAAATAGGAACAATGTTATGTAATCATTAATTTAAATTACACTCTGTTGAGAAATTTGCAAAATTAAATCTGTTTGCTACCTTTGTAAGGTAGTACAATCGCAACCGACATACCCGGTGGCTGAAGTAACCCAAAATATCCTCTGCGAATGCAATTCATTCGCCGGTTACTAAAATTCAAACCTATTTAAACCAACTAGTAAACATGAAAAATCTATTCACCATGCTTTTTGTTGCAGTGATTGCAACAGGAGCTTTTGCAGCAGAAACTGCAGCTGACGAAACAGTACAAATCAAGAAAACCGAATCTGCTAAAGTAGCAGTGTCGTTCACAGAAGCTCCTAGGGGAATTGTAATTGTGAAAATTTCGGATGCTCAAGATCATTTGATCATGCGTGATCGGATTAATCAGACTGAAGCATTTGCCAAAAACTACGATCTGAAGGAACTTCCAAGAGGTACTTATTCGATAGAAGTATTAGATGAGAGAGGTGTGATTTCCTCAGCCTCTGTAGAAAACTACATAGAGGTAAAGCCTGAGGTTTTTTCCAGAGTCTCCAAAATGGAAAATAACTCCTATCGTTTATTGGTGAGCACTCTAGTGGCTCAAGCAGTAGAAGTAATAATATATGATGGCGATAAAGTGATTCATACTGAACTGATTGACAATCCTCAGGGACTGCATAAAATATATAAAATTGAGCAAGCCGGAAAAGATGGAATCAGCTTCAAAGTGAAGACTGCCTCTGGATTTGAAAAGTTTGTATCATCACTTTAAACTAAACCAACTCAATTACTAGCCCTGTCAGAGCGATCTGGCAGGGCTTTTTTTGAAATAGCTTTAATCGTAATGAGCGCAAAGATTTTCACTAAAAGAGCAAAGTTTTCCTGCTGGCCAAGAGGCTGAGCTTACTCCATAAATAAACGTGGGTATGTGATTACCTGATTCAGTAATGATTTGATGGCAATAATCCCATCCAAAAGTTGATCTATGAAAATATTCTCAATTATTAATTAATAAATCTGATTTTTAGTATTTTAGAGCTATGATTTCAGAAGAAGAAAAGGATCAGGTTCAGGAGCCATTCACAGAATATGGGGTTTACTCCTATGCGGATTACCTGACTTGGGAGATCGACGAAATGGTGGAATTAATCAAAGGAAAGGTATTCCGATCCGCAGCCGCCGCTCCCAGAAGAAGGCATCAAGAGGTAAATGGCAAATTGTACGCAATGATGTTTTCACATCTACATCATAAAACCTGTAAAGTTTTTATTGCGCCTTTTGATGTGAGACTTCCAGTAAAATCCAAAAAAAACGAAGAGATATTTACCGTTGTACAGCCTGATATCTGTGTGGTGTGTGATAGGAGTAAACTTGATGAGGCTGGCTGCTTGGGAGCTCCGGATTTGATCGTGGAGGTACTCTCACCGGGAAATAATAAGAAAGAGCTGAAGTACAAATATGAAGTCTACGAGCAATGTGGCGTAGCAGAGTATTGGATCATTCATCCCAATGAAGAAACACTTTTAATTTATACACTTGCAAAGGGAAAGTATGTCCCTTCTCGACTTTTCACCTGGGGCGATGTGGTCAAATCAGCGGTGATCGAAGGATTTGAGCTTGATTTGGAGGAATTTTTTAAGGATTTAGATTGAGCTAAAAACATAGGCTATAAAATCAAAACTAAATAGTTTTTCAAATTGTCACTGTTTATTCGATATCAAAAAGCTATGATTTCCAAAGAAGAAAAGGATCAGGTTCAGGAGCCCTTCACAGCGTATGGGGTGTACTCCTATGCGGACTACCTGACTTGGGAGATCGACGAAATGGTGGAATTGATCAAAGGCAAGGTATTTCGATCCGCAGCTGCCGCTCCCAGAAGAAGACATCAAGAAGCTGTTTTGAGTTTAGGAACAATCCTTTCAATACTTCTGAAAAGTAAGCCTTGCAAAGTTTTTATAGCACCTTTTGATGTGCGACTTCCTGTGAAATCCAAGAAAAATGAAGAGATATTCACTGTCGTCCAACCCGATATCTGTGTGGTGTGTGACAGAAGTAAGCTTGATGATGCTGGTTGCTTGGGAGCTCCAGACCTGATCGTGGAGGTGCTTTCACCAGGAAATAATAAAAAAGAACTGAAGTACAAATATGAGGTCTACGAGCAAAGCGGCGTTGCCGAATATTGGATCATTCATCCCAATGAAGAAACACTTTTGATCTATACACTCACAGACGGAAAGTATGTCCCTTCTCGACTTTTTACCTGGGGCGACGTGGTCAAATCAGCGGTGATCGAAGGATTTGAGCTTGTTTTGGAGGAATTTTTTAAGGAGTTGGATTGAGTTCACATTCGTGAATTAAGAATCCCTAGAGTAAGGGTATTATTGAAATCAGGTACTTATTTGAGTGACTACTATAAATCCAACCTTCGGCAGTAAATAATGAGACCTAAGCCTTGAAGGGCAGAGGTATATTTTTAGATTTATTCTACGTAGCCATCCTTGACCAAATTCGCAGGTGATTTATAAAGTTCTTTTGTGTCCCTTTGCGAAATCTAGGTGCCCTTTGCGGTTAAAAAAGTAAACTTAAAAGTTTTCAAGAAAAAAGCCCCGGAAATTACCGAGGCCTTCTCAATGTTACTGTTTTAGTGACTACTTCTTCCAACTCGCTTTCCCTCCCTTCGCCGAATCCACCGTAATGGAATAATTCGAAGCTGAGGATACTATCCACTTCACCTTGACTGCACTCATTCCCGGAACATTAACTACCGCAATTCGTTCCGGAGACATTTTTTGTTCTGCCAGTTTATTGAAATCGGCGTCCTCTACCACAAACCCAGCTACCACCTTAGCACCTGAAATCGTCACATAATCCGGTCGCTCGATCTTGTATTTTAGATCCTGACTGGCGTGTGTTGGCATCAATCGCTCGTTAAAGATCGTCGCTGTGATAGCTTTCAAGCCCCCACCAAGATCTTCCTCTTTGACATCCATCACACTCAGTTTTGGCGTATGGTAGGCATGATAAATAGTGAATGCAGCGTTTCGATGCGCGTCCTGCTCCAGTAAGAAACCTGGATGTGCTCGACCGAAAGTCTTTTTGAAACCGCCGATTTCTACTCCTCCAAACTGTGGGTGCTCAAATTCATGCCAGTTTACAAAAGCATCGCCCATGGTTAAGTATTTGTCCACATCGAAGTTTTCGTCCTGATTGCCTCTGCCTTCAGACTGCTTGTGAAAATAGAGATAGGAGGTCATCAATTCGTTGGTATAAGTAAAGATTCCCCGGTTGCCATAAAACCAATCTAGCTCACCACCAAACACGGAATACAAATCTTTGTAGACGGTCAAATATCGGTAGCCTGGAATCAGCTCCTCACCTTTTTTTCCAATGGCATCATAGATTCGGATGTCTTCCCTATTGTAAGTATTGATATCTTCCTCTGCGCCCGGACCACGAAGGATCATTCCACCACTGTTGTGAAAGCTTTGTGCTCCGGCGATATTTGGATGCTCCATCACAAACTCCATTACAGATCTATTTTCAGGAAGTGTAAAAGGATACCGAAGTGCTCCTCGCTGCACATAATCTGGCTGCCAGTTCCATCCCCAGTCCCGATTTGGATCATAATATCCAACACCATCATCATTGACTTCCCCGTCACCATCTCCGTCAGTTCCTTCCTGACCTAGCATTTCATATTCTCCAACTTTATCCGAGTCCACCATAATTAGTTTCCGTGAATCTTGAGGATCTTTGATGAATCGGCCAGTTGGTGACTTTCGGATCATCATTGTGATGTGTCCATCACCATCCAGATCGTCTAGTCCATCTTCTCCTGCTAAACCATCTCCATCATTATCCAACATCATCATCCCTGATCGAGGTGAATTTGCCGTGTTTGGTTCTAAGAAAAAGTTGTTTCGGGCATCTGGATTAATGGTTGGAGTGATGTAGAAGGTTTTATCCCGAAGCAATTCCTGGATAAATTCCGTATCCGCTTGCATTTCTGTTAGGTACCAAGCTGCATAAAGTGAAAATTCACCTCCCTGAATCTCATTGGAGTGAATATTTCCATCGATCCACATTCCTGGCTTATCTTCAGATTTTCCTGTGGAAAAGTCAGTAATCGTCAGCGTCATGATATCTCTTCCTTCATAGGATTTGCCAATAGATTCAATCTTTGCCAATTCCGGATGAGCGGTTGCAATTTTCTTCATTGCATCCACAAGTCCCTCATAGGTATAATATCTATTGAAACTCAATTCGACTTTTGGCTTATGCGGAGTGCCTACTGCTTTGAAGAATTTCTCCTGCGCATTGGCGGCACCAAGTGTCATCCATCCGGCTATCAACCCCAGCATTAGTATCTTTTGTATTTTTTGTATCTTTTTCATGGGGCCTTAGAGTTTGAAATTAGCATTGACAAATCCAACATGAGCTGCACCAGCTTTTATGGGTACATCGCCGGATCCTTTGACAATCCAGCTGAGGCTTACTTTTTCGAAAGCTCCGATAGATTCGATCAGCATGATTTTGTCACCTGAAATGATTCTGTCTTTGGAGACATTCAAGTCTACCCGGACTTTACGAAGCCATCTGGATCGTTCCCCAAGTTCGGAATGTGTTGGTATTGGTGAATTATTGAATAGGTCAGCCGATACACGATTCAGTCCATTTCCAAGCGATTCAGTTTTGATATTTAACATTTCCAGCTTGGGTTGCATAGTAGCTAGTTTTAGGATAAAATCAGTATGCTCTTCTGCGATTTTTGCCACCTTATCATAAGGAGGATTGACCATTACGAAAGGCTTGATTCCTCCAACTTCAACTTTCTTCCCTGGAAAATCTGGATGCTTGATCTCAGCCCAAGGTACATATACCTCATTCTGTCCCAATGAATCTGCCCATGCTAGGTAATTCGCCTCAGGATTGGATTTTCCTTTGCCATCCGCCCCTTGATATTCTGGAGTCCAATAGCCCGGAGTTGAGAAACTCAGTCGTCCAAAATGGAAATAAGCCCACTGGAAGAAATCTCCAGGAGTTCCTTGATTTGTCTGTTGAAATGCTTTTTGAGAAACTATCTCATTGTATACTTCAGAAACCATGGCATTGATGGCTTGATCTTTTTCTAAAATTGAGGCTACCACCCGCTTCTTGGCATCTCCAGCATTGTATTTCAGCGGAGCGCTAAGATTATTTGCAGGGGAAAAAGTCACGAATGCAAAAATATTCCATTGCTCAAAAAGGAAATCCAATAACGCGCGAGATTCGAGCTGTGAAACTGGAATATCACCTGCCAAAGGCTCGAAAACAGGAAATTTGTAAGTCATCGACTTGTTGAAAGCTATCCCTTCAGTCAGATCTTCAGCAAAATTTCCATCCTTATCGTCGTCCTTACTTTCTTTAAAAACCAAATATTTGCCAGCCTCACCTTTGGATCGATCTGCCTTGTCGAGTACACGCTCATCTTGGGTTGAGATGAGATATTCTCCGGTAAGGTCTTCCACGCGCATCAAAGTAATCAGGCCGTCACCATTCAAGTCAGTATAGCCGTTGTCACCGACTTTCCCATCTCGATCGTGATCTACCGCAGTAGCGTTGCCACGTCGCTCATACTTGAGGGCTGAATGATATTGCTCGTAGGCATCCGGAGAGAGATTTGGGAAAATATAAAAAGTGGTTTTCTCCAGTGCATCAGTATGCTCCGAAACCAGCTTTTCAGCAAATTGTACTGCGAGTTCTGTGCTGAGTAGATGATATCCTTCCACTCCTCCGACTACGGCGATTGCTGGTTTTTCGTCGAGTGGGCCTGTGCCGACTTTGAGCACCCAGATGTCTTTACCACCGGCGGTTTTAACCAGAGAGGTGAGTGAAGCACTACTATTTTTGGACACTTGCTGCATACGCTGGTTCACTTGACTCAGCGAGGGATAATCATCCGACTGAGCCAGGGCTCCACCGGAAAATCCCATACAGGCAATCAATAACCAGCCGTTTAGGAATCTTTTCATAAATGGATTAGAGTTTATTTTTGAGTGAATTCGTATAGAAACCACAACCTAAATTTTACTAAAAATTTCGGGAAAACTGGATTTCCTTTTTCTGAAAGTTAAATTACATCTTAAATGGATACTGTTCGGGATAAGTGGATTAATTCAAAAATCTTGGAATGAAACCGAAATTTTGCTTATTTGATAAATATAGTACCCGAAATATGTACCAAAAAATTGCCCTTGCTGTAGCCTTTTCTCCACGAATGGAAGCACTCCTAGCCGAGACCAAACGTCTGGTGGAGCTCTTTCAATCAGACTTGATATTGATTCATATTGGTGAAAAAACCAACGAATTGGAAAAGAGACTTCAAGAAGTACTCCATCGACACGGCTTGGATCAAAATCGGACAACGATCATTTGGAAACAGGGAAAACCTGTGAAAATGATCTTTGAGGCTTGTCGGGAAGAGAAAGTGAATCTCTTGGTAGCCGGTGCTTTGAAAGAGGAGGGACTTTTGAAATACTACATGGGATCGGTAGGGAGAAAAATCATCCGAAAAGCACCTTGCTCTGTGCTGACGCTGATTGATCCCAAGTCGGAAACGACAGAATTTGCCAAAGTAGTCCTCAATGGGACACAATTGGAAATCACGCCATTCGTGATTGGAAGTGGAGTCATTTTCTCGAGAGAGGTACAAGCAGATCAGATTCATATTTTGAATGAAATCAAAATGTATGGCTTGCAGATGGGCACAGCTGGGGAGGACTCGGAGGAGGAAATTGCGCAGACGCGAAGACAGCTGGTGCAGAATGAAATGGAATATGTCAACGACATCTTAAAAGATATAGAAATAAGGGATTTGAAAATAAATATCAAAGTGACCGGAGGAAAATGGGCAGTGGAATTGGGAAGATTCTGTGAGAAAATTGGGGCGGATTTGTTGGTGGTCGGTGCAGACAGAGACCTTACGTTTTTTGACCGTTTATTTCCTCATGACCTCGAAGATCTGTTGAGCACGTTACCCTGTAATCTTTTGATCGTAAAAAATTAAACCTTCATGGAAACATTAAACCACAAGGAGGTCATCAACCTTCTACTTCAGCTGGCGACCATGTTGATCATGGCTCGAATTTTTGCTGAGATTGCCCGCAAGCTCAAGCAGCCAGCAGTAGTCGGGGAGATTATCGCCGGAATTATCATAGGCCCGACTATTCTTGGATCACTTTTCCCAGCAGCTCAGGATTATCTATTTGGTTCTAATGCAATGTCCAATATTGCTTTGGATGGATTTGTGCAAATATCTGTGGTACTTCTGCTCTTTATTGCTGGCTTGGAAGTAGAGCTTCAGGTTGTGTGGAACCAAGGTAAAAATGCCTTGAAGATAGCCGTTGCCTCTATGGTGCTGCCGATCATTGCAGGATTTGTGGTGGCTTATGCTTTCCCGGAGTTTTTGGGTGTCAATATCAATGATCGGATCGTGGCTTCTACCTTTTTTGGATTGGCTATTTCCATCACGGCCCTAGCTGTAGTCGCCCGGATTCTGATGGATTTAAATTTGTTTAAAACGCCGACCGGTCTTTTGATTATTGCTGCGGCTATGATTGTGGATGTATTGGGCTGGATTGTATTCTCGGTGATTCTTTCCCTTTCGGAGTCTGGAAGTGGTGGATTGGGCGTATGGCCGACGATAGGATTGACGCTGTTCTTCACATTTTTCATGCTGACTCTGGGAAAAGGACTGATCAATAAAACGCTACCTTGGATCAATAAGAAGTTGGCTTGGCCGGGTGGATTACTTTCGCTTTCGTTGGCTATTTGCTTTTTGGCGGCATCGTTTACCGAATTTATTGGGATCCATGCCATTTTTGGGGCTTTTATTATCGGCGTGGCACTTGGAGATTCGGAGCATTTGACAGAGAAGGCTAAGGAGATTCTACATCAGTTTATAAATAATATTTTTGCCCCGATCTTCTTTTTATCGATTGGATTGAGAGTTAATTTCATTGAGGCATTTGATCCGGGAATTATTGGAGTAGTGGTGATCGTCGGCTTGATTACTAAATACTGGGGAGCATTTATTGGGGGTATATTTGCAGGATTACCTCGCAATAAAGCCATGGTAGTGGGATTTGGCCTGAGTACTCGGGGCAGTATGGATATTATCTTAGGGTTAATTGCCTTGGAAAACGGACTGATTACCGACTCGCTCTTTATCGGTCTGGTGATTTTAGCTTTGATCTCTAGCGTCGGTGCAGGGCCATTGATGGGTTGGGCGGGTAAGTTGAGGGCTCAAGATGCGAGTAGCTAAATGTTAGTATTTAGATCTTAGAACCAAGAATCAAGATTTGAGTAGAACGTGGGAGTATCGATAAAACCGAAAAATTGGAATGAAAAGGGGAAATTTCTTCCTGTCAGAATCTTGTCATAAAGAAATGATTTATTTCGTGCGGATGGGAAGGAAAATCGAATCTCTGTGAATCAGGATAATTGAATGAAATTATTGACTTTAATCTAACGATCAATGCTATTTAGTGATGTTCATAAATCCGAAACCTGAAATCATAGATTAAAAATCCAATTGGGCAATCCAACTTTCTGCCTTAATTTTGGTTTCTTAAGATCAAATCGATTTTTAAATTATCTAATCATGTCAAAACCCGGAAAAACAGGCGTCCTGCTAGTCAACCTGGGCACCCCAGATAGTACTGCCACTGGTGACGTACGAAAGTACCTTCGCGAATTTCTAATGGATGGTCGTGTCATAGACTTCCCTTTCATCCCCAGATGGATATTGGTCAATTTGATTATAGCTCCTTTCCGAGCGCCAAAATCAGCTGGAGAATACCGCAAACTATGGACTGATCGTGGCTCGCCGCTGATGTTTCATACTCAAGATTTAAAAGATAAATTGGTCGAAAAACTCGACCCAAATGAATATCTGGTCAGTATGGCCATGCGCTACCAAACACCTACTATCGAAGATGGATTAGCAGAACTGATGAAAGCCAAAGTGAGGAAGATCATCGTTCTACCATTATTTCCGCAGTATGCGTCAGCAACTAATGGATCTGTGATCGATCGAGTGATGGAGATCGCTCAGGGTTGGCAGATTATACCAGAGATTTCCTTTATCAATAATTTTGTGGAGCATCCGCTTTTTCTCGAAGCTTGGGCCGAACTTGGCCGTGAGATGATGGCAAAAGAGGATTACGACATATTTCTGTTTTCGTATCATGGACTTCCCGAGCGACAGATCAAGAAAGGATCTGTCGAGGGCTACTGCCAGCTTGGAGCTTGCTGTAATAAGTACGGACCGAAAAACCAATTTTGTTATCGAGGTCAGTGCTTCCATACTACCAGACAATTAGCGGCCAAACTTGGTCTGCCTGATGAAAAAGTAATGACTTGCTTCCAAAGTCGCTTAGGGAATGATCCTTGGATCAAGCCTTACACCGATGATATTATTAAAGAGTTGGCGGAGAAAGGACTCAAAAAAGTATTGGTATTTTCTCCTGCGTTTGTGGCTGACTGCTTAGAGACAACAGTCGAAGTTGGCGAAGAATACAAGGAGCAATTTGAGGAATTGGGTGGTGAGCACTGGGACTTGGTTCCAAGTTTAAATTCCAATGACACTTGGGTAGAATGCGTGAAGGATTTGGTTACCAGTAAGTAGGGGATAGCAGGTAGTTAGCAGTTTGCGTTCCTGAAAGCTACGGGGTTAGTGGGCAATTTTGAAAGCTATCTCGATCACCAGGCAGTGGTCAGTGGGCAGTCCTTATAGCTACGGAATAAGTTTGCAGTCTTCAGTGGTAGTGGGCAGCTGGCGGTTATTATAGGTGTCGTGAGCGGGGGTCAGTTTGCAGTGGTCAATCCCGATAGCTAGCGGGATCGGTAGGCAGTTTCCAGCAGGCATCCGACATCGCTAAGTCGTTGAGAGGGATTCAATTATCCATCTAAAACTTATGTTTTTCAATCAGACAAACCTAAGGTAGCTATCGGAATCAGTAGATAGTTGGCAGTTTATCGATTGAGTACAATTAATAATTTTCTGGATTAAGGCGATAATTCCGAGTTTATTTAGTGGATTAAAATATCATTTTCCTATTCTCTTAACTCCCACTCTCTCAATCTTTAATCTCTTTTTCTTTTAATCTCCCAATCTCAACTCTCTCAATCTTCCTCCGAAGGCTTTCGGAGCTATCCATTTCAAATTACCAGTTTTGAATAATAACCCCAATAACCAAGGTTTCCTGATCGCAGGCATTATTTTAATTGCAGTGAATCTCAGAACTTCCATCGCATCTGTTGGGCCACTGATTCCTTTTATACGTGCTGATTTAGGATTGTCAAATGGGTTGGCGGGATTTCTGACTACGCTTCCTTTACTGACTTTTGCCACATTTTCTCTTTTTACGCCAGCCATTGGCAAGCGATTGGGAATGGGCAGAGCGATCTTCCTAGCGATGATTCTATTGGGACTCGGTATGATTCTCAGAGTTATAGGAGGAATTGAGTTGCTGCTGATCGGTACGGGAATAACAGGAATTGGGATTGTCATTGCAAATGTACTTTTGATCCCCTTGATCAAAGTAAGATTGCCTGAGAAATTAGGTTTGATGACCGCTTTGATGGCCACGATTATGTCGCTTTTCGCAGCGGTGGCAGCGGGTACTTCGGTGCCTATTGCAGTGGATCTGAATCTGGGCTGGAGAGGCTCATTGGCTTTTTGGTCTATCTTTATTTTGATCGCACTGGTACTTTGGATTCCTCAGATTCGCAGGCCCAAAGCTGGATTGGATTCCGATCAAACTCCTGCAAAAAACGTCTGGAAATCAAGACTAGCTTGGCACGTGACGCTATTTATGGGATGCCAATCGGTGATGTACTTCACCTTGACAGCGTGGCTACCGGATATGTTGATATCCAGAGGTTGGAGTCCGGTGGAGGCTGGTGCAGTATCGGCGATAACGCAACTTCTAGGCTTGATCGGTTCTTATTTTGCACCGGCAATTTTGATTCGACAAAAACAGCAATCTACTTTTACCCTGATCGTGGGGATCATGTACCTGATTGGATTTACAGGATTATTTTTTCATATGGATTGGTTGACTTACCTATCGCTTGGAATCATCGGAATCAGTATGGGTGCGAGCCTGAGTATTGGCTATACCTTGATTTCATTGCGGACTGCCGAGGATGCGACCACAGCCAAACTCTCCGCGATGGTTCAATCCTCCGGATATTATTTGGCAGCCTTGGGCCCCTTTCTTTTTGGGGTCTCTTTGGATTTATTCAACAATTGGAATTTTCTCATTGTGTTTATGCTCTTCTTCACTGCTCAATTTATTTATTTTGGAATGTCTGCTGGCCGAGATTTGAAGATCTAATAAAAGTTTCCTTCGGCTTTAGAGGGAATCGTTTGTAATTTTGAGCTTATCTCAGATTTGATTCGCCATGCAAGAATTTCTACAAACCCTCGGGGTTTCCGACCAATTGTTTGATTACCTGATCATGCCGCTTTTGATCTTTTGTGCCAGAGTAGGTGATGTTTCCATCAATACCCTGCGGATCATGTTTATGATGAATGGGAAACGAAACATTGCTCCATTTTTGGGATTTTTTGAGGCATTGATTTGGCTTTTGGCGATTGGTCAGATTTTCCAAAATATAGGCAATCCCATATCTTATGTGGCCTATGCAGCAGGTTTTGGTACAGGGACTTATGTGGGCATGTATTTCGAAGAAAAACTGGCTCTCGGAAGAGTGCTTGTACGAGTGATCACCCCAAATCCACTTCCCGAATTAATGGAGTATATGAAATTAAAAGATTTCCGATTTACCAATGTCGGAGCCGAAGGAAGATATGGCAAGGTGCAGTTGACTTTTACTGTGATGAAGCGAGAGTCTCTGAAAGAGTTTATTGCAAAAGTGAAAAGTCTGGACGCAAAAGCCTTTTATACCATCGAGAGTGTCAAAAGAGTATCCGAAGACGAGCTTAATGTGATGGATGACAAACCTAGATTCAATCTGAGCTTTTTCAGCAAGGCTAGAACTTAATGGGTAATAGTTGGTTTCAATTTCAACAATTTCGAATCAATCAAGATCGATCTGCGATGAAGATCAGTACCGATGCGGTGTTGCTCGGTGGACTGGCCAAAGCTGAAAATCCAGTCCAAATTCTAGATATTGGCACAGGAACAGGGGTGATTGCGTTGATGCTTGCGCAGCGTTTTCCCCAAGCGGAGATTACAGCCATAGAACTTGACGAAGATGCCGCAAGTCAAGCGATTGAGAATTTTTTAGAAAGCGCATTTTCAGACCGATTGAAAGTATTCGCCATGCGGATTCAGAACTTTGCGTCGATTCCGAAGTTTGATCTAATCGTGAGTAATCCACCCTATTTCCCAGATCATCTGAAATCATCGAAGGAAAAGCGAAATCAAGCTCTACATACTGATCAGCTTTCTTTTGAAGAATTGATCCAAAAATCTTCAGAATTGCTCAGTGAAAGAGGAAGCTTTTGGGTGATCTTGCCTCCCCGACAGATGACTGATTTTATTTTTTTGGCAGAAAAAAAGAAGCTTTTCCTAAGTGAAATATACCAAGTCCAGGACAGTCCAAGTAAGGCAGTACATCGACAAATAGCTAAGTTCACTAGGTTTGAACAAGTCGTTTTTGAAGGCAAACTTCTTATAAAAAATGCAGATGCAACTCCGCACGAGAAATACAAAGACTTGGTTTCAGGATTTTTGCTCAATTTTTAAAGATCTGAGTCTCTTCTGAGCAGGAGTTTAAAATTTAAAAAAAGGAAACATCTGAATGGTAGTATGGGTAAAAGATTTAGTTATTTTTGAAATTCCAACTCAAATTTCATATGGGAAAATTCCTCAGCCTAAGCTTATTAATGCTGCTCTTTCTAAGTTGGAGTTGTACCGAAGATGAGGCTCAGACACCTATTTTAGTCACTGAGGAAGTACTCTATGCCAGCGGAGAGCAAGTTCGGATATTGGGAAGGTTAATTACCAATCAAGCAGTGACTGCTACGGATCATGGATTCTACCTCAGTCAGGAAGCCAATTTTGCTTCTCCGATTATAATTTCTTTGGGAGCTAAATCAGGAGCTGGACGATTTATCGGAGAGACTACGGGGCTGCAAGCTCAGAAAAACTATTTCGTCAAGTCCTTTATGGATATTGGGAATGGAATCGAATTTGGAAATACCATTGAGCTTCAGACTTTGGCAGCGGGAATCGAGAGTTATTCACCCACTTTTGGCACTCCAAATCAAGAAATATTTATTTTCGGAAGAAATTTCAGTTCAAACACCAAAGTATTTTTTGGAGATGTAGAAGCGGAAGTTTTAGAAAATTTGTTTGAATCCCGTCTCCGAGTACGAATTCCTGAGTTAAAAGGAATTTCCAGCGTCGCCATCCGGGTGGAATCTCAGGATCATGGACTTACTTTCCCGATCAATTTTGAATATCAAACTGGATCCTACGTCAGATTAAGGCAATTTCCGGATCAGGTAAGGTTAGTAGACAATATTTCATTTCAATTAGGAAATCAGTTTTACGTAGGATTGGGATCGGATCGACTCTTGCGTTTTTATGAAAAAATCCTGAAATACGATCCAGTCACCAATGAATGGTCTGATTCTAATTTTCCGGGATCATCAAGATCTTTCGGCTTTGCTACTGACAATTACCTTGGTGGTGGGATCGCTCAATTGTCGAGAGAACCGTTTGTGATGAATAATTCCTTTTGGAGGATTACGGTAGGCGGCTACGTTCGATTAAAGGATCTCCCATTTCCAAGTCGGGAATCCATCGCTTTTGAACTATCGAATGAGCTTTATGTATTAGGTGGGAAAGAAGGAAATCCACGTGGACTTCGTAAGCATACTGCTCTGAATGACAGCTGGTCAAGCCTCTCGGATAGTCCGCTGGATTTGGGTTCAATCAATCCTCATTTTGTATATCAAAATAAACTGTATGTCTTAGGCTCTGACAAGGTATTGTACTTTTTCGACCCGACCTCACAGCGATGGAACTCGATCAGTACCTATCCCGGATCAGTTGGTCAGGGCTATGGATTTGCACAGGTTATTGGAAGCAAAGTTTACTTTGGAGGTTTTAAGCGCGAAAATCAAGTTTGGGAATTCAATCTAGAAACGTTCAATTGGGTTCCTAAAAATCCTATTCCTGTTTCGGTTCTGAGTAAGACGGATGCAAGTTTTGTCCAGGGTGGTTTCATCTATTTCATGCGGCAGGAGGATATCAACTTGCCCGGTGATTTTCCATTGGAGCTTTTCATATTTGACCCAAATGGAATTTAAAATACCACTTATGAAGAGAAATCTACTCTTATTATTTCTTTTGATATCTCATTTGACTTTGGCCCAGACCGAGGTCAAGCGAGATGTGGTGGGCCGTGATATCGGTCAGTTGAAAGGAATCAAAATATCCGGTCGAATCATCGATGAGATCACCGGAGATGCATTGGTGGGGGCCACAGTGACTGTGCCTGAATTGGAGATCAATCGAATCACCGATAATAATGGTGGATTTGAATTGACACTGGATCGTGCGGAATACAATCTCATTTTTCGCTATGTAGGTTACGAAACAGTAGATTATCCAATCGTGGCAGTCGGTGATGGTCGAATCTCCATCAAGATGATCCAAGAGGATTTTCAACTGGACGATGTGGTGATTTTTGGAAGAGATCCTGAGAAGAATATCCGATCTACGGATATGGGAGCGATCACACTGAGCATGAATACGATAAAGGAATTGCCGCCATTCTTGGGTGAGGTGGATATCATCCGATCTATGGCCACGCTTCCGGGTGTAAGCCAAGTCGGGGAAGCATCTGCCGGACTCAATGTCCGTGGTGGTGGCGCAGATCAAAACTTGATTCAATTTGCCGGAGCCCCGATTTATAATCCTTCACACTTATTCGGCCTTTTCACTGCTTTCAATGCCGAGCTGGTTAATGATGTTACACTTTATAAATCTGTAATTCCAGCCAAATATGGGGGCAGAGGCTCATCTATTTTGGATATTACCCCAAAAGCCGGTTCGATCTCTAAATGGGGCGGTGACCTTATGGTTAGTAATTATTCCGGGAAAATTGGGATCAACGGGCCGCTTGTAAAAGATAAGGTGTCCATCCGTGGAGGTTTCCGAGGATCTTATATCAATTGGTTTCTTGGGGCACTTTCTAATCCTGATTTGAGAAATAGCCAAGCAAATTTCTATGATGGAAACTTGGTGATCTCAGCACCAGTGAACGAAAACAATGAATTCACCTACAGTTTCTACACCAGCTACGATGATTTTGCTTTCGCCTCCGATACCACTATTTCATGGAAAAATAACAGCCATTCCCTCAATTGGAAAAGTAAACTTTCAGATAAGTTGAGCTTGGACGTCTTGGGTTATTACACGCAATATGATTACAGTATTTTCAACCGGTCTGGAATCAGTGACTTCGATTTGAATTCTGGAATCCAAGACTTTGGATTCAAAGGATATTTCAGCTATCTCTTCAAGGAAGGGAATCGAATTACCATAGGGGCAGACACGAAGCAGTTGACATTGCAGCCAGGCGAATTGATCCCTAGTGGGCTAGAGCAGGATATTTTACCCAAGAAAGTTCAGAATGAATATGGACGAGAATCGGGCTTCCATTTCCAGCACGAGTTTGAGCTGGGAGAAAAGTTTGGGATGACCTATGGACTCCGATATGATACCTATCAATACCTCGGTGCTCGTACAGTACGTCAATATGCCGAGAATCAGCCTATTTCTGATGGTTCTGCAATAAGTGAGACTACTTATGCCAAAGGAGAAAAGATCACCAGCTTTGATGGGCTTGGCCCAAGAGCTTCTATGCGTTATTCGTTCTCTAAAAACAGCTCAGTAAAAGTCGGGTATAATAAAATGTATCAGTTTATCCACTTGATCTCTAATACAGCTACTATCGCTCCAACAGATATCTGGAAGCTAGCAGATGAATTTCTTGAGCCTCAGATCGTAGACCAAGTGTCGCTGGGTTATTACAAAAACTTCAAAGGAAATATTTTCGAAACCTCTGTGGAGGTGTATTACAAAGACATTCAGAACGTAGTTGAATACAAGGATGGAGCAAATCTGATCATGCAAAATCATCTTGAGACCGAACTTGTCCCGGCTCAGGGTCAAGCCTACGGAATAGAATTGTTTGTAAAAAAGAATTTGGGACGATTAACAGGTTGGGTTTCCTATACCTATTCCAGGAGTTTGAGACGCGTATGAAGAAGAAAATATCAATGATGGTGAGTGGTTTGCCTCCAACTTTGATAAGCCGCATGACTTGACCGTAATCGGGAATTATAAGGTGAGCTCGAATACCTCGATCTCTGCGACTTTTGGATACAGTACTGGAAGACCGGTAACCTTTCCTGAGGCTAAATTTGATTTTTCAGGAAATTCGCTGGCTTATTTTGACCGAAGAAATGAACAGCGTCTTCCTGATTTCCACCGATTGGACCTTGCGGTCAACTTCAAGCTCAAGGGTGAGGGATGGTTTTATGATGGCGATTGGACCTTTTCAATATTGAATGTTTATGGACGCAAAAATCCATTCTCTTTATTCTTCGTAGATGAGTTTGGCGCACCTCCTCAAGCTTTGCGACTGGCGATTTTAGGTGTTCCGCTTCCAAGTATCAGCTACGCCATTAAGTTTTAGCCTGTGAGAGGGATGCACTATGTGTTTTTGCTTTTCTTGGCTGTGAGCTGTATTGATCCTTTCGTGACAGAATCAATTGAAGGTCCGCAGATGTTGACAGTAGAGGGTATGGTCACTTCTGGAGCCGGTCCTCATGTGATTAAGTTTTCACGAAGTGCAGACTATGGGTCTATCTTTAAAGCCTTGATTCGACCCGTCTCGGGTGCCACTGTGGTAGTCCGAGATAATTTGGGAAATGTCATCTTTTTCACTGAAAATATAGTCGACCGAGGAAGCTATAATTCTCCGGCAAATTTCTCTGCCCAGGTAGGGAGGTCTTATACTTTGCTGTTTCGGCTGGTAGACGGAAAAGCCTATTCTTCTTTTCCGGAAACTCTGCAAGCTGTGCCAGAGCTTGATGACCTGAGCTACCAAGTCGTCACGATCCCAGTCGAAGGAGAAACTAACCCTAGATCTGGTATACAGTTGATTGGATCATTTTCTGATCCTTCGGATCAAAACAATTTCTATTTTTGGAGAAATGATCCATCTGTGTATATTCTAAAGACGCGACCGGATTTATTTACAATCAGACCTCCAGATGCAGATGACCGCGATCCTGATCCAAAGGATTGCTGCGATACTTGTTTTAAAACTGAGCTAGTTGGCAATGAGAGTATTTTCATAGCTCAGGATGATAATTTTAATGGTTTGAATACAAAAGTTCCGATTGGCTTTGTTGAAGATGATGGACTTCGGTTTATTCAGACCTTCAGAATAGATGTGAAGCAATTAAGTATTACCCAAAGAGCCTATCGCTTTTTGCGCTTGGTAAAGCAACAGAACGAAATCAATGGATCTGTCTTTGATCCACCACCCGCCAATATTAGAGGTAACGTAGTCAGTTTGGATAATCCCGAAGAAACAGTTTTAGGCTATTTTATGGCTGCAGGAGAGCGTAAAAAACGAATTTACATCAATGGTCAGGATATGAGTTTCAGACAAAACGTTGCTATTGTCCCTGACGATTGTAGAGAAATTGACGGATCTGACATCTCGCCTCCGATAGATTGGAATCCTTAATTTACTTGGTTTAAAAATGAATAAATACGCCTTTTTATTTCTATTGTTCCTGACAGCTTGTATCGATCCCTTTGAGACAGAAGTCCAAGAAGGACAGCAATATCTGACAATCGATGGGACAATCACGAGTGCGCCGGGTATCCACCGGGTGAGACTTACCAGAGGGGATACGTATGGAAGTATTTTTCAGGGGTTGATTCGTCCGGTGACCGGAGCAACTGTCATTGTCAGAGACAATCTGGGAGTGGTTACGTTCTTAGCAGAGAGCGCCGAAGATCGAGGCTTTTACGACACACCATCCACCTTTGCTGCAGTAGTGGGCCGTTCGTATTCGCTTCAGATTCAATTGGTGGATGGCAAAGTATACAGCTCGTTTCCGGAGAAAGTGCAAGCCACCACTCCAATCAAATCCTTAACATATCAATCTCAGCGAATCCCGGTAGAAGGAGAAATCAATGATGACTCGGGCGTGCAACTCATCGTGGAACTGGACGATCCGGTGGATCAAAATAATTTCTACTACTTCAGAAATTCTGAAGCCACCTATGTGCTCGAAACCCGACCTGACCTCTACACTACTCCACCGCCAGAGCGAAGACCCGCTCCAAAAGACTGTTGTATAACTTGTTATCAGTCTGAGACAGTAGGAAATCAATCCTATTTTCTCAGTTCGGATGATAACTTCGATGGTCTGACCACTCGGCTGATTGCTGGATTTATTCCTGACAATGGGAGAAGATTTTTAAATACCTATCGCGTCGATCTGCGGCAGCTCAATGTAAGTCAGGATGCGTATCGCTTTTTGAGGTTGGTGAAGCAGCAATCCGAAATCAGTGGTTCCGTATTTGATCCACCGCCGGCAAATATCCGAGGAAATATGATCAGTCTGGATAATCCCGACGAAGTCGTATTGGGCTATTTCATCGCAGCTGGGGAAAGCAAACAACGAGTATACATTAAAAATAGCCAACTGGATTTTGTACAAAACAAGGTAATTATTCCTGATGATTGCAGAGTAATTGAGGGTGCAAGAACAGATCCGCCACTTGACTGGAAACCGAACGGATAGAGGAAAAGAGTATCTAGTAGCTAGAGATATTAGTATCAGGACTGAAAAAAAGAGATTAGAGACAAGAGATTAGAGACAAGAGATTGGAGAAAAGAGATTGAGGAATTATTCACTGACATGACAGCAGGAAGAGTATTTAGTAGCTAGATATTAGTATCAGGACTGAAAAAAAGAGATTAGAGACAAGAGATTGAGGAATTACTCACTGACAAGCCAGCCAAAATAGTATCTAGTGGCTAGATATTAGAACCAAGAGATGGGTATAGAGTATTGTGATAACTTTCAAGAATTTGGAATTGGCACCGAGCATTCTAGATAAAAAACCACAAAGTGGCGAAACGATTCGTACTTATCCGCTGCGGTGGAGCTTGCAGAACCAAGGGTTTCAAAATCAAAATACCAAATCCCCTCACGCCCGAATTTTTATGAAAACTGCTAGGTAAGCTCGGGAGGAGGAAAACAACCCCCAAAAAGTAAGCAGCCAGATGGAGAAAAAAAATTACCTTCTGCCCATTGATCAAAACTTCGGTCAATCCAGATCACCGACGTAAGACTAACCACTGAAGACTGATTACTGCCGTCTGCCATTGAGACTGCCCACTGTAGACTGCCTACTGCCCCCTGTCTACTGATACTTTTCTTCAAATCGGATTCCCTCTATTGCTAATTGGTCCAAAATCGGATTATAGATTTCAGGTAAGGTTGGGATATGGAGACCTGTCAGCTTGATTTTCTTATCCATAAAAAGATCTACAGCGATGGCTAATGGAAGACCCACGGTTTTTGCCATGGCGGTGTAAGTCGAATCTTTGCCATAGCAAATCAGGCTGGACGTTAGTTTTTGAATTCCTTGCTTGGTCTTGATCTCAAAAAGATGCTGCATCACAATCAAATCTTTGTCTTCTTCCGATAGTGCCCAGTTTTTTTCAAGTATGCCTTGTAGGATTTGAGCTGGACTTCCACTTGTTTTTGGCAGTGGTTTTTCATTGAAAAAACCCAGCCATTGCATTTTTTCGAAAATAGGGAAATCCATTTTAGCGATTACTTTTCCTAACTTTTCTTCTACTGTTTGCCCCGAATCGTAGGGAAGAAATAAATTCAAAAACTGACGTAGCGTACTTCCTTCAGGCAATTCAAGTTGAAACGAATCATCAGTCATGCCTAGCTGTACAAATACATCCCAAGCCTTGCAGAATCCAGCCCTTCGAAGAGTACCACGAAGCATGGTGGGAATATTTTCCAGACCATAAACATGCCTATAGGTGAGCGAATCCCGATTGGGATAGCCATCAAATTCCCCCAAATTTTCAAATTTGACAGTTTCCAATCGGCTAAAAAGTTGGTGGTATGGGACAAATTTCAGCTCACCTTTTTCGATGTATTTGGAAGTGCCCTGACCTGCCAACACGACATTTCGTGAATTCCAGGTGAACTTATATTTCCATGGATTATCTTCGCTTTCGGGAGCAAGCAGACCACCACAATAGGATTTGAATGATACAATTTCTTCGCCTTTTTTCTTTATTCGATCGATGATCTGCATGGCGGACATGTGATCTATACCGGGATCAACACCACATTCATTTAGGAAAAACAAGCCTTTTTCTTCGATTTTTGATTTGAGCTTTCGGATATCCTCAGATTCGTAGGAAGCAGAGAAGAAGTGTTTACCAAGCTCCAGACAATCTGCCGCCACGATCGGATGCATAAAAGCCGGAAGCATGGAGACCACCAAATCAGCCTCTCCAATAAGTTGTATTCGTTGTTTTTGATCTTCGATATTCAATGCTCTGGTCTCTGCATTTGGGCAGTTTTTAAGTTTTTCAGCCGCTACGACAGGATCGAGATCCGCCAGAATCAGCTTTCTGTCTTTTTTTTGACATGAATCAGCTAAGTAATCGATCAAAAATGTGGCAGATTTGCCTCCGCCTAGAATTAATATGGTCTGCATGGGGTGAAAATTTCGTCCGCTAAATTGGATAATATATATGGAGCGAAAAAGCCGAACATGTTCAAATTACCGAACAAATCACTAGTTTAGACGTTCTCAGGTTCTTAATAGTTTATACAAATGACCAAAAAAATCGCTCTTCACTCCGAAATGGAACTGCTTGATCAAAATAGTTTGACTGAATCTGAAGCGGCTGTAATAAAAAGTGCTCAGGCCGTCAGTTTAAATTCCTATTCCCCTTACTCGAATTTCCAGGTTGGGGCAGCGGTACTTTTGGAAAATGGGCAGCTTATGCAGTCCAGCAATCAGGAAAATGTGAGCTATCCTGTGGGAGTCTGTGCAGAGCGATTAGTACTTGGCTATGCTGGTGCAAATTTTCCAGATCAATTTCCTTTTCTAATCGCCGTAGTAGCCCGTCGAAAAGGAGACGATAATTGGGCATCGGTGAGTCCTTGCGGTATGTGCCTTCAAGGAATCAATGAAGTAGAGAAGCGATTTGGAAAACCAATGACTATTCTGATTTTAAGGTCCGACCAATCGGTATATCGAATCACCGGCGTGAAAAATTTGCTTCCTTTGAAAATGGACGATTTGATAAGCTAAGTTGAAAAAACAAATTCGATTTGAATATGAGGCAGAGTATGCCGTTTCTCACGAACCAAATTTCCAAGAAAAAGAGATTTGGATAATTTTTCATGGATATGGCCAATTGGTAGAGTTTTTCATCAGAAAATTTCAGGGATTTGATACCATAGATAGACTATTTATAGCACCTGAGGGTACGAATTATCAATATCTCTCTGGATACTCCGGACGCGTGGGAGCCAATTGGATGACACGACATGAGCGAGAAAGAGCAATTGCAAATAATCATCGTTTCTTGGATTTGTTGATGGGAGAATTGTTGAAGAAATTTGAAATCGTACCAAAATTCAATGTTTTAGGTTTCTCCCAAGGAGCGGCTACAGCGACAAGATGGGCGAGTAGGTGGGATGTTCAACTGGATCGATTGGTGCTGTGGGCAGGAGGATTTGCCGGCGATATGATACTCGAAGATGCTAGAGCAAAATTTTTAAATACAGAAATTCATTTATCTCTGGGTGAAAAAGATGAAATGATCAATCCAGAAAGCATTGGTGTTCAAGAAAAATTGATTCGGGATTTGGGAAAAAGTGCTCATAAACATTTATTTGCTGGAGGTCACGAGTTGGATCAGGAATTACTCAGGAAAATTATTTATTAGAATGACTATTTACTCCTATATTGTCCTATAAATTGCATTATTAACACTATCTAGTATTATCTATGATTATTTTTCCGAAAACCTTTTAACATAACAATGCTTTCGCTTACAGAAAAAGAGGTAGAGTCAATGGCTCACCAGTTACTCAAAGGGATGATTTGTTTTTATCAGATCGATAAAAAGAAAATCTATCAAATGCCAGATGATGAGGATTATTTCAACTATGACCTTACTCCCGACGAGGAGGATATCTTAGATGAAATCGACGAGGATCCTGACAATTATTTAGAATTTACCAAAATGGAATCTGCTCAAGAGCATCAGATGATGCAGGATTTTGTAGATCGGAAGGTAAAGGAAAAAGCACTAGCCGAGGATTTGGTCAGTGTGCTGAGTAAACCAAAACCGATCACAGGTTTTAAGTTTCAGATTGAGACTTCAAAGTATAAGACCGAGTGGATCGAGTTCAGAACTTTTAAATATCGAGACTGGGTAAAAGAGCAAGTAGATAGCTTCAACTATACCGAAGATTAATATAAACCGCCTCGTAAGGGCGGTTTTTTTATTGCTCATCTGCGCAGAATACAGCTCAATAGACCGTGGTTTCTGATGTTCATCAGCAAAATTGATCCTTAGCCTTTTCCAATGCCAAAAATTTTCTGGTTAGATTTAAGTGTAATGTGCAACTCAACGTATCGTGTCTCAACCTATTAAATCTATCAGAAAAGCCATTAATCACTGCTACTTGGTGACCATCATTGGGTTAGTTTTCATTCTTCTTGGTATTTGGATTTTCAGGACTCCACTCACATTGTTTCTTATTCTAGCCACGATTTTTAGCATTGCATTCCTCATCGCAGAGATCACAGAAATAGCCTTTGCACTGGGTAACAGAAAAGAACTAAACCAATGGGAATGGTTTCTCTGGTCAGTAATATTCAGTATTCTAATCGGTTTATTACTGCTTTCTAATTCTGCCTTGTCGATGATTACTCTTTCACTTTATGTGGGATTTGGGGTGTTGTTCAGATCGATTGCAGGTATAAGCATAGCTTTTAATCTTAATGAACTAGGTTCTGAATATCAATCTATATTTTACCTAAGTTTAGTTGATCTGATTCTTTCTTTCCTTTGGATCTGGAATCCGGCAGGTGTGGACTTTACCTTAGTGACAATCACCGTCTTAATATTCCTTCTTTTAGGAGTGATCGCGGTGATGCTGTCCTTAAGAATGAATAAACTCCACGAATTACCCGGGACGTTGGGAGATCGCGTAACTTCCAAAAAACAAATTTGAATCGGCCCACAAAATGTGGCTTTGCCGCTTCAAACTCACTATTTTAGTTTTAATTCAATGAAAAACATTCTTTTTACTTTGATTTTAGTGCTTTCTATATTTTCAGTTGGTTTTGGCCAAAATTGGGACTGGGGAGGACCAATTGATTCGCTTCAATCAAAGTTTGCGGTGAAGCATTACCGATTGGAACTGGAGCTTTTCCCAGATACTCAATCGATCAAAGGCAAAAGCACGGTTACTTTTTCTTCCATGGAAAAGCTCGATACACTTCGGCTGGATCTCATTGATGAATATAAGGTGACGAGTGTGCAGATGAATGAGACTGAAGTTAAGTTTTCTCATGAAAATGATCTCTTGGATATTCAGGTGATTGATTGTACCTGTGATGCGGTGGATATTTTCTATGAAGGGAAAACCCCAATTGCGCTTAATCCGCCTTGGATGGGAGGGTTTACATGGGAGCTCGATCAGATTGATAATCACTGGATGGGACTTTCATCGCAAGGTGAAGGAGCCAAGATTTTTATGCCCGCATTGGATCACCCGTCTTCAGAAGCTTCGGAAGGCGTAGATCTCTTGATTACCGTTCCCAAACCTTACTTCGTAGCGGCTAACGGGCGCTTGGATCAAATCAGGAAGGAAGGCGAAAAGCTGACTTATTTTTGGACTACAGACTATCCGATTAATAATTACGGGATCAATTTTACCATGGGGATTTTCCATGAGGAAGAGATAAATTTCACCTCTGTGTCCGGTGATCAAATCCCGATGCACGTCTGGGTTCTGCAGGAAAATAGAGCCAAGGCAAAGGAGATTCTTGAAGTGCTCAAGGTATCTACAGAAACGCATGAAAAATATTTTGGCTCTTATCCCTGGCCAAAAGACAAGATTGCAATAGTCGAAACCCCCTATCTCGGCATGGAGCATCAGACAATCAATGCGTATGGAAATGACTATCGATTTGTGAAAATGGGTTCCGTCAATTATGACAATTTATTGCACCATGAACTGGGCCATGAGTGGTTTGGCAATAAGGTATCAGTGGGTGATTGGGCAGACTTTTGGATTCATGAGGGAATTACCGCCTTTGGGGATTGGATGTTTTATTGGGAGCATGGTGGAGAAGAAGCATATTTCAAAAAAGCCAATAATACACTTCGGCAAATAACAAATTCCAAGCCGATCGTAAGCTCAATCAATAGTACTGAGGAGGAAGCTTATCACTCTGAGATTTATACCAAAGGGGCGTATCTTATGCATTCTTTGCGTTGGGTTTTGGGGGATGACGTTTTCTTTCCGTTGCTCAAAGCTTTTGCAAATGACGCCCGATTCACCTATGAAAATCAAGTGAATACCCGAGATTTCATAAATTTTGTGATTTCCTTTTCAGGGAAAGAGTTGGAAGGTTTCTTCCAACTTTACCTATACACCACAGATCTGCCGGAAGTGAAAATTTCAAAGAAAGGAAAGAAAGGCTTTGAAGTATCTCTTAAAGGGATCGATTTCCAATTGCCTGTGGAAGTACAAACTGAGAAGGGCATAAAAACAGTGATGCTAGGCAATGAACCGTTATTAATCAACAGCAACACCGCGCCTATTGTCGATCCTAAAGGCTGGTTATTGCTGAGGAGATAAGTTCTCAAACCTGGTGCGTCTACTTAACTGGGTTATTTTATATTGTTTGAAATAGGAAAAGGTAAAATATTGATTTTCAGTATATTTAAGAATATAATAAACCCTCAGTTAAACGATCCTAAGTATGTTCCCCAAAGTAATTGGAGGGATTAAATCAGATTTTACCATGCCCCTTTGGATAATTTTTATAATTTTGCACCAATTTGGACTTAAGCAAAACTTTCTCTTCAACCTTCCTATCTAATGCCTAAAGACAGTAGCATCAAACACGTTCTTCTAATTGGTTCGGGTCCCATCGTCATTGGTCAAGCTTGCGAGTTTGATTATGCCGGTTCTCAAGCGGCTCGCTCGCTTCGTGAGGAAGGAATCAAAGTCACGCTGATCAACTCTAATCCGGCGACGATAATGACTGATCCAGTCACAGCGGATAATGTGTATTTGCTCCCACTGGAAAAGAAATCAATTATCAAAATCCTGACCGATCATCCAGATATCGACTCGGTTCTTCCCACCATGGGAGGTCAGACTGCGCTGAATCTGGCAATTGATTGTGACAAAGCGGGCATTTGGAAAAGATTCAATACGCAGATGATCGGAGTGGATATCGATGCGATTGACACTGCCGAAAATCGGGAGAAGTTTAAGGCTCTGATGGAAAAGATAGGTGTGGGCGTGTGCAAAGGCGCAACTGCCACTTCATTTCTTCAGGGAAAAGAAATAGCACAGGAAATCGGATTTCCGTTGATTATCAGAGCATCTTATACTTTAGGTGGAGCAGGTGGAGCTTTTGTAGAAAAAGAAGAGGATTTTGAAAAATACTTGGTTGCTGGACTTCAAGCTTCACCGGTTCATGAGGTTTTGATCGAGCAGAGCATCGTGGGCTGGAAAGAGTACGAGCTGGAAGTGATGCGTGATAATATCGGCAATATGATCGTGATCTGTTCTATCGAGAACTTTGATCCGATGGGTGTGCATACCGGTGATTCAATCACGGTGGCGCCTGCCATGACATTGCCGGATACGACCTATCAGCGGATGAGAAACTATGCCATTACGATGATGAATAGCATCGGGACTTTCGCCGGTGGATGTAACGTTCAGTTTGCGGTAAGCCATGACAATTCTGAAATCATTGGAATCGAGATTAATCCTCGAGTATCCAGATCTTCAGCTTTGGCATCCAAGGCAACAGGGTATCCGATTGCTAAAGTCGCTGCAAAACTGGCCATCGGCTACAATCTGGATGAATTGAAAAACTCGATTACCGGAACTACTTCGGCTTATTTCGAACCGTCGATTGACTACGTAATTGTAAAGATTCCGCGCTGGAACTTTGATAAATTCAAAGGCTCTGACAGAAGACTTGGACTCTCGATGAAATCGGTTGGTGAGGTGATGGGAATTGGCAGAAATTTCCAAGAGGCACTGCAAAAAGCATGTCAATCCCTTGAAATTAAACGAAATGGCTTGGGAGCGGATGGGAAAGAATTGAGAGATCAGGATAAGATTTTGTATTCACTGGCCAATCCAAGTTGGAATAGATTGTTCCATATCTATGATGCCTTTAAGCTTGGTATTTCTTTCCGCACGATTCACGAGCTTACTCAAATCGACAAATGGTTCCTGAAGCAAATTGAAGATCTGATTCATTTGGAAGGGGAGATAGAAAAACATGATTTAGATACTATCCCTGCAGAGCTGATGGAGTTGGCCAAAAAGAAAGGCTATGCAGATCGACAGATTGCGCATTTGTTAGACTGCTTGGAAAGCGAAGTCTTCGACAAGCGCTACACCGAAATGGGAATCAAGCGGGTTTATAAATTGGTTGATACTTGCGCAGCAGAATTTGAGGCGAAGACACCTTATTATTACTCAACGTTCGGCGATGAAAATGAGTCGATTTCTTCAGACCGTAGAAAAGTGGTGGTTTTGGGTTCCGGTCCAAACCGAGTCGGTCAAGGAATCGAGTTTGATTATTCTTGTGTACACGGGGTTTTGGCAGCAAAAGAATGTGGTTACGAGACCATCATGATCAATTGCAATCCAGAGACAGTATCCACAGATTTCGATATTGCAGATAAGCTTTACTTCGAGCCAGTATTCTGGGAGCATATTTACGAGATTATATTACATGAAAATCCGCTCGGAGTAATTGTACAGCTGGGTGGTCAGACTGCATTGAAGCTGGCAGAAAAGCTGGAGAAATACGGTATCAAGATTATCGGGACAAGCTTTGAAGCTCTTGACCTTGCAGAGGATCGCGGCAGATTCTCAACGTTGCTGAAAGACTTGGAAGTGCCATATCCTGAGTTTGGTACTATCCACAACACAGATGAAGCCCTGGAACTTTGTAAGACAATTGGCTTCCCGCTATTGGTAAGACCTTCGTATGTATTGGGTGGCCAAGGAATGAAAATTGTGATCAATGAAAAAGAATTGGAGCAGCACGTGGTCAATGTCCTTCGGGATATCCCAAACAATGAGATTTTGCTCGATCACTTCCTGGAAGGAGCTATTGAGGCTGAAGCAGATGCGATTTGCGACGGAGAAAATGTCTATATTATCGGTATTATGCAACATATTGAGCCCGCTGGGATTCACTCTGGAGATTCGTATGCAGTTTTGCCTCCCTATAATTTAGGGGATTTGGTGATTCGCCAGATCGAAACTTACACCCATAAAATAGCTTTAGCCTTGAGAACAGTCGGACTGATCAATATCCAGTTTGCAATCAAAGATGACAAGGTTTATATTATAGAAGCAAATCCTAGAGCTTCCAGAACGGTGCCATTTATCTGCAAAGCCTACCGGGAACCTTATGTCAACTATGCCGTAAAGGTGATGTTGGGTGAGAAAAAAGTGACCGATTTTGAATTCAAACCTTTCAAAAAAGGTTATGCAATTAAAGAACCAGTTTTCTCTTTCCACAAATTCCCAAATGTCAACAAGGAACTTGGGCCGGAGATGAAGTCAACAGGAGAAGCAATTTACTTTATCGATGATTTGATGGATGATTACTTCTTGGAAATTTATTCAAAACGTAATCTCTATTTGAGTAGATAATCTATTAAACTAAAAAATAAAAGCCTTGCTAAAGTTTTTAATTATATTTCTCGGAGTGGGTTGGTTATTAGGCCAACTCATTCGTTATTTCCTACGAACCAAGCTTGCAAAATTTGCGCAGCATGTAAATAATGTAGCAAAGGAAGAGGAGCGAACTCGGCAACAGGCGAGTCGACCAAAAGATGGAGTCCACGTGGATTTTATTCCAAAGGAACATCAGGAAAAACGCCAGAAAGATATTGAAGGCGGCGAATACGTAGATTATGAAGAAGTGAAGGAATAAATCCTTCACTTTTTTTTGTTTCTTTTAACAGCAAAGTTCACAAAGGTTTTCTCAAAGGAACACGAAATGAACCCTTAATTACATCCTAGTTCAAAGCTTTTCTATTCAGGCACGAGCTATTTTTTGCTATCACAAAGGTTTTCGAAAGGAGGGTCAAAGTAACCTTTGGTCTTTTCTAAAAGTTTTAATTTTTGAACAATAGCTTGTAGACCTCGAAGGTTTTCAGCAAAGTAGATTTTTTACAGCCATGGCGAGGGTCAGGTAAAGAAAATGAAGAGCCCACTCTCGAGCTCCGATAATTACCGTGGAAGTAATCACTAAATCTATTACGATGATTTCTCATCCTTAAAATTAAGGATGAGTCATTAAAAAACACCTAAGAGATACTCTGACTATATAATTTACAGGTTCTACCATTTATTTAGTGGAAATATAGTGTTAGATAAGGCTCAACAATCTTTTCACCATAGAGACTCGGAGTTCACTGAGCATAGCACAGAGCGAATATGATTAACGATATATTCAGCTAGTTAACCCAATTTGGCCAATTGTGTTAGCTGAGTCTTAGAGGTAAAAAAATTCGATTTACATAATGTCTTGGAACGACTAAAAGCGCTCTTCAAAATTACGCTCAACTCTGCCAATCCAAATATTCAATAGCTACCCATTAAATTGGTAGCAGTATCATTCTGTATATAATCGAGCTTGTTTAATAATAATTAACAACGGGTATTACGAAATATTTTCCTAATTTCAGACTTATTAGTTATGAACCTAAGATAGAATGGATATATGAGAAATTTACTTGCCACAGTTTTTTTCTGCTTTATTTTTCAGAGCGGTTTTGCTCAGAAATTTACTATAAGCGGTACGGTAAAAGATGCCGAAAATGGCGAGACGCTTATCGGAGTCAATATATTTGACAAGAAAAACCAAAAGGGAGCGATCAGCAACAATTTCGGATTTTTCAGTTACTCGACTTTTGATTCTGATGTGGAATTAGTGTTCAGCTACGTCGGATACGAACCTGAATTTATGAAATTCAATCTTGCCAGTGACACCTTGCTGACGGTGGAGTTGAGACCATCAGGATTGCTTAGGGAGGTAGTGATTGAAGGGGAGCGATCTGATCCTATTCAGGAGAGTACCCAAATGGGCACAATCCAAGTGCCCTTGCGGGAAATAAAAAATCTCCCGGCATTGATGGGAGAGGTGGACATATTCAAAGTCATCCAGCTTCTTCCTGGAGTGCAATCAGGTGCTGAGGGCGCTTCAGGCTTGTATGTCAGAGGCGGAAGTCCTGATCAAAATCTGGTTTTGCTCGATGGCGTACCAGTCTATAATGCATCCCACTTATTTGGTTTTTTCTCTGTGTTCAACGATGGTGCCATTAATAATGTGGGACTGATCAAAGGCGGATTTCCGGCTAGATTTGGCGGTCGGCTGTCTTCTGTAATTGATATCACGATGAAAGAAGGCAATATGCGGGAGTTTCAAGGTGAAGGCAGTATAGGCCTGATTGCATCCAAAATCACACTTGAAGGTCCCATAGTGAAGGATAAAACTTCTTTTCTAATCTCAGGACGAAGGACCTACCTGGATATGATCGCTCGACCTATTATCAGAAACAGCTCGGACGGAAATGAGGATGTGGGCTATTTTTTTTATGATCTCAACGCAAAAGTGAATCATATCTTCAATAAGAGAAATCGGTTATACTTGAGCTATTATGGAGGAGAAGACGTGGCTTACTCCAATTATCGCAATAGTTGGGAAAGGCAGGAAGGAACCACTGAAAGTAAAGAAAGAGCCGGTCTGGGCTGGGGAAATAGAATCGCTGCGGTCAGATGGAATCATATATTTAACGAACGCCTTTTTGCCAATTTTACGAGTACTTTTACGCGATATCGGTTCAATGTTTTTTCGGATTATGAAGATGTATTTTCACCAAGTCAGGGCGGAGCACCGGTCCGGGATTTTTATACTTCCAAGTATTTTTCCGGCATCAGAGATGTAGCGCTCAAGGCTGATTTTGATTTTATTCCCAATCCAGACCACTACATTCGATGGGGCGGAATGTGGATCAATCACCGATTTACCCCGGGCGTATTTGCCTCAATAGAAGATAACAGTCCCGAAGTAATAGAAGGAGGCACGCCTTCAGATAGTCAGGAATTTTCGGTTTATGCGGAAGATGATTTTTCCATGGGAGATCGATTCAAATTTAACGTTGGAGCACATTTTTCAGGCTTGATCACGGAGTCCAAGACATACACTTCCTTCCAGCCAAGGCTTAGCCTCCGATATCTGCTGGATGAGAAGTCCTCGCTCAAATTTTCCTATGTGCAGATGGCACAATTTGTACACCTACTGACCAATGCAGGATTGGGACTGCCTACTGATCTATGGGTGCCATCTACAGATAGGATTGGACCGCAGGAAAGCTGGCAACTGGCAGCGGGTTATTTCAAGAGCATCGGATATGGCCTTGAATTCAGCGTGGAGGCCTATTACAAAGATATGCAAGGAGTGGTCGAGTATGAGGACGGCGCATCGTTTCTGAATACGACTTCAGATTGGCAAGACAAAGTGACCAGCGGTGCAGGACGCAGCTATGGCATGGAGGTATTGTTACAAAAGAAAACCGGTAAGACGACTGGCTGGATTGGTTACACACTTTCCAAAACCGAGCGAAGATTTGATGAACTCAATTTTGGAGAGTGGTTTCCATTCCGATACGATCGTCGACATGATATCAGTTTGACCGCCGTCCACAAACTGTCAGACAAAATCGATCTTTCCGGAACTTGGGTTTTTGGCACAGGAAATTTTATTACCATACCCACTCAACGCTATCAGTATTCCGAACCTTTTATTAATGGAGGACAGAATCAGTTCAACAGAAATACCATAGAATATTTCGAATCTAGGAACAACTTTCAGATGAGAAGCTACCATCGATTGGACTTGGGAATCAATTTTAACAAAGAAAAGAAATGGGGCAAGCGGACCTGGAACGTATCGATATATAATGTCTATAGCAGGTTGAATCCTTTTTATATGGACATAGGCTATAATTCTGAAACGCAAAAAAATCAGTTGAGGCAAGTCAGTTTATTTCCCATCGTACCATCGGTTTCTTATCGGTTTACCTTTTGATAAATATGAAAAAGCAGAAAACCACTTTATTGGCTCTAGTGATTGTCCTAGCCTTTAGCGCCTGTGATCAGTTTCTGGAAGTAGATCTACCGGGTCAGGAGCCCAAGCTTGTCTTGAATGCACTCCTTGAGAATACCGATACCATCAGGGTGTCCCTCAGCAAAAGCAGAGGAGTACTGGATGGATCCCAAAACGATGGATTTGAACAGATCATAAATGGCCAAGTTTTTATCCAGCCGGAAAATGGTCCTAGGATTCCATTGATATTCAAGGAGCAAAAAAATTCATTTGAAACCTTCTCCTTTTATTATTTGACTGGATATGATTTCAAGGCTGGAGGTTCCTATGAGATTTTTGCCGAAAGTCCGGGTTTAGCGTCTGTCAATAGCCAAGTGATATTTCCAGAATCTATTCCGATCAAAGAAATCACGTATCAAGATCTAGGGCCAAATGGATCTTCGCAGAATCAAAATCTGTTCGAGTTTACGTTGAAATTTGAAGATCCTAATGCCAAAAACTACTACGAGTTGGATGGGAACATATTTGGAAGAAGTACAACTCAAGCTAATAACTTTTATAGTGGCGGACTGAATCCACAACCCGTCAATCCCGCTTACGAAAAGGATTATAGTTGGGGGTCAGGACTTTTATTTAGCGATGTCCTACTTCGAGGCAAGGATTCAGAAATGGTCTTTCGAATCAACTTACCCAAAGGTTTTGAGATGGACGTAAAGATCAATCTTATCCATGTATCTGAATCATATTATAAATACCATGATTCAGCCGATCTTCAAAACTATAATCGTGGTGATATTCTATCCCAGCCAGTTTTGATTTACAACAATATCCAAAATGGGCTAGGCATATTCTCTGCCCGAAATAGAGATCAGCAAATACTGACCATAACAGTAGAGAATTAGGAAAGGAAATAATTTTTTGAAGATTCGAATGAGAGTTGCATATGATCTGATCTTAGTTTGACGGAAAATGGCTTGAAAAATATAATGGAGGAATCCTTCATCTTTTTGGGTTTAGATACTTGATCAAATAAAAAATGGAAAAGCAAATAGAAAGAATTACTATTAATCCAGAAGTATGTCATGGCAAGCCTACGGTGAGAGGCCTCAGACATCCAGTGGAAATTTTGCTTGAACTTCTAGCTTCAGGCATGACTCATGACGAAATTCTGGAAGATTATCCTGATCTAGACAACAAAGATTTTTAAGCCGTTTTGCAGTATGCATCCAAGCTCGATTGATAAAAATGGGTTTATAATTGAGTAATTAATTTCGAGTGGAAAACGGTAAATCCGCTTTCGGTTTTTGTACCAATCAAAAAATCTTCGCCACCATCTTTTAGTCCAAATTTCTTCTTAAAGTCAGTGGCTCCAGTCGCATAATTGCGCGTGATCACATTGACTTTTCCGGAAGGAAATCGCTTTTTCAACTCATTCTTTTTTGGATTGATCTCTTCCAAAATTTCAAAAACACGACCTGGAATCCGGTCATTTAGGAGGGATGTTGTATATAAATGGCTATTCGAAGCAAGTTTTTTTAATCCGAATCGATTTCCAAACGTCTTAAATGCTCCTGCTTTTAAGATTCCTGCCAGTGGCTCGATCAGGTATTTTTCAGCTTCGCCAAAAGTAGCTACTGCATCGACTTCCTCCTGAGGAGCGTGGGAAAACCGATGGGTTTCCTTACCAAGTTCGACAGCTTCAATCTCCAACAAGTTGGAAGTGCATTCTTTTTCCCAAGAAAGGAGTAATTCCTTCACTTCGTTCTTTACAGAGATGATTTGGACTTTCTGGATATCGGGAAGCTCCTCCAAAGCCTGCGAGATATCCAACATCGGGGAGAGCTTAAGCAGAATAGATTTACTCTTACATTTCATAAGATCCCAAGCCGTAACTACATTCGGTTGGCAATCTTCCAACTTGTACAACTTCTGATTGGAATCTCCTCTTCGAGCCGGATCGGCGTAGATCAGATCAAACTGATTTTCGGTTTTAGAAAGAAAATCCAATCCATCACCTGTTACAATCTGAAATTTTTCAGGGGCTAAAACTTGTAAATTATGCCTTGCGATCTCGGCCAACTCAGGTTCTTGCTCACAGTAAATGGATTTTTCGAAACCCCTACTCAAATAGTAACTATCCACCCCAAATCCCCCGGTGAGATCAATCAGACTCTTCCCAGATCGTTGGTGTGATTTAAACTTTGCCGTTTCTTCTGAACTGCTTTGTTCCAAAGAGATACTTGCCGGAAAAATTAGATCTGAACTTGAAGCCCAAGAAGGAAGTTTTTTCTTTGCTTTTTGCCTTGCAGAAATCTGCTGAACAGCCGCTTTCAGGTCAAAATCAGTTTTCCCCTGATACTTAAAAAGTAAAAGTGCAGGATCTTCATTCAGATGATCCTGCACAAATTGTATAAAGTCAGCCCTATGATATTGGCCCAACTCCATTTAAATGAGCTTATTTTTTAGAGCGAATTCTGCAATCTGCACCGCATTGGTAGCAGCGCCTTTTCGAAGATTATCTGCCACGATCCACATGTTTAGTGTATTGGCCTGTGATTCATCTCTCCGCAATCTTCCTACAAAAACCTCATCTCTCTTATGCGCTGTGATTGGCATTGGATAGACAAAGTTGGCAGGATCATCTTGTACTATTATGCCTGGAGCATCTGAGAGTAGTTTGCGAACTTCGGTCAATTCAAAATCTTCGTTGAATTCTACATTCACCGCTTCAGAGTGTCCACCCATAGTTGGGACTCGAACGGTCGTGGCAGTTACTTTGATCGTGTCGTCTGAGAAAATTTTCTTGGTCTCATTGATCATCTTCATCTCTTCCTTGGTGTAACCGTTTGGCTGGAATACATCGATATGAGGAAGGACATTCATGTCGATCTTATGTGGATAGACCATTTCTGGAGTGGTACCGGCTCGCTCTGCCATCATCTGATCCACGGCCGCCTTGCCTGTTCCGGTCACAGACTGATAAGTGGAGACTACGATTCGCTTGATCCCGTATCGCTGCCGCAAAGGTTCCAAAGCCAAGACCATCTGGATCGTAGAGCAGTTTGGATTGGCAATGATTTTATCTTCTTTAGTGATCTGATCTGCGTTGATTTCTGGTACTATCAACTTCTTGCTCGGATCCATTCTCCAAGCAGAAGAGTTGTCGATTACCAAGGTTCCAACTTCAGCAAATTTTGGAGCCCATTCCAGAGAAGTACTTCCTCCTGCGGAGAAAATGGCAATTTCCGGTTTTAAAGCTACCGCTTCGGCTAGGCCAATTACAGAGTAATCTGTTCCTTTATACCCGATCTTTTTCCCCACTGATCGCTCACTGGCGACGAGTAAAAGTTCGTCAAAAGGAAAATTGTGCTCAGCGAGCACTTCAAGGATTTCGGAGCCTACCAAGCCGGTAGCTCCTACCACTGCTAATTTCATCGAAAGAGTTCTAATAGGTTGTAAAATTGATGGTGTAAAAGTAAGGACTATGGACTCATTTTCAGGAATATCCTTTTTAAATATTGAAAGGCCTGCTCAAAAAATTTTATGATGGAAGCTTTTCAAATCCAGATCTGATTTAGTAGATTGTTTTTATGTTCTAGCTAAGGTTTCTATGATCAATTTTTTCAGTTTTGTTTTGCTCTATTTTTTAGCTCTTGGATCGACCAAAGAATCTCCAACAATTAATCAAAAACAAGAATTTGAGGGCATATTCAGCATAGTAAATGCCCCTGCAGAATTTCTTCCACGCTGGACTGGTAATGAATTAAGGGCGACTTCCTCTAGGATTTTCCGGACTGTTTTGGGTAGAAATGGCTCCAAAGGACTGGCAGTTCAACCTATTTTATCTTTCAGTGGAGTCCTGACTATCAATTTAATCAATGAAGATTACAAAAATCCCAAGGTGGTATTCTGGGCTAGATCGCTTCAAAATAGTACTGGAACCAGAGCTGCGGTCGTTTTTATTTCTTGGAAAAGCCTTTCAGATGCTGATTTTTCTATTCCTGTGGTTCTTGGAAGCCTATTAGAATTTAAAAATGAAAATCAAGAGTTTAGAAAGTTTGAGATAGATATCCCGGGATTTTTGAGAAATAATCGAGAACTGTCACTGAGAATCGAGATTAAGTATGGCTCAGGAACCGGCAGTGCGGCACGATGGATCATGGATGATTTTGAATTTGGAGATTTTCCGATTGATTTGGAAGCGCCCGTTTTGACTCAAATCCGAGGATATGATTCGAATCAGCTTGAGCTTATTTTCAGCGAACCTTTGGACCCGATTTTCCCGATCCTCAATTTGAACTATTCCCTTGGAGCGATAGAGCCAGAGCAGGTGACGGTAGCAAATGACTCTTTGATATACCTTACTTTTCAGGAGAACTTGACCCAAGGAGAAGATTATACGCTAGGGATAAAACAAATTCCTGATTTGGCAGGCAATTTTTTGAGGGATACGCTAGCGACTTTTATATACTTTGATCCGACGGCTATTCCCAGCAAAGGACTTGTTATCAATGAAATCATGCCAGCACCGCGAGCAAATCAAGACCTTCCAAATGTGGAATATGTCGAGCTATTTCATGCAGGGGATTTTCCTTATCGATTAAAAGATGTGAGTTGGGCTAATTCCAAAAAGGAAGTCAAATTGAATGAATTTTGGATCTTCCCCGGAGAATTACTGCTGTTGGTGCCACAAAATCAGGGAGCACCTTTCCGGCCTTTCGGGAAAGTATTGGAACTATCGAATTGGCCTACTTTATTAAATTCGGCAGATCAAGTGCGAGTAGAAACAGATCAAGGCGATCTAATAGATGAATTAATCTATGCAACGGCTAGTTGGGGAGGAAGTGGATTTGCCGACGGCGGCTTCAGTTTGGAGATAGCGAATCCATTCTATGCCTGCGACCAATCCGATTTACTGAATCCATCGAGAGATCCGCAAAGAGGAACGCCGGGACGAGTAAATTCCGTTTTTGATCTGCAACCTGATACCGAAGCACCTAAGCTGGAAGACGGGTTTTTTGTGAACTCAACTACTATTCAGCTCCTATTTTCTGAACCTATCCGACGCCAAGCAGGTATTTCTAATTTTATTTTTACCCCAAATATCAGCATTGATTCTGTTTCATTTTCCAACTCGCAAACTATTCAGGTCAAGCTCAGCTCTGAGGCCATTCCCAATCAGATTTATCAGCTTGTCCTCAATGGAGTCAGCGATTGTCTTGGGAACAAATATGTGCAAGCTGAAAACTATGAATTGATCTTGTCCGTAGCTGCAAAAAAGGGTGACGTGATCCTCAATGAGCTTCTTTTCAATCCAAAGACAGGCGGGCCAAAATTTGTCGAATTGTATAATCGTACGGATTCTTATCTGGAGATTGGAGATTGGAAATTGGCAAATCTGGATGAAAGAGGAGTACCAGATCAAATCCGAAATCTCTCCGCAACACGGCTTCAGATATCTCCTAAAAGTTATATGGCAATAACAACAAATATTGATCGGTTGAAAATGGAATATCCACAAGCCACTTCCGGACGGTATCATCTACTATCTACCCTACCGAGTTATCCCATTTCTAGTGGAAATGTGGTGTTGCTTGATTCTCAAAATCAGGAAATAGAAACCTTTGTCTATGACGATGACTTGCATCATCCGCTTTTGAGAGATCCCAAGGGGGTTTCTTTGGAGCGGATTTCATCAGAAAGTCCAGCTGGGAATACTTCCAATTGGCACTCTGCCTCAGGTATTGCTGGCTATGCAACTCCGGGGCTAAAAAACTCTCAGCTAATTTCCAATGAATTTGATTCGCAAATCATTCAAATTGAACCGAAGATTTTTGATCCTGAAGGTAGTAACGGGAACACCTTTTCTAGCATTCGTTATGAATTGGATCAAAGTGGATGGTTGGGCAGTTTTAGAATCTACGCTATATCCGGTCAGCTGATCCAAGTTTTGGCACAAAATGAATTGCTTGGCGCAAAAGGACTTTTTACTTGGACTGGAACTGATTCTCAAGGGCGGATTGTCAGGCCTGGCTACTACATCTTATTGGTGGAATTATACAATCTGGATGGGAGTGTCAAGACGATCAAAGAAACCATTGTAGTAGCAACCAGATTTTGAGAGAAATAAAAAATTGTTTCCCAGTTTGGTTTATTTTCTTTAATTTAATGGACTTAACCAAATACACCCATGGAAAAGGACTTAATTAATCTATCAATTCATCGAATATGCATTCAAGAAGGGAAGTCGCTGGCTGAGGCCGCGCAGTATTTGAAAATGAAATATAAAATAGATATTGAAATTATAGTTCTAGAAAAACGCCTCAATACTATTTTGAATAATGAAAAAGCCGTTGCATAACGGTTTTTTTTGCTAAATACTGTTTGTAATATCTAATGAAGAGGAAGTGAGATTTTTATTTATAATTATTCGCTTTGTTCTAGTAAGCAGATAAAAATGGATGACTTGAAAAGAATCGTAAAATGCTGAAATATTAAATTTTTGAAAATATACTTTTATGCCGTAGCATTTTTTGAGAGCGGTTTTTTATCTAAGGGTCTCCAATTAAACATTTTTGTGTTGATAGTTGAATAGTGTGATGATACTTTTTGCTTTCATAATTGATTACTTGTGTTTAATAATCTCGACTTAGTTTTTTATACTTCAATAGCCTCAGCACAAGTGCTTATCACTAGTCGCCTGTCTAGCGAAACAATTGGGGATAGACATATTTTTATGTTTAAAATCCGAAAAAGATTACATATCATCGAACCCTATTCGTCATTTTCTTCTTACTCAGCTTTTAAGAAAGATTATTTTTTGGAAATCCAAGGGCTAAATGTAATTTAGAGGCATCTTAATCGAGTGACAGCCGTATAGAAGTATCAATAAAACAACAAAGCCATGAGCCAAGGAGAAAAAACAGCGTATTCCCAAGAGGAATTAAAAGAATTTGAAGGAATTATCCTCAGAAAACTTGCCAGCGCAAAAGAAGAGTTGGGTATATTGAAAGCGTCCTTGAGCAAAAAAAACGACAGTGGAACTGATTTCACGGCCTCTACCTCAAAATTACTGGAAGATGGCGCCGATACATTGGAGCGTGAAAGTCAAAATCAGTTAGCTGCAAGACAGCAAAAATTCATCATCAGCCTCGAGAATGCTTTAGTTCGTATTAAAAATGGAACTTACGGAATGTGTGTTGATACTGGTAAATTGATAGCTAAGGAACGATTGAGAGCAGTCCCACATACTATGCACTCAATTGAAGCTAAATTGGCAAAGCAATAAGACTTGGACTTTTTACACCGTCATATTGAGGCGTTGATCTTTTGTTCGCCGGCTCCCTTGCCTCAGACAGAAATCATCAAATGCCTCAATGAGATGTTTGAGACGGAAGTACCCAAAGAGCACGTGGAAGAAGCGCTGAGTAGATTGAGAGAAAAATACAAAAGTGATGATTTTTCCTTTCAGCTTGATTTCCTGGGTGGAGGCTATCAATTTTTAACCAAACCCACTTATCAGACTTCAATCAGCGTCCTTCTGCGCCAGCAGTCTCAAAAAAGACTGTCAACTGCTCAGTTGGAGACTCTGTCAATCATTGCCTACAAACAACCGATTACAAAAGGTGAGATCGAACAAATTCGTGGGGTAAACAGTGATTATTCGGTACAAAAATTATTGGAGAAAGAGCTTATCGAAATTCAAGGGAAATCCGAAGGAGTAGGCCGACCATTGATTTATGGCACGTCAGTTAAGTTTATGGAGTATTTCGGTATTAACTCAATAGGCGATCTTCCTCAGCCCAAAGATTTCTCCCATCCCGAGAATCAAATTGGATCGGAAAAGGAGTAATAGGATTTGTCAGAATAAAATCTTCTGACTTGTTCCGTCGACTAAAGAAGGAAGAAACAGAGAAGAAAAGGCCGAAACAATCAATTTTTAGATATAAGGCCAATTATATTTTCTTTTCGATGTATGTTGGTTTCCAAACAGATAATTATCACACACCTTCATCATGGCAACTCTACTCGGGCCATTTGGGCGATCAAGAATTTTTTTCCCGATTTTACTTCCAGACAGATAACTCGGGTTCTTCGAGTTTCCCCTTTTTCAAATTCCCTCCCCGAAAGTAAAAACCGATTACCGGGTTTCAGATCTGAAAGAAAAAGTCCCTGTGATTTGTCCTCTTTTAGGTCATACTTGCTCATTTCCTTCATCAAAAAAAGATCAGCTGAGGAGCTAGCTTTTGGATTGCGCATATGCTGCCTTAGGGGAATCAAAATATCTATAGGGAAAATATCTTCTCTTAGAATCGGGAAAAGTAATTGTTGGAATGTAGCTTTCCATTCTGCTCCGTGCGGATTGATCGAAATGTCAAATTTTAAGAAAGCATGGTGATGGGCTACCTCATGAATGTAGGTGAGCAGAAACTGATAGGGATTTAACCCGGCGTTGATGGTAATGGTCTGTATTTTGCGATTTGGTCGGTATCGAAAATCTCCCAGCTTTGATTTTCGGTTTCGTGCTACCTGAAAATTAAAAGGCTCTTTATCCCACAAGATTAAACAATAGCTGACAGCGGTATTGGGAAGGTGCTTTTCAAAAATGAGCAAAAGTTTTTCACGGATATTCATTTCCAAAAATATCAAAAAAAAGAGTCCCGAGTTCTCGGGACTCCAATTTTTAGAAGCGATAGTTAATTACTTAACTTCAACAACTTCTTCTACCATTACAGCAGAAGAATCAGCAGTTTCTTCAACTACTTCGACTGTCTCTTCAACAACTACTTCAGTAGATTCTACCGCTTCAGTTGTCTCTTCAGTTACTTCTTTGTTGCCGCAAGATGCAGTTGCCATTAGGCCAACGATTGCGAAAATTGCAAATACCTTTTTCATTTTTTGTGGTTTTCTTAATTACGATGCAAAAGTATTATTTATTCTATCAATAAAACAATAACCGTTCAAAATATTTTTATTTGTTTTTGTAAATTATTTTTACCGGAACTCCTTCGAAATCAAAGTTTTCTCGAATTCTGTTTTCGAGGTAACGAGTATATGGCGATTTGATATACTGGGGGAGGTTGCAAAAGAAAGCGATGACCGGATTTTTGGTAGGTAACTGGGTCACATACTTGATTTTGATATACTTTCCCTTCCATGCCGGAGGCGGATATTTTTCGATTTCAGTCAGCATCACATCGTTTAGTTTCGAAGTAGTTACTTTTCTGGTTTTATTTTCATAGACCTTCACCGCGAGTTCAATTGCCTGAAAGATTCGTTGCTTTTCAATCACCGATGTGAAAATAATCGGAATCCACTTATTTTCTCCAAGCCTGCCAATCATATCTTCTTTGATGGTTCCCATGGTTTTATGATCTTTTTCGATAAGATCCCATTTGTTTACCATGATCATGATGCCTTTGTTATTCTTGATGGCCAAGGCGATAAGGTTGATATCTTGTGCTTCCAAGCCTCTGGTAGCATCTACCATGATGATGACTACGTCTGATTCTTCCAAAGTTCGGAGTGATCGCATCACAGAATAGAATTCCACATCTTCGGTAACCTTGGATTTCTTTCGAATTCCGGCAGTGTCTGTGATAATAAAATCCTGACCAAATAGTTTATATCGAGTATGGATCGCATCGCGCGTGGTGCCTGCCTCGTCGGTCACAATAGATCGCTCTGTACCTAAAAGAGCATTGAGAAAAGACGATTTTCCCACGTTTGGTCTTCCAAGTATTGAGATTTTAGGAGTATCAGCATCCGGATCCTCGTCACCTTCTTCTTTGAATTGAGAAATCACATGGTCCAATAATTCCCCGGTACCGCTGCCACTCGCCGAAGCGATTGGAAAAACCTCGTATTCACTGACCCCCATCGAGTAAAATTCATTTGCCATAAATATTTTTTCCTGATTATCAGCCTTGTTGGCAACGACATAAACTGGCTTTTTGGTAGCTCTGAGCTCATTTGCAAAATCAGAATCGAGATCAGTGACCCCATCATGACAGTCTACCACAAACATAATAACGTCGGCTTCCTCAATGGCAAGTTTGACCTGCTTCCTGATTTCTGCTTCATATATATCATCCGAACCGATCACGTATCCTCCAGTGTCAATCACTGAAAAGAATTTGCCGGCCCACTGTGCATGGCCATAATGACGGTCGCGCGTCACTCCACTCATGTTATCCTCAATTGCTTTTCGCTCTTCTACTAATCGGTTGAACAAGGTGGATTTACCCACGTTTGGTCTTCCTACTATTGCTACAATATTTGCCATAATCAGGTTGGGTCGTACCCAAATTTTTTCAATTTCAATTTATTTTTTCTCCAGTCTGCTTCCACCTTCACGAAGGTTTCCAAGAAGACTTTTTTGCCGAAGAATTTTTCTAACTCTTCCCGGGATTCTATTCCCACCTTTTTGAGCATTTTACCCTTTTCACCAATCATGATCCCCTTTTGGCTTTCCCGCTCCACGAAAATGTTTGCTCGGATTCGGATCATAGTAGCATCTTCTTTGAAGTCCTCGATACTAACTTCAGTACTGTAGGGAACTTCCTTTTTATAATTGGTAAAGATTTTCTCACGGATGATCTCGGAGGCAAAGAACCTTTCGGAGCGATCAGAAAGTTCATCTTTATCGTAGAAGGCAGGATGCTCTGGGAGCCGATCTAGAATCTCCTGACTGATTTTTTCGATGTTGAATTTTTCTCCTGCGGAAATTGGGATGACCAATTCTGCTTTTATTCTCGAAGTCCAGTAAGTCGTTACCGCTTCCAATTGGCCTTCTTTGGCCAGGTCGATTTTGTTGATGACCAAAAGAACAGGAACACCCGATTGGTTGATTTTTTCGATAATATGCTCGATATCTGTGTCGGTTTCGTATAGATCAGTGACAAAAAGTATGATATCTGCATCTTCCAAAGAAATATTGACAAAGCTCATCATATTTTTCTGAAGCTCGTATTGAGGCTTAAGCATGCCGGGTGTATCAGAATATACAATCTGATAATTTTCAGAATTTGTAAGTCCTACAATTCGGTGTCGGGTGGTCTGTGCTTTGGAGGTAATGATCGAAACTCGCTCACCTACAAGGATATTCATCAAGGTGGATTTACCCACGTTTGGCTTACCGATGATATTGACGAATCCTGCTTGATGCTTTTTTATACTCATTTTGAAAATTTTTACAAAGGTACTTGATTTTGCAGAGTTTCTCTTTACCTTTGTATCACAATTAGCCGGAAGGGCATTTGAAACAGCATTAAAGACGCAAGTCAAAAGATATATCGCGGGATGGAGCAGTTGGTAGCTCGTCGGGCTCATAACCCGAAGGTCACAGGTTCGAGTCCTGTTCCCGCTACAATAAACCCCTTATACTTCCTGTATTTGGGGTTTTCTTTTTTCAGGGGACGGTTCAGGGGACGGTTTGCAGTGATTTGAGCATTTTTTAATGATACAAACTTACTTATTTAGGGCCTGCTGAAAAACTCAGGCTGCGTAAGCTTCAAAACCCAGCCCAGAATCGCATCTGGACTGGGTTTTTGATTTAAGGTAGGCACTGGTGATGTAAAGGTGTACGTGAGCTATGCGCTTTTCCCTCGTCCATGCTGAAAAACTCAGGCACACCAGTGCCATCCCGGCCAATTTGACCAGGTTTAGCACTAGGATGATGGAAGCGATCCACGATTGACTGGTGTTTTTGAGTCTTGCTCTGATCCGGTTCATCCCGTATCCATTTTTTGCCTGTCCAAACTTCCCCTCAATCGGGTTTCGCTCTCCGGGTCTTACGTGGTATGCCACTGCCTTTGCGGAGGGACGGCCCAGGGGTTTGGCCGCCAGCATAATATTGTTGTCCTTCAGCCATTTCCTGTTGACCTTGGTGCAGTAGATCTGATCTGCCAAGACTTTTGCGGGATAAAAGCCAAAGCGATTTCTGTAATTTTCCACATAATCAACCAAGTGGCTACCCTCGTTGAAAGCATCCCAGGAGATGGTATCCAGAAACGCAAATCCGTCCACCAGATTCATGTGGATCTTGGCTCCGAATTCGGTTTTGGCTCTGGCTTTCCCACGGACGATGGGTCGGACGTGGGGCTGATCGATACTGACTATGCGATGCGCTACCTGATGGCTTGCTGCCCGAAACATCCTCAGTTGTTGGTCATAAACGGTCTGAATGATCCAGTAGCTCTTCTGCATGTGGTGGGAGAGTGGAAACACGACAAAACTGTCAAGTTGCTTTTCAATCGTCTTGAAGTTTCTTCTTAGGTATTGAAGTTGGGATTTGATGCCTTTTCGGATGACCTTTCTGGAGGGATTTCTGTTTTGGGCCACCTTCAAAAAGCGCTTTCTCGCCACTTTTCGGTAGGTTCGCGGCTTT
>Ga0335398_10000577_pt1 | contig 64390 bp, 56 predicted proteins | sample BON03_FD_205742 | JGI IMG/M metagenome (GOLD analysis project Ga0335398, IMG submission 205742) | Freshwater microbial communities from Lake Bonney liftoff mats and glacier meltwater in Antarctica - BON-03 (spades assembly) (version 2) | ecosystem: Environmental > Aquatic > Freshwater > Ice >... | reverse complement strand
GGTTATTCTGTTGGACTGAAATGGGTGCAGAGCACGTGGGTATTGTGCAAAGTTTGTTAGTCACCTGCAGGCTACATGGCATTGACCCGTATGAATACTTTGTCGATGTGTTGCAACGAGTCAAAGAACAAGCACCCCTGCAAATGGATGAATTAACGCCACGACGCTGGAAAGAGTTATTTGCAAAAAACCCCAAGCGCTCAGTGCTACATCTGATTGATCAGATGAGAAAAAAAGACGCCTAACCTGATAAGGGTAACGGTGCGTGCTTACCGGTTACGCACAAGGTGATGCACGCGCACAATACAATCTTGGTGTGATGTATGGCAACGGACAAGGTGTTGCACAGAATTATGCAGAAGCACTAAAGTGGTACAAGTTGGCAGCAGCACAGGGCTATGCATCTGCACAATTCAATCTTGGTGTGCTGTACGCCAAAGGACAAGGTGTTGCACAGAATTATGCAGAAGCACTAAAGTGGTACAAGTTGGCAGCAGCACAAGGTGATGCACGCGCACAATTCAATCTTGCTTTGATGTATGACAAAGGACAAGGTGTTGCACAGAATTATGTTAAAGCGCATATGTGGTTTAACTTGGTAGCTGTAAGTGGAGATAACGATGCAATTGAAGAAAGAGTCAAAGTTGCAAGAAGAATGACAGCACAACAAATTGCACAAGCACAACAGATGGCAAGTGCATGTCAAGCAAGTCACTACAAGAACTGCGATTAACTAAATCAAGTGAGTGCCATTATGTGATTTTGTCGTAATTAAATTGAAGTGTAATTTTGTAGTGGATGGTTGGTTATTTCGTGCAAGTTTTAAACATACTTGTTATCTCAGCTTTTAATTTTATTTAGGGAAACTCTGAAAAAGTCCTTCATTTTAAAGAACCTTCCCGTTATTTAGTTGTCTTAATAGTATTACAAACCTAACCGTCACAATCATGAACCAACTTAGTTTTTCTGATGTTGAATTCGGCGCCAAGCGTCCAGAAAACTAGGCGTGAGAAGTTTCTCTCTGAGATGAATCAAGTGATTCCTTGGTCTCGACTGATGGCACTGATTGAGCCGGTTTACCCCAAAGGCAAAGGGGGTCGCCCGCCTTATGCTTTGCAGACAATTGACAGAAATCAATATGATGTTGAGCGAACGTGGTTTGTTGCTCAAGCAGGGCACCATCGTTGATGCCACCATTATTGCAGCACCGAGCTCGACCAAAAACAAAAGCGGCAAACGTGACCCCGAAATGCATCAAACCCAGAAGGGTAATAACTGGCACTTTGGTATGAAAGCCCATATCGGTGTTGATGCTGAATCGGGCTTGGTTCACACCGTGACGACTACTCCGGCTAATGATCACGACATTACCCAAGCACATGCTTTAGTGCACGTGAAGAACAAGCCGTGTTTGGTGACTCAGGGTACATTGGTGTTGACAAGCACCACAAGCGTGAAGACACTGAGCACATAAAAGCCGCTTGGTATGTGGCCATGAAACCTAGCCAGCGTCGTGCGATTAAGAATAAAGGCATGAGTAAAACAGTTGAGAAGATTGAAAAGCTCAAGGCATCTGTTAGAGCAAAAGTTGAGCATCAGTTCCGCGTCATCAAATGCCAATTTGGTTTTAGAAAAGTGCGATACAAAGGCTTGGCTAAAAACACGGCACAGATATTCACGCTGTTTGCCTTGAGTAACTTGTGGATGATGAGATATAAATTGAGACCGACAGGATAAGTGCGCCCTAAACGGGCGCGATACCCCTAATCGGGGTGTTAAACGGGTAGAAATGCCTGAAAATTGACCGAAAATCCTAAAAAAACGTCAATATTTTCTAAACAGAAGCTCTGTGACTCTAAAACTGCGTTTTAAACTGAGTTATTCAGACCAATCTTAAGTACTGCCTCGATGCGATGGCGTACCCGATTCATCGTCTCGTTCTTGGTTTCCCAGTGAGGCTTGATGGCTTTAAGAACATCAGCCTTATCGATCTCATCAACTGGCTTATCCCCGAAAACGGGGTAGGCATATGTTTCAAGTGTGTTTGACCATTGGCTGGCGTGTTTGGCGTTCTTCCAGTTGGTGCGTTTGTCCTCAATGCAGGCTAGGGCGCAACGCCTGAATGTCCAAGCAATCTTAGCGCGCTGTGATCGCCGTTGCTCAACAGGGTCAGTACCGCTGCTGATAAGCGCTAAGGCATCTCTCGCACGGTCATAAGCGTTTGCTAAGGTCGCTGCTGGATAGCTTGCCTAAGCCTATATCTCTGCGCTTACCACCTACCGTGGTGCGTAATATCCATGACCGTGAGCCAGTCTCACCAATGGCTAACACGAGCCCTGGCACTGTGCCCACCCGATGCTTGCCCGGCATTGTTAGGCGCTTAACTTCAAGAGCGCCAAGTGCTTTCGTTGTCTTTGGCATAAAACCTTACCCTCAACCTTACCCTCATTAAATCGCGTGACTATCTGAATCGACATGAGACATGTATAGATCGAACTGCTCTATGATAGCAATGGTTTTATTGAGGGTAAGAGGCGTAAAAAAACCCCCTGAGTTTGGGGGTTGGCGGAAGGTGTGAGATTCGAACTCACGGACGTCTTGCGACGTCGCCGGTTTTCAAGACCGGTGCATTCAACCGCTCTGCCAACCTTCCGTGCCGTGCATTATACAGATCTATTGAGATGATGTTTTGAGCTAAATGTCTGCAGCATGTTGTCACTGGGTTTAACATCAGACACAAAATTGATATTTATTCAAACCAATTAAAACAAAAAGGAAGCAAACCATGCGTGCAGTTGAAATTAAAACCCCAGGTGGCCCAGAAGTGTTGGTTATTGGCGAGCGCCCAATGCCCGTGCCTGCTAAGGGTGAAGTGCTTATTAAAGTTACCGCAGCAGGCGTAAACCGCCCTGATGTGTTTCAAAGATTAGGCAATTACGCACCACCACCCGGCGCGTCAGACATTCCAGGCTTAGAAATCGCGGGTGAAATTGTCTCGGGTGATTTAAACGGCACAAACTTCGCAATTGGCGACAAAGTATGTGCTTTGGTCGCAGGCGGCGGTTACGCTGAGTTCTGTGTGGCCCCAACAGCCCAGTGTTTGCACATTCCGCAAGGCTTATCGTTAATTGAAGCCGCAGGCTTACCTGAAACCTACTTTACCGTATGGAGCAATGTATTCGATCGTGCCCGCTTGTCAGGCAACGAATCATTTTTAGTGCATGGGGGCGCCAGTGGTATTGGCACCACGGCCATTCAGTTGGCGCACGCCATGGGCCACACGGTCTACACCACCGTTGGTAGCGATGAGCGCGCCCAAGCCGTTTTAGCTTTAGGCGCAGACCACGCCATTAACTACAAAACAAAAGATTTTGTGGAAGAAATCAAGGCGCTGACAGCTGGCAAGGGCGTCAACGTCATACTTGACATGGTGGCTGGTGACTATATTGAACGTGATGTTAAATGCTTGGCTGACGACGGTCGTGTAGTCATCATTGCCACACTAGGTGGCGCTAAATCAAGTTTTAATGCTACTGAAGTGATGGTTAGGCGTTTAACTATTACCGGTTCAACTTTGCGTGCTCGATCTATTGCTTTTAAAGCTGAAATCGCTCAAAACTTGCAAAAGCATGTGTGGCCATTATTGTCAGCAGGCAAAATCAAACCCATTATTCACACCACTATGCCGCTAGAGCATGCTGCCCAAGCCCACGCCATGATGGAAGCCGGCGAGCAGATCGGCAAAATTATTTTGACCACAAGTTGAAAAATAAAGCCTTACTTAAGGCCTGCTGAGTCTTTACATAGCCCCTTACACAGCTCTTTACACAGCAGTAACAAAGTCAGATCATTTTTTTTACACGTCTTAAAGATGCTCAGCACCCAGCTATGTTGAAATAATCATAGCTGGGTGCTGAGCGATAAGCTTGATTTTAAGTGTCGTTTTCATTCAAGCGCGTACAATAGTGGGTTGAATTCTACTTTAATAGCGATGACTAATCGTTTATTGCATATGGCTACTCAAACACAATTAACATCATTAATGGTCTCAGCCCAACCCACTACACGTCAAGTGCGTTTAGTTATGGGCAATTGGAAGATGAACGGCAACCTAGCCAGCAATGCAGGTCTGTTAATTGCTTTGCGCCAAGCTTCGGGTAATGTGCAGGCCTCGCATTTGGCTGTTTGTGTTCCCTTCACTTACTTGGCACAAGTTTCGCAAGCCCTTGATGGTTCAGTCGTTTCTTGGGGTGCGCAAGACGTTAGCTCCCAGCGAAAAGGGGCTTACACAGGTGAAGTGTCGGCTTCAATGTTGAAAGATTTTGGTTGCCGTTGGGCTATTGTGGGCCACTCAGAGCGCCGCGCCTTACATGGCGAGTCTGATCAATTGGTTGCAGACAAAGCTTTAGCGGCACTCAATGCAGGTTTAACGCCAGTTGTTTGTGTGGGTGAATCATTAGCAGAGCGTGATGCAGGCGAGGTTGATGCCGTTATCGCACGTCAGTTGCAGCCTATTTTGGCGTTAGGTACTGAGGCTGTTCAGTGTATGGTTATTGCCTACGAGCCTGTATGGGCCATTGGCACGGGGCGCAGTGCTACACCAGAGCAGGCACAAGCCGTGCATGCCAGTATTCGTGCTATGTTGCCGCCCAAAGCGCAAAACGTGCCACTACTTTATGGTGGAAGTGTTAGGCCAGACAATGCCGCCAGCTTATTTGCTATGGCAGATATTGATGGCGCTTTAGTCGGCGGTGCATCGTTAATTGCACAAGATTTTTTAGGTATTGCAGGTTAGTGTTAATAATTTAATGATTGCAGGTTAGTTAATACACCTCAGTTAATACACCTTAGTTATTGCAGGTTAGAACCATTTATCGGAGCTCGTAGATCATGAGTATGCAGGTCACAATTTTGTTGGTTGTTCAAGTTATTGCGTCATTCACCATTATTGCTCTGGTGTTGTTGCAACAAGGTAAGGGCGCAGACATGGGTTCAGCCTTTGGTAGCGGCTCGTCAGGCAGTTTGTTTGGCGCCACCGGCGCTGCAAACTTTTTGTCTCGAGCCACTAAGTGGGCCGCTGTGGTATTTTTTGTAGCGACTATTGGCTTGGCCTATCTATCAACCTTGGGCTTGAAAACCCAGAACACTGGCATTATGGAAACATTTACCAGTGGTAATTCAGTGCCTTCAGTTCCAAGTATGCCTAGTGCACCAGGCTCTAGCGGTGTATCAGGCGTTCCCGGTGCATCGGGCGTACCTGCTGTACCAACGGTTCCAGTTGTCCCAGTCGTGCCTAAATAAAGCTCAAGCCCGTGCTAAAATTACGGGCTTAGTTCAGTAGTAAATAGCAATAAAATGCAGTCAGTTTGATTGTGGTGTCTTGCCGACGTGGTGGAATTGGTAGACACGCTATCTTGAGGGGGTAGTGGCGAAAGCTGTGCGAGTTCGAGTCTCGCCGTCGGCACCAAAATCAGTCAAACAGTAGTAAAACATTAAAAGAAAACACTAATACAATATCGAAAATCAACACCGAAACCCACATGATGCATATCTGTGGGTTTTTTGTTTTTGGGTTTCATGAAAGAATTAGCCTTTGACATTCTTCCCGCTTTGAATGGCAGGAATCCCTTCGGTGCTACGCATGAGAAACCTCGTGCATAGTCACTTCGGTGGGTTCTTGCGTCACTGAGGCTGGTTTTGCCTAGGGGTTGCGCCCAAGGCCAGAGTTAGTCAGAACGCTCTTGCCCGGCATCAAAGCACTGCCTTTAGCTACATAGGTTCATTGCGGTATTTAGAGCATTTCAAATAGGTCATAAGGGCATCAGATTATTCAGAGCCGCTTAAGTGATCTTAGGGCCTATCGAATATTAAGACTCCGCAGCACAGCTAGATTTTTTTTGGCATGTGATTTTTTTGTTGAATTAACTCAAGCAGGCTAAATTTCAGTTAAACCCTAAAATCTGTCGTACAAAAGCCACGAATGTTGTGCCAAACCCACATATTTAACGCAATATGACGTATTTATCTCACCATACCTAGCCACAGAGTCAGAAGTTTGATGAAATAGCGTTAACTTCCCTAGCGGAGTTAGGGGGGCACAGATGAAATGGTTTATTTGCTGCTCTTGTTACTCAAATTTTCGGAGATTTCTTAAATGAAAAAGACTCTGCTTGCTGCCGCCCTGTTAGCTGGCTTTGCCGGCGCCGCTTCGGCACAATCATCAGTTACTTTATACGGTGTAGTTGACATCGGTGTTTTGTCACAAACCATCAAGACAGGTGATAACGATCCAGGTGGCAATGAAACATCAAATCAAACTGGCATGGCTTCAGGTCAGCAAGCTGGTTCACGTTGGGGCTTAAAAGGCGTTGAAGATTTAGGCAACGGTTTGTCAGCTAACTTCGTGTACGAATCATCAGTTACCGCTAATACTGGTGCAAGCTCAGGTTTCAGACGTCAATCAACCTTAGGCCTTGCGAGCAAATCATGGGGTTCGTTTGACTTAGGTCGTCGCACAACACCAGGTACGGTTGCATTCTCTGGCATTGACCCATTTGGTAGTGGCTTCGGTACAGCAGCACTTGATTCATCAATGGGTATGGTTTTTTCACGTAACTCAAACATGTTGATGTACACATCACCTAACTTTAACGGTTTCAGTGGTGCGATTGGCTACTCATTTGACTTCGGTGGTACCACTTATAATGCCCCTACTTCAGCAACCTACAGCAATACTACTGACCTAATTGCTAAGTACGGCAGCACAACCAAAGCTCGAGCACTTGGCTTAGGTTTACGTTACGCCAAGGGTCCTTTGCTGATTGCTGGTACATATGATACCTTCATAGCTCCTGCTTGGAAGACTGGTAATTCAGTTACTCAACAAAATACCGACAACCTTACACAGTGGAATTTGGGTTTAACATATGACTTAAAAGTTGTAAAACTTCACGGTGCATATGGCCAAAACATCCATGGTATAGCTGAAGGTACAAATACTCTTAATAACTTTAACAGTGGTGGCGATACCAACTCAGAAGGCGGTTTCTTGTTTTCTTCAGGTGCTCGCACCAGCTCTTGGATGCTTGGTGTGTCAGCACCAGTAGGCGCCTCGGGTAAAGTGTTTGCTTCATGGCAGCAAATGGCACCAGGCGGTACATTTAAAGATTCGGCTAAGACTACCACTCAAAACGTGGGCAGCATTGGTTACACCTATAACTTGTCAAAGCGCACCAACTTGTATGGTTACTATTCATACATGAGCAACATTTCGATGTTGACTGGCTCACAGTCAAACAGCTTGGGCGTCGGTGTTCGCCACTTGTTCTAATCAAACAATTTAGAGTAATCTAATCGTTTGAAGCAAAAAAGCCCCTTCGGGGGCTTTTTTGTTATCTGTAACATTTATAGTCATGTTTCTCGGTTCTAAATATACTTAGACCAGCTACTAATTTTTAAGTCTAATTGCTCGTATCGGTTAGCCATAACTGGTGACTTTCTAGCCGTGTAGTTCTACGAACTCAATAAACTCAACAAATGTTTAATAATATGAACCATAAATTTCATAAATATGCCCTCTTAATTTCAACACTACTACCTTCTTTTGTATGGGCAGAAACCCCAAAGGTCATTCTGTACGGTGTTGTTGACTTAGGTATCAGTTCTGTGCACGTTTCGCGCAATGCAAATGCAAAGGGTGGGGCACTTGATGGCAACCAAATTCAAATGGATTCTGGTGTTCAAAGCGGTTCGCGTTGGGGCTTGAAGGGCTCTGAGCCAATTAGCAACGATTTATCAGTTAATTTTGTACTTGAGTCGAGTATTAATGCACAAAACGGCACCCAAGGGCAGGGTGGCCGGGCTTTTGGACGGCAAGCAACTTTTGGTTTGAGCAGTAAGCGATATGGTGAAACCGATTGGGGGCGGCAGATTAATGTAGCAACACGTTATTTTGGGGCGATTGACCCGTTTGGTTTAAGCTTTGGTCAGGCCAATATGGGTGCATCTTTTGGCCAGACTAATACTGTTCGTTACGATAATACGATTATGGTACTAGGTGCTGATTTGCTTGGCTTTCAGGCTACGTTGGGGTATTCGTTTAATGTGGGGCAGAGTGCTATTTATGCCAATGGGCCTAATACTGCGCTGCAGCCTGCCACTGAAAACTTTGGCACCTTAAATAATGTCCGAGCTGTCACGGCCGGGTTACGTTACATGGCAGACAAACTCATCGCTGTGGTAACTTTTGATGCCGCTTTTGGCAGTGCGAAAGTAACCTCGCTGACAGACAACACAGTAACTATTGACAACCCCAATACACCCGTACCTAAAATGTGGGCAGTGGGGGCTAAATATGACCTAGGTTTTATGCAAGTGTCGGCTGCCGTTGGGCAGGGGTTTAATGGCGCTTTCAGTGGGCAAGGGCCAGGCAATGGCATAAGTAATTCAGGTCTAGACACCTTTACGGGTGGCTCGGGTATTTTGTTTAAGTCTGGTTATGACCATCAATCTTTAATGTTGGGGGTAACTGTACCGGCTACGGCAGCCAGCAAATTTATGTTTTCTTGGCAAGTGATGCAGCCACGCGGCCAGATTGCTCAAACTGCGGGCTATGCCAGCCAAAATATTTTGGGCTTGGGCTACACCTACGATTTATCAAAGCGTACCAACCTATATTTTTGGGGCTCAGTAGCAAATAATTTCCAAATGATATCAACGGCCAAAAGCCAAGTTGTTGGGGCGGGTATTCGGCATCTATTCTAGTGTCAGAGTGCTACAATCTAATGGTTTGTACGAATAGCTAGGGCTAAATAAGATGAATCTGCAACAATACTTTCCTGTACTGCTTTTCATCATTGTGGGTACATTAATCGGGTTTGCGCTTATTACCGCGGGTTCACTCATTGGCCCCCACCGCCCCAATGCTCAAAAATTATCACCCTACGAGTGTGGTTTTGAAACCTTTGGTGATTCACGTATGAAGTTTGACGTGCGTTATTATCTCGTGGCTATTTTATTTATTTTGTTTGACCTTGAAATTGCATTTCTCGCGCCCTGGGCGATATCGAATGGGGTTGTGGGTTTTGCCGGTTTTGTCGCTGCCATGTTTTTTCTGGCCGTTCTAACAGTTGGCTTTATTTACGAATGGAAAAAGGGCGCCCTTGATTGGGAATAAGCCTAAGTTGTTGCGTGCTGCACCGTATGTTCGGTCTGCACAACTAAAAAGTAGAGTGATGTATGGCAATTGACGGTATTTTGAAACAAGGTTTTGTCACCACCAGTGCTGACAAAGTCATTAATTGGGCCAAAACAGGTTCAATGTGGCCTATGACGTTTGGCTTAGCCTGTTGCGCCGTTGAAATGATGCATGCTGGCGCTGCCCGTTACGACCTAGACCAATTCGGTATTATTTTTCGCCCAAGCCCACGCCAATCAGACTTAATGATAGTGGCAGGTACGTTATGCAACAAAATGGCACCCGCCCTACGTAAGGTTTACGACCAAATGCCAGAGCCCCGTTGGGTGCTGTCAATGGGGTCGTGTGCAAACGGTGGTGGCTATTATCATTATTCATATTCGGTAGTAAGGGGCTGTGACCGAATTGTGCCGGTTGACGTGTACGTGCCCGGTTGCCCCCCTACAGCAGAGGCTTTGGTTTACGGCTTGTTGCAAATGCAAAATAAAATTCGTTTAACCAATACCATTGCTCGTTAGTTCTCGCTCTTGCTGGCTACTTAAAGTTTTATAACTAAAACACACCACCCAAACAAACAGATGACACGCACAAGTAATACAAATAACTGACGAAATTAAAGAGTTTGAACGACCAAGAAGAACGACCAAGAAGAACGACTAATACGAACCATTAAGCAGAACAGATTAGGCTCTAAATATGTCAAGGCTCCATAACCTGCACCAAGCATTAAAAACACAATTCGGCGAAGCTGCCGTTGCGTTAGCTTTTGACGAGCTTACCCTAACGGTTGCGGCTGATCAATGGCAAACGGTTTGCGAACGTTTGCGTGATGATGAAGCATTTAAATTTGAGTCTGCTGTTGATTTGTGTGGTGTTGATTATTTGACCTACGGTGTCGGTAAAGAAGGGCAGTCAGAGCATGAATCGCTGTTCGCTCAGCGTTACGCTGTAGTCGTGCACTTGTTGTCTTTGACGCACAACTGGCGCTTACGTGTTGTGGCGTGGGTGCCTGACAATGAATTCCCAGTTATAAATTCACTGATTGATGTGTGGCCCAGTGTGAACTGGTACGAACGCGAGGCGTTTGATTTGTTTGGTATCGTGTTTGAAGGTCACCCCGATTTACGTCGTATTTTGACTGACTATGGCTTTATTGGTCACCCATTCCGTAAAGACTTTCCGGTTTACGGTAACGTTGAAATGCGCTATGACCCTGAGCAAGGGCGTGTGGTGTATCAACCAGTTACCATTGACCCACGAGAAATTATTCCTCGCGTGATTCGCGAAGAAGATTACGGAATAGGGCGCTAACCATGGCTGAAATTAAAAACTACACCTTAAACTTTGGCCCCCAGCACCCCGCTGCCCACGGCGTTTTACGCTTAGTGCTTGAGCTTGATGGCGAAGTCATTCAACGTGCTGACCCGCATATTGGTTTGTTGCATCGTGCCACTGAAAAACTGGCCGAGCATCGCACTTACTTGCAAGCCTTGCCCTACATGGATCGTCTTGATTACGTCTCGATGATGTGTAATGAGCATGCCTACGTCATGGCAATTGAAAAGCTCACGGGCGTCAAACCACCCATACGCGCGCAATACATACGTGTGATGTTTGATGAAATTACGCGTTTGCTCAACCATTTAATGTCGCTGGGCTCACATGCGCTTGACGTCGGTGCAATGGCTGTATTCTTATACACTTTTCGTGAACGTGAAGACCTGATGGACTGTTACGAGGCGGTTTCAGGTGCCCGTATGCATGCGGCTTACTATCGCCCCGGTGGCGTTTATCGTGATTTGCCTGACAGCATGCCACAGTACGGCAAAAGCAGTGACTATCGGCCTGCAAAAGAAGTCAAAGCGATGAATAATGCCCGTTCAGGCTCATTGCTAGATTTTATTGAAGACTTTACCAACCGCTTCCCCAAATGCGTTGACGAGTATGAAACCTTGTTAACTGATAACCGTATTTGGAAGCAACGCTTGGTGGGCATCGGTGTGGTCAGCCCTGAGCGCGCAAAAGCTTTAGGTTTTACTGGCCCGATGTTACGCGGTTCCGGTGTCGTGTGGGACCTTCGCAAGACCGAGCCTTATGAGGTCTATGACCGTATGCAGTTTGATATACCAGTTGGTGTGAACGGTGATTCATACGATCGTTATTTAGTTCGTGTGGCTGAAATGCGTGAAAGCAATCGTATTATTCGTCAATGTATTGAGTGGTTGCGCAACAACCCCGGTCCCGTCATGATTGACAACCATAAAGTGTCGCCGCCCAAGCGCGTTGGTGTGAAAACCAACATGGAAGAACTGATTCACCACTTCAAACTTTTTACCGAAGGTTTTCACGTACCAGCAGGCCAAGCCTACAGTGCGATTGAACACCCCAAGGGTGAGTTTGGTATATACATCGTATCTGATGGTGCCAATAAACCATACCGACTAAAAATTCGTGCGCCAGGTTTTGCGCATTTACAGGCGCTTGACGAAATGTCGCGTGGCCACATGATTGCTGACGCTGTCACAATTATTGGTACACAAGATATTGTGTTTGGCGAGATCGACCGCTAGGGCTCGTGCCCCGGTCAGAACCGAAATAGATTAAAGATTATGTTGCTATCACAAGACGCTTATAAAAAGATTGACACCGAGTTAACTAAATACCCGGCTGATCAAAAGCAATCTGCCCTCATCGCGGCTCTGGCTATTGCCCAAGATGAAAAAGGCTGGGTATCGCCTGATGTGATTCAAGATATTGCACAATACTTAGGGCAACCGCCCATTGGTGTGCAAGAGGTTGCGACGTTTTACAATATGTTTGATATTAAGCCAGTTGGTAAATTTAAAATAACAGTGTGTACCAACCTGCCATGTGCTTTAAGTTATGGCGACGCTACCGCAGCCTATGTGCAAAAAAAGCTCGGCATTGCATTTCGTGAAACCACCTCTGATGGCATGTTCACCCTAATTGAAGGTGAATGCATGGGCGCCTGTGGCGACTCACCGGTGTTGTTGGTTAACAATAAACATATGTGCATACGTATGTCGACTGATCGTATTGACGGCATGATTGATGAATTGAAACAAGCCGCAGCGCAAGAGCATGCTGCTCAAGCAAGTGTTCCTGGTGCGGGTGCATCAGCATCGACAGCAACGTCAGGTAAGGGGGTTTGATCATGACCATGACAGTACAGTCAGTACTTGAAAAATATTCTGAAGGCTTAATCGCCATACCGAATGACGACGTGCCTGCTTCAATGTCTTTGCATGGCCGTCACATTAACCCGCAAATTATGGCTGGTCTTGATGGCAAAAATTGGCGCCTGGCCGATTACGTTAATCGCGGTGGCTATAGCGCCTTGAAAAAAATGTTGTCGAGTATGAAGCCCGAAGACGTCATCGCTGAAATGAAAGTATCTGGCCTGCGTGGGCGGGGTGGTGCGGGTTTTCCCACCGGGTTGAAATGGTCATTTATGCCACGCGCATTTTCGGGCCAAAAGTATTTGGTCTGCAACTCAGACGAGGGTGAGCCGGGTACCTTTAAAGACCGAGACATTTTGCGTTTTAACCCGCATAGTGTGATCGAGGGCATGGCCATTGGTGCTTATGCCATGGGTATTTCTGTCGGTTACAACTACATTCACGGCGAAATTTTTGAAGTCTACGATCGTTTTGAAGAAGCCTTAAAAGAAGCGCGCGAAGCGGGCTTTTTAGGTGACAACATTTTAGGTTCGTCGTTTAACTTCCAGTTGCATGCGGTACACGGTTATGGTGCTTACATTTGTGGCGAAGAAACGGCTTTGCTTGAATCGCTAGAAGGCAAAAAAGGGCACCCGCGCTTTAAGCCACCTTTTCCGGCTAGCTTTGGCATGTACGGTAAGCCCACCACTGTTAATAATACTGAGACTTTTGCTGCCGCCCCCTGGATTATTCTAAACGGTGGCTCAGCTTATTTAGCAGAGGGTATACCGAATAACGGTGGCACCAAATTATTTTCTATATCGGGTGACGTTGAGCGTCCGGGTAATTATGAAATACCTTTAGGCACTCCCTTTGCCAAGCTCTTAGAGTTGGCGGGTGGTATGCGCGGTGGTCGCAAACTTAAAGCGGTCATACCGGGTGGCTCAAGCGCCCCGGTTGTGCCCGGCGACATGATGCTCGACACCACAATGGATTACGACTCAATTGCAAAAGCTGGTTCAATGCTGGGTTCGGGCGCCGTGATCGTGATGAACGACACCCGTTGCATGGTCAAATCATTATTACGTCTGTCTTATTTTTATTTTGAAGAAAGCTGTGGCCAATGCACACCGTGCCGAGAAGGCACGGGTTGGCTATACCGTATGGTGAACCGCATTGAACATGGTCAAGGTCGTGCTGAGGATCTTGATTTGCTTGATTCAGTGGCCGGCAATATTATGGGCCGGACCATTTGTGCGCTCGGTGATGCCGCCGCCATGCCTGTACGCGGTTTTTTAAAGCACTATCGCGACGAATTCGCCTTTCACATCGAAAACAAACGATGTGTTGTGGCACCTTACATTTGATCTGGATGCAACATGGTTGAACTTACCATTGATGGCAAGAAAGTAGAAGTGCCTGAGGGCAGTATGGTGATGCACGCCGCGCATAAACTCGGCGTTTATGTGCCTCACTTTTGTTACCACAAAAAATTATCCATTGCAGCCAACTGCCGCATGTGTCTGGTTGAGGTTGAAAAAGCCCCAAAAGCATTGCCTGCTTGCGCGACACCGGCTACCAACGGTATGGTTGTTCACACTTGTTCAGAGCGCGCCATTTCCGCCCAAAAAAGTGTGATGGAATTCCTGCTCATCAATCACCCACTCGATTGCCCCATATGCGATCAAGGCGGAGAATGCCAATTACAAGATTTAGCGGTTGGTTACGGTGGCTCAACCTCGCGCTACCAAGAAGAAAAGCGTGTGGTATTTCATAAAAATATTGGCCCGTTGGTGTCAGCTGAAGAAATGTCTCGCTGTATTCACTGCACCCGTTGCGTTCGCTTTGGGCAAGAAATTGCTGGTGTGATGGAATTAGGCATGATCGGCCGGGGTGAGCACTCTGAAATTACGTCGTTCGTGGGTCATGCAGTTGAGTCTGAGTTGTCAGGCAACATGATTGATATTTGCCCAGTCGGTGCCTTAACCTCTAAACCGTTTCGATACAATGCCCGCACATGGGAACTGGCCCGTCGTCGCACGGTGTCGATGCATGATAGCTTAGGCGCAAACTTGGTTGTACAAGTTAAAAACGATCAAGTGTTACGCGTCGTTCCTTTTGAAAACGAAGACGTTAACGAATGCTGGATTTCTGATCGAGATCGCTTTGCTTATGATGGGCTCTACACCGATCGCTTGACCACACCGATGATTAAAAGTGACGATGGTGTTTGGCGTGAGTCAAGCTGGGCCGACGCATTGCAAGCGGTTGCACAAGGTTTATTAAGTGTGAAAAAAGCATCAGGTGCTGCGCAAATTGGCGCACTGAGCACCGAATACGCCACACTTGAAGAAATGACCTTATTGTCACGCTTAATGCGTGGTTTGGGTTCTGGCAACATCGATGCGCGTTTGCGTCAAACCGACAATGGTTTGAATGAAGCTTTAACAGGGGTGCCGTGGTTGGGCATGCCGATTGCTGATCTTGAAACTCGTGATCGTGTGTTGTTGATTGGTACCTTTATGCGCCAAGACCACCCTTTGATGACGCAACGCTTACGCCAAGCGGCTAAACATGGCACGCAAGTTAGCAGCATTGACGTCATGGCGCAAGACATGTTGTTGCCTTTAACGGCGCGCATGACCGTTCGCCCCTCAATGCAAGCCGATGCGATTGCACAAGTCATGGTGGCTTTAGCGGCCATTAAATCAGTGCCTGTGCCAGTTGGTTTAACGAATCTAGAAGCCTCTGACACAGCCGTTAAAATTGCCCAAAGCTTAGCCAGTGGCGAGCAGGTGGCTATTTTGTTAGGTAACGGTGCGGTCAATGCTTCTGATGCCAGCCGCTTAGCGTTATATGCACAGTGGTTAGCCGAGCATTGCCAGGGTGCGTTAGGCTTTTTGACCGCAGGTGCCAATACTGTGGGCGCTTACTTGGCGAGTGCCGTACCCGGTAGCAACGGTAAAACGGCACATGAGATGTTGTCTCAACCTTTGGCGGCTTATATTGTGTTGCATGCTGAACCAGAGCTTGACACGGCAGCAGGTCAATTAGCTGTTAAAACTTTAAAGGCTGCTCAGTTCACGGTTGCTTTAACCCCTTTTATTTCTGCCGCTCGCGATTGGGCTCGTGTTATGTTACCCATAGCCCCGTTTACTGAAACGTCAGGTACGTTTGTGAATGCACAAGGCACCGCCCAAAGTTTTAAAGGCACTGTGCCTGGTCATGCACAAAGTCGCCCAGGCTGGAAGGTATTACGTGTGTTGGGCAACTTATTAAATATGCCTGGCTTTGATGAAGAGTCATCTGAAGCGGTGCGCGACACCATTTTGGGAAGCAGTTTTCAAGATCGTTTGTCAAATTTGATTAAAGGTTCGTTTGAAGGGCTTATTGCGAATCAAAATTCCGCGATAGGCTCAATCAGTTCCTCTGCATCACAGGCACTTGAGCGCGTAGCTGACACACCGATTTATCGCTCAGATGCAGTGGTGAGACGTTCTGCACCTCTACAAGCAACACATGCCTCGAAAGCACCGGTGGCGCAAGCGAATTTGATGACTCTAACTGCGCTAGGTTTGGCTTCGGGCGATGCCGTTAAAGTTAAAACAGATACGGGTCAATGGTTGACTACTGTTGGTGTTGATCAAACTTTGCCTGATGGCGTCATACGCGCTGCTGGCGGGTTTGAGTCAACGGCTGGCTTGGGCCACGTTTCAAACCCATTGCATCTGGAGCGTGCTTAAATATGGAATGGTTAAACGTGCTTGAAAGTAACGGTATTGGCTTGATCGGGGCGACCCCATGGCTGGTACTTTGGACATTAGTGAAAATCGTCGTGATTGCCGTACCCATTATTTTGTGTGTCGCCTATTTGACTTACTGGGAACGCAAAATGATTGGTGCCATGCACATTCGTTTGGGCCCTACGCGTGTCGGTTTCAAAGGCTTACTGCAGCCCTTTGCAGACGTACTAAAGCTCTTAACCAAAGAGGTCATCATACCGAGCCAAGCTAACAAAATTTTATTTGTGTTGGCACCGGTTGTGACATTAATGCCTGCCTTAGCTGCGTGGGCTGTGATTCCCTTTGGCCCTGAGATGGTGTTGGCTGATGTCAATGCCGGTCTACTTTATGTCATGGCAATCACTTCGGTCGGTGTGTACGGCGTGATCGTGGCGGGTTGGGCTTCAAACTCAAAGTATGCGTTTCTAGCAGCCATGCGTGCATCGGCGCAAATGATTTCTTACGAATTAGCCATCAGCTTTGTGCTGATCACGGTTTTACTGGTATCAGGCAGCTTTAACATGTCTGAAATTGTGCACGTACAAAACCGCGGTTTCTTTGCCGATATGGGACTGACTTTTTTGTCATGGAACTGGATACCCCTGTTCCCAATTTTTGTGATTTATGTCATTTCAGCGGTGGCTGAAACCAACCGTCACCCGTTTGACGTGGTTGAGGGCGAGTCTGAAATTGTAGCGGGTCACATGGTCGAGTACTCGGGTATGGCCTTCGCACTGTTTTTCTTGGGTGAATACGCCAACATGATTTTACTGTCGTGTATGGCTGCCATCATGTTCTTGGGTGGTTGGGCTTCACCCTTTGATATTGCAATATTGAACTGGGTACCTGGCTGGATCTGGCTGGGGCTAAAAACGTTTTTTGTGGTGTCGCTGTTCATCTGGTTCCGGGCTTCATTCCCTAGGTACCGCTACGACCAAATTATGCGCTTAGGCTGGAAGATTTTTATTCCGCTTACGGGCGTTTGGTTTGTAGTTGTTGCTATCTGGATGCAAACCCCCTGGAATATTTGGGGTTAAGCGGTCTGTCGAGCTTAAAAGGTAAGTTATGGAAGCAATCAAAGATTTTTTAGGCAGTTTAATGCTCTTAGAGATGCTCAAGGGTATGAGACTAACGGGTAAGTATTTTTTTAAACGCAAAATGACATTGCGTTACCCACAAGAAAAAACGCCGATGTCACCGCGTTTTAGGGGCTTGCACGCCTTGCGTCGTTACCCTAATGGTGAAGAGCGTTGCATCGCTTGTAAGTTGTGTGAAGCCGTATGCCCAGCCTTGGCGATCAGCATTGAATCTGAACAACGTGAAGACGGTAGCCGTCGCACGACCCGCTACGACATAGATTTAACTAAATGTATTTTCTGTGGGTTTTGTGAAGAAAGTTGCCCGGTTGATGCAATCGTTGAAACGGGTATTCATGAGTACCATGGTGAAAAAAGAGGTGATTTATATTTCACCAAAGACATGCTACTTGCTGTGGGCGATCGTTACGAAGCCGACATTGCCCGTAATCGCGCGATTGACGCGCCTTATCGCTAATTGCTAGGCGTCTGACTATTTATGAATTTCACAACGATACTTTTTTATATTCTTTCAACTTTTCTCATCTATGCGGCATTTCGTGTCATCACGGCTAAAAGCCCGGTGACCGCAGTGTTGCATTTAATTTTGGCGTTTTCCAACGCAGCCATGCTATGGGTCATGATGGGTGCAGAGTTTTTGGGTCTGTTATTGGTTTTAGTTTACGTGGGCGCCGTGATGGTGCTGTTCTTGTTTGTGGTCATGATGATCGACATCAAAAACGAAGCCTTGCACGACGGCTTGCGGACCTATTTACCGTTGGGTCTAGTTATTGGTTTGGTTTTGGTAGTTGAAATGTCGTTTGTGCTGATGTCAGGCTGGGGTAACGTGGGGCCTGCGGTACCCGTACCAGATGACTACAACAATGCTCGTAGTATCGGTGAATTAATGTACACCCAGTACGCGTTTGCAGTGCAAGTGGGTGCGGCATTATTGTTGGTGGGTATGATTGCGGCCATAGCCTTAACCTTGCGTCATCGAAAAGATTCGCTTCACACAAGCCCGGGTGATGCGGTTCGGGTAAAAGCGAAAGACCGCTTGCGCATGGTTGATATGCCCGCTCAAGTCTCAGTGACCGCAAAAACCCCTGGGGAATCGTCATGACTTTAACGCTGTCTCATTTTCTGGTGTTGGGCGCAATTTTGTTTGCAATGGGTATTTTTGGCATGTTTTTAAATCGCCGAAATCTCATTGTGTTGTTGATGTCAATTGAGCTTATGCTGCTTGCCGTCAACATGAACTTTGTGGCGTTTTCAACTTGGTTTGGTGACACTGCTGGCCAGGTATTTGTATTCTTTATTTTGACGGTTGCAGCCGCCGAAGCTGCGATTGGTTTAGCTATTTTGGTATTGCTATTTCGAAACCTCAGCACGATCAATGTTGATCAACTTGACCGCCTTAAGGGCTAAAACGGAAGACTGCCTCTTATGTCGAGCGTACCCTCACTTTATTTGATTATTGCCTTTGCCCCGTTGTTGGGTGCAATATTGGCTGGCTTATTTGGCACCGGTTTTTTAGGTCGTCAAGTAAGTCGTCGCGCTTCGCACATAATCACGATTTTCTTGGTGTTTATTTCGGCCGCAGGTTCGGTTTACACGTTAATTGATGTGATTAATGGCAACACGTTCAACGGCACCTGGTATGTTTGGAGCCTCATCGGCGACATTAAACTTGAAATCGGTTTTTTGATCGACCCCTTGTCAGCATTAATGATGGTGGTGGTCACCTCTGTGTCGCTTATGGTGCATATCTACACCATTGGTTACATGGTTGATGACCCAGGTTACCAACGCTTTTTTGCCTACATTTCATTGTTTACGTTTGCGATGTTGATGTTGGTGATGGCGAATAATATGTTGCAGTTGTTTTTTGGTTGGGAAGCGGTTGGCCTTATTTCTTATCTGCTCATTGGTTTCTGGTACACCAAACCAACAGCCATTTTTGCCAATATGAAAGCGTTCTTAATCAATCGTGTTGGCGACTTGGGTTTTGTATTGGGTATTGGCTTGCTGTTTGCCTACACGGGTTCACTAAACTACACCGATGTGTTTGCCAAGGCTGATTCGTTAGCACCCTTAAACTTGCCGGGTACCGACTGGATGCTCGTCACGGTCATTTGTATTTGCCTCTTCATCGGTGCCATGGGTAAATCGGCACAAGTGCCGTTGCATTCATGGTTGCCTGATTCGATGGAAGGCCCCACCCCTATCTCTGCTTTGATTCACGCCGCAACCATGGTGACGGCGGGCATTTTTATGGTGTCACGTTTTTCACCGTTTTTTGAAATGTCAGACACGGCATTGTCAATGATGTTGGTCATTGGTGGTTTTGGTGCGCTGTTTTTGGGTATTTTGGGTGTCGTGCAAAACGACATTAAGCGCGTGATTGCTTACTCAACCTTGTCACAGCTTGGTTATATGACGGTGGCCTTGGGCTCTTCTGCTTTTTCAGTGGCTATATTCCATTTAATGACGCACGCGTTCTTTAAGTCGTTGCTGTTTTTAGCAGCGGGTTCAGTCATTATGGGTATGCACCATAATCAAGATATTCGGTACATGGGGGGTGTGCGTAAATATATGCCTATAACCTACATTACCTTCTTATTAGGTGGCTTGTCGTTATCTGCCTTTCCTTTCTTTGCAGGCTTTTATTCCAAAGAGCACATCATTGAGGCAGCCAGTTACACAACAATTTGGGGCGGCCAGTTTGCTTACTATTGCGTGTTGATTGGTGCGTTCGTGACGGCGCTCTATACTTTCCGCGTATTCTTTGTGGTGTTTCATGGCAAAGAGCGTTACGACCAACTGCCTGCAGATGAGCATCATCACGACGACCACGGTCATGGCCATAGTGCCAAGCCGCACGAGTCGCCTTGGGTGGTCACCTTCCCACTGATTATGTTGTCTATACCGGCTGTAATTTTGGGTGCTTTGGTGGCACAGCCGCTTATGTTTGGTAAGTTTTTTGAAACCCTTAATGCAGTCAACCCTAATCATAGGGCCATGGCCGAAATCGGTGAGGGTTGGCATGGTTGGTTAGCCTATGGCTTGCATGCATTTCAGACCGTACCGTTCTATATTGCTTTGTCGGGTGGTGTGGTGGCCTGGTACTGCTATGTGGTGAACCCGAAAGCGCCGGTTGCGATCGCGAAGGCGTTGTCAGGTGTCAATGTCGTGCTTGACCATAAATTTTATTTTGATTGGTTTAACGAGCGTGTGATTGCGCCAGCAGCCCGTGCAGTGGGCCGAGGCTTGTGGCACAAAGCTGACGAAGGTTTGATTGATGGTGTGATGGTCAATGGTTCAGCACGGTTAGTGGGTATGCTGGCATCGGTCGCGCGTCGACTGCAGTCTGGCTATATTTATCATTACGCTTTTGCCATGATTATCGGACTGATGGCTATGATTTCTTACTTTGTTCTGGTGCATAAATAATGGCTGGCGAGATGGCTACTTCTTCAATTCCATGGCTGACGCTGGCAGTGTTCACTCCGATATTTTTCGGCATGCTTCTGCTGTTAGTGGGTCGTGATGACCGCGCGAACTTTACCCGTTGGTTGGCATTAACGGGTGCGGTCATTGCGTTCCTAGTGACCATACCGTTGTATGTCAATTTTGATCCCAGCACGGCCGACATGCAGTTTGTTGAAAACGCACTCTGGATAGCTGCCTTCCCGGTCTATTATCACTTAGGTATTGATGGTATTTCACTTTGGTTTGTATTGCTGACAGCGTTTATTACCGTGATTGTGGTGGTGGCAGGTTGGCAAGTGATTACGTATCGTGTGGCCCAGTACATGGCGGCGTTTTTAATTATGTCGGGCCTAATGATTGGTGTGTTCAGCGCGCTAGATGGTTTGCTGTTTTATGTGTTTTTTGAAGCCACACTCATACCGATGTATTTGATTATTGGCATTTGGGGTGGCCCCAAACGTGTCTATGCTGCGTTTAAGTTCTTTCTCTACACCTTATTGGGTTCGCTGCTGACGTTGATTGCGTTCATCTACCTGTGGACTATTTCAGGTACGTTTGACATCTTGGCTTGGCACCAATTGCGTATTGGTTATGAAGCACAAATATTAATCTTCCTAGCTTTGTTGACGGCTTTTGCGGTCAAAGTGCCCATGTGGCCGGTGCACACTTGGTTGCCAGACGCTCACCCTGAAGCCCCTACGGGCGGCTCGGTGGTGTTGGCAGCCATCATGCTCAAGCTGGGTGCTTATGGCTTTTTACGGTTCTCGTTACCGATTACGCCAGACGCTTCACATGCTTTGTCTGGCTTTATGATTACCTTGTCACTGATCGCCGTGATTTATATCGGTTTGGTGGCATTGGTGCAAAAAGATATGAAAAAGCTCGTGGCGTATTCGTCTATTGCGCATATGGGTTTTGTCACACTTGGCTTCTTTATATTTAATACTGCTGGTCTTGAGGGCGGTATTGTGCAAATGGTGTCGCACGGCTTTGTGTCGGCTGCGATGTTCTTATGTATTGGTGTGCTGTATGACCGCATGCATACCCATGAAATTGCTGACTTTGGCGGTGTGATCAACAAAATGCCGCGCTACGCGACCTTCTTTGTGTTGTTTTCAATGGCTAATGCAGGCCTACCTGCGACGAGCGGTTTTATTGGCGAGTTCATGGTGATTTTGGGTGCTGTTCAATTTAATTTTTGGGTTGGTTTGCTAGCTGCGACGGCCTTGGTGCTGGGTGCTGCGTATTCACTCTGGATGACTAAGCGCGTTATCTTTGGTGAAGTGGCTAACGAACGGGTTGCTGCCTTGACCGATATCAATTCACGCGAGTTTGCTATTTTGGCTGTGATGGCCATTATGGTGCTCTACATGGGTATTTACCCCAAACCTTTCACTGACGTCATGCACGTGTCTGTTCAGGCACTGCTTGATCACGTTGCAATTTCAAAACTGTAAGCCAACATGATGATGAATCAATACAACTTCGCGCTGGCCATGCCTGAAATCTTCTTGCTGGTTGCCAGCATGGCAATTTTAATTATCGATGCGGTCAGTAAATCGCCACGCCGTACTTGGGCCTATGCCCTGTCAATTGTGACCCTCATCATATTGATGGCAATGACTTTGTCTCAGTGGGTTATTGAGGCGCAGGGTGAATCATTCTATGGTCTGTATGTGGTTGATGACTTGTCGCACATTTTAAAGTTTGCGTCATATATCGCCGTGTTGGCCACGCTGGTTTATGGTCGCGAGTACATTCAAAGCCGAGATATGCTGCGGGGAGGTGAGTTTTATGTGCTAGTGCTGATGGCCTTGCTAGGCCAAATGGTGATGATTTCAGCGGGTAATTTTTTAACGATTTACTTGGGTCTAGAGTTAATGTCGTTAGCTTTATACGCCTTGGTCGCGATTCGTCGCGACGATGTGCAGTCGACTGAAGCTGCCATGAAGTACTTTGTCTTGGGTGCTTTAGCGTCTGGTTTCTTACTCTACGGCATTTCAATGATTTATGGTGCCACAGGTCAACTTGACTTGGGTGCTGTGGCTGATGTGTTGAGTGCAGGTCAAGCACCTGTGATGCCTTTAGTGTTTGGCTTGGTGTTCATTGTTTCAGGCTTGGCTTTCAAACTCGGTGTGGTGCCGTTTCACATGTGGGTGCCTGACGTGTATCAAGGTGCCCCGACGGCGGTAACGCTGGTGTTGGCTGCGGCGCCAAAGCTTGCTGCCTTTGCCATCACTTTACGACTGTTGGTCGCGGGTCTAGGTTCATTGACGGTTGATTGGCAACCTATGCTGATGATTTTGGCGGTACTGTCATTAGCAATTGGTAACCTGACGGCCATTATGCAAACCAACTTCAAGCGAATGTTGGCCTATTCCACGATTGCGCATATGGGTTTTGTAGTACTGGGCTTGGCATCTGGTTCAGCGGTTGACCAAGCGGCTCAAGCCTCGGCTTATGGTTCAGCCTTGTTTTATATTTTGACTTATGTGCTGACAACTTTGGGTACGTTTGGTGTCATGTTGTTGCTCAGCCGCGATGGTTTCGAATGTGAAAACATCGACGACTTAAAAGGCTTAAATCACCACAATCCTATGATGGCTGGCGTTTTGATGTTCTTAATGTTCTCGCTGGCGGGTATTCCCCCTTTCGTGGGCTTTTATTCAAAGCTCGTGATTTTGCAGGCTGTTTTACAAGCCGATCAAGTTTGGGTTGCCGTTTACGCGGTGATGATGTCACTGATTGGGGCTTTTTATTACTTGCGCGTGGTTAAGGTCATGTACTTTGATGAACCTATTCATCAATACACCTTGGGTCGTGTGCCAACCTCACAGTCAAGCGTCTTGATGTTTAATGTTGGCTTGGTGTTGGTGTTTAGTATTGTGCCTGGTGGCTTGATGTCGTTTTGTGTGCAAACCATTGCACGTTCGTTTTAAACGGTTGACGGGTTTATGAATAATCAAACTGTTGCAGTCTGGTTGCTCATTTTGCTAGCGCTCGCCGCGGCGAATTTGCCGTTCATGAACGAACGCTTGTTTGGTTTATTTAGCTTAACTAAAGTAGCTGTTAAGCCAGTATGGTTGGTTGTTGTTGAAGTGTTGGTTTACTTTGTGTTGACAGCGGTGATAGGGTTAGCTTTTGAAACCACACTGTCTAACCCATTTCCCAATAGTATGACGTTGGTCACCATTGGCTTCTGTATCTTTTTGGTGCTAGGCTTTCCTGGGTTTGTGTTTCGGTATTTGTTAAAACGTAAACTGGGCACACAGAATTATGGTTTGCCTGAAGAGTAGTATAGGTTAAGCCCCTTCAAACCAATTTAAAACCGCATCAAGTGGGCTGACATTTAAGGCGTAGCGGGCTTGGGCTTGTACGATGGGTTTGGCACGATACGCAACAGAGTAGTGGGCTAGCTCCAACATTTTAAGGTCGTTGGCACCATCACCTATAGCAATGGTTTGAGCCGGGTTAGCACCGTGCAATGTTGCAAAGGTTTGTAGGGCATCGGCCTTGCCTTGGGCATCAATAATCTTGCCCACGACGCGACCGGTTAAATGGCCGTTACCATCTTCTTCTAAAACATTGGCTAGGGTGTGAGTTAGGTTTAATCGGGCCCGCAGTTTGTCAGTAAAAAACGTAAAGCCCCCTGAAACCAATAACACTTTAATGTCGTGTTGCAATGCGGTTTGCACCAGTGTTTCAGCGCCAGGGTTCAGGCGTAGTCTGTCGTTGTAAACTGACTGCAAAACATCGACAGACAAATCATTTAAATAGGCTACGCGGCGCCTTAAGCTTTCAGAAAAATCATTAATTTCACCGCGCATGACAGCCTCTGTAATGGCTGCAACCTCTGCTTTAACCCCACCAAAGGCGGCGATTTCATCAATACATTCAATATTGATGAGGGTTGAATCCATGTCCATCGCTAAGACTTTGCAGTCGCTTAGTTTGACGCTAGGCTCTACTATGGCAATATCTATAGAGCGGGTGCGACCCCATTGTGTCAACGCCTGCACGGTGTCGGTATCGTGAGCCACATCAAGTAGGCGGGCGGCAGATTTGCTTATACGTTGTACCCCGTTGGCTTGCGCAATGGCAGCGGCTTGTTCGATCAATAACTGGTCGAGTGCGGGTGATTGAATCACGGCGTGCTGTGTCATTAAATGATCCTTTTTTAAGCTCAAGTAGGCTGTAAACGCCGCATTAGGGCGCGTATGGCGTCAGTACGTTCTTTAATGTCGGCTATGGCAATGTCGACGCGCAGACGGTCGGGCCCAGCAAAACGCATATTTTTCTGGGTTTGCATGAGTTCGATTAACGCCGTGGGCTCAACCGGTGAGTTTGATTTAAATTGAATCAGTACTTGTGCATCCGTAGCGTCAATTTTCTGTATGCCCAGTGGCATGGCGTCAAGGCGTAGCCGATGGGTTGATAATAAAACACGGGCGGCATCGGGTAGTTTGCCAAAACGGTCTACCAGCTCTTCTTGAATTTGAATGAGTGCATCGATCTCGGTACAGTTTGACAAACGCTTGTAGAGCGCCAAACGGGCGTTGATGTCGGGGCAGTACTCGGTGGGTAACAAGGCCGGTGCGTGTAAATTGACTTCGCAACCGGCTGTGAAGGGGGCGTCTAGATCAGGTATTTCGCCATTTTTAAGGGCGCGAATGGCTTCGTTCAACATGTCGTTGTACATTGAAAAACCGACTTCTTGAATGTTGCCCGATTGTGACTCACCTAGCACTTCACCGGTGCCACGTATTTCAAGGTCGTGCATGGCTAAGAAAAAACCGGCACCGAGGTCTTCCATCGCTTGAATCGCTTCAAACCGTTTGCGTGCGTTTTTGGTGATGGCGTCTTCACCTGGGGTCAGTAAGTAGGCATAAGCTTGATGGTGCGAACGACCGACACGCCCACGTAACTGGTGCAACTGTCCCAAGCCAAATTTGTCGGCACGATGCATGATGATGGTGTTAGCGGTTGGCACATCAATACCGGTTTCAATAATGGTTGTACACAGCAAGACGTTAAAGCGCTGCTGGTAGAACCCTTTCATAACTTGCTCAAGCTCGCGTTCGCCCATTTGACCGTGGGCTACTGCAATGCGTGCTTCGGGTACCAGCTCGGCTAAGCGGGCACGACGGTTTTCAATGGTGTCAACTTCGTTGTGTAAAAAGTAGGCCTGCCCACCGCGTTTGAGTTCACGCAGAAGGGCTTCGCGTATGGTGTTGTTGTCTTCACGTCGGACAAAGGTTTTAATCGACAGCCGTTTTTGGGGTGCCGTTGCGATGATTGAAAAATCTCGTATGCCTTCTAACGACATACCTAAGGTGCGCGGTATCGGTGTGGCCGTTAGGGTCAAGACGTCAACTTCGGCCCGCATGGCTTTTAAGGCTTCTTTTTGGCGCACACCAAAGCGGTGTTCTTCATCAATAATCACTAGGCCTAGTTTTTTAAAGACCACGTCTTTCGATAAAATTTTATGGGTACCAATCACAATGTCAGCTGTGCCGGCAGTGATGCCTGCGATGGCTTGCGTAATTTCTTTGGCAGACCTAAAGCGCGACAGCTCAACCACTTTAATAGGCCAGTCGGCAAAACGGTCAGCAAAAGTTTGCGTGTGTTGCTCAGCCAGCAGGGTGGTGGGGCACAATAGTGCCACTTGATAACCGTTTGTAACAGCAATAAACGCAGCTCGTAACGCCACTTCCGTTTTACCAAAACCGACGTCACCGCAAACGAGCCTGTCCATTGGACGGCCTGACGTCATGTCTTGAATGACGGCTTCAATGGCGGCCTGCTGGTCTGGGGTTTCTTCAAACCCGAAGCCTTCAGCAAATAATTCATAATCACCTAAGGGGTTGCTAAAGGCATGGCCTTGTCGCGCTGCCCGTTTGGCGTATAGATCAAGTAGTTCGGCTGCGGTGTCACGAACCTGCTGTGCGGCCTTTTTACGGGCTTTGTCCCACTGACCTGAACCGAGTTGATGCAAGGGTGCGGCATCGGGGTCAGCGCCGCTGTAGCGGGCAATCACATGTAGTTGCGAGACGGGTACATAAAGTGTGCTTTGACCGGCGTATTCGAGGTGTAAAAATTCCATATCGCCGTCACCTAAGTCTAGGTTGACGAGGCCATGATAGCGGCCAATGCCATACTGGGTATGCACAATGGGGTCGCCTGCCCGTAGCTCGGCCAAGTCGCGTACCATCGCGTGAACATCAGTGGTGCGACCTTGGTCACGTTTGATGCGTCGTGTGGCGCCTGCGTGGCCCGGGTACAGATCGTTTTCAGTGATGATGATGAGGTCATCTGCGTAGGCCTCAAATCCGGTATCAAAGGGGGCTACCAACACTGCAAAGCGCGCGTCGTGCTGCAGAAAATCGCTGATTTCTTCGGTGCTGTTGTCGGGTACGAGTTGATACTCGGCCAGCATTTGTACTAAGGTTTCGCGGCGCCCATGCGAGTCAGCACACAAGGCAATACGGGGTGCGTCGGGCTTTGATCGGGCTTGGTTAACCATGGCTCTAAGTTTAGAGATCGGGTCTTCAGACCGACGGTTAATGGCGATGTCAGGTGCAAGGTGAAAATCAGGGTGTTTGAGGGCAGGTTTGCGGGGGCTGGCTTCTTGTTTTTGCAATGACGTGCTAACTGGGTTACTGCTCAGCTTAGGGTCTACTTCAGCAGGGGCTGTTAAAGCCAAGCGGGCAAAAGGTTTAAGGTACTCAAACACCGCGTCAGGCTTTAAAAATAATGTATCGGGCGGCAACACAGGGCGTTCAATATCGTGCTTTAAAAATTCATAACGATTTACGGTGTCGCGCATAAACTGCAACATAGCCGACTCTAAATCACCGATTGTTACCACCAAGGTGTTAGCTTTCAAATAATCAAAAAGCGTGGCGGTTTCATTAAAAAATAAGGGCAAATAATATTCAATTCCAGCAAAGGCAATGCCGTTGCCGACGTCTTTATACAGTTGCGCGCGTGAGGGGTCGCCTTCAAACACTTCACGAAAACGTGAACGAAACTGGTTGCGCGAGGCTTCGTCTAGGGGGAATTCGCGCCCAGGCAACAACTGAACCGATTGCACGGGGTAGAGGGTGCGTTGGGTGTCAACGTCAAAGGCGCGTATTGATTCGATTTCATCGTCGAATAGGTCAAGTCGGTAGGGTACGGCCGAACCCATTGGGAACAGGTCAACCAAGCCACCACGCAAGCTAAATTCGCCCGGGGCGGTGACTTGCGACACGTGGCTGTAGTTTGACAGCATTAACTGTTCGCGCAGGGCGGCTTCGTCAAGGCGGTCTTTTTGTTTAAAGTCAAAGGTATAGGCTGCTAAAAATGGCCTTGGGGCCAGTCGGTACTGAGCAGTGGTGATGGGTACGGTAAGTACATCAACTTCGTTTTGTGTCAGCGCGTAAAGGGTGCGTAGTCTTTCTGATACCAAGTCTTGGTGCGGTGAAAACCCGTCGTAAGGTAGAGTTTCCCAGTCGGGAAGGGTTCTCACCCGTAAACCATCATCAACGAGGCTGATCTCTTGCAATAACCGTTGGGCTTGTAATGGTTCAGCCGTTAGCACCACAATTGTCTGCTGCGATTGACGTGCCAAAGCGGCCAACAACCAAGCGTCGGCTGAGCCTGGGGGCAGTGGGTAATTTAGACGTTGCCCCATTTTGGGTTGTGGTGCAACTAACTTTAATAAGGTATTAACAGCTTGTTTGGTGTCGACAGACATGAATGAGATGCTCGATTTAAGCAATAATTATAGAATTGTCCAATGACAAATGCATCTGAGACACAGTTATCTGCTTTAAGTGGTTTAAAACCCGTTGAACGGCTAGTCGCTATTGTGCCAGCCGGCGGGGTTGGCGCCCGCGCCACAGCTCGGTTTGGATCGGCTAATAGCTTACCAATAGATGTTCAACTTGATGGTCAGCCCGAGGGGCAATTAAGCGGTTTACCTAAACAGGGGTCATCAATGACAGCGCCTAGTCACCCAATTCCCAAACAATATCAATTAATCGCTGGGGTTCCTATGATACGTCGGGCGGTTCTGGCGTTGTTGGCTGACCCACGTATTGATCAGGTATTGGTAGCGGTTCAGTCAGAAGATGTCTGGGCTGAGGCTGTTTTAGCCGATTTAGAGCGGGTGAAGGTGCTGCCTTGTGCTGGTGCAACGCGAGCTTTGACGGTGTTGGGGGCCTTAAATGCGGGTGTTAACTTTGATCAATGGGTGTTGGTGCATGATGCGGCGCGGCCTGGGCTTACGCCTGATAGTTTGGCGCAATTAATTGACCAATGCTTGGTGCATCCAGTGGGCGGCCTGTTGGCCTTACCAGCCGCCGACACCTTAAAGCAGGCGCATACCGACTCAAATCATGTAGTGCAAACAGTTAAGCGTGATTTTATGTGGTTGGCTCAAACACCACAAATGTTTCGAGCTCAGATGTTACACACGGCTTTACGCAGTGCGTTGGCGGCGGGCTTTGAGGTCACCGACGAGGCCAGTGCGATTGAATGGGCGGGTCACTCGCCTTTATTGGTGAGGGGTTCGGTTAAAAACGCCAAGGTTACTTGGCCAGAAGATTTTGAATGGGTGGGTTCATGGCTAACAAAACAACAGTGAGTGATGTGCCGTTTCGGGTGGGGCAGGGCTTTGATGTCCACGCTTTAGTGCCCAATCGACCTTTGATTTTGGGTGGTGTCACGATTGAACATACCCATGGTCTCTTGGGTCATTCAGATGCCGATGCCTTGTTGCACGCCATTACTGATGCGTTGTTGGGTGCTGTGGGGTTGGGCGATATCGGTCGGCACTTTTCTGACAACGACCCACAATATAAAAATGCAGACAGCCGTGTTTTATTGAAAGCTGCGTATCAAAAGGTTCAGGCTGCGGGTTGGGGTGTTGTGAATCTTGACGCCACCATTCACGCCCAAGTGCCTCGCATCGCACCGCATGCGGCCGCCATGATAAAAAACATCAGTGATGATTTAAAAGTGCAACCTGACTGCATCAACATCAAAGGTAAAACCAACGAAGGCTTGGGCTACTTGGGTAGAGAAGAAGGTATTGCTGTCACGGTGGTGGCATTACTCAGCAAGCGGTAAATTTAAGCGGGCCAGCAGGCCGCCCTGTTTGCTGGTCAATAACTCAAGTTTGCCGCCAGCACTGGTGATTAAACGATTCACAATCGCCAACCCTAAGCCTGCACCGCCACCCCCTGTGCGTGCGCTTTCACCACGAGAAAAAGGCCGCAGCACGCGTGCAATGTTTTGTGATCGAATGCCCGGGCCGTCGTCTTCAATATCGACTAACACCCGGTCGTCTTTGATGTGAACTGAAACCTCAATTTGGGTATCTGGCGTGTGTTGGGTTTCCTCATCAAAGTGCCGCCTTTTTTGATGGCCATAACGCTTGGCATTTTCAATTAAATTCGTCAAGCAACGATTCAGGTCATGAGGGTCGATTAAGGCAGTTGCGTTGACGGCATTGCCTAAGGTGATTGTGCAATGATGTTGAAGGGCATGAAGCCCAGATGTATTGACTGCCGATCGAACGGCTTGAGTCACATTGATCGCTTTGCAGGGCGACTTGCTGGCTGGTCGAGCATAATCAAGCAGTTGGTCAAGACTGCACTCGACTTGGGCCAAGTCTTGATCAATGGCGTTCTGTTGCGCTTCGCTCATAGGGCTCATTTCAACTTCAAGCCGCATGCGCGATAAAGGTGTTCGCAAATCATGCGAAATACCAGCCAACATCAGATTGCGATCGGCTTCAGCCTCTTGTAAATCAGCCACCATACTGTTGAAGCTGCTGTTGAGTTCTCTGATTTCGCGTGGGCCTTTTTCAGGCAAGGGCTTGGGGGTTAGGCCGCGCGACACCATTTGCGCATTGCGTGCAAGACGGTTGAGTGGGCGATTAAGATAGCCTACGGCAATCGCCGCCCCAATCAGTGACATCACTATGGCTGCGGTCAGCCAACTGACCCATTTTGTCTCAGAAGTGTCGTTAATATGTTCACGTTCAAGTGCTAACCAATATTGAATGTGGTCAGCTTTAAAGCCCACCCATAAACCGGGTTCACCGTTTAAAGCCCAAAACAACGGCGTTTTTTTATTTAGTTGAGTATCGACTAACGAAGATACTTTATTCCAGTAGTCTGAGGGTTCGACTGGGGTGGCTTGGTCAATAGGCTGCCAGGGTTTAATGCGTATGGCGTCGTGTGAGGCGATTTCGGTTAGTAGGCGCGGGTGCTGACTTGGGGGTGAAAAATCAAGTGACAATTGGGCTAGGCTCACTGCGCTGCTGATGCGATGGCTGGCTTGAATGGCACGAGGCTCAAGATCAATTGAAAAAAACACATGTACCCAGGCGGCCAAACTTGCCAAAATTAAGGCAGCCATCAAGAAAAACGTTCGGGCAAAGAGCCCAATACGAAACTTAGGGGTTGCCATTCGGTACAAAAACGTAACCCAGACCCCAAACAGTCTGAATAAACTGTGGCTTAGAAGGGTTAGGTTCGATCAGTCGTCGCAGGCGTGAAATTTGTACATCAAGGCTACGTTCAAATGCTGCGTATTCGCGGCCGCGAGATAGTTCCATTAACTTGTCGCGTGATAATGGTACCCGGGGGTTACGTGCAAAAACTTTTAAAACAGAAAATTCACCCGTCGTGACGTATATTTTTTCACCTTCGCTGTTTAGGGTACGGTTAGACAAATCGAGTGTATAGGCGCCAAAGGGCACTGATTCAAGCTGATGGCAGGGTGCGCCAGGGTGCTCTTCTTTATTTTTGCGACGTAGTACAGCATGAATACGGGCTAATAATTCTCGAGGGTTAAATGGTTTAGACAAATAGTCATCGGCGCCTAGTTCAAGGCCAGCAATGCGATCATGATCTTGCGCTTTGGCTGTGAGCATAATGATTGGGGTTGTGTCATTGGCGCTGCGTAAACGACGGCAAATTGAAAACCCGTCTTCGTCTGGCATCATGACGTCAAGTATTAGTAAATCAAAGATGTCGCGCTGCCAGTATTTTTTCATGCCAAGTGCGTTTTCAGCGGCATACACCAGAAAACCTTGTTCTGATAAATAGCGCCTGAGTAGGCCTCGTAATCTGGGGTCGTCATCAACAATTAAAATTTTGCGAGTTGGATTAATGGCTGGTTGTATATTTGATCTATTTTCAAGCATATTTGTTTTAAATGAGTCGAGTTTTTCGAACTGCTCCCATGTCAGATAGAAGGTTCATTACAATTAGGTTATGAAACCGATTTTGGCCCTTGAAACGTCGACGTCGCGCTGCGGCGTGGCATTAATTTCGCACCATAATGGTGGTGAAACAATCGTCGTACGTGAGGTCGATGGGGTCGCAGGTCATTCTGAAAGTTTACTACCACTTGTTCAAGCGGTGCTAAATATTACTGAGACTGAACGAGATCAGCTTGGCGCGATTGCATTTGGTCAAGGCCCGGGTGCTTTTACGGGTCTGCGCGTGGCTTGTGGGGCCGCACAGGGCATTAGTTTTGCATTAGGTATACCAGTTGTGCCCGTGGGCGCTTTAGTCGCTATGGCCGCTGCCATGCCAGCTGATTGCGATTTACGTTTGGTTGCGCTGGATGCACGCATGCAAGAGGTCTATTTTGCGGCTTGGGTGCAAACCCGAACGACTACGGCAAACCAAACTTACCCAGAAACTTTGGGTTTAATGTCGTTGCAGGCTCCCGTTTTAATTCCTGCGCAAGATCTTGCGCCTTTCATTTTGCAACGCTTACCTTATTGGTTCAATACTCTTGAGGGTTCAGGGAAAATGGGTTCAGCACTCATTGGCTTAAGTGGAAATGGGTGGTCTTTGTTGGGTGAGTCAGCCCAATGGTTTGAGGCGCTTAAAGCCCGTTGCGAAGCCGTTTTAAAGACACCACACGCAATTAACTTATGTGACGATACAGCTACGCCTCAGGTGGCTTGGGTGGCCCGATTGGGGGCTGCAGGGCTGCAAGCTGGTAAAGGTTTGAGGGCTGAGCAGGCGGAACCCTTTTATTTGCGTGATAAGGTGGCTTTTACTTCGGTTGAGCGTGCGCAAGGCATGGGTGGCAACCCCAAAGCAGGTGATGTGAATGCCAATGTGGGCGCCAACAAGGGTTTTTCGAACGCTCATGTTGCCACCCCTCATAGGGCTCCTATATTGTTGCCCATGCTTCTAGCTGATTTAAATGAGGTGGCCGTGCTTGAGAAAATATCTCAATCATTTCCTTGGTCTAAACAAAATTTTGCTGAGGCCTTGGGGGCAGGCTACCCCGCTTGGGTGGTGCGCAACCAAGGTGAGCTTGCGGGTTTTTGTGTGGCGATGATGGCCCCAGATGATTTACATGTTCTCGTTATTGCTGTAAACCCCAACAATCGACGTCAAGGGTTAGGTTCTTTAATGCTTGACGCCGTGCGACAGTTGGCGATGCAGTCGGCTTTAAGCCGTGTTTTGCTTGAAGTCAGGCCTTCAAATGAAAAAGCTTTGTCTTTTTACCACCAACGTGGGTTTGAGCGTATAGGGGTGCGTAAAGGCTATTACCCTGCCGGCAAGGCTGGGCGTGAAGACGCTTGGGTGTTAGCTGGCTCAGTTGAGCATTCTGTTAATACGGGTGCAGCACCATGAAAAAACAGCGTGCCACATTTGATATCAACGTGAGCCCCTTGCAACAGGTATGGCTTGATGTGTTGGGGGTTGATGCGCCATGGTTGGCCAAAACGAAAGCTGCGCCGAAAGTGGTCGAAGTTTTGCAGGGTGTTACGACCGATGGTGTTCATGAGGCTACGGGTGGTACCCAAGTACTTACAAAGAAAGCAACTCATGTTCGGGTACCTACTGTGGTCAAGCTTGAGCCTGCTTTATTTGAGCCTGCTTCAAGAATAGCCAAGCAAAACAACGGCCTTGACGATTTAAACGAGCAAATACGGGCGTGCAAGGCCTGTAACTTGTGCCAAAACCGAACTCAGGTTGTGATCGGTATGGGTGTTCAGCGACCAGCCATCATGATTGTGGGTGAAGCGCCCAGCGAGCTAGAAGATCGCCTAGGCTTGTCATTTGCAGGTCCTTCGGGTGAGTTACTCGATAAAATGTTGGCGGCTATAGGGCGGCAGCGCGATCGCGATGTTTACCTTACACACGTTGTGAAATGTCGGTCGCCTATCAGTCGTAACCCGCGTCCTGCCGAAATGGCCGCATGTCAACCTTTTCTGTTTGCTGAAATCGCAATCATTCAACCAAAATTAATTTTAGCGATGGGACGTTCAGCGGCTCAGGCTTTATTGGGCCAAGATGCACCGCTTGAAACGTTTCGCGAACAAGTGTGGTCATTTGATTCGGCAAGTCATGCTGTTACTGCTGTTACATCATCAGCACCCGCATCAACCTCGACGGCAATTGCTATACCGCTGCTGGTAACGTATCACCCAGCTTTCTTGTTGAGTAGTCCTGCCAATAAAAAACGCGCCTGGCAAGATTTGCAAAAGGCACGTGATTTAATCTTTCAGGTTTAAGCGTTAGTCAAGGAATTTGACTGATTTAATGTGTACAAACTTAATCGCTCAAAATTAACCGTTCAGGCTTTATAACTGGTTCGTGCTAATCGTGTTTGAGTGCCGCACCATGGCCTTCACGACCAATCTCGTTAATGAGATTGGGGTTGGCTTTAAGATTGTTGTTTTTCCAGCGAATAATGACCAACATCAAGGCTGCCACTAGCAAACCAAAGATCACAATAATGGCATTGATCGGCAACGACAACCATAACAATAAGGTGTAAACCGCAACCATCACTAAAATATTAATTTGTTCATTAAAGTTTTGCACCGCAATAGAATGCCCAGCTGACAATAAGACGTGACCACGGTGTTGTAACAGAGCGTTCATCGGTACAACAAAGTAACCTGACAAACCACCAATTAAAAGAAGTAGTGTGTAAACTTCCCAGCTGTCAGAAACTAGGGGCATTAACAAGACGACAAAGCCCATTGCCACACCCATTGGCAAGACACGCAGCGCGCGAGGCAAAGCGACACGGCTAGCAAATATGGCACCAAAAATCGTACCAAATGCGGTAATACCCATCAAAATCGAGGTTTCATCTAGGCGTAGACCTAAGTGGCTTTTACCCCACTCAATTACCATTAATTGCAGTGTGGCACCTGCACCCCAAAACAGTGTGGTGACAGCCAGTGAAATTTGCCCGAGTTTGTCTCGCCAAAGTACTTTGACGTAGCCCCAAAATGCTTTAATCAGCTTTATAGGGTTTTTTTGTTGACGAGGGTAAATGATGTGCGTTTTGGGAATGAGCAAATTACAGATGGCAGCAGCTAGGTAAACAAAAGCAATACATAAAATGGCACCTTCAGCAGGGGTTTGAACAAAATGACGAATGGAATGGTGGCTCAGTAACCAACCCGATACAAAAGGCGAAATGAGTACCCCGCCTAAAACAGTCCCTAAAATAATTGAAACAACCGTGACGCCTTCTATCCAACTATTGCCTTTAACCAAATCAAGAGGTTTGAGCATTTCTGTGACGATGCCGTATTTGGCAGGGGAGTAAGCTGCGGCACCAATACCCACCATGGCATATGCAGCACATACTAAGTAAGTTTGAGCAACAGCAGTTAGGCCAAAAACGCCATACCAAAACATGGTCAAACAGCCGACAATTTTAAGGGAGTTGGTGGCAAACATGACCCGCCCTTTAGGGAAGCTGTCAGCAAAAGCACCAACGAACGCGGCTAATAAGACATAAGTGGCTGCAAACCACCATTTCATCATGGGGGCCATCCAGTCGGGGCCACCTAATTGCATAATTAAGGCGATTGCAGCAATAAATAGTGCATTATCAGCTAATGAAGACAGGCCTTGCGCACCCATGACAAGATAAAAACCGCGATTCAAATGTCACCCCTTATTCTAATTGCGACTGAGTATAGCCGTATCGATGTGGCTGTGTGAGGTATTATTTCAGTAGAAATGCCTTTGGAAAACTGACTTGTGCGCCTAACCCATATAAAACTTGCTGGCTTTAAATCATTTGTCGACCCAACAGTTATACCCACCCCCAGCCAATTAGTAGGGGTGGTCGGGCCAAATGGTTGCGGAAAATCAAACATCATCGACGCGGTGCGTTGGGTGTTGGGTGAAACGCGCGCCACAGAATTGCGTGGTGAGTCAATGCAAGACGTGATTTTTAGTGGTTCGGGTCAACGCAAGCCGTCAGGCCGCGCATCAGTTGAGTTGGTGTTTGACAATTCAGACGGTCGCGCGTTGGGGCAGTGGTCAACCTTTGCTGAGATTTCAGTGCGGCGCATTTTGACGCGTGACGGCACCAGCTCATATTTGATTAATAACCAGCAAGTACGACGCCGTGATGTAAACGATATCTTTTTAGGTACAGGACTAGGTGCCAAAGGTTACGCCATTATCGGGCAGGGCATGATCAACCGATTAATCGAGGCACGCCCAGAAGAACTGCGCGTCTTTTTAGAAGAAGCCGCTGGCGTGTCGCGTTACAAAGAGCGCCGTCGTGAAACCGAAAGCCGCTTGTTAGACGCGCGTGAAAACTTATTGCGTGTTGACGATATTTTGTCTGAACTCAATACACAGCTTGAAAAACTTGAATCACAGGCCGTGGTGGCCGCGCAGTTTCGTAGCCTGGAAGTCGAGGGTAAAGAAAAGCAACAGGCTTTGTGGTGGCTGAAAGAAACGGCTGCGCACCAAGATCGCGCTATCACGCAACAAAAAATTGAACAGGCTCAAACAGCGCTTGAGGCGGCTACTGCCCAGTTACGCTCAAATGAAGCGGCACTTGAATCGCGTCGCCAAGCCCATTATCAAGCCAGTGATGCAGTGCACAGGGGCCAGGCTGCGTTATATGAAGTGAATGCACAAGCTAGTAGCCTTGAGGCTGAAATTCGTCACGTGATTGAAACCCGCGACCGGGTGCAGTTGCACAAGCAGCAGCTTGATACGCAAATGACCGATTGGCAGGCACAAATCAGTCACTGCATTGAGCAAACTGCCACCAGTCAGGCCAACCTTGACGAACAACTTGCCGTGGTTGAGCATACCCGTGAGCGTACTGAACAAGCCCATCAACAATGGCCTGAAATTGAGCGGCAAGTTCGCGAGGCAGCATCGCAACGTGATACCTTGCGACTGGCACTTTCTAAGCTTGAGAAAGAGATTGCACTCACAGCACAGCGACAGGGCGATGCCCAGCGGCAGCTTCAAAATCTTGATTTAAGGCGTGAGCGATTAAAACAATCGCGTTCTGCGGCGGCGGCGCTTGATCCCACACGTTTAGAGCAGTTGGCGGGCAATAAAACCGCAGCTGAACAGTTGCTTGAAGAAGCGCAAGCCACATTGGTTGATCTTGAAGCACAATTGCCACAAGCTGAACAGTCGCGTTCAGTAGCGCAAGCTGTGGTGTTAAACGAAACGCAAGCATTGTCTCGTCTCGAGGCACGTTTGGGTGCGTTAATTAAGCTGCAAGAAGACGTTCAACGATCGGGTGCACTAGAAGGTTGGTTAAACCACCATGAGCTCGCTGCCTTACCGCGTTTGTGGCAAAAGTTGCATATTCAACAAGGCTGGGAAGCCGCCTTAGAAGCCGTATTGCATGAATGCATGACAGGTGTTGAAGTTACCCAGCTTGATTGGACAAAAGGCTTCTCTGAAGACCCACCGCCTGCGCGTTTGGCTTTTTACCAAATGCCTATACCCAGTGCCTTGCCTGCAGTGGCGCAAGGTTTCACGCCTTTGTTGTCGTTAGTGCAAACCAGCGATGCAGCCCTTCGCAATTTATTACAAACATGGTTAGGCCACCTTTATACCGCGCCTGATTTAGCCACAGCTTTGGCGCACCGCCACACCTTACCTGCAGGTGGGGTTTTTGTGGTGCCCAGCGGTCATCGTGTGCAGTTACACAGCGTGCAATTTTATGCGGTTGACTCAGAGCAGGCGGGCATGTTGGCACGTCAGCAAGATATTGAAAATTTGCAACGCGAAATTAAAGCTTTGCAGTCGATCGCAGATAGTGTGCGAACTGATGCCGCCCGGTCTGAGGTGTCTTGGCAGCAGGTTTCGCAAGCTTTGGTCCCGGCACGCCAACGTGTAAGTGAATTGACGCAGCACGTACACAGTTTACAACTCACTTATAGCAAGCTTGCGCAAGAGGTTGAGCAAAGCCGCCTTGAGTCAACTCGACTTGATGATGAATTAGCTGAAATCAAAATTCAACATGAAGCTCTGATCATTGATCGTGAGCTGGCCCAAGAGGCATTTGAGGTGCTCGATGAAAAGCTTGCTATTGAGCAATCGGTGTTTACCGAAGTCGAAATGAAAGGTGAAGACATTGCTGCGCAGGCTGAGCAAGCCCGCACGCAGTTGCGCGACCAAGAGCGTCAACAACAAGAAGCCGAGTTTGCGCAACGCACCATTCAATCGCGTATGGCTGAGTTGCAACGCAATCAACAATTAGCAGCTGACCAGTTGGCACGTGCCAAACATGAGCTTCAGTCGCTTGACCAAGAGCTAGCAACCTTAGACGCAGCAACCGCGCAAGCTGGTTTGCAAGAGGCCTTAGAACAACGTGCTGAGCGCGAAGATGCTCTGAACCGCTTGCGTATTGAAATGAGTCGTCTGGAAGCTGAACTACGCGAAGCCGATGAAGGCCGCTTATCAATAGAACAATCGCTACAACCCCAGCGTGATCAAATTATGTCGTTGCAGCTACAAGAGCAGGCCGCACGTTTGGCGGTAGAGCAGTTTGCCGAACAGTTAGACGGCCATTCAGTTGAACGTCACATTATTGAATCACTCATTAACGAGCGCAGTGTCGAGGCACCTCAATGGCAAAAATCAAGCTGGTTGCATTCTGATGTGCAGCGTATTCATCGTCAAATTGAATCGTTGGGGGCGGTTAATTTAGTCGCACTAGAAGAATTACAGTCTTCTAAAGTACGCCAAGGTTTTCTGCAGTCGCAATATGCCGATTTGCATGAGGCCATCACAACACTTGAAGATGCCATTAAAAAAATTGACAGTGAAACCCGTGGCCTGCTTCAAGCCACCTTTGATGCGGTCAACGGTTACTTTGGTGACCTCTTCCCCAAACTCTTTGGTGGCGGTGAATCCCGCTTAGTGATGACAGGTGAGGAAATTCTTGACGCCGGTGTGCAAGTGATGGCGCAACCGCCGGGTAAACGTAACACCAGTATTCATTTGTTATCGGGTGGTGAAAAAGCACTCACGGCCACAGCTTTAGTATTTGCGTTGTTTAAACTCAACCCTGCCCCGTTCTGTTTTCTTGACGAAGTTGATGCACCGCTTGACGATGCCAACACTGAGCGTTACGCTAACTTAGTAATGGGTATGAGTGATCAAACTCAATTTTTATTTATTTCCCACAATAAAATAGCGATGCAGATGGCTAAACAATTGGTAGGTGTAACGATGCAAGAGCAAGGGGTCTCGCGAATTGTGGCGGTTGACATTGAGTCAGCTTTGCAGCTTACTGCTGACGCATAACCCCAGAGGTCAATATGAGTGATTTACAAATTAGCCTAATTGTTCTCGGTTTAGTGGTCATTTTGATCGTACTGGGTTTTAACGTATGGCAAGATCGTCGCGTACGCCAGCTTATGCAGGCACATTTACCTTTGGGCGATCGTGACCCGTTGCTGGGTGACAGCGTACCCACTGAGTCAAACCGTCGAGAACCTGGTATGAATCAATTTGAGGGTGAGCCCACATTATTCGCAGAACGTGAAGATCTTGCCCTTTTAGCTGTTGAAGAGCCCGACGAATCCGTTGAAGTTGTGATTGAACTTGTTTTGCCACAAGCGGTTTCTGGCGCCCAAATTATGCAGGCTGTACCTCCCAGTTTGATGGCGGGTCGCAAACCGGTACGGGTGTTTTGGCAAGACGAAGCCGGTCGTTTACATAATCGGCCCAACCCTTCAGATAATTATGAACGCTTACAGTTTGCGGTGCTGTTGGCAAATCGTTCAGGCCCTCTAACTGATATTGATTGGTCAAAAATATGGAGTCGTATTCAATCAGTTGCCGAGGTGCTTGATGGCCACTTAGAAGGGCCTGAGCAAGACAACGTTTTAATGCGTGCCAGTAAACTTGATGAGCTATGTGCCACGCTTGATAGCCAAGTTGCTTTAACTTTGACGCTGGGTTCAAACCATAAAATTGAAGACATCTTGGCTGGCGCGCAATCAATGGGTTTTATCTATCAAGCAGGCGTTTTAAATTGGGTGGGAGACCATGGCTTACCAAGTTTCACAGTCAGCCGTACTGATAACGAGTTGTTTGATGCGGGTGTCGTAACCGTCGATCGTTTGTCAATGTTGCTTGATGTGCCGCGAAGCCCCTCAAACTTAAGGGCCTTTGGTCGTATGCTAGATGTAGGCTTAGAGCTGGCGCGTCGTTTCGGTGCTGAGTTGGTCGACGATCAAGGTCACCCAGTGCTGGCAGGGGCTGATGTATCGATTGACATGCATTTGCAGGGCTTGTTTGCACAACTTGACTCAGCAGGTTTAACCGCGGGTAGCCCTAGGGCTCGGCGCGTGTTTGCATAAGAGACCAATGCGTGTCAACGTTGTCTTTACCTGATGCCCAAGTCCGTGCTCAACGATTGCGTCAAACTATTGAGCAACACAACCATGATTATTATGTTTTAGACGAACCGACTATTTCTGATGCGGCATACGATCAGCTGATGCTTGAGCTGATTGCCATTGAGACTGAATTTCCGGCTTTATGTAGCCATGATTCACCGACACAACGGGTCGGTGCAAAACCCCTAGATGTGTTTAATAGTGTGACCCATAGCGTGCCCATGCTGTCTTTGGGTAACGCGTTTGATGAGGCTTCAGTAAGTGCATTTGACAAACGTGTGCATGATACGTTGGTTCAATCAGGGTTAGCGCAAAATACCGAGAGTCTTGCTGTGCATTACCCTAGAGATTTATTTGATACCCCATTACCCAACGAACAAAGCACCACACCGTCTAAGCACGATGTCACCTACTTTTGTGAATTAAAGCTTGATGGGTTGGCCATCAGTCTGCGCTATGAAAAAGGTCTTTTGGTGCAAGCGGCTACTCGGGGTGACGGTCAAACGGGGGAAGATGTCACCGCCAACATTCGCACGATTCGTGCCATACCTTTGCGCTTAAAACAGCCTGCCCCTGACATGATTGAAGTTCGCGGTGAAGTCTTTATGAACCGAGGTGATTTTGATCGTTTAAATCAAGCGCAACAACAACGTGGTGAAAAGGTGTTTGTGAATCCGCGCAACGCAGCCGCTGGTAGTTTGCGGCAGCTTGACTCACGCATCACCGCACAGCGCCCTTTACGCTTTTTTGCCTATGGTTGGGGGGCTTTGAGCGTTGAGCCCAAGGTCACACATGCCGACATGTTGCAATACATGGCGTCGCTGGGTTTACCTATTAACAGTAAACAAAATCAGTGTGTACAGGGCGCTGCAGCGCTATTGTCTTACTACCAGCATGTGGCGGGTATACGGTCACAGTTAGCCTACGATATTGATGGCGTGGTTTACAAAGTAAACGCCCTAAATGCCCAGCGTGTTTTGGGGTTTGTGGCCCGAGCACCACGATTTGCCATCGCGCATAAGTTCCCGGCTGAAGAGGCCACTACAAAATTGATAGGTATAGACGTGCAAGTCGGACGTACCGGGGCTATAACCCCGGTGGCTCGGCTTGAACCGGTGTTTGTCGGTGGTGTCACTGTGACAAACGCGACGCTACATAACGAAGACGAAATTTTACGTAAAGACGTGCGCCTAGGCGATACCGTAATTGTTAGGCGTGCAGGTGATGTCATACCTGAAGTGGTCGGCCCAGTGCTGTCGCTACGCCCAGCCAACACGACTGCTTTTCAAATGGTTACAAGCTGCCCGGTGTGTGGCTCTGCTGTTGAACGTTTACCCGATGAGGCCGTTTCAAGGTGCACGGGGGGCTTATATTGTGCCGCGCAACGCAAACAAAGCTTGCTGCATGCTGTATCTAGAAAAGCGCTTGATATTGAAGGCTTAGGTGAAAAGTTAATTGAACAGTTGGTTGACCGTGAACGCGTGCATTCACTGGCAGATCTTTTCACCCTAACGGTCGACGAACTCGCTGAATATGATCGTATGGGCTTAAAGTCAGCACAAAACGCCATTGATGCCATCAACCAAGCGCGTCAGCCACCTTTAGGTCGTTTAATTTACGCTTTGGGCATAAGGCATGTCGGTGAAACCACCGCGCGTGACTTAGCGCTGCATTTTGGTTCATTAGACCGGCTGTTGTCAGCTCAAGAAGGCCAGTTGCTTTCAGTCAACGATGTAGGGCCTGTAGTGTCAGGTTCAATCGTACGTTTTTTTTCGGAAGCCCATAATCGCGACATTATTCAGGCCCTTTCAGCGCAAGGCGTGCAAGCGCAATCCCCCGTGCTTTTACTGGCAGGTTCGTTGATGGGTCAAACTTTTGTTATTACAGGCACCTTAGAAACCATGACGCGAGAACAAGCCACTGAAGCTATTCTGTTAGCTGGTGGCAAAGTCAGTGGAAGCGTTTCGCGTAAAACACATTACGTGGTGGCGGGTGCCGATGCGGGAAATAAATTAACCAAGGCTCAATCGTTGGGAGTCAAAGTCATAGATGAGGCCACATTACGTGGCCTCGTTGATACTATTAATTAACTTTAGCTTCGTCGCGAAGTTTTTTTTGTAACGCTGCAATTTCTTGCTGGCGCATCATTTCTTCGAGTTGTGGCTTAACCTGGTCGAGGGGCGGAAAGGCAACCGGACGCAAGTCAACCACTTCAATGACGTGCCAACCAAATTGACTTTGTACAGGCTTGTCAGCTAATTGGCCTTTAGCTGTCGCTTTAACCGCTTCAGCAAAAGGGGGCACGTAGTTGCTGGCATCTGCCCAACCTAAGCTTCCGCCCTTAGCTGCGCTGCCGGTATCTTTTGAATTGGCTTTAGCCAAGTCTTCAAATTTAGCCTTTTTTGACTGAATTTGAGCTTGCAAGTCGTTGGCGGTTTTTTCGTCTTCAACCAAAATATGGCGAACGTCGTATTCCACGACACCGTCTTGGGCTTTTTTAAGCTTGTCGTATTCAGCTGAAATGGTGGCTTCGCTGATGGGGTTTTTGACTAAATAATCGGCCATATACGCACGTAGCAAAATGCTTTGACGGGCCACATCAAGTTCAGTTTGAACAACGGGTATCTTATTGATGCCGGCTTTTTCAGCAGCTTGAACCATAATAGTGCGATTGATCATTTCTTCTTTGACTTGTTCCCGTAGTTGGGGGGTATCTGGTGCGCCCTGTGTGACCAGTAACTGCACAAATTGATCATACGATTTCTGCGAAATCGCTTGACCATTTACTGTGGCAATATTCTGGGCGTATAGGGGGGCAGCGACGACCAAAGCTATAGCCATCATCGTGATGCGTTTCATGAATTTCCTTTAATAGGTGCTTTTGTTTGTAGAGCAAGCGCGTGAATAGGGTAGGGCATTAAATCGCGCAAAAGATCATAAACAAGCCGATGTTGCGCAATCATCGGTTTGTTTTCAAAGCAGGGTGCCACAATGTGTACCCTGAAGTGACTGGCGCCGTTGCTGTTACCAGCGTGACCGGCATGAAGGTGAGACTCGTCTTCAACAAGCATTGATTCTGGCGCTAACGCGGCCAAACGGGTTTGAAGTTGATTCATTAAATCAGTGTTCATAATTTTCAGTATTTATAATTATCAGTATTTATAATTTTTAATATATATGGTTTTCAGTTTTCAGTTTTCGTCATTTGTGTTCTTTTTGGGTTGCATCAGCATCAGGCAGCATGTGTTTTCCCAGCCAAACTGATTGAGCAATCACAAACAAAACTAACAACCCCATCAGCCCAAAAACTTTAAAGCTAACCCACTGTGATTCTGTAAACAAACCAGAAAATGCAACAAATAAATTTAAACCACCAGCAATTAAAAAGAATACCGCCCAACTGACATTCAGGCGCGCCCAACCGGCGTCAGTCAGTGATATTTTTTGACCTAGTAATTTTTGTAGGGCATTGCGTTTCATCAACCACTGTGAGCCCAGCATAAAGAGGCCAAACAACCAATACAACACAGTTGGCTTCCATTTAATAAAGGCCTCATCATGTAGGTATAGTGTGGCGCCACCAAAAAATACGATGATGCCTAAGTTAACCCAGTGCATGGTTTCAATGACTTGACCCGTCAATTTTATGTACAAAATCTGTGCTACCCCGGCTATCATGGCAACCGCTGTGGCGACATAAATATCAGAAAAGCGATAAGCCACAAAAAATAAAATAAGGGGGAAGAGATCAAATAAAAACTTTTTCATACGATACGTTATGGCGCTTTTTAGCTTGTTTCTGATGATTCAAGGGGTTCAAATCTTAAAGAAACTGAATTAATACAGTAGCGTAACCCAGTTGGTGCCGGCCCGTCGGGGAAAACATGCCCTAAATGTGCATCACACACCCCGCATATGACTTCAGTACGAACCATGCCGTGGCTAATGTCTGACACTTCTCGCACTATACTGGGGTCAAGAACTTGAAAATAGCTGGGCCAACCACAACCGGCATCAAACTTGGTGTCTGAGGCAAAAAGACGGGTATTGCAACATATACAGTGATAAATACCTGTGGCGCGATGTTTATCAAATTCCCCGCTGTAGGGGCGTTCAGTACCTTTTTGTCGCGTAACGTAGTACGCTTCGGCCGGCAACTGTTCACGCCATTGGGCATCTGTTTTTTGAATTTTTGTCATGTTGTTTTCTTTGAGTGCAACAATTTAAAAAGGTTCTACGCTTTATATTAATTATGTTAATAAACTTTAATCAAATCTGTTTAGAGCACTCTACGGGTCAAATTTTACAAGATGTGTCAATTAGTCTAACTGAGTCACGTATTGGCGTAATTGGGGCTAACGGGTCAGGTAAAAGCACCTTGGTTAGGCTCATTAACGGCTTGATCATTCCAAACTCGGGTTCGATCGCTGTGAACGGGCTTGATGTGACTCTTAATATTAAACAGGTTAGACGACAAGTGGGCTTTGTGTTTCAAAACCCAGATAACCAAATAGTCTTTCCCGTGGTATCAGAAGATCTTGATTTTGGCCTTAAATCTCGCCTACCTAACGCGGCAGAGCGTCAGGTTCGAATTAAAGAGACCCTGGCTCGTTTAGGTATTGAAGCTTTAATTGATCGCGCTGTGCATCAACTGTCGGGCGGTGAAAAGCAACTGGTGGCATTGGCCTCTGTATTGAGTTTAGAACCTCAAATATTGGTTTTAGACGAGCCCACTACGCAGCTTGACTTACGTTATCGCAACCGTTTCATGAACATTATTTCACGTCTTACGCACCCCATCATCATGGTCACGCATGATTTAGACTTATTGAAAAACTTTGATCGTGTGCTGGTTATTGACCATGGCAAAGTCGTGCACGATAGCCCACCTGACAGCGCGTTAAATTGGTATGTTGAGTTTATGAGGCAGGCCGCGTGAGGTTTCTGAATAAGGGCTTGCAAGCATGAAGGGCCTTAAATTAGGCTCACAAGACAGCTTGCACAGCGGCTTGCTTAATAGTTTGCAAATGGGTTTACGAGGCTTTTTGCGCTCTATTTTAAAAAGTACACCAGCAGGTTTGAAGCTTTTAGGTTTAATTATTTTCAGTACAACTCTAATTTTGTTGCAAAACCTGTTGTGGCTGGGCATTATCGCGGCTGTGATGTTCAGTATTTGGTACATGGTACGAGCCCAACAAACTTGGTTTTGGCGCAATATTTGGCCTATTGCCCTTACCTTTATTTTTTTATTCGCCTACATGGCTTGGGTTGCTGGCCTGCAAGAAGGGGCTGTGGCGTTATTGCGTCTCATAGCGCTATGGGCTACGGCACAAACGGTCATGCTAACTACGTCAACCACGGCCATGATGCAGGTTGTTGAAACAGTAGTCACCCCTGTTGCAAGGTTGTGTTATGCTAACCCTGCTCGTATTGCGTTACTGTTTGGCTTAACTATTCGACTTATACCGTTGTTGGCGCACCAATGGCACGAGGTGCGCGAAGCACAGCAGGCCCGTGGTGTTAAAATCAAAATCCACAATATGCTTGCGCCCATGTTGGTGCGCACCTTGGCCCGAGCCCAGGCTCTTACTGATGCAATAGATGCTCGTCAATTGGGTGTAACCTTCACGACTGAAGATGCCAGGAATACGACCCAAACGCAAAATCAGCAACATTAGGGGCATTCAGTTTTTGTAGAGCTGATCGTTACGTTACATAAGTTGGCATTAAGTTAATAACTTGCTTTAATCGCTTCATCAATTTTTAACGACTTTACCCGCTTTAAGAAATTGGAACCCTTTATGTCAACTCGCACCCTTGTTTTATCGGCCTTATTCACGGCACTATTGTGTGCTTTAGCAATTGTGCCGCCCATACCCATGCCTCTGGTGCCTGTGCCGCTCACATTACAAACGTTGGTTGTAATGTTGGCGGGCTTAATCATTGGCCCACGCGCCGCGGGTTTATCGGTATTACTTTATGTGGTGTTGGCCGCAATAGGTTTTCCTGTATTGCCAGGTGCACGCGGTGGTTTGGCGGTGTTGTTCGGCCCTACTGGTGGTTTTTTGTTGGGCATGATACCCGGCGCTATGGTGACGGGTTGGCTGGCTACGGGTGATACTACGACTGCGGGTACTCGGTTTGCTATCGTGCGCAACATCATGGCTGCCTTGGCGGGTGGCTTAGTCGTGGTTTACTTAGTTGGGGTGCCTTGGCTATCAATCGTAACCGGCATGTCGCTTGCGAAAGCACTTAATGTCATTGTAGTTTTTTTGCCAGGTGACTTTATTAAAGCCGTGGTGGCCGCACTCTTGGCGCAAAGGGTTAGGCGATTTTTAGTCTAGTTTAAGTTTCTCTGGCGCGGCACATTAATTAATGATTGGCCTGCGTAATGAAACTTAAGCGTAAACAATTCCCCATGCCCAAGCCTGAGCTAAAACTTAACGCGTCGTTAAACCTATTGCATGTTTAATGGCGGGCCACAATTCAGCCGTGGTCTGGGCAACATAGTCAGCCTGCCATTGCTCAACAGGGTGCTCGCCACAGTAACCGTAGGCTGCCGCAATAGAGGGCATACTGGCTGCACGGGCAGACTGTATGTCACGTAAATCGTCACCAATATACACACATTGCCCTATGCTATAACCTGCTTGTTTTGCTGCATATTCAAGCGGCATGGGGTGCGGCTTGGCATGGGCGCAGGTGTCACCACATACCAACACAGCGCAATCGGGCAGCTTTAAAAAGGCCATAATCGGTTCAGCTAAAAAGGTATGCTTGTTGGTCACAATACCCCATTGCATATTTGCTGCTCGTATATGTTCAAGCAGGGTGTCAATACCATCAAATAGACAGGTATCAGTTGTCATAACCAGTTGATAATCATTTAAAAACCCTTGCCGGGCGGTTTCAAACTCAGGGTGATCAACATCAAAAGACAACGCAGCTTTAACTAAACCACGGGCACCCATTGATACAAAAGGTCGTAAAATCTCTACTGGCAGTGGTTCAAGGCCACGTTTGGCGCGTTGCATGTTTGCTGCTGCTGCCATATCAGGGGCTGTGTCAGCAAACGTACCATCGAAGTCAAACAGAATTAAGCCGCTCATTTACGTGTGGCCATCAAGTAATTGACATCGGTATTTTCACCTAGTGAATAACGCTGGTTAAAGGGGTTGTATTCCATACCTTTAAAGCAAACAGTGGTTAGGTTTGCCATGCGGGCTGCTTCAGACAGCTCGCTGGGCTTGATAAAAGACTGCCAACGGTGGGTGCCACGCGGCAACAGTCGCAATACGTATTCCGCTCCAATGATGGCAAATAAAAATGATTTAGGGTTACGGTTAAGTGTTGAAAAAAACACCCAGCCGCCTGGCTTCACCAAGGTGGCGCAGGCCTGCACTGTAGCGCTGGGGTCAGGAACGTGTTCAAGCATTTCCATACAGGTAACCACATCAAACTGGCCGGGCGCACGTTCAGCTAACGTCTCTGCGCTAATTGTTTCATAATTTACTACCACACCTGATTCTAGGCTGTGAAGTTTGGCGACTTTAAGCGATTTTTCAGCCAAGTCAATGCCTGTCACATGACCACCTGCCTTAGCCATCGCTTCTGCCAAAATACCTCCACCACAACCAACATCAAGCACGTGCTTACCAGTCAGCCCACCTTTAATTTGCTTGATTATCCAGGCTAAGCGAAGTGGGTTGATCTCATGCAAGGGTTTAAATTCAGTCGTAGGATCCCACCAGCGTGAGGCGAGGGCGCTGAATTTATCGAGCTCGGCTTGGTCAACATTGGGTTGAGCTGCGGTAGTAGAAGTTGTGTCAATAGAGGGGGTAGGTGATTGAGTGGTCATGGTGATACTTTAAACGACAAAACCCGGGGCGACAAAAAAGGCCCCACAAGGAGACCTTTTTTAAGTGCCGAAACACTCTTTTTAGAACAAATCGTTCTTAGCTTACATGCGGCTACCGACGATTTCGACTTCTACCCGACGGTTTTTAGCGCGACCAGCTGCGGTTGCGTTAGAAGCGACGGGATCAGCCTTGCCCTTACCTTCAGTGTAAACACGGTTAGCATCAACACCTTTTGATACCAAGTATGCTTTCACAGAATTGGCACGGCGCATTGACAAGCCTAAGTTATACTGATCAGAACCGATAGCGTCGGTATAACCTACGGCAATAACTGTCTCAAGCTTAACGGCTTTTACTTGTTGGGCGACTTGGTCAAGCAAACTACGGCCTTCCGGCTTTAAGTTAGACTTGTCGAAATCAAAGAATGTGTCAGCACTAAACACAACTTTATTCGAAACTGGAGAGGCTTTCTTTTGGGCTACGCATGATGGATCAGCAGTAGCTGGGGTCCAAAAGCTGTCTTGCCAGCATTGGCCTGACGAACTTTTCCATACTTGGCCTGATGAATTACGCCAGTTGTCGTTAGTCTGCGCTGAGGCAACGCCTGATGCTGTGATAGCAGCGAAGGCAACTGCCAGAGCGATTTTGGAGGTTTTATTCATGGTTCTCCTCGTGAGCTTTAAGCTGAGTAAGTGACTCGCAGCGAACACCTGCCGCAAAAAACAGGAAACGGGGCCGGTATAGCAACGCTAAGAGCAAGTTAAAAAAATCATACACACCGGGTTTCCTGCGTGTTGATGTGAATCTTAAGCTATTTCATGAAATTTGGTAGCCCCTTATGCCAAATCGATAGCCCTATGACCCTAAATTTATGTAATTTAGACAATTCCTGTTGGTTTTTGACAACAAGTGAGATGATTGAAAGAAAAGTTGATGGCGGCAGGAATGATTGGGGGAGGTGTAGAATAACAAGTTGTTTTTTGTCGTTCACATTTTACTTAAGTGGTGATACCGCCTATGAATTCCTTCGCCAAGGAAACGCTCCCGATTTCATTAGAAGAGGAAATGCGGCGCAGTTATCTTGATTACGCAATGAGCGTGATTGTGGGCCGTGCCTTACCTGATGTTCGTGATGGCTTGAAACCGGTGCATCGGCGTGTATTGTTCGCCATGCACGAACTTAACAACGACTGGAATCGTGCTTACAAAAAGTCAGCGCGTATTGTCGGTGACGTGATCGGTAAATATCACCCTCACGGTGATCAAGCCGTTTATGACACCATTGTTCGTATGGCACAAGACTTTTCGTTGCGCTATATGTTGGTCGATGGCCAGGGAAACTTTGGCTCTATTGATGGCGATAGCGCTGCAGCTATGCGTTACACCGAAATTCGTCTTTCAAAAATCGCCCACGAATTGTTAGCTGACATTGATCAAGAGACAGTCGATTTTGGCCCTAACTATGATGGTAGCGAGTACGAACCGTTGCTATTGCCCTCGCGGCTACCTAATTTACTAGTGAATGGTAGCTCGGGAATCGCAGTGGGTATGGCCACTAACATTCCACCCCACAATTTGGCCGAAGTGGTTGATGGTTGTTTGCATAGTTTGCGTAACCCAACTTGTACGGTTGATGAGTTACTTGAAATTATCAAAGCGCCTGACTTCCCCACAGGGGGCATTATTTATGGCATGTCGGGCGTCCGCGAAGGTTATAGAACTGGCCGTGGTCGTGTCATTATGCGTGCCAAAACGCACTTTGAAGACATCGATAAGTCAAACCGTCAATCGATTGTGGTTGACGAATTACCGTATCAAGTTAACAAGAAAACGCTTCAAGAGCGTATTGCCGAACTGGTAAACAACAAAAAAATTGAAGGCATTTCAGACATTCGTGACGAGTCTGATAAAGACGGTATGCGCTTGGTCATCGAGCTCAAGCGTGGCGAGGTGCCAGAAGTCATCTTAAATAATTTATACAAGCACACTCAGTTACAAGATACCTTTGGTATGAACTTGGTGGCCTTGGTTGACGGTCAACCGCGCTTGTTAAATTTAAAGCAGATGGTTGAATATTTTTTGTCGCACCGTCGCGAGGTAGTTACTCGTCGCACCGTTTTCCAATTACGTAAAGCGCGCGAACGTGGCCATGTGTTAGAGGGTTTGGCGGTTGCATTGGCTAATATCGATGACTTTATTGCCATCATTAAAGCTGCGCCTACGCCGCCTATCGCCCGTCAAAACTTAATGGCCCACACATGGGATTCTTCATTGGTACGTGAAATGTTGTCACGCGCTGATGGGCAAACCATGGGTGGTCGTATCGCCTATCGCCCTGATGGTTTGTTAGCTGAGTTTGGTTTGCAAGATACCGGCAACTATCGTTTAAGCGATACCCAAGCGCAAGAAATTCTAAATATGCGCTTGCAACGTTTGACCGGACTTGAGCAAGACAAAATTGTCAACGAATACAAAACAGTCATGGACACGATCTCTGACTTGCTAGACATCTTGTCACGACCAGAACGTATCACCACGATTATTAGCGAAGAGTTAGACGCCATCAAGGCTGAGTTTTCAACACAAGCCCACGATGCACGTCGGTCCTCAATTGAGCACAACGCAACCGAACTTGATACTGAAGATTTGATCACCCCAGCTGATATGGTGGTGACCTTGTCGCATACAGGTTATATCAAGAGCCAGCCCTTGTCTGAATACCGTTCTCAGCGACGTGGTGGGCGTGGCAAACAAGCCACTGCGACCAAAGACGATGATTGGGTTGACCAACTCTTTATTGCTAATACGCATGATTTCTTGTTGTGTTTCTCTGATCACGGGCGCGTCTACTGGCTCAAAGTATGGGAAGTACCGCAAGGCACACGTGGCGCGCGCGGTCGACCAATCGTCAACATGTTCCCCTTAGTTAATGGCGAAAAAATTACGGTTGTGTTGCCAGTTAAAGCATTTACAGACAACCAAACCGTTTTTATGGCCACCTCGCGCGGCACAGTTAAGAAAACTCCCTTATCTGACTTTTCTAACCCTCGCAAAGCGGGCATTATCGCAGTGGCACTTGACGAGGGCGACTATCTCATTGGTGCTGACTTAACGTCAGGCAAACATGATGTCATGCTGTTTTCAGATTCGGGCAAAGCAGTGCGTTTCGATGAAAAAGACGTCCGCCCCATGGGTCGTGCAGCACGTGGTGTGCGTGGCATGATGCTAGAAGAAGGCCAACAAGTCATTGCCATGCTGGTCGCTGACGACGAGTCGCGTGCGGTGCTAACAGCTACTGAAAACGGCTTTGGTAAACGCACATCAATTACCGAGTACACACGCCATGGTCGTGGTACTAGGGGCATGATCGCCATTCAAACTTCTTTGCGTAACGGTAAAGTTGTGGGCGCGGTATTGGTTTCGTCAAGCGACGAAATCATGCTCATCACCACTGGTGGCGTGTTGGTTCGCACCAAGGTTGAAGGTATTCGCGAAATGGGTCGCGCCACACAAGGTGTCACTTTGATCAGCGTTGACGATGGGTTCATCTTGTCTGGCCTACGTCGCGTGGTTGAAAGTGATGCAGATGAAGATCATTTGGTTGATGCTGAAGATGTTTCAGATGATGCAGTCGATGGTGTGGCAGGTGATGGTGTGGCAGGTGATGCACCGAGCGATGCACCGAACACCGATTCAGAGCAAAAGCCAATCGAAGGTGAATAATGGTCAAACGCCCGTGGAATTTTTCAGCAGGTCCCTCAGCTCTACCTGAGTCCGTTTTACAACAGGCTGCGGCTGAGATGCTTGACTGGCATGGCAGCGGTATGTCGGTTATGGAAATGAGCCACCGTGGGTCTGAGTTCACTCAAATATGTGACGAGGCTGAGGCTGACTTGCGTTTATTATTGAACATACCTGATGCGTTCGCGGTATTGTTTATGCAGGGTGGTGCCACCGCAGAAAACGCCATTGTGCCCCTAAATTTAATGGGCAGAACAGACACTCTTTCAGCTGACTTTGTGGTGTCTGGCATTTGGTCTAAAAAATCACTCGACGAGTCGCAACGCTACGGCCAAGGTCGTATCGCAGCAAGTAGCCTCGAGCCTTTGCAAGAAGGCGATAAAACCTGGGCACCTTTAAACTGGATGCCTGCAGCCAATACGTGGCAAGTTAACCCCGCCTCTTCTTATTTACATGTTTGTAGCAATGAAACGATTGGTGGGGTTGAGTTTGCAGACTGGCCACGCATGGCAGACTTAGGCGCGCCTGACGTACCCTTGGTCGTTGACTCTTCTTCACATTTTTTATCACGCCCACTTGATTTTTCTAAGGTTGGTATGACTTACGCGGGTGCACAAAAAAACGCAGGCCCTGCTGGCGTAACGATGGTAATTGTGCGGCGCGATTTACTGGGTAATGCGTTACCCCCGTGCCCATCAGCGTTTGATTACGCCAATGTCGCACGTGAACAGTCTAAATTTAATACCCCGCCCACTTACTCAATTTACATAGCTGGTTTAGTGTTCAAGTGGGTCATGGTGCAAGGCGGCATCGCAGCAATTGAACAACGTAACATTGCTAAAGCCCAAGCGCTTTATCACTATTTTGATCAGTCATCTTTTTATCGTTTGCCCGTTAGGCCAGCTGATCGTTCACGTATGAATGTGCCGTTCTTTTTGCATGACGACGCGCTCAATGAGGTCTTTTTACAAGGTGCCAAAGCAAACGGTCTGATGCAACTCAAAGGGCACAAAAGTGTAGGCGGCATGCGCGCATCAATTTATAATGCTATACCAATAGAAGGCGTTCAGGCCTTAATCGAATACTTACAATCGTTCGAGCGTTCGCATGGATAAACAGCTACAAGATAAACTCTTACCCTTGCGTGAAAAAATTGACGCAATTGATGCTGCAGTACTTGATCTGCTGAATCAACGCGCGCAAACAGCGCAAGCGGTTGGGGCCGTAAAGCATGCACACAAAGCTGAAGGGCCTGTTTTTCGGCCAGAGCGCGAAGCGCAAATTATTCGTCAACTTGAAACAATCAACAAAGGCCCTTTAACTGGGCAAGCGATTGACGCTATTTGGTCTCAAGTTATTTCAGCCTGTCGTGGTTTAGAGCAAGAGATTCGCGTGGCGTATTTAGGACCAGCGGGTTCTTTTTCTGAACAAGCGGCATTTGAGTATATGGGCCACGCTATTTTAGGTGTGGGTTGCCCCAACTTTGATGAAGTGTTCCGCACGGTTGAAGCAGGCGGCGCCGACGTGGGTATTGTGCCGGTTGAAAACTCAACTGAAGGGGCTGTTAATCGCACCTTAGACTTATTACTTAGTTCACATTTGCGAATTATGGGTGAGCATTCAATCTTGATTCGGCATTGCTTGTTAACCGCTTCGGGTGACATGAACGGGGTCACTCGCGTGATGGCGCACCCACAGGCGTTGGCTCAGTGCCAAAACTGGCTGGGCTTACACGTGCCTCATTTGGCGCGCGAGCCTGCTGCCAGCAATGCAGAAGCCGCTCGCATTGCGGCATCGGACCTGACTGTTGCAGCCATTGCCAGCGAAACAGCTGCGCGAAGCTGGGGTTTGAAATTGGTGTCTGAAGGCATTCAAGATGATCCGCATAATCGCACACGTTTTTTAGCAGTTGGTCAAATAGACACCTTGCCCAGTGGTCGCGATAAAACCAGTTTAATTCTGGCTGTACCAAACAAAGCGGGTGCGGTTTACAGCATGTTGGCGCCTTTGTCTGAAAATGGTGTGTCCATGACACGCTTTGAGTCACGCCCCGCCCGCAATGGTTTATGGGAATACTATTTCTATGTTGATCTAGAAGGTCACCGTCAAGACCCTGCTGTAGCGCAGGCGCTTGAGGCGCTTAAGTCAAGCAGTGCTTTTTTTAAAGTGCTGGGTTCATACCCTGCGTTGAGAGCATCAAACGTATGACTGATTCCACAAAAAACACGTTTCTTGCACCTGCTCACGTATCGGCCTTGCAAGCTTATATTCCAGGTAAACCAATCGATGATCTGGTGCGCGAGTTTGGTTTAAAGCCTGAACAAGTGGTTAAGCTGGCTTCAAACGAAAACCCATTGGGTATGCCCGCCTCAGCAAAGCGCGCCATTGAGCAAGCGTTGGGGCAGCTGGGGCGTTACCCTGACCCAGGTGGTTTCGCTCTTAAGCAGGTTATTGCCCAAAAATTTAACGTACCCGTTGAATGGGTCACGCTAGGAAATGGTTCGAACGATATTTTAGAACTGGTCTCGTTGGCTTTATTGGTACCTGGCGATGCAGTAGTCTATGCCCAGTATTCGTTTTCGGTATATCGCATTGCTACGCAAGCCCGTGGGGCGCGGCACATTGTGGTTCCGGCGCGCGATTATGGCCATGATTTAGATGCCATGTTTGATGCCATTGATGATCAAACCCGTTTGATTTTCATAGCCAACCCCAATAACCCAACCGGTACATTTTTACCCGCACTGGCTATTGAAAAATTTATGCAACGTGTGCAGGCTGCGTTCGGCGATCGCGTCACGGTTGTGCTTGACGAGGCCTATAACGAATATATTGAACCCGATATGCGGGTTGATAGTCTTGGCTTGGTCAAGCAATATAGCAATGTCGTTGTGTCGCGTAGTTTTTCTAAAGCTTACGGTTTAGCAGGGTTACGAGTTGGTTACGGCGTGGCTCAACCCACTTTAACAAACTTGTTGGCGCGTGTGCGCCAACCTTTCAACGTCAACGTCTTGGCCCAAGCCGCTGCCATTGCAGCGTTGAATGACGATGAATTTTTACGCCAAAGTGAAGCAGTCAATACGGCTGGTAAGCAACAACTTGAAAATGGCTTTAAAGCGTTAGGGTTGCATTATGTCCCCAGCTACGCAAACTTTATTTTAGTGCACATGGGTGCTAGGGCCCTAGACATTAATCAAGCTTTACTCAAGCGTGGCGTCATTGTGCGCCCAGTTGGGGCTGATGGCTTGCCCGAGTGGTTGCGGGTGTCAATTGGTTTAGAAACAGAAAATGCAATTTTTCTGAAAGTGTTGACAGCGGTTCTGCCAGAGGTGTTGTCGCAATAATGAGTCAAACTTCTGATATGAACGCTATACTTCGCGCTCAGCCTGCAACGCATGCTGAGGGGCACTTTCCTGCAGACCGTATTGATACGTTAGCCATTATCGGTGTGGGTTTAATTGGTGGCTCGTTTGCAGCGGCCATACGCCAAGCCGGTGCGGCCCATCGCATTATGGGTGCAGGTCGACGTCACGAGGTCTTGGTTGAAGCGCATGAGTTAGGTTTAATTGATGAAATCGTGTCAATTGAACAAGCGGCTGCCCAAGCTGACTTTATTTTTTTGGCCACACCGGTAGGCAGCTACGAATTAATCTTTAAGACCATGGCGCCGCACCTGCTAGATCACACTGTGATTACCGATGGCGGTAGTACTAAAAATAATGTGGTGCAAGCAGCTCACGTTGGTTTGGGTGAGCGAGTCGGGCAGTTTGTACCCGCCCACCCCATTGCTGGTTCGCATTTAATGGGTCCCTCTGCGGCTAAGGCTGATTTATACATGGGGCGACAAGTGGTTGTGTGCACGTTACCTGAAAACCCTGCACATGCTGTTGAGCGCGTGATCCATGCTTGGCGTGCGTGTGGTGCGCATGTGCGGTCGCTTGACCCTAAACAGCACGACGAGGTCATGGCCACCATTAGCCACTTGCCACACTGGTTGGCTGCGGTGTACATGACGCATGTATTAACTGACCCCAACAGCAACCTTGACTTGGCCATGGCGGGTACGGGCTTTGCAGACTTCACCCGTATTGCACAAGGCTCAGAGGAAATGTGGCGCGACATCATGATGCAAAACCGCGAGGTGATGTTGGCACAAATCAAAGCGTATCAAGTGGTTTTAAGCGAAGCACATCAAGTCCTTGAATCGGGTGACGAATTGATATTGCAGGCTTTCTTACAACGCGCTGCGATTGCAAGACGCAAGTGGGAAGCCAACCGAACATGACTGTTGCGCCCGATCAAGCATCACATCAACCTCACGACGGCTCTTTAAACGCCATAACCTTATCACCCGTTCGTTACGCAAGCGGTGACATGACACTGCCTGGCTCTAAAAGCATTTCAAACCGAGTCTTGTTGTTGTCGGCTTTGTCGCAAGGAACAACGCGCATAATCGGTTTGCTCAAGTCTGATGACACTGATGTGATGTTGGCCGCGCTTGAAAAGCTTGGCGTTCAAGTGACGCGACACAGCGCGACTGAAGTTTCAGTTACGGGAATCATAACGAGAGATAAGAAAGAAGGTCATGTCCAAGCAGATCATGTTGTGGCCCCAATAATAAGTCACGTTGCAGATCAAGTAGCAGGGCAGACAGCCAGACATTTCTTATCGTTTTTGACAGCTAAAGCCGAATTATTTTTGGGCAATGCGGGTACGGCTTTTCGTCCCTTAACGGCGGCGCTTGCCGTGTTGGGCGGCGACTACACCTTGTCGGGTGTGTCACGTATGCATGAAAGACCTATTGGCGATCTAGTTGATGCCTTGCGTGCTTGGGGTGGTAAAGTTGAATACTTGGGCGAGCCAGGTTACCCGCCTTTGCGTATTGGTCTGAGCCAATTGGTGACTAACCTGGTGCAGGTTAAAGGGTCTGTTTCAAGTCAGTTTTTAACAGCTTTGTTAATGGTGTCACCCTGCGTGGCGCAACGTACGCAACAAGACGTTGTGATTGAAGTGCTTGGCACGCTTATTTCACGCCCTTACATCGACATCACCCTTAATTTAATGGCGCGCTTTGGCGTAAACGTCAAGCAAGTAGACCCACAAACTTACCGTATTGCTGCACAAGCCTGTTATGTGTCGCCAAATAATATGGCTGTTGAAGGCGATGCTTCATCAGCGTCATATTTTATGGCGCTCGGTTTAATTGGCGGTGGGCCACTGACCGTTCATGGCGTTGATGACCATAGCATTCAAGGTGATGTACGGTTTGCAAAGACATTGCAAAAAATGGGTGCTGACATCACCTACGGCTCACTTAGTATTCAAACTAAACGACCCCCCGGCTTATTAAAGCTGCGCGCGTTTGATTTAGACTTTAATTTAATACCTGATGCCGCCATGACAGCGGCAGTCTTGGCTATTTATGCAGACGGTCCGTGCTTGTTGCGTAACATAGGCAGCTGGCGTGTCAAAGAAACTGATCGTATTCACGCCATGCAAACTGAACTCAGAAAAATCGGTGCACACGTTGAAAGTGGTGACGATTGGTTGAAAGTGTGGCCTATTGCTGAGGGTGCTTGGCAGTCTGCCAATATTCATACCTACGACGATCATCGTATGGCCATGTGTTTTTCATTGGCAGCATTTGGGCCGATGCCGATTCGCGTGCTTGACCCAGGCTGTGTTGCCAAAACATTTCCGCATTATTTTGATGTGTATAGCAAACTTGTTCAAACGTAGTCTGCATGTCATATAGTCTGAAATGTGTTTAGTCTGGAATACATATCTTTTGCTTTAAATATCTTCTGCATTAAGTATGGCCCGAATTAAGTATTGTCTGTATGACAGATTGTCAGTATTAAATATTGTTTGTATTTCACACATTGGCTTGTATGCCTTGTAATGAAGGTTTGATTTATGACGGCTCAAAAGGTACCGATCGCCACTTCACAATTTGCGTTGTACCCAGTCATTGCCATTGACGGCCCTACGGCATCAGGCAAGGGTACGGTGGCCAGTCTGGTTGCCCAGGCTTTGGGTGGTTGGCACATACTTGATAGCGGGGCGCTTTATCGTTTGTCTGCACTAACTGCCATAAATAGTGGCTTAAGAGCAGACCAAGTTGACGCAATTGCTCTGGCCGCTAGTGATATGCAGATTGTTTTTAACGATCAAAGTATTTGCCTCAATAGTGAAAATGTAACGATGCAAATTCGTGAAGAGGCGGTGGGTAACTTTGCCTCTCAAATTGCTTCATCGGCAACGCTGCGGGCCGTCTTGTTAGATCGTCAACGTGCATTTCGACAGACCCCAGGTTTGGTGGCTGATGGCCGTGATATGGGTACAGTCGTATTCCCCGACGCATCACTTAAAATATTTTTAGTGGCTGATGTTCAAGCCCGTGCGCAAAGACGTTGTAAACAGTTGATCGAAAAGGGTATTTCTGCTAATATTAAAGACCTTTTGAAAGACATGCGCGAGCGCGATGCGCGTGACACACAAAGGGTGGTTGCGCCACTTGTGGCCGCGTACGATGCGTTTACGGTTGATTCTTCAAACTTAACGATCGAGCAAACCGTGCAAGCAATACTTGATCGGTGGTTAACTATCAGTCAAGCCTAAGCGCCGCACCAGCTGTTGCGGTTTTATAAACACCACCGAAGCGTATGGTCGCTTTGATGTGAACCCGGGTTTTTTAAACCCACCAGGAATTTCCTTACACATGTCCACTCAACAAACTTCACAAACGGCTAGCGAAAGCTTCGCCAACATGTTCGCCGAAAGTCTTAAAAAACAAGACATGAAAATTGGCGAAGTTATTTCAGCAGAAGTCGTTCGCATCGATCACAACTTTGTGGTTGTTAATGCGGGCTTAAAATCAGAAGCACTGATTCCTGTCGAAGAATTTTTTAATGATCAGGGCGAAATTGAAGTCGTTCCTGGTGATTTCGTATCGGTTGCCATTGATGCACTTGAAAATGGTTACGGCGATACTGTCTTATCTCGCGATCGCGCTAAGCGCCTTTCAGCATGGCTGTCACTTGAAATATCGCTTGAGAAAAACGAATTGGTTACCGGTACCATTACAGGTAAAGTCAAAGGCGGCTTGACCGTTATGGCCAACGGCATACGTGCATTCTTGCCGGGTTCATTGGTTGATGTGCGCCCTGTTAAAGACACCACCCCGTACGAAGGCAAAACGCTTGAGTTCCGCGTGATCAAGCTTGACCGTAAGCGTAATAACGTTGTCTTGTCACGCCGTGCCGTGCTTGAAGTGAGTATGGGTGCAGAGCGTCAAAAAATTCTTGAGAACTTGCAAGAAGGTTCTATCGTTAAAGGCACCGTCAAAAACATCACCGATTACGGCGCGTTTATTGATCTGGGTGGCATCGATGGCCTGTTGCACATCACTGATATGGCATGGCGCCGCGTTCGTCACCCTTCAGAGGTGTTGAGTGTTGGTCAAGAAGTTGAAGCCAAAGTATTGAAGTTTGATCAAGAGAAAAGCCGTGTGTCACTTGGCGTCAAACAACTGGGCGAAGACCCATGGGTTGGTTTGGCACGTCGTTACCCACAAAATACCCGTTTGTTCGGTAAGGTCACCAACTTAACCGATTACGGTTCATTTGTTGAAGTCGAAGCCGGCATCGAAGGCTTGGTTCACGTTTCAGAAATGGACTGGACAAACAAAAACGTTGACCCCCGTAAAGTGGTTACCTTGGGTGACGAAGTTGAAGTCATGGTGCTTGAAATCGACGAAGAACGTCGTCGTATTTCGCTCGGTATGAAACAATGCCGCGCTAACCCATGGGAAGAATTCGCTATTAACTTTAAGCGTGGTGACAAAGTCAAAGGCGCAATCAAATCAATCACCGATTTCGGTGTGTTTGTTGGTTTGGCTGGCGGCATTGATGGTCTGGTGCACTTGTCTGACTTGTCTTGGAATGAAACCGGTGAAGAAGCCGTGCGTAACTTCAAGAAAGGCGACGACCTCGAAGCCGTGGTGTTGGCAATCGATACCGACAAAGAGCGTATTTCGTTAGGTGTGAAGCAGCTTGAGGGTGACCCTTTCAATAATTACGTTGGCACATACGACAAAGGCGCAACGGTACCGGGTACAGTTAAATCAGTTGAAGCCAAAGGCGCCATCGTTACGTTGTCACTTGAAGTTGAAGGTTACTTACGCGCATCTGAAATTTCAACAGGTCGTGTTGAAGACGCAACGACAGCACTGAAAGAAGGCGATAACATCGAAGCCATGATCATCAACGTTGATCGCAAGGCACGTTCGATTCAGCTTTCGATTAAAGCCCGCGACAGCGCTGATACAGCTGATTCAATGCAACGTATGAGTGAAGCTGGCGCATCAACAGGCACCACTAATTTGGGCGCATTGTTGAAAGCCAAACTTGATCAGGCCAGCAGCGGCGAGTAATCGTCACTGCAACTATTGATCAAACATGACGAAATCTGAACTTATCGCAGCTTTGGCGGCCAACCATCCACAGTTGGCCCTCAGCGATACCGATTACGCTGTTAAAACGATTCTCGACGCAATGGTTGAGGCATTGGCCGATGGCCAACGTATCGAGATTCGTGGTTTTGGTAGTTTTGCGTTGTCGGTCCGCGCACCACGCGTGGGCCGCAACCCTAAATCGGGCGAGCAAGTGTTAGTGCCTGGTAAGTCAGTACCCCATTTCAAAGCCGGTAAAGAGCTCAGAGAAATGGTTGATGCTGATAATGAGAAAATCAGCAACACAATAAGTGAAACAGACATTGAAACAATCAATCAACCTGTTTTTGCTACATCTATCAAATCGCGTTAACAAAAACGAACTTTAGTTGCAATATTTAGTCAAAAAGTCGTTACACTAGATAGGTACACTCGTTAAGGCGTTACTTTAAGTATCTGGGGCCGACTTGGTTTCGACGTGGGTCGCGAAACAGAACAGGGCATGCCGAGCACCAGTCAGCTCGTAAATCCACTGGAAATCTATAAACGCCAACGACGAGCGTTTCGCTCTGGCCGCTTAAGCGGTGAGCCGCTGCACTGATTTGTCTTTGGGTCAGGTGGGTAAAATCACAGCAGCGTCATTTACAAAGAATCGTGCTTGTGTGGGTCACGAACTCAAGCTCTAAAACTAAGTGAATCGCCAAGGTCCGGCCTGTCGGTAGGCATATACCAAGGTTAAATTCAAAATGTATCGACTACGCATGTAGAACTGTCTGCAGAGGGCTTATGGACGGGGGTTCAATTCCCCCCGGCTCCACCAATACCTTAAAAGCCAACCCTCACCGGTTGGCTTTTTTTTGCCTACTACCGCGTGTTTGCGCGGGTTCCTGCGGGTTCTTGCGGACTGCGGAGAGAGGCATTTCTGCCAGTGACCGGCACGGTTTACTCTCCGTTTGCGTATTCTCTCTCCGACCCGCCCCACCCAGGGCAGGCCGAAGTCCGGAAGACACACCCGCTACCCCTATATAAATCAACGGGTTACGCATGGACGAATCAATCGGTTTTTTTGTGGCATTGGTAGGCTGAGGTAATGACTGTTTAAGGCTGTACTGAGTCGTTCGCGCTTGGTCTCTTTAACGACAGCTTTTATTGCCACCGGCCATTCGCTGGCCTGCCTCTTGGCAACTGCACCTGCTCCGGTAGACTGTTACTGTTGATCGAAGCGAGGAGCGGGTTTGGAAGTTTTAATTAAGAATTGCATCGCTGAGCTGTGCTTCATTCCGCTCGATGCGGCTGCACCCAAGTTCTTTGGGTTCTCGGAATTCCTCGCGGGTTTAGCGCTGATGGTGTTGGCCTGGACCATCGCTGACGTGCGATACCGCTTTCGCGTCAAGACAGCGCCTATCCCTCTTCAGGGAATCACGTTTGGGGTAGTCGCTGGCGTCGGCGTTCTCACTTTGCTGACTGACCTCTGGCGCGCTGAGCAGTGGCTCGTACCCCAAGGGTACCTGCTGACGCCCGCTTCTTGGCAGGCGCTGCTAGGCGGTTTGTTCCTGCTGACGTTCCTCACTTGGACGTGGTTCGCATTCATTCGACCGCCGACCTACGGTCGATACAACGCGGAGCGCTTTGCGCAGACGCTGTACGGCTTCATCCTCAAGGGATCGCCAACTGAGCTCGCAGTTATAGCTGACGAGTTGGCTCTTTCTGCCAGGTCGCTCGTACAGCATGCAACAGATAGAAGACGGCACAAAAATTTCGGCTATCAGCGTGCAGAAGAGAAGAAGCGGATCCTGCCTGAGGTCGAGGCTTATGCGAATGACTTGCTGTTACTGATCGCGGACAAGAGGCTCTGTCGGGCCATGGTTGAATCATCGCCAGGGACCGCATTGGCCATTTTCCGGGCGATCGGTGAGTCGAAGAAGTACGGCGTTCAAGTTGAGACATTCGGTAAGAACATCGTTTCAGAGGCCATAGCGAACAAGGACTCGTTCCTCTTCCACGAGGCTGAGGGCTATCACTCTGGCCTGATCGGGTATCACAAGCCACTCAGCCAAGCGATGTTCTCGAATTACGAGATGGTCGAGACGATAGGTACGCTGCTAGACCCAGAATTCACAGGCCAGAAGGAGTGGGACGCTGAGCAGTGGGCCGCCTACTGCCGCGCAGTTTTGATGACTTTGCGCAACTACGTAGAAGACGGGTACCGGGGGCACTCATCCGTTCTCTACCGCGCCAAAGGCTGTCTTAAGCACGCAGTATTCGATCTGTACAAGCTTGATGGCGTTGATAATTACTCTTGGGACGACGATATCCAAGCTCGCCTGCGCGCCGTTATCAAGTTTATCGAAGACGCTGTAAAGATCCTCGATAGCAAAGGAGTACCCGAAGACTTGCCGCTACGTATTCGGGACAAAAACGGCCATATGCTGCAGACGATCTATGACCACATAGCCAGCCTGATCTTCGAGGTGATCTTCGCGGCTTCGGCCGTGACCAAGCCTACCGACCATTGTTGGTGGATCCAACACAACTCTGTATGGGAAAAGCTGTTCAACTTCGATAGCCTCAATGGAGACGCAGGCAAGGTTGTCAAGTTCAAGGTTCGGCGGCTGCTCTACAACGAGGTCGTTCGGATGATCGAGTTCGCCAACTTCAAGGGCGCCAAGATCATTGGCTTGTGCTTAAACGTCATGGGCTTGACGGGCAACAACGATAGAGACAGCCGGGCACTACAAAAGGTCGTGTTACGGTGGACGAAAAAGAACTTCGTTCGGCTCCACGAACACACCCCGCGCATTGCTGGCGCTTGTTTGGTCGACAACATGTCGTACGACACCGAAAACCGACGAATCGTGAAGACGTATCCGGCCGTGGATTTGCGGCGTGAGCCTCACTATGTCTATCTAGACCTAGATCCTGTGCCAGACAACGCAGTTGGTCTGTCCACTGCTGCTTGATTCTGGGAGTCTCGGAATTTAGATGAAGCCGGACGTGTGCTAGTGCTGGGGGGTGCAGTATGAAAGCAGTCGTTCGCTCGTTCGAACTGGGCGCATATCGGATAGAAGCAATCCAAGCACTCGATTTCACACCTATGCCGCCTAAGCCTTCGTCGATGCCAGCGGCGAACGACGGATTGATGCTCCACAGTGTCAGGTCGCCCAGCTGAGCCGACTGGCGGCTATCGCTGCCTTGGAGTCAGTCGCCATCACTATCCTTTTACAGTCTCTGCCTTACCAAATCCGTAACCGCTGCTCCTCCCAAAGCGCAGGCGGGTCCACCGCAAGATCAAATAGCGTCAGGTGATCCGGCAGCGCATCCTCCAGAATCGCCTCGACGATGTCCGGTGCCAACGTGGTCAGGTTGACCATCCGGCTCACGTAGCTGCTGTCGACTCCCTCGAGCGCTGCAATTTCAGTCAGGTTTTTCACTTTGCCTGACTCCAGCATGGCCAGCCACCGGTGGCCCCTAGCCAGCGCCAGTTGCAGCGGTGTGGCCGCCACGTCCCACGGCCGCAACAGTTTGCCCGGTTGACCTGATTGCCCATTGGGCAGCGTCATTTGTTTTCGCCCGCTGCGGCGCTTGATCTGAATCGGTACCGACAGCGTGATTCGGCCGTCGCTGGAGTGGATCACTTCTGTGGAGCCGGTGCTTTGGATTCGAATCTCGCTCATGCCATGGCCTCCGATTCCGTTTCCGAGACTGGCTCGGGTTGCCGCTTTTTGTGGTGCAACTCAACCACCAGTTGCTGTATCCCAGTGGGATGCAAATCCAACGTCATGTTGGTTGGCGAGACATGCACCTGGCGAACCAGCAAGCGAACAATTCGCATCTGCTCGGCAGGGAACAACTGGTCCCAAACATCGTCGAGTCGCTTCATGGCCACCGTGACAATCGCCTCGTCCAGCGTCGGGTCGTATTTCAGGGCCTGAGGCAGGACATCC